>PR_CR_10_Liq_3_inCRDRAFT_1000147_pt1 | contig 19994 bp, 3 predicted proteins | sample PRCRCaboRojoPR_2_FD_10240 | JGI IMG/M metagenome (IMG submission 10240)
CAGACGATGGTCTATTGGATATTAATGAATCAATTTTGTTTTATCCATATCCTCCCGAAATCGCCAAGATAGTTAAAGGTGTTTCTTATCAGGTTAGGGACGTCCAAAGTAAATTTTCTGGTGGAAAGTTTACGCAAGAATTAAATTTGATTATGAATGAATTTGGTAGCTCAGAAAGTGATGATGAAGAAGGCAGAGAAGACAATGAGGAACCAGCAGACAATGAGCAAATAAAATCTGATTTAACTGAAGACGAACAGTCTACACCTGATGATGCTGTTGAACAAGAAACCCCTGTACAAAGTCCACCAAATCCTGCTGACGATGATAGTGGGGGTTAAATAAAAGTATGCCATACGATTTTTCATTTGGAAGAGGCCCAACAAAATCTAGTCGTCATAACGCAGGCAACGCCAACACGATTGATGTTCCTGTTATTGGTATTGTCAAAGACAATATTGATCCAACTAGAGCAGGAAGGCTTAAGGTTTTCTTAACTACAAACTCAACACCGCTCGATCCAGACAATTCAGANAATTGGACTACTGTAAATTACTTAAGCAGTTTTTTTGGTAGTGTAAGACCTACAGGTGGCGAAGATGACTTTGGTTCTTATAANCGAAACCCTTCATCATATGGCGAATGGCACGCTCCNCCAGATATAGGAAGCGAAGTTGTTTGTGTTTTTGTTAACGGCGATCCAAACTATGGATTTTATATTGGAAGCATACCAAAGCCAGAAGAACTTTATATGGTCCCTGCAATCGGATCTTCAGAAAATATTATTCCAAACGAAGGCGAAGCAGATAGCTATGGAGGTGCAGTAAGACTTCCTGCAACAAACTTTAACACAGACAATAAAGAGTTATCAGACAACCCGGATTATGTAAATTCACCTAGACCTGTACATAGTTACAGTGCCGCAATTATGTCGCAACAAGGCATTATCAGAGATCCTATAAGAGGACCCATTTCTTCTAGTTCTCAGCGTGAAGCGGCATCAAGAGTTGGTTGGGGGGTGTCTACTCCTGGAAGACCTATATATGAAGGTGGATTCAATGACGAAAGCGTTGCACAAAACTTAGACCCCACGCAAGCAGAAAAACTAAGAGTTATTTCTCGCAGAGGTGGACACAGCATTGTCATGGATGACGGCGACATTGTGGGCAGAGATCAATTAGTAAGAATTAGAACAGCCCTTGGTCATCAAATTTTAATGAGCGATGACGGTCAAACTCTAATGTTGCTTCATTCAAATGGGCAGTCATATATTGAATTAGGAAAAGAAGGCACAGTAGATGTTTATGCTACCAATTCAATTAACATGCGAACCGACGGAGACATAAATTTTCATGCAGGTCAAAATATAAATCTTCATGCAAACGAAGACATTAAATCTCATAGCAAAAACTTTCAAGTAGACGCTGAAGAAGAAGCTAGGGTTCGAGCAGAAGAATCTCTTAGAATGTTTGCGTTAGGAAACTTTACTGTTAAGTCAGACGCCGAAGTTGCAATTAACGCTTCGGGTGATGCTTCTATGGCAGCAGGTGGATTTGCTTATGTAAACGGAGAAAAAGTAAATCTTAACTCTGGACAAGCACCTACAACTGCTGAAGAAGTCGAAAAAACTCCTTTAATTGCACAAACAGACACGCTATTTGACCAACAACAAGGTTTTATAGCCGCCCCTGGAAAACTAAAAACTATTACTTCGCGAACACCCGCACACGCACCTTGGGTTGGCGCAGGACAAGGGGTCGATGTAGAATCATCACAAGACGCACAAGAACAATTGCCAAAAGAACCGTCTACTGGTATATCAAATATAACTAATGCGGCAAGCGAAATTACTACTAATCAAGAAGGTCGAAATGTAAGAACACCTAGCAGTTTGTCAGCAGTCAAACCTGTGTCTGATGCATTGGATCAAAATACTACTAGTGCAGTTTTAAGTTCGTTGTCTACCGAAGCATCTGATAATAGTTCTGCTCCAAACATTGGTGTAGGATTTGACAGGGCAAACAATAATAAATTTGTAGTAGGATCATATGGACAGACCCCAGAGCAGTTAACTGATTCAGGATATTTAAAGCCTGGCTCTAGTCGTAGAATCAATGCAGTAGCCGATAATTTAAGAGATACTAACACATTTATCAATCCAGATGAATTCAAAAATAGAGTAATGCCGGCATCGGTATTTACAGGAAAATCTGGAGCAAAAGACGCAAATGCCTTTACAAAAAGTATTGGCGCGCAAAACAACGCAATGGTTAAAAATCTACAAAAAGCACAGTCAGCATTAACACAAGCAGGTGCACTAACAGGTAAAGAGGCACCTGCACAAGTTGCAGGTGTAGTGATGGCTGCTTCTAAATTTGGTGCAGGAGATACAGTAAACGCTATCAAACAAGTATCAAGATTAGGCGGTTCAAATCAAAACAGAGGTTCGGGCGTGTTGCAACAAATTGGCAAAGGAATCGTTGCCGCAGAAGTAGCAACTTCTAGAGGAGGACAAGGTGGTATTGCTAGTGCATTAAGAGCAATGAGCGCAGGTGGTTCTAGTAATTTATTAGACCCAAGAAAAGGCATTGCTGGCTCAGCATTTGATGCTATTAAAAAATCATATACCCCATTACAAGCCGGCGTGCCTCAAAACTTGGCTCAGATTGCACAGCAAGCAGGCTTTGGTCCAGTTACTGGCAATACAGATTTGTTATCACAAACTGCATCTGTTGTACAAAAAGGAGCAGCCGCATCATTGAGTTCAAGGCTAGCTTCTGGCATTGATAACATACCGGGCGGGCAAAAAATAGCGTCTGCTGTTTTAAATAATGCATCCGATGCAGTTAATAGAATACCTGGCACCGAAGGCTTATCATCAGAAATTAACAGTTTGCTTCGCGGGGGCGCACCGTCAGTGAATCTTAACCAAGCTGGCTCGTTAATAAGTTCGGCTACTGATAATTTACCTATCAATCAAGTAGCAGAAATTCAAGCCGCTTCATCTGCATTAAGTTCAGGTCAAGCAAGCGATGTTAAATTGCCCACTGCCAGTTTTAACACAAACAACCGCAAAGCAATATCAGCACAAGTAGATACTCTATTATCTGATCCTGGAATACCACCTCCTAATTTAGTTGGAGAAATTTCTGATGAAGCAACTCAAGCGGCAGAATCAGTTGAACAAGAAGGAAGACAGATTTATACATTGCTTGAAGATTTTGAGTCTAGGAGAGAAGAAATTATATCTGCTAGAAATGCATTTTATGAAGCAGAAGCAACGCTTCCTCCAGGAGATCCTAGAATTGAAGAAGCACGAAATGCTTGGTTTGCTTTAGTAGATGATCCTGCATACAAAGAGTTGTTAGAACAAATCAAAGATGTTAAAGGAACAGGAGAAGGCTTTTTAGACGATAGTCAAATTGCGTCTACAGAGCAATTTATAAGCGAACAAAACAGAAACCAAGACAATAACGGCGACATTGATTTTAATAATTTAAGTTAGGATAAATACAAAGATGGCACAATATATAGGTTTTAGTACAATTAATGCAAGAAAGCCAAAAACAACAAACCCTATTGGCTTGAACACAGGGGGCGCAGATGGCGGTCCTGGTAGCATATCCAAAGGCATTGTATATGGCAAAAAATTTAAATTAACCGATGCACAACTTGTTATACAAGATTTTGTTAATGCCATGAATATAAGAATGGGTCAAAAAGTAGGTCAGCCAAGTTATGGTACTAAACTGTGGGACTTTATTTTTGAACCAAACACAGCCGATATTCAATTAAGAATCGAAAGTGAAGTAAAAAGAATTGCTAGTTTAGATCCAAGACTAGAATTGAATTCTGTAAAATCTTTTCCTAGAGAAACAGGAATATTAATTGAATTGCAAGTAGCGGTTGTTCCTTTTAGAAATCCAGCACTTTTAAATATTTTCTTTAATAGCGAAACTAATACCGCCTCTATAACATAAGTAAAAAACCGAGTTTTTTGCAAAGATAAATACATTTAAAGAGGCTAACAATGGCAACTAGTTCACGACAATCATCATTATTTGGCTCAAATGAATGGCAACAGATATACCAGACATTCCGAGAAGCCGACTTTAGAAGCTACGATTATGAAACTTTGCGCAAAAGTTTTATTGATTATTTGCGCTTATATTACCCAGAAACTTATAACGATTATGTAGAATCATCAGAATTTATTGCATTGTTAGATGTAATTGCGTTTATGGGTCAAGGTCTTGCATTTAGAAATGATTTAAACGCAAGAGAAAACTTTATCGATACTGCCGAACGAAGAGATTCGGTTATTAAACTTGCCGAACTAGTTTCTTATACCCCAAAAAGAAATATTGCAGGTCAAGGATTTTTAAAAGTTTCAAGTGTTAGAACCAGTGAAAATATCAAAGACATTAATGGATTGAATTTAAGCAACGTTCCTGTTCTTTGGAATGATCCAGCTAACCCTGATTGGTTAGAACAATTTAATACTGTTATTAATGCGGCGCTTGTTAGTTCTCAAAAAGTAGGAAAGCCTGGACATGTTGCTGATATTTTAGGCGTTACTACAAGCGAATATTCAATTAGAATTCCTGAAAATAATTTGCCTATTGTACCATTTACGTCAGAAGTAGACAATCAAAACATGACGTTTGAATTAGTAAGTGCAACATCTGTGGGTGAAGATTTTATTTACGAAGTTCCCCCTGCACCTAATAGCAGATTTAATATATTATATAGAAACGACAAATTAGGATTTGGTAGTCCTGAAACTGGCTTCTTTTTCTATTTTAAACAAGGAACATTACAAAACTTTGACTTTAAATTAGAACAACAAATTGCCAATCAAAATATCGATATCAATATCGAAGGTGTAAACGATACAGACACTTGGTTGTATAAACTTGAAAATGGCGATAACAGAACACAATGGGAGCAAGTTGAAAACGTTTATGCTGACGCATATTTGCAAAACGAAACTTCAGAGAAAAAAATCTTTTCTGTAAGTTCAAGATTTAACGACCAAGTTACTTATAACTTTGGTGACGGTGTGTTTTCAGAAATTCCAGTAGGTGATTTTAGAGCATATGTTAGAGCAAGCAATGCGTTAACCTATACAATTGAACCAACAGAAATGCAAGGCATTTCGGTTACGATTGGATATATTAGCAAAGTTGGAAGACCCGAAACACTAACAATCGGATTAGAATTGCCATTGGCAGTGTCTACTGCTCAAGCAAGAGAAACATTAGATTCAATTAAACAACGAGCACCAACAAGATATTATACACAAAACAGAATGGTTAATGGCGAAGACTATACTAACTTCCCATATACACTGTTTAGTTCGATCATTAAATCGGCAGCGATTAATCGAACATCTGTGGGTGTTTCTAAAAATTTAGACTTACAAGACCCAACAGGCGGATATAGCAGTACTAACACATATGGCAACGATGGTGCATTATATCAAGAAATGGAAGATGGGTTTTTATCACTAACTATTAATAATACCAGTGATATTATTTCTTTTTTCAACAATGAATTAGCGCAAGTGTTGTCTGAAAATAAAGCAACACAATATTATGTGCAACAGTTTCCAAGATATACTTTGCCCGAAACACCAAAGGTTTTTTGGAAAATTAGTTCGGTTGATTCTAGTACAGAAAGCGGATACTTTTATACAAAGTCAGGAATTGTTGAAACACCTGTTTCAGTTGGTACATTTTCTTCTACTACCTTACAATACATATCTAGAGGTGCATTAGTAAAATTCAAAGCACCCCAAGGTTTTTACTTTGATAGTAACAACAGATTAGTTGCAGGTATTGCTGGTCCCGGCAAACCCGATTTTATTTGGACTACTGTGCTTAACGTAGTGGGTGATGGTTCAAATAACGGAGAAGGAAGTTTTGCTAATGGTCAAGGACCTGTTAGATTAAATGGTTTTGTGCCAAACGAAGTTACAGTCGATACGATTATTCCTGTATTTGACAATGTACTTCCTGCTTCAGTCATTGACGAGTGTATTGTAAGAATGGAATTAGAACAAGACTTTACTTTGTTGTTTGATAATTCGCTACGCCTTGATCAAAAACGTTGGGCGATTGGTAGAATTGATAATCCAGATTATTTTGTAAAGTTTGAAAATGTAGGGAGCAATCGTTATACGGTTACTTATAGATCGTTGTCATATTTCTTTGGTTCTGTAGCAGATACAAGATTTATCTCGCCCCAAAAAGAACCAGTATACGATCCCTTTTCAGGAAAAGTTTTACAAGATTCTATTGAAATTTTGTCAATCAACACTACATTTAATTCAAGCAATCCATTGGGAAGAGACACTACAATTAATATTGTTGGTCAAAACGTTGAAAGTGATGGCTATACAAATGACTATGAAGTAGAAGTAGCATCAACAGACATCAACAACGATCAATTGATTTTAGACCCTGATTTCTTTAATGATATTACAGGCTACGTTACTAATGGAACAAACACCGGGGTATATACTTTTTTTGAAACTGTACAAGATGCTATCAATTTAGACAGAGAACAAATTGTACCAACACAAGATGTTGTTTTTCAGTATCCAACTAAAACACAAATTGAATTAGTTAAGTATGAATTTCCATTAGGTCAGTTGTTTTATGCAACTACCGAAAATGTATTTTATAAAACAGTGCAAGATATTGCTGTGACTACACCTTCTTTTATTTTAGAACCTCAAACAAATTATTCTGTTAAACCAGGAAGACAGGGCTTGTCATATCAATATCGTCATAATTCAAATAACACAACAAGAATTGATCCTGGTACTACCAACATTATTGATTTGTATATTGTTGATCAAGCATATTATAACAGCTATGTGAATTGGATTAGTGACACAACAGACACGTTAACTGAACCAAACAGACCAACTGTATCTGAATTAAATCAAAAGTATGGAGATATTCAAAACTTTAAAATGATTTCAGACTCGGTTATTTTGAACAGTGCATTATTTAAACCATTGTTTGGTAGAAAAGCAGATCCTGCGTTACAAGGAACAGTCAAAGTAGTAAAATCAAAGAACACTAATGCAAGTAATAGCGAAGTAAGAAGTGCGGTACTATCATCAATGAATGATTACTTTGATATTAATAACTGGAACTTTGGCGACACATTCTTTTTCTCAGAATTAAGTGCGTATTTGCATAGAGAATTGGGTGACTTTATTAGTTCAGTTGTTTTAGTTCCAAATGATCCATCTTTGAGTTTTGGGGATTTATATGAAATTAAGTGCAAGCCTTTTGAAATTTTTGTTAATGCGGCAACAGCAGACGATATTATAATTGTTCCTGCTTTAACTTCAGAAGAACTGCAAATAGCAAAAGATAAGTAGATACAATGTCAAATACAAGAATAAGAACATTAAATTTTCTTCCAGAAATATTTCAAACGCCAACGAATGCAGAATTCTTGTCGGCAACCCTAGACCAAATAGTTAATCCACCGGTTACTTCAAAAATTCAAGGCTACATTGGTAGTAAATTTGGTTATGGTGTTGATGCTAAAGATTCATATGTAACTGAACCAAACAAAGTTAGAACTGATTATCAACTTGAACCTGGCGTTGTATTTTTAAAAGAAGGCACACAAAAAGCAAATGACTTTATTAGTTATCCAGGCATGCTTGATGCACTTAAGTTAGAAGGAGGGGTAACTGAAAACAACGATAGACTGTTTAACAGTCAATTTTATTCTTGGGACTCGTTTGCTAACTTAGATAAAATTATTAATTTTAATCAGTATTATTGGCTTCCTGAAGGACCTCCTCGTGTAACAGTAGGCTCTGCTTCTGTTTTCACAACAAACGAATATGTTGTGAATAGTTTGCCTAACACATATGAAATCAGAGAACAAAATTCAACTGTTGGATCACAAAACCCAACACTTACTTTGTTGCGTGGGGGTACATACCAGTTTACTGTAAACCAAGATTCTCAATTTTTTATTCAAGCGGAACCAGGAGTATCTGGTGTTAGCTCAACACAACAAAATCTTTCAACTAGAGATGTATTAGGTGTCACTAACAATGGTGCAACTCAAGGAGTTGTTACATTTACTGTTCCACCAAAAGATGCACAAAACGATTTAGAATTGCCAGGAAACAATTCTGTTGATTTAATTAGCACAAGTTTATTTTCTGAGATCAATGGAAAGCGACTAGTTGACCTTGAAAACATTGACGGTGTAACTTCGTTAAATGGCTTAAGAGTAATGTTCTTTAATACAGGTGACCCAGATGAGAAGGGTTATGTTTCTACTTTTTATGACGAAACACCGTATGACGTAAATGCAGGCGGAATATTTTCTACGCCAAAAACACTAACGATTGCAAGTTCCGATGCAACTAGCGATGAATTTACTTTAGCTTCGGGAACTACAGATGAGTTAGTAGTTGGGCAAACTGTTACTTTTGATGAACCAATAATTGGTGGAGTAACAGCAGGACAAGTTTATTATGTTTACGACATTACATCTGCCAACACTTTTCAAATTGCTACTGTTTTAGACGCCGATAGCCCCTTGTCATTAACAACAGGCTCTGGCTCTATGGTAGCAAACATCAACCAAGGATTGTTTGAAGAAGGGTTCGAATCTACAGTAAGTGAAAATTTTTACAAAATACAATATGTAGGTGACCCAGCAGACCCTGTTATTAGATTGGTACCAGATGGTGCTATCCCAAGTGAACAAAAAATNACAGCCCGCTTTGGCGCAGAGTTTGCTGGCAGAGACTTCTTTAAAAATCAATTAGGATTTATTACTGCAATTCCTTTGTTAACTGCACCGCTTGATGTTTTATATTATCAAGACGGTTCATCGCCTTCTAAAGTAGGTATTATTAGATTAGTTGAAAGCAATGCTACTAGCGTTTTAGATGTTGAAGAAGATATTCTAGGCAAAAAAGAATATACTTCTACAAATGGTGTAGAATTTACAAACGGATTAAAAGTTTCTTTTGATGGAGACGTTTCTCCCGCTAGATTTTCAGAGGGAGAATATTATGTTGAGGGCGTTGGAACTTCGATTGAGTTGGTACCAGTCAATTCGTTACTTTCGCCAGAAGGATTTACTCGAAGCGAGCCTGTTCCGTGGGATAGTGCTCCATATGACATTGGCAATTTTGATTTCAACTTGTTTATCCCTACACAACAAGATTATATTACGATTGCTAGAAACGCAATTAATAAAAATGCATGGTCTCGCAGTAATAGATGGTTTCATATTGATGTAATTAATGCAAGTGCGACATACAATAACAACCCAAACATTGTTACTGAACTTGCTACTACAAGCGCAAAAGCAAAAAGACCTATTATTGAATTTTATCCAAACCTAAAATTATTCAATTCAGGCACAGAAGGAAAAGATTTAGTTGATTTTATTGACAATCGCACTACAGATGCCTTGTCAGAAGTAGCAGGAAAAACTGAATACTATCCAGACATTGATGTGTATTCTAAGAGCACAGGCACTATTGCAAGTGTATCAGGAGATACGTCTACTACGTTAACGATTAACACAGCCGATATTACTGGAACATTGATTGAAGGAATGAATATTAAAGATTCAGATAATGTTCTGCCAAACAATTCTGTAGTGTCTGATATCTCTATTTCAGGACTAGTTACAACAATAACAATATCTTGGGACGCAACAGATACTTTTTCAAGCGTGTCAGATATTTCATTTGTAGCAAGTGCTATTAGTCTAGACGGTTATGCATTGTTCCCTGAATCAAGAATTATTTTTGCGGCAGATGAAAATCCAGACGTAAAAGACAAGATTTACGTAGTTGATTTTTCTGTAGTCGAAGAATCTACGCAACCTGTTATTACTCTTGCAGAAGCAGATGACAGTGAAGTTTTAGCAGATAATCAAGTAGCAATACTAAGAGGATTCAGAAACGAAGGTAAATCATATTATTATACTGGAACTGAATGGCAACAAGCACAGCAAAAAACAAATGTTAATCAAGAACCATTGTTTGATGTATTAGATAGCAATGGAGTTTCTTTTGGTGATTCAAGCGTATACAACGGAACTTCTTTTGCTGGTTGCACACTATTTTCTTATGGAAGAGGTCCTGGCATAGATGATCCTGTATTAAATTTCCCAATAAGATATAGTGCCACTGAAAACGTAGGCGACATTAGTTTTGATATTACATTAAATTCAGATACTTTTGATTATACCGAAGGAAATAATCCTGAAACTCAAAATGTAAACACAGGATATGTTTTTAATTATACAAGTAGAACAGAGTTTACTAGAGAATTAGGTTGGAAAACAGCAGTTGCTCCTAGCACGCAATACCAAGTGTTTAGTTTTGACTTTGACACAACGCAAACACAAGCAACATTTATTTGCGATGTGCCAATGCTTGACGAATTGCCAGAAGACAGCAAAGGCTGGCCAAGAGTTAAAGTGTATGTTAACAACGTTTGGCAAAACCCAGACAGCTATACAGTTTCAGTTGATGACAAAAGCACAGCGATCACACTGGCAAATAAGCCACAAGAAGATACTGTAGTTCAAATTTTGCTATTGAGTGATCATGTAAGCAGTGAAGCATACTATGAAGTCCCTGTCAATTTAAATAATAACCCATTTAATGACAATTTAGACACTGTAAACATTGGCGATATCAGAACACAATATCAAGATATTTTTGTTAACACACCTAATACCCAAGGTGAAATTTTTGGTTCTAATAATATCAGAGATTTGGGTGATGTTGTAGGTTATGGTTCTAAAATTATTAAAAACAGTGCATCATTAGCATTGCCAGGTGCATTTTTACGAAAAAATAATCATAATTTGTTTGATGCTTTATTGTTTAATTCTCGTGAATATGTTAAGTTCAAACAATTGTTAGTTAGCACAATTAACAAACTCGACTTTGAACAGCGTTTTACACCTTCAGCAATTTTAGATGAAGCATTAGAAGAAATTACACTTGCAAAAGATCAAATGCAAGCATTCTTTTGGTCTGATATGTTGCCTTCAAAAGCACCTTTCAGACAAAACACATATACGTTTAACAATGATTTAGACTTAGCAACTTACCCGCTAACAAAAGTATATGATTTTGAAAAAGCAAACTATGATAGTGTTTTAGTTTATTTGCTAAGAACTGAAAACGGCATTAGAACAGAACAGCAGTTAACTATAAACAAAGATTATATTGTTTCTAAAGATGAGCCTTCACTAACAGTATTAATTGGGCTAGAAGCAAATGATCAAATTGTTATCAAAGAATACAATCAAACATATGGTTCATTTGTTCCTAACACGCCAACTAAATTAGGCTTATATCCAGCAAGTGAACCTAGTGTTGTGCTAGATAAAAATTATAGCACACAACCTGCATATTTTATTAAAGGACATGATGGCTCATATACAAAATTATATGGCACATATGATCCAGACACTGATACACTTGTTGATTTTAGAGACCAGGCGTTATTAGAATTTGAAAAACGAGTTTACAACAACTTAAAACTAAGCGGTAGCCCAATTCTTAACAAATATGATGTTGTACCAGGATTCTTTAGAGATGTTGGTTATGACTGGAATGAATTTTTAGAAATTTATTCAAGCAACTTTTTAAATTGGATTGGTCAAAATAGATTAGACTATCGTACACAACTGTTTAACAAAACAGATGAAAATACTTATAATTATTCAAACACTACTAACCAAGTAAATGGCGAATTGATTCCTCAGGGTTACTGGAGAGGTGTTTATGAATTTTTCTATGACACATCAACACCTAATCAAACGCCATGGGAAATGTTAGGCTTTGCAAATCAACCTGATTGGTGGACAGAACGTTATGGCCCAGCACCGTATACAAGTGATAACAAAATTTTGTGGGATGATTTAGAAGCAGGCTTTATTTGGAATAACGGTGATTCTTATGTTGAACCTAACTTAGCAAGACCTGGTCTTAGTGAAATTATTCCTGTTGACAGCAACGGAGAAATCAAAACAGCGTTTCAAGCGATAGTAAAAAATTACAGTGCAGGTACTTTTCAAAGAGATTGGAGAGTTGGAGATGCGGGTCCCGTTGAATTTTCTTATCAAAGAAGTTCGTCTTACCCATTCGACTTAGTAAAAATATTCGCGTTGACCAAGCCAGCCGAGTTTTTTAACTTAGCAGTAGACTTAGACAATTATAAATTTAACGAAGAATTTAATCAATATCTGATTAATGATAGAAGTTATTTGGATATTAACAACATTGAAATTTACGGCACAGGCACACCAAAAACAAGTTATATAAACTGGATTGTTGATTTTGAAAAACAGTTAGGCATTTCTGCAACGCAAGAAATCGATAACTTACTAGATAATTTAGATGTTAGACTAGTTTATAGACTGGCAGGATACAGTGATAAAACGTTGTTGCAATTTTTTGTTGAAAAAGGCACACCCAACTCAACAAATGCTTCTTTGTTGTTACCAGATGAAAGTTATTCGGTTTTGTTATATGACAACCAAGCGTTTGATAGAATAGAATTTTCGTCTGTTATTATTCAAAAAGTATCCGATGGTTGGCAAGTATATGGCAACGGTCAAAATTTAACTTATTTTAGAACGTTAGAACCTATTTTTAATAACAACACTAATGTTATTAATGTTGAAGACTTAACGGTTAGAGTTGCAAAAGATTACCAATCTAAAGAACGTCTTGTTCCATACGGCACAAAATTCTTTAGTATTCAAGAAGTCGCACAATTTTTAATGAATTATGCTTCTTGGTTAAAATCTAAAGGAATGATTTTTGACGAAGTTGAAAACGGTACTGAACTTAATTGGAAGTTAATGATTTCTGAGTACATGTACTGGGCACAATCAGGCTGGGAAAACGGTAGCGTTATTACTTTGAATCCCGCCGCCAAAACTCTTAAAATAGAAAAAGAAAGCGCGATTGTTCAACCACTGACACTACAACAATCTAACTTTATTTTAAATCAAAATTTGTATCCTATTGATCTAAACAATCTAAGCGTTACTAGAGAAGGCGTAAAATTTGAAACTAAATCGTTAAATCAAGGCGACAGCATGTCATATGCTCAATTTGATTTGAGTAATTTTGAACATGGTGTTGTGTTTGATAACGTTACCGTGTTTAACGATGTTATCTATAATTTAAAAACTGGTTTAAGACAGTCTAGAATTAATGTTCGAGGAACTAAAACTGCTGAATGGGATGGCACTGTTAATGCATATGGCTTTATTCTTAACCAAGACAATATTGAAGAATGGTCAAGAGAAAAACGATATGCAAAAGGACAGATTGTACTATTCAAAAACAGATATTGGTCAGCACTAAAAGTTATTCAGCCTTCGGCAACGTTTAACGAAAACGATTGGAAGCGTGTTGACTACGAAGATATACAAAAAGGAATGTTGCCAAATGCTTCTACTCGTGCATTTGAAAGCACGTTATATTACGATGTCAATGAAGCAAACTTAGAAAAAGATTCTGACTTGCTAGGTTATTCACTAATCGGCTATAGACCAAAAGACTATTTGTCTCTTGCTGATTTAACTGATGTTACGCAAGTAAATGTTTATAAAAACTTAATTGAAAACAAAGGTACTAGAAATGCTGTTGAAGCATTTAAGGGCGTTAATTTGCCTCAAGGTGGCATTGACTATGAATTGTACGAAAACTGGGCAATAAAAACTGGCGACTTTGGTGGGGTATTAAATGACAACTATGTTGAATTTAAATTAAATCAAAGACGTTTAACAGGTAACCCAGCAATTTTTTCATTAACTAATGGCAAAGGCACATCAGGCTCTCAACAAGAAATTCCTCTATATAGTTTATATGACTATGGCAGAGTTATCGATGATCCTAATGTTTTAAGCACAATAGATCAAAACAAATATCCTGTTAATCTTTTTGCTGATGCAGGCTTCGTTAACCTTGAAGATGTTAAAATGGCATCTTATTTTTATTCAGGTTTATCAAATGCTGTAGACAAAGACGGCGTCAGAGTTCCCATACAAGATTTTTATGTAGGCGATTATGTTTGGATAGCAAACTTTAAAGACCATTGGGGAGTATTTTCTTGGAAACCCGCAGGTCTAATTACTGAAGTTTCTAATAATGTTAACGGAACAGCAACAGTTACATTTGAAGAGCCACATGAACTAAAACGATTAGAGTCATTATCTATTGTTAATTTTTCTCCAGCTGTTGACGGGTATTATATTATTAGCAATGTTGTTGATAGATTTACTGTAACTATTAATCTTGCAATACCCGAGGCAAACGAACCAATTCAAAGCACAGGGATTGGCTTGGCACTGCAATCTCAGCGTGTTGAACAACCCGGTGATATAGAAAACTTAAATTTATTAGAAACTGAATTTACAAAAAATGTAGTTTGGGTTGATGAAGATACAGATGGTGAGTGGTCTGTTTATAAGAAAAGTATAAATTATGATTACTTAGATCGTTTAGCAAGAAACGAAAGTAGCCGCTTTGGTTTTGCAGTTGCTTATGGCGAACGATTGGGTTACTTAGCCAGTGATCCATTACAAGGCAAAGTTTATCGTTATAGCTACAGAAATGATCAGTTTACCCCTCACCCACAAAGTGAACTGACAAAAGACGCAACGTTTGGAACATCAATTGAGTATGCCAATGACATTTATGCAATCTCAGAACCAAAATCAAGTGGTGACGGAAAAGTTTATTTGTATGTGATTAATGATACAGTTCTTTCTGATGAATTAATTGATTACCAAGAAATTCAAGCACCTGCAGAAGTAATGGGCGAATGGGGAAGTGAATTAGCATTTTCAGGCGATAACAGATGGCTTTATGTTTCTGCTAAAGATGACAACAAAGTTTATGTTTATAGACAACAAAACATTTTGTTAGAATCTAACTTTTTAGAAGCAAACAATGTTTATAAAATCGTAGAAGTTGGTGATACAGATTGGGAAAGCATTGGCGCAGTCGAAGCCAAAGAAGGCATTTATTTTATCGCAAGCGGGAACGTTTCTGGCACAGGTGTTGCTATGCAAGTTAACTATGAACTTGTTAACATTATTGATGGTTCTGGATTTAGTAAATCAGATGATCAGTTTGGTAGCGCCGTTTCTACAAACAACAAAGGAGCAGTTGTTGCAATTTCTGCCCCACAAAAAGATTTTAATAACACAATTCAAAATTGGGGTGCTGCTTATATCTATGAAAGAACAATGCAGAACTTTGAATCTAAATTTGGTTCAGGTACTGAAAACATAACACAATCGTTTAACTTAGCTTGGCAGCCAGAAACGATTGCGGTTAACGTAACAGAAACAAACGAAACTACAAACAAAATTACTCTGAACGATGTTACAGGAATTGCTGTCAATGACCCAGTTATCTTTAGCGGTTCAGGATTGCTTGACACAGGAATTAATTCAACTCGTGTTTACTATGTAGAGTCTATTGCAGGCAATGATATTACTATTAAACAGTCTCGATCTACAACGGATGTTGTGTCGGTTAATAGCAAAGACCCTATCACTGATGCAATTGTATCAGTACAAACTAGCCCATTGTATGTTTCTGTTAATGGATTAGATGTAGCAGACAACAACTACGCTGTTATTGGAAACACATTAATTTACACTGGCCCTCTGCGTGCAGGTGATTTAGTTAATGTTAGTGGCAGTAAGTTTGCGAAGTTGAATACGTTTAACTCAGACTTTTCAAACAGAACAAATATCGAATTTGGTTATGATGTTGCTGTATCTAACTTTGGTAATGAGATATTAGTAGGATCACCATTAGAAATCGATGATCAAGGCGTTCAAGGCGCGGCATATCGTTTTACAAATGGCGGCGCAAGTTATGGCGTTGTAATGGGAACCAATGAATGTAATCTTACTTCTAATAAAAATATTTTAATCAACGGCTTTTTAGTTCAGCTGGCGCCCGGCGATGCACAAAGTGTTGCTAGACAAATCAACAGAGCAAACATTCCTAACATACAAGCATCTTTTGTTGATAATAAATTAATGATTGAAGTTGTTGACTTTTCATTAGCACTGATTTGTGAAAAATTATGCGTAACTTCATATGACGTTTCAGCGTTAGAAGAACTAGGAATAAGCGTGTTCACTAAGACGCAAACTATTCAAGCACCTCACAAATCAGGTATTACAAGATTTGGTAATACAATTGACTTCAATGAATCTGATAGTGTAGTTATTTCAGCACCAGTTGGTACTAGATATACAGGAACTTCTTTTGATTTTAGTGATGACTTAGATTTAGAAAATGATACAATTTTTGATAATAATGCTACCCGCTTTATTGATGAAAAACCAAACGTTGGTGCAGTGTACATGTATGACTATTTGCCCAATTACAATGAAAATGTAATGAATCCTGGCAAGTACATTTATGCACAAAGCGTTAACAGCAAAGATTTAAGCCCGGGCAATCAACCCTTATACGGAACTGCACTTGACTTTAACAAAGATCAAATTGTTATAGGTTCCCCAGACTTTAAGCCAAACACTGCTGGTGGAGAAATTGTTGTTTACACAAACCCATCTAAAACCAAAAACTGGGAATTGTTTAGAAGATCAGCACCTATTGTAAACATCGAAAAGGTACAAAACGCACAATTGTTTAGTGCTGAAACAAACGATACATTAATTAATTTAGATTATATTGATCCGTTACAAGGCAAATTGCTTGGTGCAGTCAGAGAAAACATTGATTATATTTCAAATGTTGACCCTGCATCTTATAACTCAGACAGCAGTATCGCTGATCAAACAGGATTTACTTGGGGACAGGCTCACGTTGGTGAGATATGGTTTAACACAGATAATGTAAGATGGTTAAATTATCATCAAAATGATCCTGCTTATAATGCTAAGTATTGGGGTCAAGTATTTCCAGGATCAAACGTAGAAGTTTATACTTGGGTAGAAAGTAATAGTGAGCCAACCAACTATCAAGGTCCCGGTACACCGTTCAACACTAACTTGTTTACAGTAAGCAGTAAAGTTGATTCGTCAGGAGTAATTAACCCAGTTTATTATTTCTGGGTAAGAAATACTGGCGTTGTGCGCAAAGAAAATAACAAAACGCTTGCAGATATAACAATACGAGATTATATTACAAATCCAAAACAATCGGGAATTGCATATGTGGCTACAATTTTGCCTAATGCGTTTGCACTTTACAATTCATATAATTTCTTAGACGGCACAGATTCAGTTTTTCATATTGGATTTTCTAATGGAACAACAAGTGATATAGCACATGAAGAATACTCATTAATCAGAGAAGATTTTGTTGATGACTTTTTGCCTGGTTTACCAAGATCAGGATCTAACAACGATCCAGAAGGATTATATGATAGATTGTTAGACTCGTTGTCAGGAGTTGATGAAACAGGCGCTGTTGTGCCAAATCCGTTCTTGCCAAAATCAAAACAATCAGGCATTTTAGCAAGACCAAGACAAAGTTTCTTTTTTAATAGGTTAGACGCACTTAAAAACTATTTGCTTTATGCTAATGAAGTATTAAAAGAATATCCTATTGCAGAAATTAGACAAAATGCTTCATTCTTGTTTGCATCTGGCGAATATTTTGATACAACTGATTTTTGGGAATATGTTAACTGGTGGGCTGACGGTTTTGATGATTCTGTTAAATCGGCAGTTCAAGTGCCTTCATATTCTGACTTAGCTACCCTTGATGTAAGCATAGGAACACTAGTCACTGTTGAACAAAACGGCGATGGCAAGTTTGAAGTGTATCGCTATGATGATAATGGTGTTTGGTCTAGAATTGGATTAGAAAACGGAACTATACAATTCAAAACGTTTTTATGGAATTTCTCTGAAGCAAAAATAGGTTTTGGAGATAACTTTTTTGACACTACTTCTTTTGACGAGTTTCCAAGTGAAGAAACAAGAAACATTGTTCGTGCATTAAATGAGCAAATTTATATTGAAGATTTAGCTATACACAGAAACAAATCTTTAATCTTGTTGTTCGAATATGTACAAAGCGAAACAGCAGAGTCGCAAAACTTCTTGCCTTGGTTGAACAAAACATCACTGGCAGATGTATTACATACAATTCGTGAACTAAAACCTATTGCTGTTTTTAAAGAAGACAATCAAGAATTTTTAGAAGGTTATATTAACGAAGTCAAACCTTATCACGTAGTTATTAAAGAATTTTTGTTTAATTACACAGGAGAAGAAACTTTTGAAGGCAATGTCACAGACTTTGATCTTCCTCCAAAATACGATCCTGCAACAGAGCAATTTATTACTCCTCAGTTAGTAAATCAATTGCCTGACAACGAATATCAATACACAAGCGATTCACCAATTTGGGGAGATAAAGATTATCAAGAGTGGTTTGCCAACAAAGGCGTAGCAATTACTGGAGAGCCAGATTTTGAAATTACAACTCTTACGTCTTTCTTGAATATAAGATCAAGAACAATTACTGTTGACAATGCACAGGGCTTTCCATTTAATGGTGTCATTAAAATAGGCGATGAGCAAATTGCTTATACTTTTGTTAACCGCGAAACTAATACAATTGGTGGCTTAACAAGAGGTGTAAATGACACTGAGGTTGTAGATCATATTCCGGGAGAGCAAATTGTTATTGATCTTCCTCCTGTTGTGGTCTTAAACGGTGGCAAAGGTTATTCTAATCCACCAAGAGTTACAGCGTTTATTGACGAATCGATATATCCTGCTCCTACTAAGCCAGCAGTGTTAGAGGCAGTGATGAGTTTAGATACTGTTATTCAAATCAATGTAATTGATCCAGGTCAAGGATATTCTGTTCTTCCAGAAATCAGAGTTGAACCTGCTTCTACTATTGTGTTTGAAAACACAGCCGTTGACTCTCAGTTACACACAATTAGAGTGACAGGCAGTTCGTTGGCAACAGGTGATTTAGTTCAATATTTTGATAGTAACAATGGTGAAAATGTAGGAAGGCTAGATAGCGGTAAATGGTACTATGTTAACGTGCTAGAGTCAAGCCCTGTAACAACTATTTCTTTACACCAAAGATTTTCAGATGCAGTAAACAATAGAGACAGAATCAAAGTATTTGATAATGGCGAAGGCGATTCATTTAAATTGCAGATTGGTGCAAAAGCGTCAGCAATTACTACAGCTACGCCAATTAGAGAAAATAAAACAAAATTAAGATTTGACAGAACTACATATCGCTCTCAAATTCAAGATTGGAGAGCCGGTGTATACTATGGTTCTTTCTTTGCAGGTAACTATTTTAATAGCGAAAACGTAACAAGTTCTTCGATAGACTTGCAAGCGGTACAACCACCGATTGATACAATTTTGGCATCAGCACAAGGTGCCGCTTTTGAAATTAAAAATGTAGAAAATGAACGACAACTAACATTTTCTTCTTTTATTCGTAAGGTAGAAAAAACTAACTCGCTAGACAATTCTATTACGCTAATTCCGCAGGGTGATTATTCTCCTTCAGAGTTAGAAACCGCATCAGGAACTACAATTGGTTTCTATGTAGACATGCCAATTAAGTTTGTTGGTGCAGTAGCAGGCGGGTTGATAGAAGAACAAACATATTATGTTGCAGAAATTATTAATTTTACTGATTTTACTGTTTCTGAAGAACCCGGCGGATCAGTTGTTACACTTACTGATGCAACAATCGGTGCACAAGGCTTAGATTGTCTTGCAGGCGAAGTAGTAGATACTGCTATATTAAAAGTTAACTATCCAGGCATCTTAGAAGTTACAAATACACAAGAAACAACTAATGTATTAACAGTTCCAATAAGTGAAATCGGCACAGGCGGAACTCGAGGATTTTATCCAGGTTTACCAATCTTCTTTACCGGTGATGTATTTGGGGGCGTAATTGAAAACTT
>PR_CR_10_Liq_3_inCRDRAFT_1000153_pt1 | contig 19430 bp, 15 predicted proteins | sample PRCRCaboRojoPR_2_FD_10240 | JGI IMG/M metagenome (IMG submission 10240)
ATGGCTGCACAGCCTGCACCTGCCTTTTTGACTTGCTCATGAATTTCAGTAGCCGACAAATCCTGGTTTTGAACAGGTACCAAAATGGTGCCCCGCTGATAGGACTTGCCATTTAACACAAAGGGTTCGGTGGCGACCTTGGTGCGCAGGCCGGCTGCCTGCATCTGGTACAAGGCTTTAGGTGCGCAGTAGCTTTCCCATTCCAGCAGATAAGCGTAGGCACTTTGCTCCGGGGCGGAAAAAACAGCTTCCGGTACCGTCTCTACCCGCTTACCCAGCAAGCGGTTGCTAAATTGCCCATCGCCCAGCTCCGCGTAATCCATACCAAAAGCAAGGGGCAGTGTCCAGCTGGACACATCATAAAAAATACTGTCGGTAAAGGAGGTCATGGCCTCAAACATACCTCTCACCAGCCGATATTGGGCCTGCTCTGTGGGCACCACATAGCTCTGCCCGGGGGCATACGCTTTCCCATCCGCTTCCACCTCCCGCTCCAGCTGGTAGACCTGCACTTCATGCTTCAGCAAAAGATCAAGGAAGGCCGAAGTCCGTACCGGGTCTTCCGGTGCCCCAAATACATAGCCTTTGACTTTGGCGCCCCGGGCCTCTTCCAATGCCTCCCGGTAAAAATCATACTGATACTGCAGCAGGTCCTGACGCAGCGCAACGCCCGCCTTTTGGGTAGAAAGCGCAGTGCGCACCTGATTACGAATGGTAAAAGGGAAAGTCAGCAGGCCATTCTCCGTCTCCTGCGCATGCCCGCGCGAGCTCGCCTGCTCGAACAGGATACCAATACCGCCATTTGCATCCGGATAGGTGGAGCCTTTGCCGTAGTAGAAATCGTCGTAGCTTTCTTTGGTGTAGTAGAGGGAGCCGATATCATCCAAGGCTTCTGCATGGTAATTGCCGATGCGCCCGGTCAGCTCCTGATTCAGGGGCGGGGTGATGGGGTTGGTACGGGACGGAATACCTGGCATAAAAAAGAAGGTCGCATTGGAGCCCATCTCATGATGATCCGTCAGTACATTGGGCTTCCATTGGTGGAAAACCTCGATGCGGCCCCGGCTTTCCGGGTGCTGTACCAGTAGCCAGTCACGATTGAGGTCAAACCAGTAGTGATTGGTGCGGCCACCGGGCCAGCTTTCGTCATACTCCCGATCCTGAGGGTTGTGGGTAAGGTTTAGGTTTCTATGCATATTCACCCAACAGGAAAAGCGGTGGAAGCCATCCGGGTTAAAGCAGGGGTCGAGCAGGACAACCGCTTCTTCCAGCGTTTGCAGGACCTCCGGACTCTGGCCCGCTGCCAGGTAATAGGCAACCAGAGGTGCTGCATTGCCCCCGCTCGCTTCGTTACCATGTATGCTAAAGCCCTGATAGAGGACCACCGGCTGCTCTTTCGCGGGCTTGCGGTTGGTTTCCGGGTTGGAAAGAGCCACATGCTGCGCCTGTATTTCGTCCAGCCGGCTGTGATTGTCCGGTGAGGTGATGGTCAGGTAAAGTAATGGCCGGCCTTCGTAACTGCGGGCATATTCGGTATACGTCACGCGGGGAGAGGCTTCCGCCAATGCTTTCATGTAGTACACCAGTTTATCGTGGCTCAGGTGCCACTCCCCAATTTGATGCCCGAAGAAGGATTCCGGTGTTGGGATGCTTTTGTCGTATTCAATATCTGGCAGGTAGTAGGTTAGAGGTTGCTGTGCGAAGCTTAGTTGGGCAAAAAGGGCCAGCAGGCAGGCTAGCAGCGTGGGCTTACAACTCATTGGCGTTGGTTTTGATTATTGTTTGCCCTTAAAATGAGGATTTTTTGGGAATTGTTGCCAAAGCCATTCAAAGCAGCAACAGAATTCTCTCTTTTTCAAACCAAAGCCCCCGCAGAAACGTATTTTTGTCCACCAACGAATCTACAGACCATGTACATCCTGCTCATATCTATCGTTATCGGCCTGTTTGTGGCCATGTTGTTTGTCAATGTCTACTTCCGGGTGAAGGTGCTGAAGAGCTACCGCAAGCTGATCAAGGCGCGGGTGGAATTTGGCGCGGCGCACTTGTTCAACAAAGAAAAAATGGAAGCTGAGGTGATGCCCAAGTACCCGGATATGCGGGAGGAAATCGAGACCTTCACCAGCCACATCCAGTACTCTATGCGCATGGCTACGGTGCTGATTGCGCTGATCACGCTCTTTGGGGCGATCCTGATGTACTACCGGTAAACGTGTGCATAAAAAATTGCACGACTTGAATAGCCTGGCAGCATTCGTGGATAAGCTGGAGCAGAGCGGAAAGCTCTACCCCAGCAGCTATCGCGCTTAAATGCAGAGGGTTGCACTCCTGGTACTGATAGCCGATGGGCACTTTCTGTTTTGTGCAATTTGTTATACAGACCCGGTAAACCGTGAAATGGGGAATATGCCGAAAATCCCCTACTTTTGCAGCCGTAAAAAAAGGACCACCTATGTTAAAGATTGGCGTTTTGGGCACCGGCCACCTCGGTAAAATCCACCTCAAGTGCATTCAGCTGGCGGAGGAGACTTACGAACTGATTGGCTTCTATGACCCCGATGATGCGGCCGCCCGGCAGGCAGAGGAACAGTATGGCGTGCAGCGCTGGACCGACCTGGATGCTTTAATCGCTGCAGCGGATGTGATCGATATCGTGACACCAACCACCACCCACTTTGCGCTCGCCAAACGGGTCATTGGGCAGGGCAAGCACCTTTTTATAGAGAAGCCCCTGACCAATACTATGGACGAAGCCAAAACCCTGCTGCAACTGGCCAAAGAAAAGGGCGTAAAGGTGCAGGTCGGCCATGTAGAGCGCTTCAACCCGGCACTGCTGGCATTGGGCGATCAGCCGCTCAACCCCATGTTCATTGAGGCACACCGCCTGGCGGTCTTCAACCCTCGGGGTACGGACGTCAGTGTGATCCTGGATTTAATGATCCACGATTTGGATATCATCCAAAGCCTCGTGAAATCGCCGGTGAAATCCATCAGTGCAAGTGGCGTGCCGGTGGTGAGTGAGAGCGCTGATATCTGCAATGCGCGCATAGAGTTTGAGAATGGCTGCATCGCCAATCTTACCGCCAGCCGCATATCCATGAAGCAGATGCGCAAGGTGCGCTTTTTCCAAAAGGACGCCTACATCAGCCTCGATTTCCTGGAAAAGGAAGCACAGGTCGTCCGCCTTTACGATACCGATGCCGACCCTGCCCAACTGCCGCAGGACAACCTCATGGAGCTGGAAACCCAGAGCGGCAAGCGCTACATCCACCTCTCCATGCCGGAAACCGCACCGGTTAATGCCATCAAAATGGAGTTGGAGTCGCTGGCCCATAGCATTGAAAGGGATGAACGACCGGTAGTCAGCATTGAAGATGGTTACCGCGCTCTTGACCTTGCGCATCAGATCATGGACCAGATTGAGGAGCGGCTGATTGCTGCCAGGTCCTCCTCCTGACTTCGTCATTTAACTGACGAAGCCGGTGTAATCAGGCAAGCCGGACAACGTTTTTGGAGTTTTAACACCTTTAACACCCAACCTTTGACGCTAAATTCCGGCTCTTGCTTACCAGAGCCGACAAATTATTAAGCTATGAAAAAGCAAAACTCATCCTTTTTACCCGCTCTGATTTTAGCCACCGCTTTGTTGGTCAGCTGTGAAATCATCAATCCGGAAGAACCCATTCCGGGGTATATTCACATCCCTTCCGTAAGTGTACAAACAGCTGCTGACGAGGGCTCTGCTTCCTCAAATATCTCGGAAGCCTGGGTGTCTGTAAACGGTAGCTTTGTAGGTGCCTACGCCTTGCCGGCTACGCTGCCCGTACTGGAGGAGGGCGTATCAGAAGTTGTGGTACAGGCCGGCGTAAAGGACAATGGCCTGGGCAACAGCCCTGACATTTACCCATTTTTTGCCAACTTTGAGACACAGGCTGACCTGGGGCCCAACACCACGGATACCATCCGCCCGGTTTTTCGCTACAGCGACAATACAAAATTTGCCTTTATTGAGGATTTTAATGAAGGGACGCAGATTTTTTCTGAAATACGGCGAGGCAGCCTTTCACAAATGTCATCTGAAGATGAAGAGGCCTTTGAAGGCCGCTCCCTGCGCATTGAGCTGGATACCTCTGCTGCCATTGTAGAAGCAGCAACCTTTGAGCGTTATGGGAACCTTACCGGCCCCTTTACCACAAGCGTCTATCTGGAGGTGGACTATAAATCCGATGTACCGGTAACTTTCGGGATCATTGGCTTTGACGGAGCAGGAACTATAGGCAACGGGCAGGCTATTTTCCTTTCTGGCTTCAACCCATCCGGAGAATGGAAGAAAATCTATTTCAATCTTTCAGCCGCAGTTGTGGAATCCGGGCTTGATGAATACCAGATTGTTTTTCAAGCTCTTATCCCTGTTGAGAATGGACAGTTTGTCCGCAATGAAGCAGTCGTCATGATGGACAATATAAAGCTGTTGCATTTCTAACTGCTCCGTCCTGAACCAAGCAACTCATCTACATGCAAAAAAACATGAACCGACAGCGCCGTTTGCACACCTTGCAATATCAGGTGGCAGACTTTATTACAGCCATGCTGTCCTGGGCCTGTTTTTTTGTATACCGTAAGCAACTGGAAGCCCCCCAATTGGACTGGTCGGTGATTAGTACAGATACCAATTTCTGGTACGGCGTATTGGTCATTCCTACCGGATGGTTGCTATTCTATTCCATTTTTGATCAATACAGGGATATTTACCGCCTTTCCCGCCTGGCTACGCTCGCCCGGACCTTCTTCTTAAGTTTCCTGGGGGTCACCTTCCTGTTTTTCACGCTTATTCTGGATGACTTCGTTACCAATTATACAACCTACCGGTCCTCCTTTACTACGCTCTTCCTGCTGCACTTCCTACTGACGGCCACGGTGCGCATGTACATTCTGACCCGTGCCAGCCAACGCCTGAAGAAAGGCCTGATCACCTACAATACAATCATCATTGGCAGCAACCAAAAGGCAGTAGAACTCTACGAAGAGATCAGTGGCCGGGAAAAAGGGCTGGGCAATAAGTTTATTGGCTTCATCAGCCTGAACGGTACGGAAGAGGAGGAACTGGCCACTCACCTGCCCCGGCTTGGCGGCATGGATGTACTGGCGCAAAGTATCATCGACCTGAATATTGAAGAGGTCATCATCGCTATAGAGACCTCAGAGCATAACCGCCTCAGGGAATTGCTTAACATCCTATTCGATTTTGACGAGCAGGTATTGGTCAAGATTATACCTGACATGTACGACATTATGCTGGGCACCGTAAAAATGAGCCATATATACGGGGCGGTACTCATCGAAATCCGGCAGGACCTGATGCCGAAGTGGCAACGGTTAGTCAAGCGGCTCATTGATTTGGCAGTATCCGCTTTGATGCTACTGGTACTCTCTCCGCTCTACCTTTACATCGCCTTACGGGTGCGTTTCTCCTCTAAAGGGCCGATTATTTTCCAGCAGGAGCGCATTGGGCTGAATGGCAAGCCTTTTATGATTTACAAATTCCGGTCTATGTTCACTGATGCGGAAAAGGATGGCCCACAGCTAAGCTCTGATACCGATAACCGCTGTACGCCCTGGGGAGCAGTGATGCGCAAATGGCGGCTGGATGAGCTGCCTCAGTTCTGGAATGTACTAAAGGGGGATATGTCGCTCGTCGGCCCGCGGCCGGAACGGCAATATTTCATTGACCTGATCACCAAAGAAGCCCCGCACTACAAACACCTGCTCAAGGTTCGCCCCGGCATTACTTCCTGGGGGCAGGTCAAATACGGCTATGCTTCCAACCTGGACCAAATGCTGCAGCGGCTAAAGTTTGACATTCTTTACATTGAGAATATGTCTCTGGCACTGGACTTTAAGATCATGTTCTACACCCTGCTGGTACTCCTGCAGGGCAAGGGAAAGTAGGAGCATCTCCTAACCAGAAATGCTTGGTAATCTGGGACAAGTGTTGTATCTTTGCCCCTCAATTTCAATATTCATCTTTTTCAAACAGATAGAATCATGTTCGCAATCGTAAAAATAGCTGGTCAACAGTTCAAAGTTGAGGAGGGGCAGGAGCTCTTCGTCCACCAGCTAGAAGCCAGTGAAGGGGACAATGTATCCTTCGAGGATGTGCTGCTCGTTGATAACGACGGTAAGGTCTCTGTAGGCACGCCGACGCTGAACGCCAAAGTAAATGCTACGGTACTCGGCCATCAGAAGGGAGACAAAGTCATCGTCTTCAAAAAGAAGCGTCGCAAGGGCTACCGTCGTAAGAACGGTCACCGTCAGCACTTTACCAAAATCCAAATCGACAGTATCGCCGTTTAATCCCCGGCCAGGGGTGCGGTTTTTTGTAAAACCTAAAATTGTTTAAGACATGGCACACAAGAAAGGTGTAGGTAGTACGGACAACGGCCGGGACAGTAAATCGAAAAGACTCGGCGTTAAACTATTCGGAGGCCAGCATGCTAAAGCCGGTAACATCCTCGTTCGTCAGCGCGGTACCAAATACCACCCGGGCGAAAATGTTTACATGGGCAAAGACTTTACCCTGCACGCAGCAATCGAAGGTACGGTAACCTTCCGCCGCCGCCGCAAGGACCGTCTTTACGTCAACGTAATGCCGAATGGTTCGTCCAATGGCAATGGCGCAGCTGCAGTGGCTGCTCCGGCTCCTGAAAAGAAAAAAGCACCGGCTCCAAAGGCAGAGCCTGTAAAGGCTGCAGCAGCTCCGGTTGAGGAAGCACCAAAGGCAAAAGAAGAAGCACCAAAGGCAAAAGCTTCCAAATCTGAAAAAATTACCTTACCTTCCGGTAAGAAAATAAAGCAGGATGACCTGAAAATGGTTGAAGGCATAGGTCCTAAAATCGAAGGTCTGCTGAACGAAGGTGGCATCCACACCTGGGAAGACCTGGCAAATGCACCTACTGAGAAAGTGCAGGCTATCCTCGATGAGGCAGGTCCTCGCTACCGGATGCACGACCCTGCGACCTGGGCTAAGCAAGCTAAACTTGCACACGAAGGTCAGTGGGAGGAACTCGAAGCCCTTCAGGACCGGCTCGACGGCGGTCGCGAAGTCAGCGACGAGAAGGAGTAAAACATAGTAACTGTTGGGGCTGGCAACTGTCCGCCCCGATAGATTCAACTATAAGATTTTTAGTTTTCATAGCTTTATATTTCAGGGCCCTACTTTTGGTGGGGCTTTTTTTATGCCCTTACCTGTACTTTGCCTGCTGAACAGAGCAGATAATATTGCGTAGACAGCGCAGCTTGCCCCCTCCAAAGCACTCAATCCCTTGACAATACCCACTTCACCCGCAAGCCAGCACCCCGGTCATCAGGAATAAGGCGCAGGAGGATATTGGGCCCGCTGAGCCCTTCTTCGATTTGCTCTAAAGCGGCACGATTGAGGTCGCGGCGGAACAGGTTAGCCATGGGAATTTCCAGTAGCAGATCGGTGCGCCTTTGGTCACTTAGGTCGTACTGTCCCGAAACGGCGAAGGTCAGCACAGAAGAACGGACTTCCATACGCTCAATACCCAGCAGCTGGCCATTGAGCTGAAAGCGGTTCTCCAGAGTAGCAAAGTCGATGTGGCTGAGGTCACGGCGGGCAAAGAGCAGGTTGCGTACCGAATCCAAAGCGGGCAGCTCCAAAAGGGCGCCATCGGTCAGATGGAGGTCGAAGTGCCCTCGCAGGCTGTTGGTATCCAATTCGTAATTGGCATTGGCACGGGCCTGAAATTTGATGCCGGCGGTGAGCTTACCTTCCAGATTTTGATGCCGTAGCGCCGACTGCCCGAAGTTGTCAAAGGCCCGGAAGGCTTTGCGTACATCGGTGTTTTGAAGGTCGGCCTGCAGGTTAAGTACCGGTGCATTCTCTTCCATACCAGTCACCTCACCGGAAAGCCGGAAGGTGCCGTCTGCCAAATCCATGACAGCATCATCGAAGGCAACCCTGCCCTTGCCCATCTCCACCCGCCCGCCAACGGCCCGGGCAATAAAGGCCCGGTAATTGACGGTATCAAATTGCATACGGAAATCGGCCTCAATATTTTCCAGCCCGGCATTGACCAGCCGGGTGATAACGGTTGGCGACTCGGCTTGTTCCGCCTGCTGGACCTGGAATTTTTCCGGTGCTTTGAACCGGTCCAGGTTGAAGCGGGGGCTCTGCACCTCAAAGCTGGCCTTCAGCGTACGGTCGGGCAGGAAAAGGAAAGGCAGGAAGTTGCAGATGGTACCGTGCCCGCCGATTTTGTTATGATTGAGCAGCAAGCCTACCTCTTCCAGGTGCAGATCAGCCCCATCAAAGGAAAACCGGGTGTCTACCGCTTTGAAGTCGTAGCCCCGGGGCACGAAGGTAAATTGCCCGTTGGTAATCTGCCCATACCCTTTGAGGTCTGCCTTCAGCAGCGCCTCCTGTACATCCACATGCCGGTGGGGCTGCCCGGCGTAATCGAATTGCACACTCGCCCGCCCGCCCCGGAAACGGAGCTGAGCAGAGGAGAACATGCGGTCCAGCTCTTCAAGTGGCATATCCACCGCTGCCTGAGCCTCAAGGAAGGGGTCGTGCAATTGGGTCAGCCGGGCACGGGCATGCATAGGCGTATTCCCAAAAAGCTCAGCCTGTACTGTATCCAACACCACACAGCTGCCCCCTTCTTCACAAGCCCCGATAAAACGGCTTTCAAAATATACTTTTGACAGCCGCAGGGACTGATACTGCAAAGTGTCTGTCCGGACCTGCAGCGCCCCTTCTATGCGTTGCAGCGCGCGCGCAATCGTACGGCCAACGGTGTTGCCTTCCTCCTGCACTTCCGGGTTTTGCCTGATAAAATTAAAAGCATTGAGGTCTATCCCCCTGCTGTCTACCTGAAGCTTCGCACGCAGGCGTGGGGTGTTTTGACCAAAAACAAAGGGCAGGACATCATCGATCCGACCACGGACCTGCCCCCGGTTTCCATTGACACTTACCTGAAGGGAGTCCAGGTAAACGTGAGACGCATCAAAGTGAACCGCAGCGTTAACGCCCCTGAATTGATAGCCTTGTGGCAAATAGTCAAAGGCGGCATCCTGAAGCTGAACCCGCCCGTTAAGGGCAGCTTGCAGTACGGCCTGATTGAGGCTGCCGTAACTGCGCAGGCTGCCTTCGTAAGACAGTTGCAGTTGATAATGGCCCGCTTTAAGCGACAGTAACTTTTGAGGCATGAGCGCCTGCAGGTCACTCAGAGGCGCATCGGCCTGAAGCTGAAAGCGGAGCCGCGGGTCACTCAGGTTGGAAAGATGAGCATTACCGCTAAGCGGCAAGGCATCGAAGGCCGTCAGTTGGAGACGACCTACCTCGACACAGGCTTGCCGACCGGCACACCATCGGCGCAAAGTAGCCTCAAAGGCGATATCTGTGGCCCGAAGCTGCCGGTAGTGTAGCGCCTGAGCCTGTACCGCTACCCTGCCCTGCAGACGGGAGGCGAGCTCCTGAATGGTCTGCCCAAGGCGTTGCCCGGGGGGCGTCTGAGCTGCGGATCGGGTGCTTCCGGAGCCTGCCCACTCCCCCATCCACTGCTCCAGATGGACTGTTGGTAGTTGCACCTGCATATCAGCCCACAAGCGGGCGGGCTTCTGAAAAGCCAGTCGGAGCAAATCGTGTACACGGCCCGAAAAGGCCACTTGCTGATCCTCAAATACCAGCGTGCCATCCCTTAAGTCTAAATCCCGGGAATCAAACCGGAAGGTGGTATGTAAGTCCTCAACCGGCGTATTGAGCGACCGATGCCAGAAAGTAGCTTTCCGTAATGCTCCATAGCCCCTGAGCTGTATCTGTGGGTTCGCCACGGTGGAGTCCATCAGGTTATTGGCATTGCCTTCCAGCTCAAAGCCCAGCTCCAGATGCCCGGCTTTGATATCCCAATCAGCGTCCGATAAGTAGGGCCTGAGGCGCTTTAATGGTGTGTTCAAAGTACCATTCAGGGTAATTTCGGGTGACTGCAGGTTGTCGTTGAAATAAGTGAACTGTACCGGGAGCTGACCGAACAGGAGTGCAGCATCAACTTCCACCCTCAGGCAACCGGTTTGGGGCGTGATGAGGCGGGCCGTATCACAGTCATTCTGAAAATGAGCACGCAGCTGCACTTGCGTAAAATCCATATTGGCGGCTGAAAGCGTCAAATCCTGGGCTTCAATACGGACATCCAAAGGCGTGGGCTGCCCCGGAATGGTAGGCCCGTGAACAATGACTTCCACCGGCAGGTCGCCCTGAATACCAAACCGCTCTGTCGCCTTCCGTATATTTTGGGCTACAATTTGCCGCCCATCGGACAGACTGATGCCGGGCGTTCGGATTTCGAGGTGCAGCAGACCCGGCTTTCCAGGCTCAAGATAGCCCTGCACCTGTATTTCATTATCCAAAACTGACACTCGGGAGGCTTGCATCAGGTGTAAACGGCGACTGACAAGAGGCACCCCCACTTTCAGGTCAAGATCAACCGCTTGATTTTCTAAAAACGGCCCGTTGCGGGGTTTGAAGGTAAGCCCGTGGGAAAAGGCCCTGCCCTGCAAATGCGCGAGCAGCAGCGTGTCTTGCTGTTCAAAATCCAGGGTACTTTTTTCCAGCACAAAGCGGTGCTGCTTGTGCAGGCTATCGTCTTCGTAGCTGAAAAACACGCCATTCAGGCTTAGGTCGTTCAGCTGCTGTAGAGTTCTCCTTTGCATACTGTCCAGCAGAGGGCCGGCCGGGGATTTTTGCTTAAGAAAGTCCAGGTTGGTGTACCCCGAAGTATCCTTATAGAGCTGCAAGCGGGCACTATCGACATGGACGGAGCGGACTTCCACCTGCTGCTGCAACAGGGGCAAGGGCCGGAAAACGAGGTCGAGTTCCCGGACCCGCAGCAGCTCCCGACCGTGCTGTTCGAAAGCGGTATCCCGCAGGGTTAGGTTGTAAAGGGATAACGAAAGAAAAGGAAAGTGATCGAAATACCGGAACTGATAGTGGTCGAAGTTGGCCTGAACGCCCAGTTCCTGTTCAGACACCTGCTGAATAATGCGCGGCACCCGCTCCTGATCCGATACAGCGAGGTAGTACACCAGCCCCGTGAAGAGCAGGAACAATACCACACTACTCCCCAGGAAGACCAGGAAGTAGTGCAGTACAGTACGTGTGCTTCGGGATACCGGCATACAACGTTTTTAGAGCTTTAAAAGAGGGCTCAGAATATAAACGCAGAATAGCCGCTATTTGCTCGGTAAGACTACAGAAGCTTATGGGTTATTGCTTCAAATAGTTATTCCATTTCGATCAGCAGGTGGTTTTTCTCCACTGCTTCACCTTTAGAGACATTGACTTTTTTGACCACGCCTGTGCCCGGAGCCTTGATGACATTCTCCATCTTCATCGCTTCCAGTATCAGCAGAGGAGTACCTTCTTCGACTTCCTGCCCGGCTTCCACGCTTACTTCCAGGACCAGGCCTGGCATAGGTGCGTTGATGTCTTTCACGACCTGATGCGTGACCACGGACAAACCCAGCCGCTTCACCAGCTGATCGTACTCATCTTCGAGCTTAACTTCGTAGATGACGCCGTTGATCTTCAGTTCGAAAACTTTTTCGTTGTAGTTCGTGCCCAGCACTTCAGCATTGTAAGACAGGTTGTCCTGAATAATGTGAAAGTGGCCGTCTGCGGTAGGAATAATATCCAGTTCACCCTTGATTTCGTCAAAGGTGTGTTTTTCATTGACGGTGGCGCGGAAGGTTTTGCCGTTGACCATATTTCTTGTTTGTTGGTTTTAGTTATTCTTTTTGGTCTGTTGGTGTGTTCAATCGGCCTAATTTCATCATAATATAAGTCTCGAATATAGTGTATATCAGGTACATCAGGAAGAAAGGGATGATAAAAAAGCGGGAATCCGGCTGCATAAGTTGATTGTACCCCAAAATGAACAGGATCGCGATAAATATTTTACCGATAGTGACGCCCAGAGACACATTTGTGAAGTCGTGCTTATTATCACTAAAGGCGGCTTTGCGGCCGGCGTAGTACATCACCACACTCAGCAGTACGAAGATACCCAGGCTAATCCAGGCAATCGGCTGTACATCGGCAAACTGAGGGAAGGTATTGATACCGAAGGCTGTAGCGGCAGCGATGAGGGTAACGATTGCCAGTTGGAGATAAAACGCTTTTGCAGTCACTGATCTTTGTTGTTTTGGAAAAGAATGTCCTTAAGGGTGAGGTAAAGCGCTGCAAAGATAGAGAGTAAAGCGAAAAGGACTGTCAGATAGGGACGTTCGGTTTGCAACCGGGCATCAAGTTTCTGCCCGGCGAACGTCCCTATCAGGATGATAACGCCCATTTGGATGGCCATTCCGGAGTACTTGAGGTAGGCATCCACCTGTTTACGGGGGGCATCGTCACGGTCCTGGCCTTGCTTAGGATTGGGCACCTGCGGCCTTGTTTTCTTTTACGTTGCTGCCGGATTTACGGTCGGCAGTTTTACCATCAGGCCTGGTGCCGGAGCCATTACGCTTGGCAGCACCTGCGCCCATAGAGCAGGTGACATTAAAGGTTGCGCCAGACTGCACAATCAGCTTTTCTGTAGATACTTCACCGCTGACTACTGCAGATTCACGGACATTCAGGAGCGCACTCACTTCGAGGGTACCTTCAAATTTGCCTTCCACTACCGCATTCTGACAGCGGATTTCGCCTTCAACGTAGCCCGTAGGACCGATGATGACTTTGGCGTCACAGAACAGTTTGCCTTTGATCGTGCCATCTATGCGGATGTCACTTTCCGACTTTACAGTACCTTCCACAACGGTACCTTTTACCAGGCTATTGAGCCCGCTTGAGGCTGTTGGTGTACTGCTGCTTTTCGTGTTGGTTGTTTCTTTTTTATTATTACCTCCGAACATAGTCCTGCTGTTTAAAGCGTGATATAATTAGTTAATGGGATAAAACCGGGGGCAGATGAAGGGTTTATTATCGTAGGTCAACAACGAAGATAACGCCGATGACCGGGTTTTGCAAAGCTTTACAAATAAAATCGCCCCAGGCTTAGGCAGCACGGGGCGATTTTACTGGCATGCAAGCGTCAGGCAACTGTCCGGTTAGAAGTTCGGACAGTATACCCCACGGCGTTCGATACCGCAGATTTTATACGCCAGGGCGAACTCGAAGCCGCCGTTGGCGTTACTCGCCTCCCGCAGAGGCGATACATTAATATCATAGCTGAAGCCGAGGCTGAAGTTTTCGTAATCGAAACGGGTGGAGAGAATAGCTGCGTCGTTCAGCACACCGCTCTCGATTTTATTGGAAACGCGTGTCCATAATCCAAATTGGAAAGACTGATTGGAACGGCCATTACCCAACAGGAATTTAAAGCTTGTACCCGCATTCACCTGGAAAGAAGGCCCCTGACTCATTACGATCACGCCTGGCACCAGGCCAAACCGGCGACCCATCATAAACTCACCACCAGCGTGGAAAGTAAAGCGGCTGTAAAGCAGGTCCTCATCATCAGAGTTGAAAGACTGATTAGATCGGTTCAGGTGGTGGAATGCACCGCCAAAGTAAAGGCTGTTGTTCTCATCGAAAACACTAAACCACAACAGGCCGGCAGCGAGATCCGCAAAGATGAAGTTGTCCCGGTCAAAAACCAGTTCCTCACCGGAGGGTAGGGAGCCGTCAAACCCACCTTCGCCATTGTGCTGCAGCCCCCAGCGCAGCTGAAGGAAATCGATACTGCGCTGAGCAACCCCCGCTTCAGCCCCTACCACAAGGTAGTTAGCCTGTTTGCGGTAACCGCCCATGCGCTTACTGTAGGAAGCAGAAAGCTTACCCGTCAGGGTAGAAAAGTTCGCTTCGCCCGCTTCATCGCCCCAGAAAGTACCACCGATACCGAAGTAATCGTAGCGGCCCACGGGGATACGCTGATCGTAAGAAAAGGAATACGTATTGTAAGCATTGGACCTCAGGACACTTGCCCACTGATTGCGGTAGTTAGCAACCATTCGGATGTTACAGTTCATTACACCAGTCATAGCCGGGTTCAGATTGAGCGGCGAGAGGTAGAACTGTGAGAAGTGGATATCCTGTGCGCTAATGGAAAGTGCGCCCAGGGCCAGCATACAAGTGACGAGAATCGACTTGAAATTTTTCATACAGGCGGTTATTTGTAAAATTGCTTCAATGAGTCAAAGTGATTGAATCGTAAATCTTGGTGATCGCTTTGTTTAAACTGGTGTTTTCGGTTCCTTAATTCCAGAAGCTGGAGTAGGGCTGTTAAAGCGGCGCTTTTGGGACAACCGCGTAGATGTAATTGCTAATGAATCACAATAATAGCGAATGTTAAGCAAAGGTTGAACATTTTTTCTGTTAAATGACTGCTAACGTCAAAGTCCGGTCAGAAAAACAGCCGACAATAACCCTAACGTAAATTAAAGGTCTTTCCGTTTGGTCAGGGCTTAATTTTCTTCCTCCTTCCGCCATATGGCTCCGTATTTCTCGACCAGCACGTTATCGTAATAGTCGGCCCGCTCAAAGAGGTGGCGGAACAATTTCATACCGGTGCTCAGGTTGAGGTAGCGGTCGAAAATCAGCAGCGAGAGCACCACATCCTGGTCTTTGATGCTAAAGGACAGGCCCTCGGTTTCGTAATTTTCGCGCAGCAGAAACTCATAGATGGGCTTGATATCCGTCTTGGGCAGGGCACACAAATAAGCGTCGCCCATAATGAGCCCTGTATCTTCGTGATAGGTGATATTGATCCGGGCGCTGCCCTCAATGATTTCCCAGTTGTTGGGCCCGCGGCGGGACAGGCGGACGTCCTGCCCGATTTCCACCAGTAACTCCTCAATGCTTTCGGCCACGCCCACAGGCTCGTACACTTCCGCAAACGACGGCAGGTATATCTTCGCCCCACAGTGCGGGCAATACTGATCGTTTTCCACTTCCTGTTCTGCCACCACATTATCACAGGCCTCGCAACGCGCTTTCACCCCGGGCCGGGCTGCCTGATAATCCAACAGCGCCTGCTTCAGGTAGCGGACCGGCAGGGAAAATCCGATGTTGTCCCCCTGTTCCACGCCAAGCGTATTGATCCCGACAATGGTCCCCTGCCGGTCAATCAGCGGGCCACCACTATTCCCGGGGTTGAGTGCCGCATCGTGCTGCAGGTAACGCACATTTTCCACCTCCCGGTTGGCATTGGAAATGATGCCCTGCGTAATCGAAAACTCCAGCCCAAAGGGATGCCCGATGGACACGACAATATCCCCCTCCGTCAGCTTTTCATCATCGCCCAGCGCCACCGATTCGGGCGCTACCTCAAAGGGGTCCTGCATACGCAAAAAAGCCAGATCATACCTGGGGTCGGCGTAGACCACCGTAGCCAGTTGCTTGGGGAGGCGGTCGCCCCGGACCACCACCTCGCGATTGTCCTGCACGATATGGTTGTTGGTCACCACCAACTGCTTATCAGGCAGCAGGAAGCCCGTGCCCGTGCTGTACGGCGTGGCAATCTGAATAATGGAGTCCCGGTACCGGTCAATAATCGCTTTCATAGAGTGGTCTGAGCTACACTTCTGCCTGTGAAGGTACAAAATCGCAACAATTGCCCGCTTTTTGGAGTTCCGAATTTTCAAAGCCATAAAAACATGCCGGAATTACCAGAAGTCAACGCCAAGAAAAACCACTTCGACCAGGTGGCTCTCCACCAGAAAATTGAGTCAGTCGACCTGATTGATACGAGCTACATCCTCAAGGAGATCAGCGGGCCGGCTTTCGCCGAAAAGCTGACGGGCCGCACCTTCACCGGGTCCTACCGGCGGGGCAAGTACTTTTTCGCGAAATTGGACAATGGCGACTATGTCCTCTTCCACTTTGGGATGAGCGGCCGCTTCCGTTATTACGATGACCCCGCCGACCAGCCCAAATACGAGCGCTTTGCCTTCGATTTTGAAGAGGGTGGCCGCCTCGGCTTCGACTGTCCCCGCAAACTGGCGCGCATTCATTATGTGGAGGACCTCGACGCCTTTATTGCCAAAAAGAACCTGGGAGAAGATGCCCTTGTCCTCAAAGAAGCCGACTTTTTAGAAATGGCTAAAGGCCGCAAGGGCACCATCAAAGGCTTCCTGCTCAACCAAAAGTACCTGGCTGGCATGGGCAACCTCTACGTGGATGAGGTGTGCTGGCAGCAGGGCATCCACCCGGCTTCCGTTATAGGTTTACTGAGTGAAGAAGAGCAGCGGGCGATGTTCCAAAACATGCAGGCCATTCTCCAGAAAGCTGTCGCCCTCGATGCCGTCTACCCGGATTACCCCGAAGAGTGGCTGTGGAACCACCGCGATAAAGGCGGCACCTGCCCCAAAGATGGCACGGAACTGCAGCGCGACAAAGTGGCGGGGCGCTCGACTTACTACTGCCCGCAGTGCCAGGAGTTGCGGAGCTAAGGTTTAAGGTTACAAGGGTTAAAGGGGTTCAAAGCAGCCTCACCGGGTGCACTAAGCCAAGCCACTGCCGGGGCATTCACCCGGTGCGCTTTTCGTTTTGCCGTAGTCAGCACGCCGGGCGAAGGGAGAGCGCCCGGCGAGGAAGCCAAGCCATTGCCGGGGCATTCACCCGGTACGCTTTTCGTTTGACCATAGTCAGCACGCCGGGCGAAGGGAGAGCGCCCGGCGAGGAAGCCAAGCCAAGCCATTGCCGGGGCATTCACCCGGTGCGCTTTTCGTTTTGCCGTAGTCAGCACGCCGGGCGAAGGGAGCGCGCCCGGCGAGGAAGCCAAGCCAGGCCATTGCCAGGGCATTCACCCGGTGCGCTGTAGGTGTGCTAATGGTTTGTAGGCGGGGCAAGCGCCGCAATCACTCACAGGTATTCCCATTCTGGCCACAGAACATCCCTTCCGGCAAGCCACAGTTTACAAAGGTGGTGTTGGAGGCCTCCATTGAACCTGTGCTTTCGATTTTTAACTGCCTGATACTTTCAATTACACTCCCAGGCTCAAGCACCACCCGGCCGGCAACCTGTAGCGCCTCTATGCGGCCCTCCGGGCAGTCCGTATGCAGTTTGCCGCTTTCTAAAATGAGCTCGCCCCCATTTTCTACCGTAATTGAAGCCCCGGCCGGCAGGCTTAACTCACACTGCACCGTCAGGCGGGCATCAGCGGAAATGACCAGGCCGGAACGCAACGCCTGCGGAGCTTCCCACACGATGTCCGCACCCGGGGGAATCACCATATCTTCTGCTGTCGGGCGGCAGGGCACCGGATCAATGGTAAACCCGCCATTCCCATCCGGGAAGCGCTCAAAGTCCGGTTCCAATGCGGCAAAAAAGTGGTGCATCTTTCCAATTTGGCACTCCGTGAGGGCACAACGCTCCTGAAAATTGCACCCCAGGCGGTTGTAATCGGACTTCCAGGGGGTATCCGCGCAGCCATCGCCTCCGTCAGCATGCTTCTTGTGGGCCTGCAATGGGCTAAGGTGATCTACCGAAAGGACATGAAAAATTTCCCCGAGCATCCCTTCCCCCAGGCCGGCTTCCGAACCGGGATAATCCACTTCGCAGGTTTGCTGCCCCGGAGTGATGCCATGTTGCCAGATATTGTACACCCCAAATAAAGCCTGGGCGGGATAGTCGGGTACCTGCCCTCGCTGACAGCCCATAGAGGAAGTCAGTCCGCCCCCACAGGGCCAGTAGCAGTCGTTCTCATCCGGTATACGGGGGTCACCGGGCGGCTCGGGCATCCATTTGCCACCGGTAATAAAAACATGGAAGGCATCCTGGGTTTCCGGAGCAATCAATGCATCATAATCAGGATGTGAGGGGTCTGGCGATTTCAAATAGCGGTCATCCACCTGATACCAGTACTGATAGCCCCCGGGCTTACAGCCGGAGAAGCCGATGCCCCAGCCTTTGTTATCGGGGTGGAAGAAGACGTCTTTTCCCGGTGTGCCGGTATTGAGCAGCCGGATCCGGGCATCTTTCATATGCGGAGAGCCATCTGTGGGGTCATCACAAAGGTTACTGAGCACCCCGTTGGGGCCATCAGGATCCTCAAACCAGGAGCGGATGATGTCAATGTGTTCTGCTGTGAAGTTGCCAGGGTCGTCCGGGTGGCGCACCCACTGCCCCAGGCTATCCGGGTGTTCTTTCTGGAAAATATGCACAATGGTTTGCATATAGCGCACCTGGGTAAGCTCAGGGTAATCCGGATCCGGAGCATAATTAACGGATTGGTCGCAGGAAGCCTCGGCCTCTTCCGGTGGCCAGCAGTTGGGATACGGGCCGCCTGTCGTACCCGGAGGGCCGGGGCAAACCGAGCATTGTTCACGGGTGCGCCCGGCACGGCGATTGCGGAAACGGCACTGATCAAGGGCTGTAAAGGACGCCGTGAGCGAAAGCCACGTCTCGCGCGGCGTAGCCTGTATGGGCACCTTTTTAAAAGTATAGGCCCCGCCATCCAAAGCCAACACCTCAACTTCTGCGGTCTGCAATAAATGCGCTCCTTCGACCCGGAGCAGGCCCTGCGCAGGATGTTCGGTAAAGGTGACTTCTATATCACCATAGAATAGGTCATCGGTCCAGTCGAGCGTCTCCTGATCCTCGCAAAATGCACGCTTGGTCAGTTTCACCTCCACGATAGGGCAATCAGAAGTATTGGGTTGAAGCCACAACCAGAAGCCAATCAGGGCAGATAGAATGGGAAATATCATAAGTTCTTAATTCTGAATTCCAGAACGCTTTCCGAAGCCAGGAGATTGCACCCCTTACTTTATCCGGATTTGAGTGGCCGCATTGACAAAGAGCGTATTCCCAATCTCCTCGTACCCTTTAAACAACTCTGCACCCTGATGCTTCACCGGCCCGTCCCGGAAACCAATGATGGTGAGGTCGGCATCCTTGGATTTTTCGGAGATGATCGCCTTGGGATCGATGTCCGGCTTGCGCGGAATGACCTCGATGTTATGCCTGGAAATCGGCAGTTGCCCGGCTTCAATCAGGGTAGACAGGCGCTCCCGCTCTGCCTCGACGTTGTCTTCCGGATAGAGGGCAAATATTTTGATCTGCCCACGGCTCCACTCCCGGTGCCCCAGGATGATGTAGCCCAGCAGTATCATCAGGTTGGCATTCTCATAGTCATTAGAGGTGATCCAGATGTGGATGCCCTGCTTTAACCCGTAGCCCCGTTCCGAGCTTCCAAGAATGACCAAATCAAAGTCCACCGATTTGATGAGCTTGAAGTTATCCACGATGTCTTCCAGGTTATCGGGCTTCACTTTGCTGAATTCCACGAGCAGCAGGTTATTATCCGTACCGGAAATGCCAGGCAGCTGAATGACCTGCGCCACCGCCGAGGTGTAGGACGGGCTCGTCAGGGTATCAATATAAATATTGCTGTCGGTGGCCTCTGCCATTT
>PR_CR_10_Liq_3_inCRDRAFT_1000158_pt1 | contig 19204 bp, 17 predicted proteins | sample PRCRCaboRojoPR_2_FD_10240 | JGI IMG/M metagenome (IMG submission 10240)
TAGGCGTGCATAGTGGGATGGTGGGTGAGTAGGGGTATTTGACCGAATCCGCGACGCTATACCCTGCCCCGTGCCAATAGCGGACCCCGTGCCAGGTTGAATACCTATATAGATGGCGTGCCCTGCCCGCGAAAAGTGACGAGTAATAAGAGCGCCATTGTTTATAACCAATTGATATTAGCGTTTGTGATTATATGTAGGGTATAAAGTGACCCGTGCCTTGGCGCTGTGTTAAGGCTTCAACCGGAGTAGATCAAATGAAAAACATAGATTTTGGGCTCATACCCTTCATTCTTTTTGCACTTATGGTGGTGGGCGGTATGGCGTCCGCTTTTACAGGAAAGGCTATCGATAACGGGGCAATGATGGATTACGGTATGGCCAGTCTGTTTTTGGCCGTGCCCGTTATGCTTTTCGTTTCATTCACTTTTGACATAGCGAGGATCGAGTAATGAAATTCCAACTAGTCAAAAAGTCTAGCAATGCCAAAACAGGGCCAATACCCATCACGAATAGCCCGCGCGCCACGTGCCCCGATGCATGCCCGCTCAAAAAAAACGGATGCTACGCGGAAAATTTCCATACCGCGTTAAATTGGAATGCTCTTGATCAGGGCAAACGGGGCACGGAATGGCGCGATTTTATCGCGGGTATTGAATCACTGCCCGCGGGTACGATATGGCGTCACAATGTCTCCGGAGACTTACCGCCAATTGGTCCCGATGAAATAGACGAATGCGCGGTTTTTGATTTGGTTAGCGCAAACCGGGGCAAACGGGGTTTTACGTATACGCACTACCCTATGACCCGCAAAAATGCCCGAGTAGTCCGCACGGCAAACAATAGCGGATTCACTATCAACGCAAGCGCCAACAATATTGGGCAGGCTATCAAGTATCACAAGCGCGGATTGCCCACCGTGACGATAATCTCTGAATCAGAGCACGGCACGGAATGGCGCAAAATCACCCGGTCCGGTATTGATATTGTTCAATGCCCGTCGGAATACCGGGAAGACGTCACTTGTAAAACGTGCAAGCTTTGCGCCTTTTCTAACCGGTCGACTATTGTCGGCTTTACTGTTCACGGCGCGAGCAAAAAACGTGCTGATTTGATTGCAAGGGGTTAAGTTATGAATGCCATTGTTGAATTTGAAAATGCTCAATTATTCGCACTGAAAAACTATCGCGACGGCGAGCGGTATGCCCGCATCGAAGAGCGCGCCCCGTGCGACATGGATGGCGCGCAATGGGTAGCGCCATTGCGGGTAACTTTTGGTTGGTTGGAAGATATAGGCATTGACTCCGGGGCGCGTCGCTATTTCGATCGATGGACAGAGGCCACGCAATGTTGCGAGCAATGGATGGGGGGCCAATTGTGAATCGATTCCTGGACGAATTGCTCGGATTTATTGTGATTGGATCAATGGCGATCGCTTGGGCTTACATTGTTTTTTATGGTGCTACAGCATGATGCCCGCAAATGATGACAATTACGCCACGCCACGCGACGCTATAANGCGCGCTGAATTAACCGGCACGCTATACATGGCAATCACTGGCCTATCAATTGGCGCGCTAGTGGGGATGGTGATCCGTGCGCTATAGCGAATGGATTACCGCCATAATTGGCGCTATTGTCGCCAATGCCCTGCTATTTGGTTTGGCGCTAATACTGATTAAATAGCGCGCACCATATCCCACCATAACCCGGCCGCGCGCCGGGTTTTTTGTGCCCGTCATATTGGCGCGGGTATAGCGTGGCCGTGCCCGTGCCCGCATGGCGTGGGCCCTGCCCATATAGGTCGCACCCATGGCCTGCCCTGCCCGTGGCGCTATAGCGTGCCCCGTGGCGTGCTCTGCCCGTGCCCTGCCCTGCCCTGGTACCGTGCCCTATGCCCTGCCCTATGCCATAGCCTATAGCTCGCCCCTATTCCTGCCCCTGCCCGTGCCCTATGCTGGCGCGTGCTACCCCGTGCCCATATGCCTACCCGCGCCATAGTGCGCCCATATCCGCATGGCGTGCCCGCGCCCCTGCCCGCGATAGACTGCCCCTGGCGCGCCCTATCCGCGCCCATGGCGTGCCCCTGCCCTGGCGTGCCCATCCGTGCCCGTCCGGTCGATTCTCGCCGTTTTTATGCCCCCAGGGCATAAGAGCGCCTAATTTGCGCGGGTCCTTGGAATATGGCGGGTTAAGGGTGCTTCGCGGGCGCGACATTCACGTAGCGATAGATTTTCTGATAACTGATCGCCATCTTGATCGGAATACCCGATCACCGATCTAGTGATAATCGACTTAGTGTATACTGCAATCGGAGGTGGTTTATGAGTACAGGCGGCGTAAAGCTGGGTTCGTCTTATGATGAGGCCAGAACAAGAAAGGTTAATGCCGAAGCAGAAATTGCTGAGCTAGAGCTTGCCAAGGTTCGCGGCGAACTGGTGGTGGCAGAAGATGTGGTCAAAGCATGGGATGATGTGCTGTCGGCGCTAAAGGGTAAGTTATTGTCCATTCCCACTAAAGCGGCCCCAATTGTATCTGCTGAAATTGAGGCCAGTATGTGCCAAAAGATTTTGGAGGATCTGGTTAATGAGGCGCTAGAGGAATTATCGAATTATGAGCCAAAGATTGACCCCACAACAGCGGCAGCAAGTGCTGGAGCATCTGAAGAGGCCAATGCAGGGTCTGAAACCACCGCCGCGCCTAAGCGTAAGCGAGTGGGCAGACCAAAAAAGACGTCTGGACTCGCAAAGTAGTTCAGAGCCTGGGCGATGGCATACGTCTCGCGCTGAGTATCAGCGAGGGATTATGGATGCCTGCTCTGACCCCGCTATCAAAGAGGTGGTGGTCATGGCGGGCGCTCAGCTTGGCAAGTCAGAGGCGATCCTGAATATCATTGGCTTCCATATTGAGAACGATCCTTCACCTATTTTGGTGCTGCAACCGACCGTGGAGATGGCGCAGGCGTTCTCAAAGGATAGGGTGGCGAATGGCTTGATACGATCTACGCCTTGTTTGCGAGACAAAGTGAAAGATCCTCGTGCTAGGGACTCCGGTAACACCACCTTGCATAAGATCTTCCCCGGCGGTGCGCTCACTATGGTGGGGGCAAATAGTCCGGCTGGACTAGCATCGAGACCAATTCGCTTGGTGCTGTGCGACGAGGTGGACAGGTATCCGGCATCGGCAGGTGCCGAGGGGGATCCTATCCAGTTGGCGCGAAAACGTGCGGCCACGTTCTGGAATCGCAAGATTGTCATGGTGTCAACGCCAACGAATAAGGGCGCATCTCGCATTGAGGAGGCATTTGAGGCGTCCGATCAGCGTCACTACCATGTGCCCTGTAAGCATTGCGAGCAATATCAGCGCCTTAAATGGTCAAATGTGCGATGGGATGACGACAATCCCGACACCGCTAAGTATATGTGCAAGCATTGCAGTGTTTTATGGACGGATTCTGACCGTCGATGGAGTATTCGCAATGGTCAATGGGTGGCGCATGGAGAGTTCACAGGCGTTGCAGGGTTTGCAATCAATGGTCTGTACAGCCCTTGGACGCCATTAGCGGACGGAGTGCGCGATTTTCTCGCCATGAGAAAGAATCCAGAGCAATTAAGGGTGTGGACCAATACTTATCTTGGCGAGACATGGGAGGACCAAGGTGAGACGGTCGATGACTACTCGCTAGCGCAGCGTCGGGAGGACTATTCGGGGTATGTGCCAGAGGAATGTGTGGCTCTAACGGCCGGTGTCGACGTGCAAGATAATCGCCTAGAGATAACTGTCGTCGGGTGGTCGGGTGATAGCAGTGCGCCAGAGTCGTATGTTATCGAGCATCGCGTGCTGTATGGCGATCCCAGTACGCCACAATTGTGGTCACAGCTTGATTCGGTGCTTTTTGGTACCTATGAGCGCCTAGATGGTACTCAAATGGGTCTTATGTCCACCTGTATCGATACCGGTGGCCATTTTACCAACTCGGTGTATGCCTACGCCAAAAAACACGCTGGCAGGCGCATATTTGCCATTAAGGGGGTTGGTGGAGAAGGTAAGCCGATCGTTGGGCGACCTTCAAAGAGCAATGTGGCCAAGTGCCCGCTGTTTCCGGTTGGTGTAGACACGACAAAAGACCTTCTTTTCGCTCGATTGCGTATTGATGAGCCTGGACCTGGTTATATTCACTTCCCTGACAGCTTAGATGACGAATACTTTCGCCAAATGACGGCTGAAAAGATCGTCACAAGGTTCACCAGAGGCTACAAAAAGCGTGTTTTTAAGAAGATCCGCGACAGAAACGAGGCTTTAGACTGCTTTGTGTACGCAATGGCTGCATTGGCAATTTTGAATGTCAATTTGGAGACACTAGCCGCCAAGTCAAAATTCAAGCATAATGTCGATGAAAATCCGTCCAAAGAGGACGAAAGCCGGGCTAAAAAGACGCCTTTTGTGCCCAAAGTCGGAAGGGGTTTTGTGAACTCTTGGCGATAGTATATGACAAATCTATTTGATCCTGCCAATGCTCCTGAAGGCGAACCTAAAGAGGTTGTCGTCGGCGATTTTATTCAGTGGAAGCGTTCCGATATAGCGGAAACCTACCCGACATCCGAGGGTTACACCGCTGAATATGTGGCGCGGATCACTGGTGGCGGGGCTAATGAGATAAAACTGCCTCAAGCGGCTGCATCGAACGATACGCGGTATCTGTTCACGGTCGATAGCGCCACCAGCGCCGATTTTTCGCCAGGCTTATATCACTGGCAGCTTGAGATCACGCAAACGTCATCGGGCAACCGGCTGGTCGTGGATATTGGCGACTTTACTGCCGTCCCCGACATGGATAGCAATCAGGCCGACCCGCGCATCCATGCTGAGATCATGGTGGCCAAGATTGAGACTATTTTAGAGGGCAAGGCCGACTCGGATGTGTCGTCATACTCTATCGCTGGCCGGTCGCTATCAAAGATGACCTTCTCAGAGTTAATGGATGCGCGTGACTATTACCGGCGAGAGGTGGTAAAACATACTAATAACGAGCTGCTAAAGCGCGGTAAAAGCAATGGCTCAACCATTAAGGTGCGCTTCTGATGGGATTTTTTGACTTTAGGAAGAAGAAGGAAGAGTCACAACCTCCTGTAGTACAAAAGCGTTACTATGCTGGCGCTTCTAAGAGTCGGCTTATGGCCGACCTTTTTGATTCTGAGCGGTCTGCTGACAGCGAATTGCGCCCCGTATTGCGCACGCTCCGCGCTCGATCTCGTGACTTGGTGCGGAATAATGAGTATGCCAAGCGATATATTAGCCTGCTTAAGACCAATATCGTTGGAGATCGCGGATTTTCGCTACAAGTTAAAGCAATGGGCGGCGATGGCAACCTAGATGTGTCTAATCAGAGCATTGAGGCGGCATTTCGTCGGTGGGGTAAGAAGGGTCACTGTACGGTTGATGGGAAGCTATCTTGGCTTGACGCACAGAAGCTGGTGATTGAGGCATTGGCGCGAGATGGCGAGGTATTCATCGTCAAGCATCGCGGTGCTAGCTACCACGACTCTATAGCACTCCAGTTTATTGAGCCTGATGAGATTGACGAGCAAAAGAATGAGCGCCTTGCCAACGGCAATGAAGTGCGAATGGGCGTGGAGCTGGATCGCTTTAAGCGTCCTGTGGCTTACTATAAGCTCAACTATCACCCTGGAGACTTTGATTATACGTCAGCCATCACCAAGGATAAGCACACGAGAATCCCTGCTGAGCAGATGATTCATATATTTCTTCCCTTAAGGGCGGGGCAGAGCCGTGGCGAACCTTGGATGGCTCCGGTCATGTACGCCATGAAGCAACTGGCGGGTTTCCGAGAGGCTGCGGTTATCAATGCTCGCATTGGCGCGTCCAAGATGGGCTTCTTTACCAGCCCGTCCGGCGATGGATTTGTGCCAGACGATATGCAGGACAATGCGCCAATAATGGACGCAGAGCCTGGCACCTTCCATCAGCTACCACAGGGCGTGTCACTAGAGACGTTTGACCCGGCGTTCCCTAATAATGAATTTGACTCATTCCATAAGGCGGTGCTGAAGGGTATAGCCTCTGGTCTTGGCGTGTCATACACGTCGCTGTCAAACGATCTGGAGTCAACGTCGTATAGTTCGATTAGACAGGGTGCGCTGGAGGAGCGGGATCACTATCGCGACCTTCAGAACTTCATGATCGACCACTTTATCCGGCCTGTTTACGAGACGTGGTTGATGTCGGCGATGGAGATGGCGTCATTTGGCGTGCCCGCATCTCAGTTTGACAAGTTTGCCGAGTTTTCGACGTTCCGTGGCAAGGCATGGAGCTGGGTGGACCCACAAAAAGAGATGAATGCCTCGATTATGGGCATGAAGGCTGGCGTTCTGTCGATACAGGACGTGGCCAACCAGTACGGCAAAGATGTTGAGGATCTTTTTGCTCAGATCGCCAGAGATAAGCAATTGGCTGAACAGTTTGGTGTTAAATACGCCTTAGAACCCTATGGCGCTGACAAAGCGAGTATAGTGCCTGATATTATTGGAGAGGATGATGCCGAAGTACAAGGGGAAGGAGATTGACACCACGCCCACTGACGGCATGGTGGCTGAAGCCAGGCGCGGACTTGATTGGCGCGAAGAGTATGGTCGTGGTGGTACTGAGGTTGGTGTCGCTCGTGCTCGTGACATTAGCAATCGTCGTGAGCTTTCCCTTGATACTGTTAAGCGAATGCGCTCTTTCTTTGCTCGGCATGAAGTTGATAAGCAGGCCGAAGGGTTTAGCCCAGGCGAAGACGGCTACCCAAGCGCAGGGCGAATTGCATGGGCGCTATGGGGCGGTGATGCAGGACAGACATTTGCAGAAAAGGTGGTAAAATCTATGGAATCTGCCGAAGAAAGAAATGAAGAAGTGATGGAAGTGGAAGAGACTCAAGAGGTTGAGGTTCGCGAAGAGCCAGAAGAGCGCGCTGCTGCAGAGGTAACTCATCGCTCTATGAAGCTGGATGCTTCTCCTATTAACGAGGAAGAGCGCCGTGTTCGCATTGCCGTCTCATCCGAAGAGCCGGTTATGCGCTCGTTTGGCATGGAAGTGCTTGAGCATAGTGAAGAGGCTATTGATCTTAGCTTTATGAATAGCGGTCGGGCACCCCTTTTGCTCGACCATGACCCTACCAAGCAGGTGGGGATCGTAGAATCTGTCGAACTCGATGGCTCGGCCCGCAGACTACGGGCGACGGTACGCTTCGGAAGAGGTTCGCTGGCCAAAGAAGCATTCGACGATGTTGTCGATCAGATCCGAAGCAATATCAGCGTCGGCTATGTGATCGACAAAATGGAGCGCAAGGATAAAGATACATATGTGGCCAAATCCTGGCGTCCGATGGAGGCATCGCTAGTGTCAATTCCAGCCGACGTGACTGTTGGTGTGGGGCGGTCCAGCGAAGTTTCACCCGAAACCGTGATAAAAACTGACTTTAAAGAGGATATTCCTATGTCAGAACCTACAGTAGACATCGCGGCAGTCGAGGCAGAAGCCCGCAAAGCCGCTCAAAAGAACGCCGCCGAAATCGTTGAGCTTGGTGCCCGTCACCAGCGTTCAGATTTGGCGCAAAAAGCCATTCAGGAAGGCAAGTCAATTGCAGAGTTCCGTGGTGAGTTGCTGGAAGCTATCGGCACCAAGCCTTTGGAAACCGCTGAGATTGGCCTGTCACCCGCTGAGAAGAAGCGTTTCAGCATCTTCAACGTGGTGAATGCTTTAGCCAACCCCACCGACCGTCGCGCTCAAGAAGCTGCTGCTTTTGAGTTTGAGGTATCTCGTGCCGCTGCTGAGAAGTATGGCCGTGATCCCCAAGGCATCATGGTGCCTTTCGAGGTGCTTGGTAAACGTGACCTGAACTCTGCCGATGAGGCTGATCTGTTCTCAGACGACTTCCGCGCAGGTGAGTTCATCGACGTATTGCGTAACGCATCAAGCGTCATGCAAGCTGGTGCACGTATGCTCAACGGTCTGTCAGGCGATGTGAAGATCCCCAAGAAAGCGACGGCTGCGTCTGCTGCTTGGATCGACACTGAAGGCGGCGCTGCTACTGAGTCAGAAATGACCACCGGCACCGTGTCAATGGTTCCTCGCCAGCTTGGAGCGTTTACTGACATCACTCGTCAGTTGCGCCAGCAGTCTAGCTTGGACGTTGAGGCGTTGGTTCGTGACGACCTTGCTCAAGCACTCGCTCTGGCGATTGACTTGGCGGCTCTGTCTGGCTCTGGTTCATCTGGTCAGCCCACCGGTATCAAGAACACCAACGGCATCAACACCGTTGACTTTGGTACTGCGCCTGATCTAGTTCCGACCTTTGCTCAGGTGGTGGCGATGGAAACCGCTGTTGCAGAAGATAACGCATTGTTGGGCAACCTTGCCTACATCATGCCTGCTGCAATGTACGGTGCCCTGAAGACAACTGAGAAGGCGACTAACACCGCCCAGTTCGTTGTAGAGCCTGGCGGCACTGTCAACGGCTACCGAACCATCGTGTCCAACCAGTGTGCATCTGGCGATGCTTTCTTCGGTAATTTTAACGACTTGCTCGTTGGAATGTGGTCAGGCGTTGACCTCACCGTGGATCCATACTCGCTGTCTACTACTGGAACTGTCCGTATCGTGGCATTCCAGACCGTAGACGTAGCAGTACGTCACGCAGTGAGCTTCTGCCTCGGCAACGACGGCGGTAGCTAAGTGATACCCCGCCCTTCGGGGCGGGTCTTTTTTTGGAGGTAGCATGAAGTACGAGATTATTCGGGCGTGCGTGATCCGTGGTACTAGCCATAAAGTCGGTCAGGTTATTGAGCTTGATGATTCAATGGCGAAGCAAATGATGGCTATTGGTCGTGTTGCGCCATACAGCGAGCCGATCATTGAGGACAGATCAATCGGACTTTCCGATGACTCAATGCCACGCAAGCGTGGTCGGCCAAAGAAGATTGAGATCGAATAATGGCTCATATTCGCCAGCTTATTAGAGATCGAGTTATCTCTACGCTCACTGGCTTAAATACCACTGGCAGCAATGTTTTTGGTGTTCGCGTTTACCCAATGAACGAAGCATCGTTGCCGGGCATTATTGTTTACACCGAAACAGAGTCTACAGAATACATCACAACATCATTGCCTCGCACTCAGATGAGAACTCTGACGGTAAGCGCCGAGGCTTATGTTAGAGCATCTTCAGACTATGAAGATACGCTAGACACGATTGCTGCCGAGATAGAAGCCGCTATCTATAACGACGTTACACTTAATGGCCTTGCTAAAGACTCTAGGATTATTAGTTTTGAGACCGGCTTTTCTGGTGAAGCTGAGCAGCCTGTAATAACAGGGACTTTTATCATTGAAGTTGTTTATACGTCGACAGAAGGTACACCAACAGGTTAAAATTTAACCAGCAACAAACCCTAGAGGATATTAGCAATGGCTACTAGCATTGGAAAAGACGGCGCGGTTTATGTTGGCGCAAACGCTGTCGCAGAGATTCGTGACTGGTCTTTGGAGATTACTTCCGAGGTCGTTAATGACACCGTAATGGGTGATACCTGGATGACCAACAAGGCCACCCAAAAGTCTTGGACTGCATCGTTTAACGCCTACTGGGATCCAAGCGACACCAATGGCCAAGAGACGCTTGTTGAGGGTGCCGAGATCACACTGAACCTTTACCCCACCGGCAATAGCTCAAGCAACTATTACTGGGCAGGATCTGCCATCGTAAACTCGGTGAGCAAGAGCGGCTCTTTTGATGGTTTGATTGAAGCGTCATTCTCTGTCACTGGCAACGGAACGCTGACGCAAGACACGGTGGCCTAATATGGGCAAGCTGATTGATGTTGCGGTAGCGCACTTCAGCAACAAAGAGATACGAGAGTTGTATGTCAAAGAGTGGGATACAACTCTCTACTCAAAAAACTTGACGCTCGATGATAAGGCCAAGTTTTTAAAACGCGCTGGCGATGACACAACCGATTATCTGGTGTATGCAATCATATTTGGCGTTACTGATAAAGAAGGTGAGCCTGTATTTGATATTGGCGACAAGGTTAAGCTCAGAAACCATGTTGATCCAGAGGTTATCTCCAAGATTGCCAATTTTGTGTTAGACGTTGATGCCAAGACAGCGGAGGAGCGCGAAAAAAACTCCTAACTGACCAGGGTGAGCCAACGGAGCTTTATCACGTTTATGAGCTTGCAGAACATCTTGGTCAGACAGTTACCACCATTCTGAGCATGACTGTGGATGAGTTTAATCATTGGTTTACTTATCTATCAATCAAGGCCAGTAGGCTAAAGGAAAGCTCAAATGGCAACACAGCAAGAGCTGCTAGTAGCAAAATTCAGCGCCGTAGATAGCACGCAAGCTGCGTTCAATAGCATGAACAAAAACATGCAGAGAACGCAAAAGCAAGCAGGCGCTCTTAATCAACAGTTCCGCTTTATGCGTGGCGGCATGGGTCAGGTAGGACACCAGATCCAAGACATTGCTGTTCAGCTTCAAATGGGAACCAATGCAATGATCGTTTTCGGTCAGCAGGGTTCCCAGATTGCCTCCCTGTTTGGTCCCCAAGGTGCCATGATTGGTGCCGTTCTTGCTGTTGGTGCCGCCATTGGTGTTGGCCTTAGTGGCGAAGTCAAGAAAAGCCAAGACGCAATAAAAAGCCTTGCTGATGAAATTGAAAGCTTCGCTGATCGAACCGGGATATTAACCCAAGAGTTTGTTGAGTTTTTAGCAGCGGCAAAAGACATTGAGCTTAAGCAGCAGAAAGATGAGTTTGATGCCTTACTAAAAACATATGAATCTGCCGAGGCAAGGCTTGGATTGCTCATAAATTCTCAAAAAGAATACGAAGCCGCAATGGCTGGTAATGATGAAGCTTTAAAGCAGGCCTTAAGCATTACTGGTGATTATACTAAAGAAATTGAAAAACAAGAGTTTGAGGTTAAAAGGCTAAGAACGGATTTAAGCAAGCTAAGACTGGAGATTCGTGGGCTTGACCAAGACTACAAAAAGTCTGCTGAAGTAAGGGTTTCGGCTGCTAATGAAGTTATTGAATCAGCAAGCAGAGAACTTGATGAGATTGTTGCGGCACAAAAAGCTAAAGAAGATGCAGAAAAGGCTTCCGTAAGAGCTAGTCTTGCCAGATCAAAAAACTTAATTGATGTAGCAAGCAGTGAGCTTGATGCGCTAGTTGCTAATGAGGAGATGAAGGCATCTCTTCAAGAGCAAGCTATTGAGCGGGAGAGGGCGCAAAACGATGCTCGGTTGGCGATTGCCCAGCGGACGATAAGTGTAGCTAATGCTGAGCTTGACGCGATTGTCCAGGCTGAGCGAGTAAAGCAAGAGGTTATTCAAAAAACACAACAATCTTATGCTCAGTCACTGACGTTTATGAGCCAGGCAACCAGCTCAATAATGGGTATGCTTGATGAGCAATCTGGCGCTTACAAGGCATTGTTTGTTGTTCAGCAGGCAACTCAGATAGCGCAAGCCATCATGAGTGCGCATACTGCCGCAGCACAGGCATTGGCTACAATTCCACCGCCAATGAATGTAGTTATGTCAAAGACAATGCTGGCGCTAGGGTATGCGCAAGCTGGCGCGATTGCAGGCCAAACACTGGCCTCATTCGAAGGCGGCGGCTTCACCGGCACCGGCGTTCGATCTGGTGGCATGGACGGCAAGGGCGGTCGCCTAGCGATGGTTCACCCCAATGAGAAGATCACCGATTTACATAAGAATGGCGATACGCCACAGCCAGTAACCGTCAACTTCAGCATCCAAGCCAACGACGCACGAGGCTTTGACGAGCTACTGGTGCAGCGACGCGGTATGATTACATCTATGGTCACGCAGGCGCTTAACAACCAAGGCAAGAGGCTTGGACGCTAATGGCAGGCACATTTCCAACATCCCCGGGTTTTCGCAACGTCCAGACAAGCTGGCGGCATTACAATCTGATGAGCGAAAGCGTTAACGGGCGCATTCAGGTGCGCTCGCTAGGCTCATCGAGGCGTGAGTTCACGCTGGAGTTCCCGCCAATGACCAAGGCTGAGTTTGAGCCGATTTACGACTTTATTCTGTTACAGCAGGGGATGCTTGAGACGTTTGATATTGCTATCCCCAACCCGACTGAAGCCAGCGGCACCGAGACGGTGACAGTGCGCCTTGCCAATGATGTGCAAGAGTTTGCCATTGGCGTTGATTCACTCTACGAATTTGAGGTCGATCTGATCGAGGAGATCGCATGAGTCGCGGTCTTGGCGTTAATGTCACCAATGCGCTGGCGTCCAACGGCTTTAGGCTGGCAACGCTGCTTGAGATCAATATTGGCGCTTCGACGTTTTACCTGACGGATTATGGTGTTGATCTGACTGACGTGGATGCTCAGGTCTACGGTAACTCAGCCGATTTTATTGAGCTGTCCAGTGTTAGCGAGACGGGTGCTTTAAAAGTTAACAGCCTGTCGCTCACACTAAGCGGTGCCGATCAGATATTTATCGCGGCGCTTCTCAATGGTGATTACATAGAGAAGGATGTGCTGGTCAGGCGTGCCGTTGTGAACGCCTCTGACTTGGTGGTGGAGTCGTTTCTATTCTTTGACGGGCGAATCACGACCTATCAGATTGAGGACACCGAGCGCGAGAGTCGGGTTGTCCTTGAGGTCGCAAGCCACTGGAGCGACTTCGAGAAGGTCAATAATCGTCGCACCAATCTAAATAGCCAGCAGGTCTATTTCCCCAATGATATGGGGTTCCAGTATGCGTCCAAGATCGTTAAGGACTTGAGGTGGGGGCGTAGCTCGTGATTGATCCGTTTACTCTTATTGTTGGCGGGATTGCTTTATTAAGCGGTGCTCTTTCCTACAAAGCCGCTAGAGACGCCCAAAAACAAGCCAAGAAAGCCGCCGAGTCAATGGCCGGTGTCTTGGTCAACAAAGAGTCCAACATTGAAGCCATACCCGTCATCTATGGTGAGCGACGGGTTGGCGGCACGCGGGTATTTGTACACACAGAAGGCGGTGATAAGAACGAGTTCCTGTATATAGCATTGGTGCTTTGCGAGGGCGAGGTTGAGTCAATCACCGACATTGAGATTGACGATTACTCGATCACAGACGCTCGTTTTCAGAATGTCATTGTGGTCAATAAGCCTGGTGGCGGTGGTACAACATTAACCAGCAGCTTGATTGAAGCTGAGACATTTACTGGCGCAGACAACCAAGCCGCCAGCAGTATACTTTCCGAGACCTCGAAATGGGGCGCTAGCCACCAGCTTAATGGCGTTGCCTATATCGCATTAAAGCTAAAGTGGGATGAGAATGTATTCTCGGGTATTCCTGACATCACAGCTCTGGTTAAAGGCCGCAAGGTTCTTGATCCACGAACCGGCACGACGGCATGGTCTAACAACCCCGCTTTGTGTATTCGTGACTATCTGACCAACAACCGATACGGGAAAGGTCTGCCATCTAGCGTTATCAATGACACGCTGTTCAATGCGGCGGCTACTGATTGCGAGTCGTTTAGCGTCACACCTTACTCTGGCGCTACAGAGAATATTGATCTTTTCCAGTGCAATGCGGTCATTGACACCGACGAGGAGATATTCCGTAACGTCGAGCGGATGCTGCTTGGCTGTCGCGGGTTCTTGCCTTACTCGCAGGGTAAGTATGGGCTGGTGATCGACCAAGCCACGTCATCGGTTATGACGCTCACCACCAATGAAATTATTGGCGGCATCAACATTCAGGGCGAGTCCAAGAAGGACAAGTTTAATCGCGTCCTCGTCAAATTCCCCAACCCGCAAGCGGACTGGCAACCGGATCAGGCGGTATGGCCTGATGCTGGATCAGCGGAAGAAACGCAGTTCTTAGCAGAAGATGGCGGCACCTTATTGGTTGATGAGGTTGATATTGAGACCATCACCAACTATTACTCGGCCAGAGATTTTGCCCGCATTCTCTGCTTGCGCTCACGCAATGCGCTTCGGTGTTCGTTAAAGGCCACGTCAGAGGCCATGAATCTCGTTGTGGGCGATGTTGTTAGCGTTACCCACCCAACACCGGCGTTCAGCGCAAAGCCGTTTCAGGTGGAGGAAGTAACCCTTAACTACGACGGGACGGTTGATCTCAATTTAATTGAGTACGATTCGACCCTGTATGCTTATGATCCGGCGTCGGAGGAGACGGAGTATCCTGATACGACGTTGCCTGATCCGTCGGTTACTGAAGCGCCGACTGTATTGGTGCTGACACCAAGTAGCGAGATACTCGGCGATGGGTCAATCAACGCCTACGTCGATATTGCATGGACGGCAAGTGACGATGCGTTTGTGGTGGAGTATGAGGTGCGGGTGTTTATCACCGGCTCATCACAAGCCTTTGAGCAGCGCACTCAAGACAGCGCCATTCGTATTGGTGGATTGACGGCTGGTGTTGAGTACAACGTCACCGTGGTGGCCATCAACTCAAACCAGATACGATCTGGCACCCTGTCAGACACATTCACTGCGGTGGGCGATGCGGTTGCGCCTGGGCCACCAACCGACGTAGTGGTTCAGGGTAACTTCAAAGCCATTGATATTTTTTGGACGAACCCAAGCGACCTTGATCTGTCGCATGTTGAAGTTCATGAAAGCACTACATCAACCTTTGATGATGGCGAAATTATTGGCCGGTCAAGCGGCAATAAGTATAGCGCCAGCTTTCCTAATGCAATTGTCACTCGTTATTACTGGGTTCGCTCGGTAGACACATCAGGCAATGTCAGTGACTGGGTAAGCGGTGGTGATGGCACTACCCTGTTGCTTGGCGGTGGTGATTTTGACAACGGCATCATTGGCATTAATTTTTTCGTTCCAGATTTGCAGGACACCATTACCGGCTATCAGACGCAAATCAACGCGAAAGCCGATGAGATTGATGTTGACCAGATTCTTGAGGAAACGCAGGACATTGGCGACACCCTAGATACCGTTGCCGAGCGTATGCTGAATCTGGCGGTAACGCAGTCCGATACACTTGGTTTGGTGTCTGACGCGGGTATTACCGTTGACCCATCAACCGGCTCAGTGACGATTCAAGCTGTTGAAACGCTACGCACAGAGGTTGATAGTAGAGTCAATCAGGTTGAAATTGATCTTGATGCGGCTGAGGCTGAGATAGTCTTAAAAGCATCAGTTACATATGTCGATAATGCAATCGCTGCGGCGGTTCTTGATTCAGCTGATTTGGCGGCGCTCACGGCACTGCAAGCGCAAGTTAATCAGGCTGAGATTGATATTGACGCCAATGAGTCCGCAATTGCGCTAAAGGCCGATCAAACATCACTGAATGCGCTTGATGTGCGACTTAATAGCGCAGAGATTGATATTGATGGCCTGCAATCAACCATTACGCTCAAAGCTAATGAAACAGATTTAACGGCGGTTGAAGATCGTGTTACGACGGCTGAGATTACGCTTGGCGCACTAGATGTCGCACAAATAAGCCAGACGGTTGTTGACACTATCAGCTTGAAGCAGGCGCTTGATCTATCAGCCGTCACCGATCTTCAGTCTCTCCTTTATCAATACAACACACGAGAAACGCTAAAAACTGACATTGCCTATGCTCAGCAAACTATATCGGCAGATGTTACTGATAATCGAGAGGCGATTGCTCAGGCTAGATTGGAATTGGCCGCTGCGATTGACGCTAACACTGCCACCATTGTTTCTGAGCAATCAGTAAGGGCTAGCGAAGATGCGGCGCTTGCATCAGACATTACTCAGCTTGAGGCGCGTGTTGACGCGAATGAGTCTGGCGTCAGCGGTAATGCAACGGCCATTACCAATTTAACGGCTCGCGTGACGACGGCTGAGGGCACAATTACCTCGCAGTCAACCGATATTACTGAGCTTGAGAACAATCTATCCGGCTTGACCACGACGGTGGCAGGCAACACCACGAACATAACTGCAAACACATCGGCGGTCAATGCGCTTACGTCTCGCGTGACAGCTAACGAAACAACAATAACCGCCCAGGCATCTGATATTACAGACCTTGAGGCCAGTCTCACGGCGGCAGAGACAAACATAACCGGCAATGCAACGGCAATCACATCGCTTGATACTCGCGTAACCAGTGCTGAGGGTTCAATCACCTCGCAAGCATCGGCAATCACTACGCTTCAAAGCTCTGTCGGAAATAATACCGCTGCCATATCTACCAACGCCACCACCATCAATGGTGTAACCGCTCAATACTCAGTCACCATTGATAACAATGACCACATCTCTGGCTTTGGGCTTATCTCTGACATTATTGACGAGCAGCCAACATCGCAGTTCATCGTCAGCGCCGATGCCTTTGCAATTGGCGGCACAGGCTCAGCAAGCGATACCTACCCGTTTGTTGTTTACCCGACCGGAGCAACAGTTGATGGCGTAACAATCCCTGCTGGCGCGTACATGGATAGCGCGTTCATTAACTATTTAAGCGCCGATAAGATTGAGGCAGGGACGCTGAACCTTGGCAATCAAGATGGCATGGCGGTGCGTCAAGGCAAAGAAAGTTACACCACAACAGGCTCAGGCTTTTGGCTTGGCAATGATGGTGGTGATCCTAAGTTCATTATTGGTAGCGGCAATGACTACATCGCGTTCAATGGCGACAGTGGCGATATAACTGCTCGTGGTATCACAATTCGAGATACAGCCAATCGCGTTGTGTTTGATACTAATGAGTTTGACGGCACTTACATTAAGAACGCCACTATTGATACTGCACAGATAGCGGATGCGGCGATTGAGAGTGCCAAGATTGATGACTTGGCGGTCAGTACCGTAAAAATTCAGGATCAGGCAGTAACAATTCCTGAAAGTGCATATACAGTTGCATCAACAACTAGCAACACGCTTCAAACACTGACGGTGGCGTGTACTGGCGCGCCGGTTGAAATACTGGCGTCTTGCTCTTTTTTGTACACAGGGACTTCATTCACAACACCAATACAGGTCAATATTAAGAGAGATGGCACAATAATAGGATCAACATCATTTCTGCCATATAGCAATCGTTTCCCTGATGCCATTTGCTTTGCGGTCAGCGATTCTAGGACAACAGAAGAGACAAGAACTTACACGGTTGAAGTTGCTGGTAGCGTGCCTCATTCTGCCGAGTTTCGTTATTTAAGGACTCTGGAGACCAAAAAATGATCTCGTATGCAGTCTACGACACCACCACCGGCGAAATACTTAGGACGGGCCAATGCACGCCAGAGTCGTTATCACTAAAGGCGCAGGGCGCAAACGAGGCAGTCATCGAGGCAGTTGCCAACGATGCGACTGATTATATCGCTGACGGCCAAGTAATCAGCAAAGGCGACCAGCCATCACCCGATCACATCTTCGACTATGCTCAGGGTCAGTGGGTTTTTGATTTATCGCAAGCAAAAGCGTCAAAGTGGTCAGAGATAAAAGCCGCCAGAGACGCGCAGGAGTTCGGTACATTCGACTGGGGTGGTCATACCTTCCAGTGCGATGAAGTGTCCCAGAGGCGCATACAGGGCGCTGTGCAGCTTGCCTTATTGGATAGCACCATAGCATTAGAATGGACTTTGGCTGATAATACATCACAGGTATTTACAGCCGATGATTTTGTTGCTATTGGGCAGGCATTGGCCGCTCATGTAAATGCAGGGCATGTTAAGTCAAGGGCATTACGCGCTCAGATTGATGCGGCGCAAACACAAGCAGATATTGATAGCATTATTTGGTGAGGGCTTTTTATGAGCTGGTACGATACGGGCACTGTTGCAGTAACCAACGGATCAACGACGGTCACAGGCACCGGCACGAATTTCTTGGTGGGCGCTCAGATTGGTGAAGGCTTTTATGGCCCTGATGAGCGACTCTATGAGATCGCTTCAATTACCAGTGCAACTGTATTGGTGTTGGCTGATGCCTACTTGGGGTCAACAACATCGGGCCAAGATTACAAAATCGTCCCAACCCAGTCGCTTGTTGCAGACCTCGCAACGCAGGTTTCTGACCTTATCACCGACTTTGCTGGTGTCAGAGACAATGCAGGCAATGGTCGCTTTGATGACGGCACTGTCTCGGCCCCAGGCATAACCTTTGAGCAAGATCAAAACAACGGACTCTATCGAATAGGCGCTGACAACTGGGGCATGGTTGCTGGCGGCGCTAAGATTGTTGATGTTGATGCTAATGGGGTGACGATTGATGGCGACCTAGCAGTAGACACTGACACGCTTTTTGTTGATGTTTCCACTGATCGGGTTGGTGTTAACACAAACAGCCCTGCCTCAGCTTTAGACGTAACAGGCACTGTCACTGCTGATGGGTTGACTGTTGATGGTGATGGCGGCTTTATAACAACAGACGGAGCTATTCTAAAGCTAGAAAACTCAACCACTACAATGACAGCAGGCGATGTTATTGGCGAGTTGCAGTTTTACGCAAACGATGGGTCAACAAACGGTACTGGCGCAAAAGTAAATATCGTAGCTAAAACTACATCGGTAGCTGGTTCTATTACTGATTTAACCTTTGGAACTTCAGACGCATCTTCTGCCACGGCTTTGCCTAGGCTCAATATAGCAGGCAACGGAGACATCTCATTCTACGAAGACACGGGCACAACGGCTAAGCTCTTCTGGGATGCGTCTGCTGAGTCGTTGGGTATTGGCAATAGCAGCCCCGCAGCAAAGCTCCATATTTCTGATGCTGCTCCTGTTATTAGGCAGGCTTATGGAACAGCTAGGTCAGATGGCTCTACATATGTTGCAGGAGGTGTAGATTCTTACTTCAGAACTAGGGACGCCAATGTAAATTTAGGCGGTTATGTACGAATATTAGACGTAAACACTGATGGCTCCTTTCCTACGGCTATCCGTGGAGGTGCCGTAACCTTTGGCACAGTGGATGGAGCTACAGGCTTTAGTAACAATCCTGCTGTAGAGCGTATGCGCATAGACTCCAGCGGCAACGTCGGTATAAACCAAACCGACCCCGACTGCCTGCTTGAACTTACACCACCATCAACAACAAACCTTAAAACGGCTACGTTTACCGCAGGTAATTCTGACCCGAACTTTAGACTTGGTTTTGGTAACGGGTCGGGAAGTGCAGTAAATACAGAGCAGGGCGTTC
>PR_CR_10_Liq_3_inCRDRAFT_1000162_pt1 | contig 19179 bp, 20 predicted proteins | sample PRCRCaboRojoPR_2_FD_10240 | JGI IMG/M metagenome (IMG submission 10240)
GGTTACGGACCAGGTTGAAGGCCGCGATGAGCCCGGCATCGCCGATGGCATAGCCGACCCGCGCCCCCGCCATGCCATGGGCCTTGGAAAAGGTCCGCATGCGGATCACGCGTGAATCCTGCGGGTCGATGGGTGGGGCCGTGCCGTCAGGTGCGAATTCGATATAGGCCTCGTCCAGCACCAGCAAGGTTCCTTCGGGCACGGCCTCTATCATGCGCTGGACGGTCTCCGCGTCGTGCCAGGTGCCCATCGGGTTGTCGGGATTCGACAGGTAGATGAGCCGCGCACCCACCTCTTTTGCCTTGGCGACCAGGTGCTCTGGGTCTTCGTGGTCGGCGGTATAGGCGACCTTGTGCAGCACGCCGCCATAGCCGTTCACATGGTAATTGAAGGTCGGATACGCCCCGTCAGAGGTGACCACCGGCGCGCCTTGCGGCACGGTCAGCCGAACCAGAGACCCCAGCAGGCCGTCAATTCCCGCGCCGATGACGATGTTTTCCATGGCGATGCCGTGCTGCGCGGCCAGTTCGGTGCGCAGCTCGAAACTCTCGGAATCGCCGTATTTCCAAACCTCCTGTGCGGCCTCCTGAATGGCCGTCACCGCCTGTGGCGACGGGCCGAAAACACTTTCATTTGCCCCCAGCCGCGCCTTGAAGGGACGGCCGCGGTCGCGTTCCTGCGCCTCGGGGCCGACGAACGGCACGGTGCGGGGCAAGCTCTGGACGAGTGGTGTCAGGCGCGGATCGGTGGTCATGCGCCCAGAGTGCCGCGCGTCCGGCCGTTTGTCCATCAAGGGGCGGCCCTTTCAGGGCTGCATGAACTTCCGCCGCGCCTCGCGCGCGATGTTGTAGCGCAGTTCGAGATCGGCGATCAGTGCCATGGCCAGTCGTCGTTCATCCTCGGTGACGGCCGCGGCATGGGTGGCCCTCGCCGCCTCCAGCGCCTTTTTCAGCTTGAATTCCTCGGGCAGGGCCCCGGCCTCGGCCATGATGCGCGTGGCCACCTCTGTCGCCATGTCGGTGACGCCGCTGCGCCTCGGCAGCGGCTTACCCTCACCGGCAAGGCCGGAGAGTTGACCCTCGGCCAGCGCCTTCCGGATCTGTTGCTCGGTCAGTTGGCGAAACGAACGACTCATGCCCCGAGCCTAGCGCAATCGGGCAGGGCGGGGCATGAGTTTATTTGCCAAGATGAAGCCGCGCCGGTCAGCCGATTTCTTCCAGCCGAGTCATGGCGGCCTGCAGCTGCGCCATCTCCTCTTGCCGCAGGGCGAGGTTCTCGCGGGCCTCGTCGACCACTTCCTGGGGCGCGCTTTCGACGAATTTGGGGTTGTTCAGACGCCCGGACAGGCCGCCGATTTCCTTTTCCAGCTTGCCCATGACCTTGGCGATGCGGGCTTTTTCGGCGTCGACGTCGATGATGTCGGCCAGCGGCAGCGCGAAATTGGCGCCCTGGGCCGTGACGGAAAGCGATCCTTTGGGTGCCTGATCCGCGTCTTCCAGCGACTCGATTCGGGCCATGCGCTTGATCAGCGTTTCATTATTGGCCCAGGCGGTGCGGGCCGCCGCATCCGCTTCCAGTTGCAGCACGGGGATATAGAGCCCGACCGGCACGTTCATCTGGGCGCGGGCCGAGCGGACCCCCTCGATGAAGGAAATGACCCAGCGCATTTCGCGCTCTGCNTCTTCGTCNACCAGCTCGCTGCCGTATTCGGGCCAGTCGGCGTGGACCAGCATCTTGTCCCGGTCGCCCAGCGTGCCCCAGAGCTCTTCGGTGATGAAGGGCATGATCGGGTGCAGCAGGATCAGGCATTGGTCCATCACCCAGGCCATGGTGGCTTGGGTTTCGGCCTTTTCGGCCTCGCCTCCGTCCAGCAATAGCGGCTTGGAGAATTCGACATACCAGTCGCACACCACGTTCCAGACGAAGTGATAAAGCGCCGAGGCGGCTTCGTTGAAGCGGTAAGCGGCCAGCGCCGCATCCACCTCTTCGCGCACGCGGGCGGTTTCGCCGATGATCCACTTGTTCACCGTCGCGCTGGGCTGCGGGGTGGTGCCGTCGCTGCCGGTCGCGCCGTTCATCTCGGCGAAACGGCAGGCATTCCACAGCTTGGTCCCGAAATTGCGATAGCCCTTGATCCGGTCCTCCGACAGTTTCAGCACGCCGCCGATGGCGGCCATGGCGGTGTTGGTGAAGCGCAGGGCGTCCGCGCCGTATTCGTCGATGATCTCCAGCGGGTCGATGACGTTGCCGGTGGTCTTGGACATCTTCTTGCCCTTGGCGTCGCGCACCAGCCCATGCAGGTAGACCGTGTGGAACGGGTCTTGGCCCACCACGGCCTGCTGCATCATCATCATCCGCGCGACCCAGAAGAACAGGATATCCTGCCCGGTGATCAGCACGTCGGTGGGGAAGTATTTGCGGTATTCTTCGGTGGGTTCGGGCCAGCCGAGCGTGCCGATGGGCCAGAGGCCCGAGGAGAACCAGGTATCCAGCACGTCCGGATCGCGCCAGACCGGGTAGACCAGCTTGGTCAGGTCCTGGGTTACGTTGTATTCGGCCAGCGCCGCAGCGAAGGCGTGCATCGCTTCGTGCTTGTCCGCGACCTCGATCACCCGGGCATGGCTGATCGGGTTGGGGACGTCGATATTGTCCTTCTCGAACAGCGGGATGACCTCGTCGAAGCTGAAGGCGCAATGGCTGACCTCCTGCCGGTGCAGCATGCCACCCTCGGTCAGAAGCTCCAGAAGCTGCACCTCGTCCAGTTCGCCGCTGGCGTTCAGGTCATCATCGACGCCAAGGTTCAGACCGTACCAGACCGGGATCTGGTGGCCCCACCACAGCTGGCGGGAAATGCACCATGGCTCGATATTCTCAAGCCAGTGGAAATAGGTCTTCTTGCCGCTGTCGGGCATGATTTCGGTGCGGCCTTCGCGGACCGCCTCCAGTGCCGGGCCGACAACCTTTTCGGCATCGACGAACCACTGGTCGGTCAGCATCGGCTCGATCACGACCTTCGAGCGATCCCCGAAGGGCTGCATGATCTTCTTGTCTTCGACCATGATCATCAGGCCCTCGGCGTCGATATCGGCGACGACGCGCTTGCGGGCCTCGAACCGGTCCAGACCACGATATTCCTCGGGCACGAGGTTGATCGCGTCGACCTGCTGCACCGTAAAGGCCTCGCCACGGGCGAAGTCCTGCGCTTTGGCGGCCTCGTCGGCGTAGGCTGCGCCGTCATTGCGCATGTGACCCTTGGTATCCATCAGGCGATACATCGGGATGCCGCCGCGCTTGGCGACCTCGTAGTCGTTGAAATCATGGGCGCCGGTGATCTTGACCGCGCCGGAGCCGAAATCGGGGTCGGGATAGTCATCGGTGATGATCGGGATCAGGCGGCGGTGTTCTTTCGGACCCACCGGAATCTCGCACAGCTTGCCCACGATGGGGGCATACCGTTCATCGGACGGATGCACCGCTACCGCGCCATCGCCCAGCATGGTTTCGGGTCGTGTCGTGGCGATCGAGATGTAGTCGCGGGTTTCGCGCAGGGTGACGTTCCCGTCCTCGTCCTTCTCGATGTACTCGTAGGTGGCGCCCCCGGCCAGCGGGTATTTGAAGTGCCACATATGGCCGTCGACCTCGATGTTCTCGACTTCGAGATCGGAGATGGCCGTTTCGAAATGCGGGTCCCAGTTGACCAGGCGCTTGCCGCGATAGATCAGGCCCTTCTGGTGCATGTCCACGAAGACCTTGATGACGGCGTCGTGGAAATTGCCCTCGTTTCCTTCGGGGGCACCGGGGGCACCGGACATGGTGAAGGCATTGCGCGACCAGTCGCAGGAACTGCCCAGCCGCTTGAGCTGTTCAATGATCGTGTCGCCATACTGGTCTTTCCATTCCCAGACCTTGGCCAGGAAGTCCTCGCGGCTCAGGTCGGTGCGCCGCAGGTTGCTTTCGGTCTTGAGCTTTTTCTCGACCTGCAATTGCGTGGCGATGCCGGCATGGTCCTGGCCGGGCTGCCACAGCGTGTCGAAGCCGCGCATCCTGTGCCAGCGGATCAGAATGTCCTGCAAAGTGTTGTTGAAGGCATGGCCCAGGTGCAGCGCGCCGGTCACGTTGGGCGGCGGGATCATGATGGAAAAGGTTTCGTCGCGCTTGGCATTNGCACCGGCCTTGAAGGCGCCGCTGTCTTCCCAAGCCTTGTAGATGCGCGGTTCCGCCTCTTGGGCGTTGAAGGTCTTTTCCATGGCCATGACATGCGTTCCCTGAATTTCGCAGACCCCCTCTAACCCGACCGGGCGGCGGCGAAAAGAGGGTGGGGAAAACATGACTAGGCGGAATCGCCCGGCTGGCTCAACCTGAAGATGTTTTCAAACAACACATTCAGGAGGACCCCATGGCAAAGGTTGATATTGCCGCCGAAACGCAGGCATTGCCGCTCGGCTATTACCTTTCAGCGCCGCTGACCGCCGCCATCGAGGCGCAGGCCTTGTCGGCGCATTCCACCATCGAGTTCGTCGATGCGATGGGCACCGATGATTTCGGTGAGTTGCGCACCGCAGAGTTCAAGTACAAGAAGGTTGTCACCGATCCCGAAACCGGGGAATCGTCCGAGGTGGACAGCACGATGACCGTGCCGCTTCTGTCCATGGTCGAAGCCCCGCACATGGCGATCGAGGACCTGACAGTCGGGTTCGAGTTCAACATCAAGGAAACCATCTCGAAGGAGAACCAGCTGAAACTGGCCGGCAGCTATTCGGCCGAGGCGGCCGTGACCTCGACCACCACGGTCAAGGCGGCGACCGGCGGGCTCTACAAGTTCCTCTATGGGCAGGTTTCAGGCGAAAACACCACGACCGCCAGCTTCAAGCAGTCGATGAAGGTGTCCGCCGCCTACCAGCGCAGCGAACGCAAGCAGACCGACCGCAGCGCCACGCTGAAGATGAACATGAATGCCAAGCAACGGGTGCCCGAAGGCTTCCAGCGCGTGCTTCAGATCTTCGCCGACACGATCTCGGCCCAGGCGGAACTGCCTGAATAGGGCCCGCCGCGCCGCCGGGCGATCTGACCCGGCGGCGTTTCCCGGCAAGGAGGACATCCAATGGCTGACGACAACGACGATTATGAAATCGGCGCCCTGTTGGGGGCCCCGGTGCGCGCGGTCCAACAGGCCCAGATCGAGGCGGAACGGGAATTCGTCGAGTTCCTTTTCGACTACGGTATGGAGGAAACCACCCGCAAGGTCGGCAACAAGACCGTCAAGGGCCTGAAGCTGAGCGAATTCGAGTTCGGCATGACCCGCAGCATCGATGACCCGACCCGACCGGGCGTCAGCATCGATCACGAAGCACGTGTGCGCGCACCGCTTCTGTCGATCATCCAGATGCCCGCAGTCGGCATCGAGGAGGCGACGATCGACCTGGATCTCGACGTGGAATACGACCGAGAGGAAACCCAAAAGGCTGGCGGCAATGCCACCACCGGGTCACGATCCGGCGTCTTGCCGAAAAAGGCGATCCGGACGCCTGTGCTGAAGGGTTCGATAGGCAACAGGACCGTGTCGCGCAATTTCCGAACGCAAGGCAAGCTGGCGGTGTCGCTGAAGCTGCGCTCGACGCATGACGACGACATGCATGGCCGCCTGTCGCGCCTGATCGGCGAGGGGCTGTCGGCGGCGGTCGACGTGCCTGACCAGAAGAAGGAGGGATAGATCATGGCCCGCAATCCTACGACGCGCGGCGTCAAGCTGCGCCACGACCTGAAGATCGGCACGCCGATCGACCCCAAGGTGTTCACCGATTTCAAACGCACCCCGGAAGCCGTGAAGCCGGCCGAGGACCTGCGCCTTTCCGAATACATCGCTTCGGTCCGCCGCGAGGTCGAGGCCGTGGCCCTGATCGCCGCGCCCAAGGACCGCGAGGTGCCGCATTTCCATGTCTCCGAGGTGGAACTGGAACTGGTCTGTGCTGTCTCCGAGGTCAGCGACGAGGGCCTGCGCGTCACCGTGGACCAGGCCAAGCTGGCCGATACGCCCGAGGCGATGCTGCAAAAGGTGAAGCTCAAGCTGTCTGACCCGGCGGTGGTGCAATTGCAGGCCCGCACGGAAAAGGGTTGAGGCGATGGAAGACACCAGGGACAGATCGGAAGAAGACCGGCGCAAGAAGAGGCGGCATGACCCGTTCGGGATGTTCACCGATCTCGGCGCGCTGATCCCCGACATCGGCTTCGGATCGGATTTCAGCGCCCTCGACACGCCTTTCGGGGCCGGATTCGGGCCGCTTTCCCCACCCGCGCCGGCCGGTCCAACCAGCCAGGCGCCGCCCGCTGCACCGGGCCGCCCGACCAGCCCTTCGGCCGGCAGCGCAGGTGGTGCGGCACGGGCCGAGGGGGGCGCCGGCCGTCCCCGGGCCACAGGTGAGCGCAAGGAATCCTCGCTTGGCCGCGCCGCATTGGACGTGGCCCTGTCCGAGGAGTCGCGCGGTGTGCGCGAGGAACCGCCCGGCTCGAACGACGGGCCGCGCGTGCGGATGTATCAGCGCGGCAATGGTGGCCACTACTGGTGCGCACATTTCGTGTCCTGGTGCGTGAACGAGGCCGGCGACAGCCCGTTCGGCCATACCGGCTCGGTGTCCGCCATTCGCCGCTGGGGGCAGAACAACGGCCATTACATCCCGGCCTCGCGCGCCCATCCGATGCCCGGAGACATTTTCACCAAGCAGCGCGTGGACGAACAGGGCCGCGTTGTGGGGGGGCATACGGGCTTTGTCATCAGCTATGATGAAGGCGCGCGCCGGATGCGGACGGTCGAGGGCAATTCCGGCGACCGCGTGCGCATAACCTCGCAACGGCTCAGCCAGATCGACGGCGTGGTCCGGCTCTAGCCCGGCGCGCGCGGCGGGGTGGACAACGCCTGATCTGCCGCTAGGGTCGCAGCGACCATCACGCGAGGCGACCATGGAAAAATTCGGCAAATCCCAATCTGTCAAGCGGGTCGAGGATCAGCGGTTCCTGACCGGCCACGGCCGCTACGTTGACGATATCGCCCCCGAAGGCGCGCTACGGGCTTGGTTTCTGCGCTCGCCCGTGGCCCATGCCCGGATCACCGAGCTGGATGTGTCCGAGGCGCAAGAGGCAGACGGCGTGCACATCGTGCTGACATTGGCCGATCTGGAGGCGGCGGGCATGACCGTGGCCATGAAGGCCACCGCCGTGCGCAACGCCGATGGCAGCAAGGGCGCGCGCCCGGAACGGCCCCTGCTGGCCCGAGACCGGGTGCGCCATGTGGGCGAACCGATCGCCATGGTGGTGGCCGACACGCTGCAACAGGCCAAGGACGCCGCCGAGATGATCGCGCTGGATTTCGAGGATCTGGATGTGCATCTGGGTCTTGCGAGCGGCGGGCCGGACCTGCACCTCGAAGCGCCTGACAACCTGGCCTTCGACTTCGCGCTGGGCGATGCGGACGCGGTCGAGTCGGCAATGAAACAGGCGGCCCATGTGCTGACCTACGAGATCGGCGACAACCGGGTCATCGTCAATTCCATGGAACCGCGCGGCACCTATGCCGAGCCCGAAGGCAATGGCCGGCTGCATGTTGCGGTGAACGGGCAGGGGGTCTGGGGGCCAAAGGAAAGCCTCGCGCGGCATCTGGACATGGCGCCTGACGACATCCGCGTCACCAACCCCGATACCGGCGGCGGATTCGGCATGAAGGGGATGGATTATCCTGAAACCTTCGTCGTTGCCCATGCGGCGAGGGCACTTAACCGGCCTGTGCGCTGGATGTCCGAGCGGACCGAGGCGATGCTGACCGACAATGCCGGCCGCGACCTGACGACGACGGCAACGCTCGCATTCGACGACGACCACCAACTGATCGGATACAGGCTGGACACCGTGGCCAATCTTGGGGCCTACAATTCGCAATACGCCCAACCGATCCAGACCGAGCTGTTTTCAAAGGTCGCGCCGGGGGTCTACGATTTTCAGGCGTTCCACATGCGTTGCCGCGGCGTCTATACCAATACCGCGCCGGTCGATGCCTATCGCGGCGCGGGCCGGCCCGAGGCGATCTATGTGATGGAGCGGGCGATGGATTACGCCGCCCGCGATCTGGGTGTCGACCCCTGGGACTTGCACCGCCGCAACTTCATCCCTGCCGACAGCTTTCCCTATACCTCGGCCACCGGGCAACCCTATGACGTGGGTGATTTCGCCCGCGTTCTGGCCCGGGTCGAACAAGAGGCCGACCGCGCGGGCTTTGGCGCGCGGCGTGACGCCTCCGAGGCGACGGGCAAGCTGCGCGGCATGGGGCTGTGCTATTACATCGAAAGCATCCTCGGCGACCCCGAGGAAACCACGCGGGTCGATTTCAACGCGGACGGCACGGTGTCGATCTTCGTGGGCACGCAGTCGAACGGGCAGGGGCACGAGACCGTCTTCGCCCAGTTTCTGGCCGACCAGACGGGCATTCCCGCCGACCGGATCAGCGTGGTCCAGGGCGACAGCGACCTGATCGCCAAGGGCGGCGGCACCGGTGGATCGCGCTCTGTGACCGTCCAGAACACCGCGACGCTGGCTGCGGTCGAAACCATCACCGATGCCTTTGCCGCCTACCTTGCCGAGAAAGAGGGCGCCGAGGCCGTGGATATCGCCTTCGATGATGAACGCTTCCGAATCCCGGGTTCGAACCTGACGCCGACCATGCTGGAAGTGGCCGAGATGGCCCGTGCCGAGGGGCGCGAGGATCTGTTGAGCCATTCGCGGACGACCAAGTTGGAAAACCGGTCCTTCCCGAACGGGGCCCACGTCGCCGAGGTCGAGATCGACCCGGAGACCGGCAAGGTCACACTGGACCGTTACACGGTGGTCGACGATTTCGGAAATCTTATCAACCCCATGCTGGCCGAGGGTCAGGTGCATGGTGGCGTGGTGCAGGGAGTCGGGCAGGCTCTGACCGAACACACCCATTACGACGAGACCGGTCAGCTGATCACGGCGACGTTCATGGATTATGGCATGCCTCGCGCCGATGATGTGCCGATGTTCTCCTTCGATACGGAATCCACGCCCTCGCTCTACAATCCCATGGGGATGAAGGGCTGTGGCGAGGCGGGCACTGTCGGATCCATGGCCGCCACCGCCAACGCGGTGCTGGATGCTTTGGCAACCCGCGGCGTCACCCGCGCTGACATGCCCTTCACCCCGCACCGGGTCTGGCAGATGCTGCGAGAGGCGGAGAATGCGGCTTCGTGATCGTTTCCACGATCACGCTTTGGGAAGAACGACACGCCAAGGGTATCAAGCGACCGGTTATCACGAGACATCCGAAGCCTGAGCGTCGGTCGCGTGGGGTCGCCCGGCGCAGCCATAGCCGAACATCCAACTGACCTGAATGCCTGGCCGGCCGGAAACCTACGGCCCGCAGCTGCCCGACGGCATGGCGAAAGTAGGTTAGTGCAGCACCGGGCGTGCGGGGCAGGCCGCATCCTGCTTTGTCGCTTCTTGTGCAGAGGCACCTTCGCGGCGCAGGTGCAGGGCGGCCATCTGGGCCAAATCGGCCACGATGGGGGCTGCGTCGGCTCGGACCAGAAGGCAGGCTATCATCATCGTATCCTCGCGGTCGCCGTCATTGGCGCTGCCGATCAGCTGCGCAAAACAGGCTTCGTCCGCACCGAGGCAGTTGCACCCAACATGGTGCCGCATCAGTGACCGGCGGCCAAAATGCTGCAGAGTCTCGAATATCTGACCCAGAAAGAATTCCGCCTCGCGACCGGCGCCGCGATTCACCGTTGGGCTGCCAGACCAGCGACGCAGGGCCATCACGGCGGCGGCTTCATGGGCGGGCAGGTCGGCGATTTGTCCGACCGGCGCCGCGCCCCGGCAGGGGGTGGAATCGGTCATGTCAGGCCCTTGGATGCAGCGGTTCCCTAATACCTGACAAAAAGACTTTGGAAAGTCAATCCCGATTGATGCGCGGTTGACCGGCCCCATCTTTCTAAGAGAATCCGGCCCGCACACGACAAGGCCCCGGCGCCCCAGCGGGTCCGGGGTGCGGCCTCTGGCTTACTGTCCGGTGTTGGGGCGTGTCAGCCCCGAATGACCTTGGCGAACTTCTCGAAGATCGGTTCCGCGGCGCAGATCAACTCGCCGTCGGCCATGATATCGCCCTCGGGGTTCAGCGGCTCGATGATGCCGCCCGCCTCCTTGACGATGATGATCCCGGCGGCGATGTCCCAGGCGTTCAGGCGGCGTTCCCAATACCCGTCGTAGCGGCCGGCGGCCACATAGGCCAAATCCAGCGATGCCGCGCCCCAGCGCCGCACGCCGGCACAGGCGGGCAGAAGGCGGCCCAGGTCCCGCAGCGTGGCGGGCAGGTCCGATCGGCCCCCGAAGGGCAGGCCGGTGGAAAAGCAGCATTCGATCATCTTGGTGCGCCCCGACACGCGCAGGCGGCGATTGTTCATCCAGGCGCCTTCGCCCTTCTCGGCGAAGAAGCACTCGTCCTTCACCGGGTCATGGACCACACCCGCCACGATCTTGCCCTTGTGTTCCAGCGCAATGGAAATCGCCCAATGCGGCATGCCGTGCAGGAAGTTCGTGGTGCCGTCCAGCGGGTCGACGATCCAGCGGCGGGTCGGATCCTCGCCCTCGATCTCCTGACCCTCTTCGCCCAGGAAACCGTATGTGGGCCGCGCCTCCATCAGGGCCGTCCGGATCATCTCCTCGGCATTGCGGTCGGCCCGGCTGACGAAATCGCCCGGTCCCTTGGTCGAGACCTGAAGGTTCTCGACCTCGCCGAAATCCTTGAGCAGGGCCCGGCCGACGCGGCGGGCGGTGCTGGTCATGACGTTGAGGTTGGCGCTGCCGGTCATCGAGGGACTCCTTCGGGCGGGATCAAGCCGCGCGTATAGGCAATCGCGCGGGCCGGAACAAGGGGGGTCAGCCCCGTTGCAGGCGCACCGCCTCTTGCCGGGCGAGGCGCGCCAGATGTGCCATGAAGGGCAGGTCGGAATCGACCGTGCGGACGGCGGCGAACAGGCGCCGGGTGATGCCCTGTTCCGTCAGCGGGCGGGTGATGTAATCCGACCCGAACCGCGTCTGGCGCAGCACCCAATCGGGCAGCACGGTCACCCCGCGTCCCGAGGCGACCAGAAGCAGGATCACCGCTGTCAGTTCCACCGGCCGGATCGCAGCAGGCTCGACCTTGGCCGGGGCCAGGAATTGCGAGAAGATGTCCAGCTTGGTCCGGTCGACCGGGTAGGTGATCAGGGTTTCGCCCCGAAAATCCCCGGGTTCGACAAAGGGTTTCGCCGCCAGAGGGTGGTTTGCAGCCGCCACGAAGACCGGTTCGTAATCGAACAGCGGCAGGTAGGTGACGCCGGGAATGTCCTCCGGGTCCGAGGTGATGACCAAGTCCACCTCTTCCTTGATCAGGGCCGGCATTGCATCGAAGGCCAGCCCGGCACGAATGTCCACGTCCACGTCTGGCCAGGCTTTGCGGAACTGTTCCAGCACCGGGAACAGCCATTCGAAACAGGCATGGCACTCGATGGCGATGTGCAACCGGCCGGCACGGCCCTGGACCAACCCCTCGAATTCGGCCTGAAGCGCCTCGACCTCGGGCAGGATGCGCTCGGCGGCTGCCAGCAACCGCTTGCCCGCAGGCGACAGTTTCAGCGGCTTGGACCGGCGCACGAACAGCTCGACCCCGGCCTGGTCCTCGATCCCCTTGATCTGGTGACTCAGCGCCGACTGGGTGATCCCCAGCATGTCGGCGGCACGGGCCAGCCCGCCGGTTTCGTGAATGGCCTTGATGGTGCGCAAGTGGCGAAATTCAATATGCATGGTTTTCATGATGGTGTTCGAAGTTATGAATTTGTCTCACAAGTCCGGTCGTGGGACAAGGCGAGGAAATCAATGGAGTGCCCCATGACCCGCCCAGCCCTGTCCTTCGAATTCTTCCCGCCCAAGTCGTTGCCGCAATCCTTCCGCCTTTGGGACTGCGTGACGGCCCTGGCCCCGCTGGGTCCGGACTTCGTGTCGGTGACCTATGGTGCGGGCGGCACGACGCGCAAGCTGACCCACGAGGCGGTCGAGGCGATCGGGGCGCAGACCGGGCTGGACGTGGCCGCGCATCTGACCTGTGTCGAGGCCAGCAAGGAAGAAACGCTGGCCATCGCCGATCAATATCGCGCAGCTGGCGTGAACCGCATCGTCGCCCTGCGAGGCGACCCGCCAAGAGGGGCAGGCCGGTTCGTGGCACAGCCGGACGGGTTTTCCGGCTCGGTCGAGCTGGTGGGCGCGCTGGTTGATCGCGGTTTCGACGTGACCGTCGGGGCCTATCCCGAACGCCATCCCGACGCGGTCGACCATGCTGCGGATATCGAGCATCTGAAACGCAAGATCGACGCCGGGGCTGATACCGCGATCACGCAGTTCTTCTTCGAGGCGGAAACCTTCTTCCAGTTCCGTGATGCCTGTGAAAAGGCCGGGATCGACGCGACGCTGATCCCCGGCATCCTGCCGGTGGAGAACTGGACCGGGACGCGGCGCTTCGCGCAGGCCTGCGGCACCACGATCCCGCCGATCGTTGCGGATGCCTTCGAGAACGCGGAACGCGACGGGGGNGCCGATCTGCTGGCCACGGCACTGGCAACCGAGCTTTGTGATGACCTGCTACAGGGCGGGGTCGAGCACCTGCATTTCTACACGCTCAACAAGCCCGAACTGACCCGCGATGTCTGCAACGCGCTGGGCATTCAACCCCAGGTCAAGCTTCAGAACGTCGCATAACCGCTGCGCCGGTCATTTTCGCCGGCGCACCCGCGGCACCGAGCTGTCCATGAAGTCATATTGCGCCTCGGGGTGGGGCGGATGCCCCTCGGTGCGCACCCAGTAGCGCCGCGCACCGCGCCGAAGCCAGACCGGCAGGGTCATGGCGAACCCGGCTACGAACCCCCCGACATGGGCCCAATAGGCCACGCCACCGCCCGACAGGTCGGCGCTGAGGCCGTTGAAGAATTGCAGCCCGAACCACAGCCCGAGGACGATCCAGGCCGGGAACGGGATGATGCGGATGATCACGATCAAGAAGATGAAGACGTCCACCCGCGCCCGGGGGAACATCAGAAGGTAGCCGCCCATGACACCGGCAATTGCGCCCGAGGCGCCCACCATGGGCACGCGGCTTTCCGGGTCGGGGAGGTATTGCAGCCAGGCGGCGGCCAGCCCCGCCAACAGGTAGAACACGAGGAATCCCACGTGGCCCAATTCTTCTTCCATGTTGTCGCCATAGATCCAAAGGAACAGCATGTTGCCACCCAAGTGCATCCAGCCGCCATGCAGGAACATATGAGTCAGGATGCCGGTGTAGCCCTGTCCTTCGCTGACCAGCAGAGGAAAAAAAGCGTAATCGACATAGAAATCCCATTGCTGGGCCTGTGTCTGAACGATTGCCATATCATAGAGAAAGACCGCGATGTTGATCGCGATCAGGGCGAAGGTCACAAACGGGACCTTCTCGGAGGGGTTGTGATCGCGGATGGGCAACATGGCGGAGTGTCCGTAACTGGGAATTCCAAGACCCTAGATCGCCTTTCGCAGGTCGTCCAGAAACGCCGGCAATTCGCGTGAACTCACCAGCGCCTCGCGCACCAGCAAGTCGAAATGGCGGGTCATGAATTGAACCCGGTCGGTATCGCGGAACGCCAGGTAATTCTGCCCCAGATACAGAACCGCCATGAGCGGCCCGAACACCGTCACTGGGGCCGAGAACAGCTGCCGCGCATCGAACAGGTGGAACCGCACTGTGGGATAAAGCTGATCGTGCAGCTCGGCCATGCGGTCGATCTGGGCCCGGCGAAGCGGGGCCGCCAACCCCTGGTAATACCCCGTGCCCTTGGCAAAACTTGTGAGTTCATAGACCGGAACGGCGATTTCGTAGTCCGATCGCGCCTGACGCATCCAGTCCAGCCGGTCCTGTGACGCGCCCAACGCCTGTTCGATGCTGCGCCCAAGGGAAGGCTCGTATTCCCACTTCAGAACCTCGGGTGTCTTGAACATGTCAGGCAGTCCGGCCGGCACATGCCGCACCTTGTAGCCGGCGGCCTCCTGGTGCCAGTCGAAGATCTGTTCGTCGACCAGTGCGCGGGGGGCCTTGGTGATTTCCATCGACGCCGCAACCAGATCGGCGGCGCGCTCTGGCCGGTCTGTCAGGCCCAGCAGCCAGTCCGCTGAAACGCCGAGTGCCCCCGCGCACTCGGCCACGACCTGGGCGTTGGGCAGTCGCGCGCCCCCCTGTCCCAGCAATTGGGACACGGTCGAGCGATCCACCCCGGCCTGCCTTGCCAGTCCGGCCTGTGTCATGCGCCTTTCGCCCATCGCCTCGGAAAGGCGGTCGCGAAACAGGGCAGCGCGGGCGAGTTTGTCTATTTTTGTCATCATATGACGCAAAATATCATCAAAAGTCGCATTTGTTAACGTGAAACCAACTGGTCCGACACCGACCGGTGGGACAGGAAAGAACGAGGTAAAGGCAACACGTGAGGACCCGATGGAAACCCGTCGCCGCAGTTTGGCCAAGGCCATCCTCTGGAACATGATCGGACTGCTATGCATGTCGCTTGTAGGGCTGGCGATGACAGGATCGGCCGCGATCGGAGGCGCCATGGCGGTCGTCAATACGGTCTTGGGGTTCTGCCTTTACGTGATCTACGAAAGGCTGTGGGCGCGCATCGACTGGGGACGCGTCGATGTCTGAGCCTCGGCTGTCCGCATTCGGGCTTTCAGCGCTCAAGATCGAATGGCCGACCCTTGGCCTCGTGCTTGGCTGCTATGCGGTTTGGGGTCTGAGCCTGTTCCTGTTGCCGACCGTTTCGCTTGTCGGGGCGGTTCTGCTGTTGGGGGTCGCCATCGCCTTTCATTCTTCGCTTTGCCACGAGGCGATCCACGGCCACCCCTTCACGTCGAACCGGCTGAACGAGGCGCTGATGTTTCCGGCGCTGGCCTTGATCGTTCCCTATGCGCGGTTTCGCGACACGCACCTGGCCCATCACCGCGACGAACACCTGACCGACCCCTATGACGACCCGGAATCGAACTACCTCGATCCGGCACGCTGGACCCTGCTGGCGCGGCCTGTTCAGGCGCTCTTGCGGGTCAACAACACGCTTGTGGGCCGCCTGGTTCTGGGGCCGGTGATCGGCACCGTGTTCTGGCTCCGGGGGGACGTTCAGGCGCTTCGGGCCGGGGACCGGCCGGTGATCATGGGCTGGCTGGCACATATCCCGGCGGTGGCCATTGTGATCTGGCTGGTCACGCTATCACCCATGTCGTTCTGGGCCTATGCGATTTCCGCCTATCTGGGCCTGTCCCTGCTGAAAATCCGCACCTTCCTCGAACACCGCGCCCATGAAAAGGCCCGCGCCCGCACGGTCATCATCGAAGATCGCGGCCCGCTGGCGCTGCTGTTTCTTAACAACAATCTGCACGTGGTTCATCACATGCATCCGCAGGTGCCCTGGTATCGCTTGCCCGCCCTCTACCGCGCCAATCGCGACCACTATCTGCGCCGCAACAAGGGCTATCGCTATCGCTCCTACGGTCAGGTTTTCCGACAGCATTTCCTGCGTGCCAAGGACCCGGTGCCGCATCCGCTATGGCCGCAGGATTGATTTCCGGCCTATAGGGACCCATGGAACCCTGGGTCTGGATCACTTTTGGCGCCGCGCTGGCGCAAACCTTGCGCTTCACGCTGCAAAAGCACCTGTCCACGGGGCGCTTGTCGGCGGCGGGGGCAACCTTTGCGCGTTTTGTCTATGCGGCGCCGTTGGCCGCATTGATCGCGCTTGGCTACGGGCAGTTCTCGGCACAGCCGATCCCGGTCATCCCATCGACATTCTGGGCCTATGCCCTGATGGGCGGCATCAGCCAGATCCTGGCCACGATCTGCGTTGTCCTGCTGTTCCAGCACCGCAACTTCGCCGTCGGCATCACGTTCAAGAAGACCGAGGTCATCCTTTCGGTGCTGATGGGTCTNCTGATCCTGGGCGAGGGTGTCAGCTGGCTGGGATTCGGCGCGATCCTGCTGGGGCTGGTGGGGGTTCTGCTGCTGTCGGACCCNCCGGGNGGNCAGGGGCGNTGGCTCCGCCGGATCAGCAANCGGGCCGCNGGGCTGGGGCTTGCNTCGGGGGTGTTCTTCGGCATTTCGGGCGTGGGCTATCGCGGTGCGTCGCTGGCATTGGAAAGCGGCGATGCCTTCCTGCGGGCCGTGGTGACACTGGCGTTTGTGACGGCATTGCAGACCTTGCTGCTGGGCGCCTGGTTGGTCTGGCGCGAAAGTGGGCAGGTGCGGGCGGTCTTCGCCGCGTGGCGGGTTGCGGGGCTGGTCGGCCTCACGTCGCTTGTCGGGTCGATCTGCTGGTTCACCGCATTCACCTTGCAGACGGTGGGCTATGTCAACGCCGTAGGGCAGGTGGAGTTGATCTTTTCCCTTGCCGTCGGCGCTCTGGTATTCCGCGAAAAGATCACGGCGAGGGAACTGGCCGGTATCGGCATCCTCACCGCTTCGATCGTGGCACTGGTTCTGGTCGCCTAGACGCCGTCGAGCGGTGAGCGCCCGGCGAGCCGNGTGATCAGGTGCCGTTCGTCCTCGTGATGAAAGAAGGGCACCTGCTCGGGCGGGCCATCGCGGTTTAGCCCGGCGGCGATCTCGGCCAGCACCACCTCGGTGATGAAGGGCAGGTCGAGCGCGCGCGCCTCGGAGAGTGGCACCCAGTGCAGGTAGCTGAGTTCTTCTTCCGCGCGCGAGAAATCGTCGGGGTTTGTAGTCAGGGCGTCAGCCTCGACCAGGAAGAACCGCGCATCGAACCGCCGGGGCAGCCCGGGCGGGGTAATGGCCCGGAACACGAATTGTAGCGGCGCGGCGTCGGGCAAATGCCCGCTGGCGGCGAATCCGCGCCAGCCGCGGGGGGCGTCGGGCCATTTGCCAGGCACCCCGATCTGTTGGCCGGTTTCTTCCCACAATTCCCGGATCGCGGCGGCGGCCAGCCCATGCGGGCTGCGATCACTGTTCTCGGCCAGCCGGTCCGCGCAGGGCTGGCGCAAGGGACGCCCGAAAGGCACGGTTTCGTCCACCGCGTCGACCGCGCCGCCCGGAAACACGAATTTCGACGGCATGAAGGCCGCCCCGGCGCCGCGCTGGCCCATCAGGATCTTCGGCGCGGTAGACCGATCGCGCAGCACGATCACCGTGGCCGCGTCGCGGATCTCACGCTTGTCCATTTTCGTCGTCCCTCGCTGAACGGCTGGGGCCGGCCGGTGCTAGGTCCCGAACCCGTGCATCCGCCGGGACCACTGGATATTGACCACCAGCCCCTTCATTCGTGGCAGAAGGTATAGCGACAGCGCCACGCAGCCAATGGTAAAGGCGGTGGCCATGACCAGAGGATCTGGCCGGAAATGGGTAAAGACCACATGGATGATCGGCGCCATCAGGTGCCCGACGATCAGGATCGTCAGGTAGGCCGGGCCATCGTCGGCCCGGTGGTGGCTGAGCGTCTCCTGGCAGGCCGGGCAGTGATCGGCAACCTTGAGATAGCCGTCGAACATGATCCCGTCGCCGCAATTGGGGCAGCGTCGGCGTAGCCCGCGCAAGATGGACCGTTTCATCGGTCGGTCGTCTTCCATGGCAAGGTTCTTGGACTGTTCTGTCATCGCGCGCCTCTTTGAAGACCTTACAGGTGGCGTGGGCGGGCCGTGAATGGAAGGGGCGAAAATGTCGCCGCGTCGGGATGTCGCGCGGCAGGAAGTTGGCAGCCCCGCGACGGAACCCTCCGCTTCGACCGTTAGAGGGATAGACGGCGCTGCAAACCCGGTGTCGTGAAACAGAAATCGAAAGGAAGATGTCCATGACACGCAAGACCCCCCTGCTGATCGCCGCCCTGACTGCGGGTTTCGCCCTGACCGTCGTCAGCGCCGAGGCGCGCGGGTTCGGCGCCGGCCACGGGCCCAAGGCCCAGATGCCCAGCTTCGAGGAAATGGACCTCGATGGCAACGGTGCCCTGACAGCCGAGGAGATGCGCGCGGCCATGCAAGCCCGCATGCAGGCCCGGTTCGAGGCAGCCGACACCGACGGCGATGGTGGGCTGAGTGCAGAGGAAATGACGACAATGATGCAAGCCCGCATGGCAAACCGTATGGAGCGTCATCTGGACCGGGCGGATGAAAACGGCGATGGCCTGCTGCAGATCGAGGAAATGCAGGCGATGGGTGGCAAGGGCGCGCGATGGTGCCATGTTCGACCGCCTTGATAGCAATGGTGACGGCACGCTCGACGCCGAGGAATTCGCCGCCCTTCAGGACCGCATGGGCGGTCGGATGCATCGCAACTGATCGGCGGTGTTGGGCGCGCGCAACCAGTCCCGGTTTTCCTTCGTCGCGCGCGCCCGCCTTGCCGGAGGCGAAAGATGTGGCTACGCCCCTGAAACATGAGTTCGGACCCCGTGTTGGACAGTCAAAGCGACGAGACCCTGCTGGCCGCCTATGCGCGCGGCGAACGGGACGCGGCGCGCATTCTCAGCCGGCGGCTTCTGCCGCGTGTGCTGGGCCAGGCGCATCGCATGCTCGGAGACCGGGCCGAGGCCGAGGACGTGGCGCAAGAGGCGATGCTGCGCCTGTGGCGCATCGCCCCCGACTGGGAAGCGGATCGCGCCAAGGTGACGACATGGCTGTACCGGGTCGTGGCGAACCTGTGCACCGACCGGCTGCGCAAGTCCGGTCGCGCAGTGGCACTGGAGTCGGCCCCCGAGCCCGAGGATACAGGGCCAAGTGTCGCTGCCGGCCTGCAGGATCGCGCCCGGCACATGGCCTTGAGGGCGGCATTGGCCGATCTGCCCGACCGGCAGGCCAAGGCCGTGGCCCTGCGGCATCTCGAAGAACTGCCCAACCCGGAGGTGGCACGCATCATGGGGGAAAGCGTGCGGACGGTCGAAAGCCTGGTGGCACGGGGCAAGAAAGGATTGATTGCGCGCCTGCGGGGGCGCAAGGCAGAATTGGGGTATGATGATGACGGATGAACGCGACGAAGAGCTGTTCCGCGCGACGGTTGAAACTGCCCGGCGACGAACGGCCGTGCCCGATGATGCGCTGCTGGACCGGGTCATGGCGGATGCGGATCCC
>PR_CR_10_Liq_3_inCRDRAFT_1000164_pt1 | contig 19080 bp, 19 predicted proteins | sample PRCRCaboRojoPR_2_FD_10240 | JGI IMG/M metagenome (IMG submission 10240)
AACATACAGCAACGGCTGGTGAATATTCAAACCAATATTGCACCGGTTGAACAGACCTGGTGGCCTTTTCCAAGCTTGCAAACGACTGATTACTCCGTGTCTGTCCGGGTGTTTTTGCCGCAACCGGCAGCGATTTCCCTGCTGAACAAGCATGGGAGTGTTACCGTGAAAAATATTACCGGCAATGTGTCCGCAGAGGTACTTAGCGGAGACGTATTCGGTGCCAACCTCAAGGGTGAAATGACGCTCAACCAGAAAGACGGCGCCCTCAACCTCGAACAAATCACCCGACTGAATGCCGATTTAGTTAATGTTGAGGGGAGCCTGACTTCCGGAGATTGGGTTAAAGTCCGGAGCCGCTCGGCAACGCTGAAGTTCCGGAATATCGGGCGGCTGGAGAGTGAGACGCGCTACGACAACTACTACGTTGATGGAGGTGGAGTTTTCACTAATCTGGGGCGGTACGATGAAATATCGCTCGACCGGGTCCGGGAAGTGCAGGTGCGTACTTCGCTTTCCCGCCTTTATGTGAATCAGCCTCGCCACACCGCAATAATTGAAGCAGACAGCAGCAGAGTCCGCATTACAGACCTGCCCGATCAGTTCCAGACGGTAAAGCTTGAAGGCCGCTTCACGGATTTTAGATTAGTCCTTGAGCCCTCGGTCAGTTGCCAGCTCCGGGCAACTGCGCGGCACGCCGGTATTCGCTACCCCTACACCCTACGCCTGATCGAGGAAATTGAGACGAGCGACCGGCATACGGTATCCGGCTATTTCGGGCAGCGGCAAAGCAATACCGGCCGGGTGGAGGCTTCTCTGGATTACGGTGGGCTGACTATTGAAGCAGATTAACAGACCTTCCCGGGATTTTACTATCTTGATGGCAGACAAATTCAAAACCTGAATTCAATCCAAGCCATGAAGATAAAATTCTGCGGAGCTGCTCAGGAAGTGACGGGCAGTGCTCACCTCATCACACTAGACGACGGCTATACGATTTTGCTGGACTGCGGCCTGTATCAGGGGAGTGATGATGATATGAAAGATTTCAATGCACAGTGGCCTTTCGACCCTGCGACGATTGATTGTCTGATCCTTTCCCACGCGCATATAGATCACAGCGGGCGTATCCCCAAGCTGGTCAGAGACGGTTTCCGGGGTAATATTTCATTGTACGCACGCCACCCGCAGCCTTTGCGCGATTATGCTTTTGGATAGTGCAAAAATCCAGGGGTCTGATGCGGAGTACCACAATAAACGGCTTCGAAAAAAAGGGCGTACGGATGGCTTTGTGGAGCCTTTATACACACCTAAAGATGCAGAACAGGCCTGGGATCTCTTCGAAGGGCATGGCTACAACCGCTGGTTTACTATCCGTGATGGGGTAGAAGTCCTTTTCCGGGATGCAGGCCATATATTGGGCAGTGCATCTGTCACCTTACGTATTGATCAGCTGGGGCGCAAAACCTCTATTGGGTTCACCGGGGACATTGGGCGGCCCAACCGTCCTATCCTGCGAGACCCGATACCTATGCCTGAGGTGGATTACCTGATTTGCGAGTCCACCTACGGGAACAAAGACCATGAGAATGCACCCAATGAAATTAAGCGTTTTCAGCGGATCATAGAGCGGACCTGCGTAGAGAAACAAGGCAAGCTGATTATCCCGGCTTTTAGTATCGGCCGTACACAAGAAATTGTTTACATGCTGGATCAGCTGGCGTCCGCTGGTGAGTTGCCGCGGATCCCCGTTTATGTAGACAGCCCACTTGCGGTTAACGCCACCACCATTTTTGGTGCCCACCCGGAGTGCTATGATAATGAATTGAATGAATACCTGCTGGAAGACGATGACCCCTTTGGTTTCAATGGCTTAAAGTACGTACGCAAAGCTTCGGTTTCCAAAGAGCTAAACAACTCCAAAGCACCCTGTATCATCATCAGCTCTTCGGGTATGATGAATGCCGGCCGGATCAAGCACCACCTTTACCATCATGTCGTAGATCAGCGCAATACCTTCCTGATCGTAGGCTACTGTGCGCCCCATACCCCCGGTGGGCGGCTGCGCGATGGGGCGAAGGAAGTTCGGGTATTTGGTCAGGAGCGGCCTGTGAATGCTGATGTGGAAGTGATGGACTCCTTCTCCGCCCACGCCGACCGGCATGAAATGCTGGAGTTTATGAGGAACCAAAAGCCAAAACTCAGGAAGCTGTTCCTTGTGCATGGTACACTGGACCGGCAGGAAGACTTCCGGAGATTCTTAAATGAAAACGGCTTTGATCAGGTAGAGATTCCTGAGTTGCACCAGGAATACCGGATTTAAGAAGCCCTACCTAACGTAAAAAACAGCAAGCCCCGCAGTAAACCCAATGAGTGCTGCGGGGCTGATTTTTATGCAATAACGCGCTGACCTTCCACCTGATGAGCGTATAGGTCAATCAGTGCGGTAATTATTCGGATTGTTTGTTCTGCTGAATTTTATTGAGCAGCAATGCACCCTTCATCATGAAGTCGTCATGGTGGTCCCGGTACTCATTGTGGATCATCAGCAGGCGTGCGGCATCGTAAGCGGCAGATTTAGGTACAATCTGACGGTCTGCGATGGGGTGCAGCCAGTACTCCAGGTTGTGGGAACGCAGGTAGCTGCGGTCGTGCTCAAAATTAATAACCTTGGAGAGCTTATTGAGAGAGAACAGGTAATCCGTCTCCTTATTCAGCTCNTTCTGCAGGTCAATAATGTTGTAACGGTCAAAACGGCCGCCGGAGCGCTCGCAGAGGAATACATCCCGCCGTCCATCAAAAGTGATGAGGTCGCGGAAGCGGTATTTACGCAAGTTCTTAATCAAAAAGTTTTTGATCGGCATTCGCGATGGACGAAGCTGATTAAAGGCTCCGGCCAGCTCTTTTTCTTCTAACCGGAAGTCTTCACGGAATGGTTTGCGACGGTGGGTGCGCATATTGACCACCTCCTTAACGCGGCCGACTGTATGCCCCAGCTCATCTACTTTAGAGTAGACGCTCACGAAGTCAACGTTGGCGTTGTTGATGAAGGTCTCTATGAAAATTCGGTTGGTGTCTTGTTCAAATACCAGCAGGCAGATTTCACTAATGGCGTAGAAATTGGGATATCCTCCGTAAATGTTGCCGTACTTTAATTCTAGAAATGCAATATTATTGTTCACGGTTTAAGGAGATTAAATGTTGGTTTAATTTAATTGTGTTTCGTCGAGTTTTCTCGTTCTCATGCATAATTTGCTTGATGACCAGGGCTTTTCGTTTTCATTCATTTGGCTTGGGCAAAAAGCATTTCCATTCGCAAGTTATACAGAAAATTCAAATCCATTAAATTTTGAAAGGCTGAAATTTCAATAAAACCTGCAAGACACCAGAACTTTTAAGGTCAAAAAGGGTATTTGGTCCTGCCGTACTCTTTCACAAATGAATACCCGGTTTAGTTTAGTTTCAGAGGAATAAAAACTTACCTTTCTCATAAATTTTCTCTCCATCGGCATAAATTTCACCCTCTTTGGTCATATCTGTGATCATATCCCAATGCACCGTTGACTGGTTTTTGCCACCGGCCTGAAGATAGGATTGCCCGATTGCCATGTGCACGGTCCCTCCGATTTTTTCGTCAAACAGGATGTTCTTTGTCATCTGCTGAATGCGGTAGTTAGTCCCGATGGCAGCTTCCCCAAAGCGCCTCGCCCCTTCAATCTGGAAAATCTGGTCGAGGAAATCCTTGCCGCGGGTGGCTTCCCATTTCTCTACATAGCCGTCTTTGACGTACAACGTGGCGCCTTCCACTTCGTGGCCCATGTAAAGGGCCGGGTACGAAAAGCGGATCACCCCATTGACGGAGTCTTCAAGCGGGGAGGTGTATACTTCTCCGGAAGGCATATTCGTGCGGCCGTCAGAGTTGATCCAGCGGCGGGTCTTGTCGATTTTAAACCGGATGTCTACACCGTCACCTTTGTAATGTACTTCTTCCCGGTCGTTGAGCAGGTCCACGATTTGCTGCTGCTGCTCCCGGACTTCTGTCCAGCTTTGGATGGGGTCCTCATCATAGAGACGGCAGGCGGTAAAGACAAATTTTTCGTATTCCTCCAAAGACATCCCCGCTTCCTGCGCATTGGCCAGGGTAGGATACTGGCAAAGGCTGCGGCGCATATCCAGCGTGGCAGTGCGTTCGAAATATTTTTTCATCACTGGCGCATGGGCTTCCTGCCGAATTTTGCGCTTGTCCGGGTCTACGTTCTGGTCTTCCCGCAGGTTATAAGGTGCAATGATATACAGGTAAGTATCGAACTCCTCCATCGCCTTTTTGTAAAGGGGCGAAATAGCTTTCAGCTGTTCGGCTCCGGCTTCTTCCAGCAGGATTCGGCCTTGTTCGCGGAAGGAGAGGTCTGTTTCCACTACAGCACCGGCTCTTACGGCTTCCCGGTAGACTTCCCGGACGAGGGGCTCAGCCAGCGTAGTGCTGCGCAGGTACATCTTATCTCCCGGCTTGGTACTCAGGCAATAGTGGACCAGCAGGTGAGCATACTTTTGAAGGATGTTTTCCATAGCTTGTAGGTTTGGTTAGCGGCCGGAGGGTGGGCCGCCATCGAAAGGAAGCAGGGAGCCCATGAGGCTGCCCCGCTTGTTTTATGTGAGCACCGATGCTACTGCACCAGTAATTGCTTCATATCTACCCGTTTGCGGATGATCTGCTCCAGCTGATCCACGTGCACGCGCTCTTGTTCCAGGGTATCGCGGTCGCGGATCGTCACCGTCTGATCATCGAGTGCCTCAAAATCCACGGTTACACAGAAAGGCGTACCAATCGCATCCTGACGGCGGTAGAGTTTGCCAATACTACCTGTGTCGTCATACTGTACATTGAAAGACAAACGAAGGTTATTAAAGATATCCTGCGCCATGTTCACCAGGCGTTCGTCATTGCGCTTAAGCGGCAAAATGGCACACTTGATGGGCGAAAGGGCAGGGTGAAGCTTCAGCACTTCCCGGGTACTCTCTTTGCCATTGGCACCCGTAACGGTCTCTTCCTGAAGGGCCTGTGACATCGTGGCCAGGAACATCCGGTCGCAACCAATGGAAGTCTCCAGCACATAAGGCACATAGCTTTCCTTGGTTTCGGGGTCGAAGAACTGCAGCTTCTTGCCCGAAAGCTCCTGATGAGCGCCCAGGTCAAAGTCTGTGCGGCTGTGGATACCTTCCAGTTCCTTGAACCCGAATGGGAAGTTGAACTGAATATCGGCCGCAGCGTCTGCATAGTGCGCCAGATTCTCGCCGTGGTCATGGAAGCGCAGCATTTCTTTAGGTGTACCCAGGGCAAGGTGCCATTTGAGGCGGGTCTCTTTCCAGTACTCGTACCACTTCATCTGCTCGCCGGGCTTGATGAAGTACTGCATCTCCATCTGTTCGAATTCCCGCATTCGGAAAATAAACTGCCGGGCAACGATCTCGTTCCGGAACGCCTTGCCAATCTGGGCAATACCGAAGGGCAGCTTCTGCCGGGTCGTTTTCTGTACGTTGAGGAAATTGACAAAAATACCCTGTGCCGTTTCCGGGCGCAGGTAAAGCTTGCCTTCCGCGCCGGCGATGTTGCCCAACTGCGTGGAGAACATCAGGTTGAACTGCCGTACGTCCGTCCAGTTGCGGGAGCCGGTATCCGGATCTGTGATGTCCAGGTCCTCTATCATTTGCTTCAGGTCGGCCAGGTCGCTATTGGACATGGCAGCACCCAGGCGGGCTTCAATCTCCGCCAAATCTTTAATGTAGCCGGATACACGCGGGTTGGTTTCCCGGTACATCGCTTCATCAAAATCGTCACCGAAGCGCTTGCGGGCTTTGGTGATCTCCTTATCGATCTTGCCCTCAATTTTCTCCATATGCTCTTCAATGAGCACATCAGCCCGGAAACGGCGCTTGCTGTCTTTGTTATCGATCAGCGGATCGTTGAAGGCATCCACGTGGCCGGAAGCTTTCCAGGTTTTGGGGTGCATGAAAATGGCAGAGTCGAGCCCGACGATGTTGTCGTGCATCTGCACCATGCTTTTCCACCAATAATCTTTGAGGTTATTTTTGAGCTCAACGCCATAGGGGCCGTAATCATATACCGCGCTCAGGCCGTCATATATTTCACTGGACTGGTAAATAAAGCCATACTCTTTGCAGTGGGCTACCAGTTTTTTGAACAGATCGTTTTGCTGTGCCATAGGTTCCTGATTGATTAGACAAGGCTGTACGTTGCCGCACCGCCCGTTTTCGAGCCCGCTAAGGTCGTAAAAACATCACTTATCCGGAACTGAATGCCCGGAAAATGCGGAGATTTACGGTTGGAACAGGAAAGCGCGGGTCCGTTCGAGTATTCCCTGTTCGGCCTCCCAGTGGATTTGCTGTTGGGCAATGGCTTCCAATACCTGCCCGTAGGCGGGCCGGGAATCATAAGAGCGTGCACTGAGCAACGCTACGGTTTGCCTGCCGTTGCCCAGCAATGCGGAGCGGTTAGCCGCGAAGACTTCCGGCCATTGAGGCAGGACCAGGCGTTCGAAATCCTGAGCAGTGCCGTAGATCGTCCAATTGAGCCATGGCCCCGCGCCCCGATAATCAATAACGCGCAGTACGTAAAGGTCGGGAGTATCGCCTGTGGTGCTGACAGAGAGGGTATCGCCTATCCGCTCCATGCTGAATGCTGAACCGGAGGCTGGGATATTTCCCGGAAGGGTGCTGACGACCTTATTGTACCGGTTCGCCGAAAAGGGCAGCCCCTCAAAGGTATTTTCTTCCTGAACGAGCAACCGGAATCCATCGGGCAGGCTGGCAGGAAGGAGCGGATCGAAGCTGCCACTGACCAGGTCTGGCATGGAGGAATAATCCAGTACGGCTTCCCCATTCGGAGCTAGCCCAAAGACCCGGTACCGCCAGTTGCCGGCATTGGGCAGCCCGATAGGCCCGGTTTGAACCGGAGTGGGCAGGGTGGGGTAGTCGAATGTAAAAGCGCCTGTTTCGGCTGATGGTGTCCAAAGATAACGAGGTGTAGACTCCCCATTGGCAAGTATAGTAGCGTAGGCTGGGAAAGTATCGGGTATTTGCAGCTCAAAGCTTAGCAGATCGGCAGCCGGATCAAGAAAAATGTCACCGGTAAATAGCTCTTTGCTTTGTGCGGGCCAAAGGAGTTCGTCCAGGCTACTTACGCCACCTACCGCTACCTCCCATTCTTCGCGGCGGGGTACGGGTAGGGTATCCCAGCTCAATCCGTCCGGTGCATTTAGAATGGTGGTCAGGTTGAAAACGGTCCGGTTGGTGTTGTCCGGCGCTGTGGTGGAAGAGATTTCCAACAAGTTGAGGTTGGGGCGGTCCACGCATTCCTCTGCCATCAACAGTACACTGTTTTGACTTTCTGCCTCCATGCGGGCAAGGACGGCACTGGTCGTGTCCGTAACCCAAAGCCAGTTGCCCTGGCTTTCAAAAGTGGGCGTATTCCAGGTGTACTCCGGTGGGGTACACTCCTGTTCATCGTTGTCTTTGTTGCAACCACTCCACAGCCCAATGGCCAGGATGAGTAAAAGCAAATAACGGTTCATAGGTTATCAGGTTAGTTTTGGGAATCGGATTTAAGAACTAACGAAAGTGTGATCTAGTTCTTCTAAAACAGAAGAAATGGAAAATATACTACGCAGCATAGGGGAACAAGTTGCCCAGAGGCATCAAATAGCTGAACGTAAAAAATCAGAAGTTATGAATACCATTCTCAGAGCAGTTGTTTTACTCCTCCTTCTCGGCTTTGCGATAGCCTCTAATGCGCAAGAGACCAGAAAGCTGGACCACTTCGATGCCGTATCCGTAACCGGCGATATTTCAGTGACGCTGGTAAAGGGCGACTCGCCTTCCGCCCTGATCGAGACCGATGGGATTGATGCGGATGAGATTACACTCTATGTGAAAGACAAGACCCTGAAAATCCAGCTGATCGAGGGGTTGTTTAAGGACTTCGACCGGGTTGAGATCACGCTGACTTATAATCACCTGCGGGCCATTCGCTCCAGTGCAGGAGCATCTGTTCGGACTTCAGGCCCCATCACTGGGGATGAGCTGAACCTCCGGGCTTCAAGTGGTGGGCAGTTGTTTGCGGAGGTGGACGTAAATGCTATTGAGGCTTCTGCTTCAGAGGGGGGCGTACTTACGGTTTCCGGCCAGGCAGAAGATCAGGAAGTTACGGTTTCCACCGGCGGTATGTATGAAGGGCTGGAATTGGAGTGTATGCGCACTTACGTGAAGTCCAATACCGGCGGCATGGCAGAGGTTGTCGCCCATAAGCGCCTCGACGCGAGTGCTAATACCGGTGGCAGCATTGAGTACACCGGCGAGCCTGAAATTAAAAATGTCCGGTCTCTAATCTCCGGTGGTATCCGGAAGCTCTAAAATAAAAGGCATATTGGGGGGCAATGCCCCCCGGTTTTTGTCTTATTCCCAGGTTTTATAGCCCCCCTTCAGGTCGTAGATTTCTTTAAAGCCTGCGGCTTTGAGCTTAGCTGTGGCTTTAGCGCTTCGGTTGCCGGAGCGGCAGTAGAGCATCAGCGGCTCATTTTTATCGTAACGAGCTTCTACCTGTTGCACAAAGTCCTTATCAAAGAAGTTGATCAGCTCTGCACCCTCAATGTGCCCGGCATTGTATTCATCCGGCGTACGGACGTCCAGTAATTGTAAATCTTCAATAGCAGCCATTTTCTCCTGATATTCCTTTTTGGGAAGCACATACTGATCTTCCGCAGCGCTTTGGCTTTGGCAGGCATTCAGGGTGAAAACGGAAAGCAGGGCGATAAAAAGTGTCTTACACATTGGATGTCAATTTTATGAATTACAAAAATAGGGGCTTGTTGCTGCGGGCTCAGTAATGCAGATCACAACAGCCTTAAAGGCCAAACTGCAGGGTAAGGCCAATTTGAATCTGTAGTGTGGTTGTCGCGGTAATACGTTCTTCAAAAACCTCAATGGGGTCGTCGACAACAGCAGGCGGGTCCTCCATGCGTACCAGGTAACGCGCGCTTCCCCCCATGAGATAGGTACAGCGGGCATCAAGCAGCAAGTCAGGCCATGAAGTCAACCGGGCTTGTACACCCGCACCGAGCCCGGCACTGAACGTATTGTCATTGAGCTCCGGGTAAGCTTCAATCAAATCCTCCTCGCCTTCATCAAAAAGCTGTACGTACTGAGTGCGGGTATAGGGGCGTTTCAACCCGATGAGCCCATCTGCATAAGGCTGCAGGAAAAAGTTGGTAAAGGGTTTAAAGCGCAGGAGCACGTGCCCCAGCAGCATATTGGTACGGGTACGCAGCTCGTAGTTTTCCGGGAAACCATTTTGAGTAGTGGTAAATCCAACCGCCTCCTCGTCAAACCGCACTACGCTAAAATCCAGCCCGGCAAAGACCGGTCGGCCTGGCCCTATTTGGAAAAGGACCTGCCCACCCCCTCCGATGCCGTTCATATCCAGCACCTGCCGGAAGCCTTCTAATGGGGTCAGCACTGAAAAGTGGCCACCAATCTGCATGTAAAAAGGATAGCGGTCCGGTTCGTCTGCCTGCGCCTGTAGCGCAACAACCCCGGCATTCAGTAAAGCGCAAAGCAGGATAGTTCTGAGCATGGAACTCCATTTAGGTTTCACAAGGCGAACACCGGGGAGTGCCTAAGGGTTGGGCACCCAGGTGCATAGTTTGAAGCACCTGACCGGCAAATTGCCATAAAAACTTGTTGTAAACGCAAAAAAAGGATAATTTTAGTGCGTAATACAGTCACTTTGCCCTAAAAAGCGCGTCTACTTTTAGGCAATTCCCAACCAAAAGATTAACTTCAATTTATTCAAAACACTACCAAACCAAAGACCTCTATGAAATTCGAGATTTTTCAGAGCGAGAATAACGAGAAATACTACTTCCGCCTCAAAGCGAAAAATGGGCAGGTCATTCTCTCCAGCCAGGGCTATGCCAACAAGTCCGGTGCTAAGAATGGCATTGAGAGTGTAAAGAAAAACTCCGCCAAAGATGAGCTCTTTGACCGCAAGGAAGCCAGCAATGGCAAATTCCACTTCAACCTGCTGGCTGGCAACAAGCAAATCATCGGCAGCAGCCAAATGTACGCGGCCAAGTCGGGCATGGAGAAAGGTATTGAGTCCGTTAAAACCAACGCTCCGGAAGCGACCATTGAAGACCTGACAGTTGAGGGCTAGCCTCAATATTTTTTATAGTTTTGAAAAGCTCCTGCAAGCAACCGGTTTGCAGGGGCTTTTCTTATTTTAGCGATTCATCAGACACCTTAGTATTATGTACACTAATGTACAACGCATCAATGCATGGTCCAGTCCCCGCAACATTAGTACCGCCCTGATGTACGCCTTTCGGCAAAGGGGGGACACAACGGTAGTTGACGAGCCTCTATATGCACATTTCCTGAAGCATGGGCAAACGGAGGTTGTTCACCCCGGTACGTCGGCCATTCTGGAGAGCCAGCTGAATGATGGGGCAGAGGTGGTAAAACAGGTTCTGATGGGCCCCTGTTCCACACCCGTAGCTTTTTTAAAGCAAATGACCCACCATTTGGTAGCCATGGATGAGTCCTTTTTACAGCATATGGATAACATTATGCTCATTCGGGACCCCAGAGCTATTATTGCCTCTTACGCCAAAGTCATCCCTAATCCGGGTATAGATGATATTGGGGTGGAACAGCAGTACTACTTGTTTCAAAAGCTACAGGCTATGGGGACGCTCAGAGCTGTAGTGGACGCCCGTCAGCTGCTCCTGGACCCACCGGGGGTATTGCGGCAGCTTTGTGAACGGCTGGGGTTGGCATTCGACGAAGGTATGCTGCAATGGCCTGCCGGCCCGCGCCCGGAAGACGGGGTTTGGGCCGGCTACTGGTACAGCCGGGTACATACCTCAACCGGTTTCCAGGCTTACGAGGATCGTGCCTATGAATTGCCCCCGGAACTGGAAGCGCTTGCGGAACGTTGTGCTCCTTATTACCAAACCCTTTTTGAAGTAGCCCTTAAAGCGGTAGGGACTTAATATCAGGGTATTATCGGTCTTCTTTTGCAGATGCATTGTGATTTTTTTGAGTAAAATGCTTAACTTGTCCGATGTGTAAGCTTAATGGCTGAAAGGGACAGGTACACCGTTCAGAACCCAACCGTAAATGAAAAGCACGCTCCGCTCCGGCTTGGCAGTGAAGGCTATAAAAACCAAGGGTCCAGGCAGGTATAGTCCCTCTGTCGGCAGCAATTCACCTAAATAAAAACCCGTACAAGCGCGCCCCAGCACAGCTTGCTCATAAATATGCAGCATCAAAAAAATCACATTGCCACCATTGCAGGCATCCTTTTGTTCCTAACGATGGGCGGCGTAACTGCTCAGCCAAACAACCTATCGGAACAAGATATGCTTGACTCTCTCGACCAGGCCAGATCCGGAGAACGTCATGCCTTCTGGCTCAAGGAGCTGGCGTTCCTTTATAAATCAGACCGTCCTGCCACTGCGCACAGTTACGCGCGGAGCTCCCTGGAAATTGCAGAACAGCTTGGTAACGAAAAAGCTATAGCTGACGCCCTGCATGTGGAAGGCGCTGTCTATTGGTATCAGGGCAAAGTGGCAGAGGCCTCAAAGGCTTTCTTCAAAGCATTGGAAATCCGGGAAAGAATTGATGATAAACTGGGCCTGGCTATTTGTCAGAAAATTGTGGCGCGCCACCGCGGCAAAATAGAGCTGGAGTCTGTACTCGGCGAAGGGCCCCGCTTTTTAGTTTACCTGCCAAAATGATCTGAAAGTATGTTACAACAGTATGATCCAAGGAATGAGCACCTCCTGATTTACATCGATGGGGCGCTTTACCCTCGCGAAGAAGCCAAAATTTCGGTTTTCGATAGCGCCGTGCAGGGCGGTGATGCGGTCTGGGAAGGCCTCAGGGTATACGATGGCCGGATATTCTCACTGGATGAGCACCTGGAGCGGCTTCAAAATTCGGCCCACGCCATGGCTTTCCGGCAGGTGCCCTCCAATGAGGAAATCAAAGCAGCGCTTTTCAAGACCCTAAAGGCGAATGGCATGCGGGACGAAACCCACATCCGCCTGACGCTGACCCGGGGTAAAAAGATAACTTCAGGTATGGACCCCCGCCTCAATCCGTTTGGGCCCACCCTGATTATTGTGGCGGAGTGGAAACCACCTGTATACCCACCGGAAATTACGCTGGTTACCTCTTCAGTCCGCCGGAACTCAGCCATGTCGCTGGATTCCAAAATCCACCACAACAACCTCATCAACAACATCCTGGCCAAGATCGAAGCCAACCACGCCGGTGCGGATGCCGGCTTGATGCTCGATAAGGATGGCTTCGTCTCGGAAGCCAATGGTGTCAATGTATTTTGTATACGCAAAGGCGTTGTTTATACGCCTCATGCCGACAGCTGCCTGCCGGGCATCACCCGTCAGCATGTGATTAACCTGTGCCGGGAGCAAGGCATCCCAATTGTTGAGAAAAACCTGTCGCTTACCGAATTCTACACGGCCGATCAGGTTTTTACCACGGGCACGATGGGCGAGCTCACCAAAGTCGCCGAAATCGACGGGCGTGCCATCCGAAGCCGCATGGTAGAAGACCTGTTAGAACAAATCAAGGGCTACTTCCGGGCGATGACTCAGTCCGGCGGAGAACCTTTGCCATTCTAGCAGTTTTACTCGACGATTAGTGGTAAGGTCACCTGACGATCCGTTTCCATACACCGCAGAAAGTAGGTACCCGATGGCCATTGGTCGACCCTCAGCCTGAAGTGAGCGGGAGATAAGTTTTGGTATTGCTCTGTCATCTGCTAATTTTCATAGCTTCAAGTTTTTAATGAATAAAAAAGCCGGGACGTGACGCCCCGGCGTACCTAAAATTGCTTTGTATGAAGAGTTCTTGATTTCCCGGGGAAGCATGCTGCCACCCATTTAGATGGCAGCACGGCTTGTTAACCCTGTGTCAGAGCAAGCGCGCTCGCTTTCATAGCTTGTTGTTTCGTACGATTCAAAGGTAAGGGCGATCTCCGCCGGAAACCAACCGAAAAAAGGGGTTATGTCAGGTTTCTGATTGCTGTAAGGCGACGGGCTTTCGCCTTTGCCATCTCGGGCTGAATCCCTACCTTTGCAGCTTGTTCAACAAACCTCTGCCATGGCAAGCAAAAAAATACAGTCTGCACTCATTTCNGTCTACCACAAAGATGGCCTGGAGCCTATCGTGGAAGAGCTCAAACGTTTNGGCGTTCAAATCTATTCCACNGGNGGCACACAGCNNTTCCTGGANTCNCTTGGNGCNNNNGTNAATGCGGTGGAAGACCTGACTTCCTACCCTTCTATCCTTGATGGGCGGGTGAAAACGCTGCACCCCAAAGTTTTTGGCGGCATCCTTGCCCGGCGCGAGGAGAGTCATCAGGAACAGCTTAAGCAGTATGATATCCCGGAAATTGACCTGGTGATCGTAGACCTGTACCCCTTTGAGGAAACGGTGGCCAACACAGACGATGAGGCCGCGATTATCGAGAAGATTGACATCGGCGGCATTTCGCTGATTCGGGCAGCGGCTAAGAACTACAAAGATGTGGTCGTGGTACCCTCCAAGGCAGAGTACAGCATATTGGAAAAGCTGCTCAAAGAAAAAGATGGCGTAACGGAGCTGTCTGACCGCAAGGCGCTGGCCCTGCGTTCCTTTGGCGTTTCCTCCCACTATGATACGGCCATTTTCAATTATTTTAATCAGGGCGAAGCGGCAGAGGCTGCCTTCAAGCAGAGTATTCCGGAGGCGCAGGCGCTGCGTTACGGGGAGAACCCTCATCAGGCGGGCACCTTCTACGGAAAGCTGGAAGATATGTTCGACATCCTGGGCGGTAAAGCCTTGTCCTTCAATAATCTGGTGGATATCGATGCGGCGGTAGGGCTGATGCGAGAATTTCAGGATGCAGCCCCGACTTTTGCGATCCTCAAGCATACCAATTCCTGTGGTGTGGCTACACGGCCCACGCTGCTTCAAGCCTGGACGGATGCCCTTGCTGCGGACAACGTTTCTGCATTTGGCGGCATTCTGATTGCTAATACGACGGTAGACCTGGCAACGGCCCAGGAAATTGATAAGATTTTCTACGAAGTGCTCATCGCACCGGATTTTGCACCGGAGGCACAGGAGTTTCTTTCCAAAAAGAAAAAACGCATTTTGCTCCGCATCAAGGCGTTTTATGCGCACGAGCGCAGCTTTAAGAGCTTGCTCAACGGCGTCATCGAGCAGGATACCAACCTGAAGATGGAAACGGCAGCGGAACTGGAAACGGTAACCGAAAAAGCACCAACGGCAGAGGAGAAAGAAGACCTCATCTTTGCGCTGAAATGCGCCAAGCACCTCAAGTCGAACACCATAGTACTGGCGCGCGGGCAGCAACTGCTGGGCATGGGCTGCGGTCAAACGTCTCGTGTGGATGCACTGAAACAGGCCATCGATAAAGCAAAGCACTTTGGTTTCGAGCTGGAAGGGGCGGTCATGGCTTCCGATGCCTTTTTCCCCTTTGCCGATAGTGTGGAAATTGCCCACCAGGCTGGTATTACTGCGGTAGTGCAGCCGGGTGGTTCTATCCGGGACAAAGACAGTATTGAGTACTGCGATGCCAACGGGATGTCCATGGTCTTTACCGGCGTACGCCACTTTAAACACTAATCCCGTTTGAATTTAGCCATAGACATAGGCAATACCAGGACCAAAGCTGCCGTTTTTAACGACGGTGCTTTGGTTCAGCACGAGGAATGGCCCAACGAAAGTGTGCCCAATTTTTTTGAGTACGCAACCAACCAAGCCGTTCAAAATATCATCTTATCCAATGTAGCCGGTGCTGTGCATCTCGATGTGCAGGAGCAGTTACAGCATCATTTTCGCTTTTTTGAGCTACACCCTACAACTCCTTTACCTATTAGCCATGAGTATGAGACACCCGAAACCCTGGGCAAAGACCGCCTGGCCGCTGTAGTGGGTGCTTATGCGTTGTTTCCCCGGCAGCACTGCCTGGTTGTGGATGCAGGCACCTGCATTACCTACGACTGGCTGAGCGCTGAAGGCGTTTATCTCGGTGGGAATATTGCACCGGGCTTATCCATGCGGCTACAGGCTATGCACCGGTTTACAGCCCGGTTGCCTGAGGTAAAGGGAGGTGACGAAACCCAGCTGATCGGGCGATCTACCGAAAAAGCCATGCGCAATGGCGCACAGCAAGGTATTTTGTTCGAAATAGAAGGCTACCGGCAATGGTCAGGGGCTAATTTTGGCCCTGTTAAAGTCTTACTGACCGGAGGAGATGCCAATTTTTTGGCGAATAAACTCAAAAGCGAGATATTTGTGAACCATCATTTGGTCCTGCTGGGGCTAAATAAAATTCTGGAGTATAATGTCAAGCGTCTGGAGTAGAATAATTGTATTGGCCTGTTTATGCAGCAGTGCCTTTGTGGTGTTGGGACAGAACGCTGCTGTGGAAGCAGATCCTAAGATCAATTCTCCCTATTCCCGTTTCGGGCTGGGAGACTTTAACCCTCAGTATATGCCCGCACAGGGCGGTATGGGAGGGCTGACTGCTGCCTATCACGACCCTTATCATATCAACCCCCTAAACCCTGCTGCGCTGTCCCGGCTAGACGCTACGGCTTTTGAAATCGGTATTGATGCCCGGTACAGCAACCTTACTACAGAGGATGCTTCCGAATCACTTTGGACCGGTAACCTAACCTATCTTGCGCTGGCTTTTCCACTCATCAACCCGATCAACGAGGTTTTGGACCGAAAGGACACCAAGCTTGGGCTGGGTATGGCCTTTATATTGCAGCCCTACACAACAGTAGGCTATAATGTGGAAACGACACAGGAAGCCGGTTCCGCCGGGTTGAGTACGAATTTTCTGAGGGGCAAGGGAGAAACCTATCGCCTGAGCTGGAGCAATGGCATTCGCTATGGCGGGCTTTCCGGCGGACTGACCCTCGGTTACAACTGGGGGACACTGGAAAACAGCCGGCGGGTCGAATTTAATGATCTTCCACTGAGCTATACTACCGAATTTCTGGATGAGTATACCATGACTGGGCTGTTCTGGCGGATTGGGCTGCAATACACTTACGCCTTCAAGAAAGTCGATGAAAAGGGCGAACTGAAACCAACGGGACAGCGGCTGATTTTTGGTTTACATGGCAATACGGCCAACGCTTTCAACACCGAAGCCTACCGCTTTGGGCGAAGGTTCAACTCCAATTTCGGCTTCGTTGAGCTGGTGGATACCTTATTCAACGAGGTTGCGGTAGAAGGGGTGGGGCAGCTGCCGGCTGAGTTTACCGCTGGCGTGACCTACGAACGCGTCAACAAAGTACGGCTGGGTGTGGAAATGGGCCTGGCGCAGTGGAGCAATTACCGCAATGACGCGCAATCCAATACGGACTTGTCTAATTCATGGCAGGTACGCGTTGGAGGCGAGTATATCCCGGATTATTTATCTTACGACAGCTACTGGGAGCGCTTGCGTTACCGGGTTGGCGCCTTCTATGGGAATGATCCCCGTTCTTTCGAGGGCAGTCAGTTACTGGATTATGGGCTAAGTCTTGGTTTGGGCTTCCCGGTCATCCTGCCCCGTCAGCGGACCTCCTTCATTAACTTCACAGTGGAAGCGGGGCAGTTTGGGCTACAGGAGGCCCTTCGGGAAACCTACATCAATATGACACTTGGATTTACATTAAATGATAACACTTGGTTCTTCAAACGAAAATTTAATTAAACGATGAAAGAGTTACGTATATCACTGATCGCCCTTTCGCTTTCTGTGCTTTTTGCAACCGCTGCAGGGGCGCAGTGCGAGACCTGGAATGGTAAACCCTTTGAGGAAGAAGCAACGAATGCTCACGTCCTTTATCGTGGAGTCGTTAAGGGCAAAACTGTAGCTGACCTTGAGGCATTGCCTGAAGAAGAGTTCAATATTGCCTATGAAAACTGGGAAAAGGCTTACAAACTGGCACCGGCAGCGGATGGTCAGCGCCCGTCTCACTTCTCCGATGGTATAGACTTGCTTAAAGCCAAATATATAAAGGCTACGGATGCGGAAGAAAAAAAGGCCATTGCCGAGCGCATCCTGAACCTCTACGATCAGCAAATCGAGTGCTATGAAAACGAAGCGTTCCTGCTGGGCCGTAAAGGATTCGATATGTTCTATATGCCGGAGTATGGCTTCCGTCAGTCTACTTACGATGTCATGAAAGCAGCCGTTGAAAAAGGCGGCAATAACGCGGAGTACATCCTTCTCGAACCTATGGGGCAGATCCTTGCCTATTTTTTCAAGTCGGGTAAAGTGGATCAGCAGGAGGCGCAAGCCATGTATAGCAAACTGGAGGCGATTGCCGAGTACAACCAGGAAAACAACGATACCTACGGGGAGTACTACGAGGCTTCAAAAGCACGTATGGACAACGCCTTCAAGGAAGTGGAGGACCAGGTGTTTGACTGTGGCTACTTCAAGAAAAAGCTCATGCCACAGTATGAGGAGAACCCTACCGATCTGGAAGTCGTGAAGTACGTATATGTAAAACTGCGTCAGCAAGGCTGTGATTCTACCGAGACTTTCATGCAGGAAATGAAGTCCAACTACGAGCAGCTGGCTAAGGCAGTCAATGACTCGCTGGAAACGGCACGCCGGGAGCGCAATGCTTGCTACGATGCCACACAGCTACAAAAAGAAGGCAACTACGATCAGGCATTGGCCCGGTACGAAGAGTGCCTTAACTCTGATCAGGAAATGGACGACGAGGGCAGAGCCCAGATTTACTACAGTATCGCGTCTATCAAGCTTTACCGCAAGAATAATGCCGGTGGCGCACTGTCTGCCGCCCGCAAAGCGGCAAGCCTGACTGATGGTTGGGGCCGGCCTTACCTCCTGATTGGTGACTGCTACGCAAAAATGGGCCGTAATTGTGATGACTGGACTTCCCGTCTGGCTATCCTGGCAGCTATGGAAAAGTACCGCTACGCCAAGTCAGTAGACGGTGAAGTAGCTGATGATGCCGACAAGCGCTTAAGCCAGTACTACGGTGCTATGCCGGAAAAGCAGGAAGGCTTCATGCGTAACGTTTCCGAAGGGCAGAAGGTATCTGTAGGCTGCGGTATCGGCGAAACGGTTACCGTACGCTTTAAGGATTAATAGGTCCTTGAAAGAACCTATGGGCTTCTCGAAAAATAAGTTTTTCAATTGGGTTTTGCTTTGATGAGGGGCAAAACTAACCATCGGTCGGGTTTTGGGACTTATCAAGACAAAAGCACCAAAGCAATTGGAAAACTTATTTTGCCCTACTAAACGAGAAGTAAAATAGCCCGGTACGCTGTCAAGTGTGCCGGGCCATTTCGTTTCAAGCGCGAGCCTGAATAATTGCCCCGTAAAAGCTTCCCAAAATAAGAAGCCTATACCCTGACGAACTCCTCCTCCCAGTTGAAATTTCTCCAAGGCTGGCGTAACTTGCCATTGGATCCACTCGTTTTTTGCAAAACCGGCGCTCATGTATAGAAAAACGCTTTACCTTTTTCACGCCCTATTCCTGTTATCCAACCTATCCGCTCAAAAACACGACTACACCTGGTTGTTAATGCCCTTGGGCAGCCGGTACGACAATGTACCCTGGAGCCCGCAGGCGGTAATGCCACTTTCCGGCTGGGCAACTTGCCGGAAGGTTGGTAGTTGAGCATCCGGGCTGAAGGGAAGCATATTGCTTTGCCTTTAGTCATACAGCTATAGGGTTATCGCTACCACCCTAATGCGAAAAAGCCGGGCACCCTTTAGGCACCCGGCTTTCCAGAATAGTCAAACTTTTTTCAAATACCTTCAGTAGGACAGAAGCGCGATCGTGCACCTGAAGAAGACTTCGTAGAAGTCAAATGCTGCTATCCAGGTGTAAGCGTCCGAGCAACTACGTGTTTTGTTCCAGTGGTTTCCACTGGGGGCTGGGTATTAGGGTGTGGAGCTCAGAGAGCTTTGTATCGGGGATACGGTCC
>PR_CR_10_Liq_3_inCRDRAFT_1000167_pt1 | contig 18909 bp, 16 predicted proteins | sample PRCRCaboRojoPR_2_FD_10240 | JGI IMG/M metagenome (IMG submission 10240)
GAGCCGATACGGCGGTGAATGCTTGACGCCCGCAGTCGTGTCCAGTACCACTGCCGGTGCCCGCCGCTTGCGGATGCATCACGCGGAACGGGCGGACAACCAACGAGGACGACTCCCATGGCAGAGACGATGCAAGATATCCTGAATCCCGGTGCCCGGTCCCATGATCCGGACTTCCCGGAGGCACCGGTGGATTGGACCCGCGCGAGTGCCGAGGCAACCGCCCAAGACGAGGGCATCGCGCTGACGGACGACCATTGGGCGGTGGTCCGCGCGCTGCAGCACTTCTTTGCCGGGAACGAAGCACCGAGCGTGCGCGCCGTGCATGACGCCCTCGACGAACGCTTTCACGGCAACGGTGGCCTCAAGTACCTGTACGAGATCTTCCCGGGCGGCCCGGTGGCCCAGGGCTGCCGTCTCGCTGGTCTGGAACCGCCGGCCGGCGCCGTGGACCCCTCCTTCGGCAGCGTGCAGTGAGCCACTGACGCTGGACACCGGATCTGCCGCGGCGGTGGCGCAAGACCGCCAGTGGCAGGCCAGCAGATAGTCTGTGGGCACACAGCCCGGGCGCGGTAAGCGCCGATCAACGGTCACCATGGAACCAACAGCCGCCATTGTCTGGACACAGTACGGACTTTGCGTCCTGGCCATCGGCATCGCCGGTGTCAAGCTCACCGACTACGGCGACTCCATCGCCGACAAAACCGGCATGGGGGGCTCCTGGGTCGGGTTGGTGCTGATCGCCACCGTCACCTCCCTACCGGAGCTGGCGACGGGTATCACGGCTTCCACCATCGCACTGGTGCCGGATATCGCCGCCGGCGACATCTACGGCAGCTGCGTCTACAACCTGGTGCTGCTGGCGGTGCTGGATTTCTTCAGCCGCCGCGGGCCGATCCTCTCGCGGGTCCAGCGCCAGCACGTCATGTCCGCGGGCTTCGGCATCCTGCTGATCAGCATCTCCGCCCTCGCCCTGCTGGCCTCGAAGGCGGGGCTATCCACGCTGGCCGGACACCTGTCCTGGGGCACGCCGGCGATTTTGTTGGTGTACGCCGTCGCCATCCGCACCCTGCACGGCTATCGCGAAGCAGAAGTCGAAGCCTTCGCCGAGCAGGAACCGGACCGCTATGCGGCACACTCCCTCAAGTGGGTGGCGACCCGGTATGCGATGGCCGCCGCGGTGGTGGTGGCGGCGGGCATCGCCCTCCCCTATGTCTCCGAGGACATCGCGGTGGTGATGGACTGGAACCAGTCCTTCACCGGCACCCTGTTCACCGCACTCAGCACCTCACTGCCCGAGCTGGTGGTGACGCTGGCGGCGCTTCGCATCGGTGCGGTGGACATGGCCGCGGGCAACGTCCTCGGCAGCAACCTGTTCAACATCCTGGTGCTGGCCCTGGATGACTTGGTCTACACTCAGGGCGTCTTCTTCGCCGATATCTCCGAGAGTCACCTGGTGTCGGCGTTCACCGCCGTGGCCATGACCGGCATCGTCGTGACGGCCATCTACTTCCGCCCGCGCACGCGGGTGCTGGGGATCGGCAGCTGGCCGAGCCTGGCGCTGATCGGACTCTTCGCGCTGAACGCCTGGCTCTCCTTCTATATCGGCGAGACCGGGGCTCACTGATCGGCCGGCGGCTGCTTCATCACACCGCCCTGCCATGGAAGCCGCCTAACGCGTGCATCAAAGCCGCGGTCGGTTGCTGGCGGACGAGTGACAGGGGTGGTCGGGATTGTCTTGGGATGCTGTCCGCTCCACTGCCGCCCGGAGTGCAAGGGGCAGTCAGTCGTCCGTGTCCGGAAATCGCCGCGGATCACGCTCCTCGACATCGTCGTCCATGAGGATACGCTGGCCGTCGCCGTCGAGGTCTTCGAATTGCCCGCTGCGGGCCGCCCAGAAGAGCACGCCCACGGCGACGAGACCGAGCACCAGCATGCCGGGGATCAGACCGTAGATGACTTCCATCGCTGCCTCCGAGTGAGGTGTTCGCAAGACCGGTGCGCCGGCTGGCCGCGGGCCAGTCGGGGTCAGGTGCCGCGGCGAGCATTGCCCGGGCCGTCAGCACCGACCAGGCGGCGGATACGCGCGGAGTTGCCGATGACGGCGAGCGAGCTCAAGGGCATGGAGATGGCCGCCACCAGCGGCGTGATCAGCGCCGCCATCGCCAGCGGCACCATGATCACATTGTAGGTGATGGACAGGCCGATGTTCTGGCGGATGATCCGCAGCGTGCGCCGCGCCAGGCGACCGGCATCGCGGACCCGGCCGAGCTCGCTCGTGATGAGCACGATATCGGCGCTGGCGATGGACACGTCGGTGCCGCTGCCCACGGCGATGCCAACGTCCGCGCGCACCAGCGCCGGGGCGTCGTTGATGCCGTCACCCACCATGGCGACGCGCTCACCGGTGGCCTGCAGGCGTGCGATGGCGGCATCCTTGTCGGCGGGCAGCACCTCGGCGATGACCTGGTCCGCGCCCACGTCCGCGGCGATGGCCTCCGCCACCCGGCGCCGATCGCCGGTGAGCAGGGTCACGCGGATACCCTCGGCGCGCAATGCCCGAATGGTGTCGGCGGCATCGGCGCGCGGGCGGTCACGGAGGGTCAGTTGCAGGGCCGCCGCGCCATCGATGGCACAGAAGACGGTGCCGTCCGCGCTGTCGGCGCCGGCACCCGCGTCCGCGAGGCCGGCCGTCAGCGCAACGCCGTTGCGCGCCAGCCAGTCCGCGGTGCCGATGATGACCGGGCTGCCGTCTACCCGCCCGCTGACGCCATAACCCGGCGCGGCCGTGAAGTCGTCCACCGTCAAGGCCTTGTAGCGAATGTCGGCGGCCGCCGCCAGGTCCACCACGGCGCGCGCAGCCGGATGCTCCGAGTGCACTTCCAGCGCGGCGGCGCAGGCGAGCAACCGTCGCCGGGCATCGCTCCAGCCCGCCGGCGTGCCCACCGGCCAGTCGCCCTCGGCATCGTTTACTGCGATGACCCGCGGGCGGCCCTCGGTGAGGGTGCCGGTTTTGTCGAAAACGAAGTGGCCGATGGCCGACAGGGTCTCGAGCACGGCGCCGTTCTTCACCAGGATGCCGTGACGGGCGCCGGTGCCCGAGGCGACGGCGATGGCCATGGGCGTGGCGAGGCCAAAGGCACAGGGGCAGGTGATGATGAGCACCGAGGTGGCGGCCATGAGCGCCGTCTCGGCGTCCTGGCGCACCCAGAGGCCGAAGGTCACCGCCGCCAGCGCCAGGGTCACGGCGACGAACCAGGGCACGATGCGATCCGCCGTGCACTGGATGGGCGCCTTGCTGGCCTGGGCGGATTCCACCAGTTCCACGATGCGCCCGAGGGCGGAATCCCGCAGCACGGCGGCGACGCGCACCTCCAGGCTGCCGGTGCCGTTCAGCGTGCCCGCGGAGACACGATCGCCCACCGTGCGGGACACGGGCGTGGACTCGCCGGTGAGCATGGCCTCGTCGACGTGCGAGCGGCCGCGGATGACCGCGCCGTCGGCGGCGATGGTCTCGCCGGGGCGCACCAACATGACGTCGCCCGCACGTACGGCACGGATGGGCACGATGGCCTCTTCACCCTCGCGCAGCAGGGTCGCCACCCGCGGCTGCAGGTCCAGCAGGCGCTGGGTGGCGGACACCGCACGGCGCTTGGACATGGCCTCCAGATAGCGGCCGACGAGGATGACGAACAGGAAGTTCACCACCGTGTCCCAATAGACGTGGCCGCTGCCGGTGAGGGTGACGTACAGGGAATACAGATAGGTCATGGATGCGCCGATGGCGATGGGTAGATCCATGCCCAGGCGCAGTTGCCGCAGCCCGCGCCAGGCACCGGCATAGAACGGCCAGCCGGCGTAGGCCAGGGTCGGCGTGGCGATGAGCAAGCCGATCCAGTGGAACAGGCCGCGGAATTCGCCCTCGTCCGCCCCCGCGTAGAGGGCGATGGAGATCCACATCAGGTTCATCGCCGCGAAGCCGGCGAAGGCCATGCGATAGAGCAGGCGGCGGTTCTCGCGCTGGATGCTGCCCTCCGCCGCCTGTGGATCGAAGGGGACGGCGGCATAGCCAAGGTCTGCAAGGCGCTGCAGCAGCGCCGACAGCCGCACCCGGGTGCTGTCCCATTTGACCCGCAGCCGTCGGCCGGTGAGGTTGACCCGCGCCTCGCGCACGCCGTCGACACCGCCGAGTCCCTGCTCGATGAGCCACACGCAGGCGGCGCAGTGGATGCCCTCCACCAACAGGTTAACCTCGCGCTCGTCGGCGCTGCCCGTCACCACCTCCTGCTGGACCTCGTCGAGGTCGTAGAGCTTCAGGTCCTTGGGCGGCTCGGGGGGCGGGCCGAGGACCTGCCCTTCCGGCGCACGCCGGTAGAAGCCCTGCAGACCCGCCGCATGGATGGCCTCGCACACCGCCCGGCAGCCCTGGCAGCAGAAGTGGCGCAGACCGCCGCCGACGTCGGCGCTGATGCCCGCCTCGGCGGGCAGGCCGCAGTGGTAGCAGGGCTCGGGCGCCGGCTCGCCCTGCGCCAGTCGGGCGCTATCCTGGTATGCGGTCACTACGTCGGCTGCGGTTGCTGGACGAATGATGTGAGCGGCTTGCGCCGCGGATGCCCGACACGGACGGTGTCGTGCCGGGCACTGCGCCGTTTAAGGATGCAGCACGCTGATGCGCTCGGCGAAGCTATGTTCCTCGTCGCCATGGCGTACCGACACCAGCGTGTCCCAGATCCCACCCAATGGGAAGGTCACTTGCGCTTCGAACAGACCAGGACCGACCTGCGTCATGGGCAGGGAGAAGTCCCGTGCCGCATCCGATGGTCGGTAGACGTAGTACCTGACCTGCTCCGCTCGAACCGGCTGACCGACCTGATCCACGGCGGCGAAGCGCACCCTGCTCGCGGTTTCTGCACGGATATCAGCCGGTGTATCGATCTGGATGGTCCACTGCGGGCCCTCCGCCAGCCGCGTCTGGATCGTGCGCTCCACATCGCGACCCCGCTCGTAATAGTCGCCGCGAATCAGTCCCGGGTTCGTGGTGATGGCGAGCACCACCATGGTGATGTTGACGCCGAGCACCACGGCCACTGCGCTGATCCAGCCGATCACCCAGGGGTTTTTCCAGGTCCAGCGGCGGGCGGATGGGTGCTGATCGCCTTCTCGCTCCATACGCGGTCTTTCATCGACGGTCATAGTCGGGTTGTGCATGGGCAGCCAAGCTCGCGGGATTGGTTCAGGGTTTAGGGCCAAAGAAAGCACTCTCACGGATCGCTTCGACCTCGGTGCCGTCAGGCAGGGTCGTCGTCGCGACGAAGGTCAGCGGCATGTTCTCCGCCTCAAGATTCGTGCGATCGATCTTCACGAAAACAATGCCCGGGCTGACCTCGCCGTGCCTGGCGGCAATGGGCTCCTCGGCGCCGCTCACGGTCACAGGCACAGCGGACTGCACCGACACCGATACCATGAGGTCTTCGCTGCTCTTGTTGAGCACTTTCAACGTGTATTTGTTCTGAATGGAGCCATCGCTCAGTTGCACGAACAGCGGCGCGCGCTCGTGGAGAACCTTCAGCTCGATGGTCGCCAATGACGACAAGCCGTAAATGATGCCAGACAGCGCCAGCACCAGAATGGTCCCGTACACCCATACCCGGGGCCTGGCCGCCAAGGCCGGCACAGATTGCCCCTCCATCTCGTCGAGGGATGCATAGCGAATCAGTCCACGGGGCCGCCCCAGTTTGTCCATGACCGCATTGCAGGCGTCGATGCAGAGTCCGCACGTGATGCAGCCCTCCTGCTGACCGTTGCGAATGTCCACCCCTGTGGGGCAGACTGCGACACACTGATTGCAGTCGACGCAGTCACCAAGGCTTTGGGCTGCCTGCGTCTCACCCTTGCGCATGCGCCCGCGGGGCTCGCCACGCTGCTCGTCGTAGGTCGGCACTACGGTGGTGCGATCGAGCATCACACCCTGAATACGGGCGTAGGGACACAGCCAAAAGCACACCTGCTCGCGCAGCCAGCCGGCGAGCACATAGGTGCCGACCGTGAACAGCACCACCGATGCATAGACCGCGACATTGGCTCCGCCGACAAAGAAATCCTGCCAGAGCTTGTCGGCCCCGTAGAACCAGGCAACGAAACTGAAGCCGGTTACGAAGCCGATCGCCACCCAGGCGAGGTGTTTCACGACCTTGATACGGACTTTACGCGCACTCAGCGCAGACTCCGCCAGCTTGCGGCGCTGGGCTGGACTACCTTCAAGCTTCTCCTCGATCAATGTGAAGATATCTGTCCACACGGTCTGAAAGCAAAAATAGCCGCAGTAGACGCGGCCCGCCAGGGCCGTTGCGACGGCCAGCAAAATGGCGAAGAACAGCAGCAACAGCGACAGCATCCAGAAGTCTTGTGGCAGGACGGTCACGCCAAACAGGTGGTACTGACGGTTCGGGATATCGAACAGCACCGCCTGCCGACCGTCCCAGCGCAGGTATGGCCCGAGGAAAAAGATCAGCCAGACCGAGGCCGCGAGCCACTTGATCGTACGCCAGCGACCGGGGATGCGCTTGGCATGAATGGTCTCGTTGCCGGTGTTGACATGCCACTGCTCGGCCTCGGCATAGATCTCGTCCATGCCCACAGACTGGGCGCCACCGGAAGTACTCTCAGACATCGGGTCCACCGTGGTTCAATTGCGGGCCGCAACCGTGATCACGTCGGCGGTGCGGCGCTTCGCACTCGACACCGACGCAGCCGATCGACGCCGTCGACCCGCAGTCACACTCGTCAAAAAAAAGGGGATCTGCACGATCCCCGTTGCTCCGCCTGTCCTCCTCGTTTGTCTTTTTCAGGACTGCTCGCCGCCGCTCTTATGGCGTTCGGCGTCCGCGTTCATCAGCTTCACCACCTTGAAGGCCAGGTAAATAAAGATGACCACGGCAATGACGACGCTAATAATCGAGCCCCAGAAAACCGCGTCTAGGTGCATGCTCTCCTCCTCGGCTCCCGTGTGTGTGGCCGACCGGCGTCGCGCCGGCGGGCAGGCCCGCCGGCTGCCGGACTAGCCCTTACTGACCACCGCCCAGCTGGTGGACGTAAACCGTGAGCATCTTGATCTGCTGCGGGGTCAGCTTGCCCTCCAACTGCCCGACATTGGAGAAGGCCGGCATGACCGCGTCACGGGTCTCGTCCACCCCGGGCTGGTTGACCCCATACTTGATGGTGTGCTTCGCGCTCTCATAACCGCCGGGCCGGAATCGCCAGATGCTGTCGGTGAGGTTTGCGGCGCCAACGGTCACGACCTCGCCGTTGGGCAATTCCGCCAGAACGCCGTCGCCCTTGACACCGTGGCAGGCGTTACAGCCCTTTTCATTATACAACGCCCAGCCGGCCTCACTACCGCCTCCGCCGTCAGCAAGCTCGACGACGAACTGAGAGAGGCCGTCGATCTCGTCGTCGGTGAGGATCGCGGCGTGGGCGGTCATCGCGCCCTTGCGGCCGTTGGTGATGGACTCGGTGATCTTACCCAGAGAGCCACCGTAGAGCCAGTCGTCATCGGCGAGCACCGGGTAGCCGGGATTACCCTGACCACCGCTGCCGTGACAGCCCGCGCAGTAGTCACCGAACAGCACCTTGGAGGACGCCAGTGTGTACTGCAGCAGACCCGGGTCGGCGATGATCTGGTCCGGCGACATGCCCGCGATCTGCTCGTCATACTGGGCGCGGACGGCCTGCACCTGCGCCATCCCCTGCTCGTATTCCTTGATCGAGCTCCAGCCGAGGATACCCGGCGTGAAGTCTTCCTTGCCATCGGACATGCCGGGCAGTGCCGGCCACATGGGATAGAGAATCGCATACAGCACCCACCAGGCGACTGAGACCCAGAAGGCGATCATCCACCAACGCGGTGGCGGGTTGTTCAGTTCCCGCAGGTTACCATCCCAGAAATGCCCGGTGTTGTTCTCACCGGGGAAAGGGTTATTTTCCGCCATCGTTATCTCCGAGGTCTTCGATATCTTCGTCGAAGGGGATGTGCTTTCGAGCTTCGAGCTTGTCGCGATTCTTCGGCCGAAATACCTGAAAATAGGCGACTACCATCAGCACGAAGATGACGACGGTGAGGATGAGGCCGGCCCAGTCGCTCACCGTCATCGCGCCCCAGTCGGTTGTGAAATAGTCCGACATGCTATTGACGGTAATCGACACCTGGCTCCAGCTTGGCCATGATGCCGAGGACCTGGAGGTACGCGATCATCGCATCCATCTCAGTCTTGCCATCGACCAGAGCCGGCGCATTTTCGATATCGGCGTCGTTGTAGGGAACGCCGATGGCACGTAGTCCTTTCATGTGTCGCTGCATCTTCTTGCCCTTCAGTGCGCGCTCCGCCAACCAGGGGTATGCCGGCATCACGGACTCCGGTACCACCGATTGCGGATCGACCAAATGCTGCCGGTGCCACTCGTCCGAGTATTTACCGCCGAGTCGCGCCATATCTGGCCCGGTGCGCTTCGATCCCCACTGGAAGGGATGGTCGAACATGGACTCCGAGGCGAGCGAGTAGTGGCCGTAGCGCTCGCGCTCATCGCGGAACGGTCGCACCATCTGGGAGTGGCACAGGTAGCAGCCTTCGCGCTGATAGATATCTCGACCCGCCAGCTCAAGCGCCGTGTAGGGACGGACGCCGTCGCCCGGCTGCCAGTTCCACTGCTCTTTGCCGTCGGCGCTCACGGTGACGATGGGCTCTGACCCGGGGTTCTCCTTGTTCCATACGATCTCGGGGAAGCGGTTCGCCTCTTCGGTGCTCTTGAGATAGAAGAGCGGCACGATCTCGACGATGCCACCGATGGAGAGCACGATGGCCACTACGATGAGCAGGCCCCAGATGTTGCGCTCCATGCGCTCCTGGAAGTTCTTCGGAGGGGTGTTGCTGTCGGACATTGCAGTACTCCAGATTCGTCGTTACCGCGCCGGGGATCAGGCGGCAGCCGGTGTCAGGGTGGCGCGGGCGTCGCGCAGGCTGCCCTGGGTGGCGGACTTACGCACGGTCATCAGGATGTTGAATAGCATGATGACGGCGCCGAGGAGGAAAATGCCGCCGCCCACCGCGCGCATGGCGTAGTAGGGGTGCATGGCTGCCACAGACTCGACGAAGGTGTATGCAAGGGTGCCGTACTCGTCGTAGGCGCGCCACATCAGACCCTGCATGATGCCGGACACCCACATGGCCACCACATAGATCACCGTACCGATGGTAGCGGTCCAGAAGTGGACGTTGACGAGGCTCTCAGACCACATCTCGGTGTGCCAGAGACGCGTCATCAGGTGGTAGATCGCACCGATGGAGATGCCTGCGACCCAGCCAAGGGCGCCGGAGTGCACNTGGCCGATNGTCCAATCGGTGTAATGGGACAGGGCGTTCACCGTCTTCAGCGACATCACCGGTCCTTCGAAGGTCGACATGGCATAGAAGGCCAAAGCGATGATCAGGAAGCGCAGCACGTAGTCGGTGCGCAATTTGTCCCAGGCACCCGAGAGCGTCATCATGCCGTTCACGGCACCCCCCCACGAGGGGATGATCATGGCCAGCGAGACGGCGGCACCCAGAGAGCCGGTCCAGTCCGGCAGTGCGGTGTACTGCAGGTGATGCGCGCCGAGCCACACATAGCCGAACATCAGCGCCCAGAAGTGGATGACCGACAGGCGATAGGAGTAGATCGGCCGGTTGGCCTGCTTCGGCACGAAGTAGTACATGATGCCGAGGAAGCCTGCGGTGAGGTAGAAGCCAACGGCATTATGGCCCCACCACCATTGGATCATGGCGTCCTGCACGCCGGAGAACAGGCTGTAGGACTTGAACATGCCCACGGGGACGGCGAGACTGTTGACCACGTGCAGGTAGACGATCATCACCATCATGCCGAGGAAGAACCAGTTCGACACATAGATGTGCGACGTCTTGCGAATGGCGATGGTCATGACGAAGTTGGCCGTGAACGCGAGCCAGACCACGGCGATCAGGATGTCAATGGGCCACTCCAGCTCGGCGTACTCCTTGGCCTGGGTGAAGCCCAGGGGCAGCGTGATGACCGCGAGTGCGATGACCGCGTTCCAGCCCCAGAAGGTGAACCAGGCGAGCTTTTCGCTCCAGAGGCGGACGCCGCAGGTGCGCTGGACGGTGTAGAAGGCCGTAGCCATCAGTGTACAGCCGCCGAAGGCGAAGATGACGGCGTTGGTGTGGACCGGGCGCAGGCGGCCGAAGGACAGGTAGGGACTGTCGAAGTTCAGGAATGGCCAGGCGAGCTCGGAGGCGATATACACGCCGACCGCAGCACCCACAACCAGGTACACGACCGCCATGATCGTGAACCAGCGTACCACGTCGAAACTGTATTTTTGTTCGGCTAGCCGATCGGCAGTGGCTTCCATAGGACCCTCTAACGGACTAGAGAAAAAAGGACATTCGCTTGGTGTTTTCCACCCTGGAAATCGTGCGCTGTGACCACAACGCCAAGTCGGCGCAATGACAATTGATCACTGCACGAAAGTCAAGCTGAGGACAGCACTCAGGCTTGGTGGACGGCACGGAGAACTGGGGTTTTTCGTATATCGAACAGTCGCCTACGGGAATAGCCCCGACGGCGTAACCCTCTATTTCTCTGCTATATTTCCACGCTGAGAGGGCTTGTGGGTCGACGCTGGCGGCGCGCCGGCTCGACACCGGGCTCCGGCTGCGGCCCTCGCCACCGAGCGTCGACGCGGCGTCCCCAGCCGCGCTCGGGCGCCGCAGCCGGCGACAGATCGCCAACACAAATGCCTGCAATGGGGTTATTGCGTTTACGCCCGCTTCGGATATCCGTATCGGACCCGGGCGACCCGGCTGCGCACTACTTGAAGAAGGCCTCGACGGAGAATCCCTCCTTTTCCAGGATATCCCGCAGGCGCCGCAGCGCGTCCATTTGGATCTGGCGCACACGCTCGCGGGTGACGCCGAGCTCGTTGGCGACGCGCTCCAGCGTCGAGTGCTCGTAGCCGTGCAGTCCGAAGCGGCGCTCGACCACCTCGCGCTGCTTGTCATTCAGCTTGTCCAGCCAATGATCCAGGTTGGCGTGGATATCGGCATCCTGGATGTCGTCGCTCGGGTCATGGGCACTGTCATCGGTCAGCATCTCCACCAGTGGCTTGTCTGCGTCCTTGCCGTAGGGTGTGTCCACCGAGGCGATGCGCTCGTTCAGTCCCAGCATGCGCTTGACCTCGCTGATGGGCTTGTCGAGCAGGTCGGCGACCTCCTCGGTGCTCGGCTCGTGATCCAGCTGCTGGGCCAGCATGCGCGTGGCCCTGAGATAGACGTTGATCTCCTTGACCACATGGATGGGCAGACGCACGGTGCGTGTCTGATTCATGATGGCCCGCTCCATGGTCTGGCGGATCCACCAGGTGGCATAGGTCGAGAAGCGAAAGCCACGCTCGGGATCGAACTTCTCAACCGCCCGGATCAGCCCGAGGTTGCCCTCTTCGATGAGATCGAGCAGCGGGAGTCCACGATTCAGGTAACGGCGGGCGATCTTGACCACCAGTCGCAGGTTGCTCACGATCATGCGTGAGCGCGCCGCCTCGTCACCTTGCTGAGCGAGGCGCGCAAAATGCACTTCTTCTTCGGCGGTGAGGAGCCGGGACTCGCCGATCTCGTTCAGATACAACCGCGTGGCGTCGAAGTCGCTGTCACTGGCAGCGAAACGGTGCCCGGCAGAGCGCGCCTGACCGTGGTCTTCGGCCTCTTCGTCGGCCGCGGCTTCGTCATCCGATGTCGAATCGGCCGCACCCGTCTCGAGCAGCATGTCCTCATCATCCGGCCCATCTGCCGTGTCCGGTTGATCATCGCGTTCTTGCGTGGACATGGGACACCCCTCCAGCGGCTGCGGGATGCGTCCGATGCGCTCGGCGCAATCCCGTCATGGTGTGCCCACCTCAGCGCGACGGCGGGAGGAAGCGCAGCGGATCGACGGCGACCCCGTTGCGGCGGATTTCAAAGTGCAGCAAACCTTCGCCGTTGGCTGCGCGACCGGCGATGGCAACACGTTGTCCGCGCTTGACACGATCGCCTTCACGGACGAGCAGCTCGCGATTGAAGCCGTATGCACTGAGGTAGCGGGCGTTGTGCTTGACGATGATAAGGTTGCCATATCCTTTGAGTCCACTGCCGCTGTAGACCACGGTGCCGTCGGCGGCGGCGGCGACGGACGCACCTTCTCCGGCGGCGATGCGTACCCCCTGACGGGTCCGATCGCCGGTACGAAAGCCCCGCTTGATGGGCCCCTGCACAGGCCAGCTCCAGGTGATGCCCGAGCTGGCGGCGTCCGCTCCCGCAACCGCCGCACTGGTGCGGGCCGACGTCCGCACGGCCTCGACACCGCCGGATGCGGCGGAGCGCGCCGATGTCGGGGTCGATGCGGTGCGTATCGCCCCAGCGCTACCGTCCGGCGGCTCGACCCGCAGGAGATCGCCGGCGAAGATGCCGTAGGGTGGCCCCAGAGCGTTCCAGGCCGCCAGCGTACTCATCCTGATGCCCTTGCGCTCGGCGATCTCGCTCAGCGTGTCGCCGCTGCGAATCCGGTAGTAGCCCGGCGGCGCCGGACCATAGCCATCGCGGCTGTCGACGGGCGCGAGACCGCCGGCGCCGCAACCCGCAAGCAGCGCCGTCAGCAATGACGCGACCGCGAGCCGCAGCGCTTTCGGCGCGCCGAGCCCCCCACCCGCACGCCATGCCCGCGCCCTATCCACGTGGACGCCAACACAGCAGTCGCGGCAACGGCGAGCGCGGCGCAACACGCACCGCCGCATCAGGCTCCCCTGCGCGAGCAGCCGATGCAACCATCACCGGCACCGACACTGGGTGCCGGCCACCGCTGGTGGTACGGGCCAGACAGGCCAGCGCCCACGCGCCACCGTCGTCGAGCGACGGCACCCTGTGTCCGAGCCACGCTGGTTGGCCCGCCCGCCGACGCGACACGCCATTCGCCACAGCAGCGACGACCGAGCCCGCCATCAAGACAGCGTGGCCAGCCACTGTCCCACGGGACCGAGCGCCGCATGCCGGGTGAGGTCGATCTGGATCGGCGTCACCGACGCCTGGCCCGAGCGCACCGCAAAGAAGTCCGTCCCCTCGCCCGCATCCTGTTCCGGACCCGCGGGGCCAATCCAATACATGGGGCGCCCGCGGGGATCCTGGATGCGGGATACGGACTCCGCCTTATGCCGATGTCCGAGCCGCGTGGCGACGACACCGCGGAGTTCGGCGAGAGGCAGATCGGGCACATTCACATTCAAAATGGTGCTGGGACTGAGCGCGGCATCCCGCAGGCCGGCGACCAGTCTCGCCGCCACCACAGCCGCGGTGTCGAGGTGCTTCGGCTGATGCGCCGCCATTGACACGGCGATGGCCGGCAGACCGAGAAAACGGCCTTCCGTCGCGGCGGCGACGGTGCCGGAGTAGATCACGTCGTCACCCAGATTCGGCCCGTGATTGATGCCTGCCACCACTAAATCGGGCTCTTCATCCAGTAACCCGGTGAGTGCCAGGTGCACACAATCAGTGGGTGTTCCGTTGACCCGGATAATGCCGGATTCCAACCGCTCCGCCCGGATCGGCACATCCAGCGTCAGCGAGTTGCTGGCGCCGCTGCGATCGCGATCCGGCGCCACCACGGTGACCCGGCCGAGCGTGGTGAGCGCGTCTGCGAGCACATGCAGACCCGGGGATCGGTACCCGTCGTCGTTGCTGATGAGTATGTTCATACTGTCGGGGCTGCGGCGAAGCTCATCGCGGTTAGCGCCGGCCGACCNGCACACCGGATGCCACGATGGCACTTCGGCGGTTGGTTCCGGGCGACGCCCACCGACCCTATATGATTCAGAGAGTCAAACCAGCGCCACGGTGCTTGCAACGTGTGCCAGAGCACACCAGAAGCACGATAAGTAACTGCTTCATGAAGCCAGCGCACGACACGCACCATGGCGAGCGTGCCAACCCGCAACGCTTGCGACCATCATACCGCGAACCCCTCGGGCGATCTGAGTCGCCGGGCGTAATCAGGAGAAACCCCTCGGGGGCCGGGCTGAGCGACGCACAACAGGCGGCCTGCAAAAGCAAACCCTAGAATCATGAGCAAACAGCTCCACGAGTCTGAAGCGGAAATCTTTCGTACGGCGATGGGCGATGTCGAGCCACTCGCCGCAGAGCATGCCGAGCCTTATCGGCAGCGCCCACCCCCGCTGCCGCGGCCGCAGCCCGAAGCAGCGGACGTCGACGAAGGACCGGCGCCCCTCGCCGAGAGCGAGGTGACGACCCACGATTATTTGCTGTTCGCCAGGCCCGGCATCCAGAAACGTGTTGTCGCGGAGCTGCAGCGCGGGCGCATCGAGCCGGCGCTCGAGGTGGACCTGCATGGCCTGCGCGTCGCGCATGCCCGGGCCCTGCTTGGGGATTTTTTCGCCGACTGCCGACACCGACGCGTGCGCTGCGCGCGCATCATCCATGGCAAGGGGCGCCGATCGGACGGCAACCAGCCGGTGCTCAAGTGCAAGGTAAACTACTGGCTACGCCTGCATGAAGAAGTGCTGGCCTTCTGCTCGGCCCCGCGCCGTGACGGTGGCACCGGTGCCGTCTATGTGTTGTTTCGCAATCCCGACAAGGGCAGCGACCGCGGTCCACGATTTTGAGCGACTCCGCGGATCACCCCGGCCCATGCGCCCGGCCACTGCGCCCGAGCAGGGCACAGGGATTGGCGGATCGGAGCTGATCCAGCCCAAGGCCCGCGCCATTGCCATACGACAACCGGACACCGAAGCGCGATGCGCGGCGCGCATCGCCCGCTGCAGTGATCGCCCAAGCTTCGACACAGCAGGATCCCACCCACCGTGACGCCTCTTGCCGCCCGCGCGCCTCGGACCGCCATGCGCCGGCCTTGGCCCTGGATCGCCTTTGCGCTGGTCACGCTTACCACCGCGGCCGCCGCGGATCTCGCACCATCCAGCGCCGCCATCGGAGGCGACGCCACGCTCAGTCAAGCGGTGGTCGAGCAACGCCTGGAAGAGCTCGAGCAGGCGTCTGACCTGACGGCGGCGCAGCGCGAGCAGCTCAGCGGCGAGCTGAAAGCCGTGCTGAAAGACCTCGCCGATGTCGAGCGCTTACAAGCCGCGGCCGCTGAGTACGCAGCGGCCCTCAGGGAGGCACCACAACAGGCTCAGGCGATCCGCAGCCAGCTCGCCACCAGCGCCGAAGCGCCGGCGCCGATCCTGGATCTGCCCACGGATGCGGACCTGGCGATGATCGAGGCGCGCATCACCGCCGAGCAGGCCGAGATCGCGGCCATCGAGGCCCGCATCGCACGGCTCACGGAGGCACTGGAGGCCCCGGACCAGAATCCGGCCCAGATCCGCGAGCGCATCGCCGTCATCGATGCACGGCTCGCCGACCTGACTCCGCCACCGGGCGAGGCGAATACCGCCGAGCGGGTCGAGGAGCCGAGCAGCTGGGCGCGCCAGGCGCAGCGGGCAGCCCTGCGCGCCGAGCAGGCGATGCTGGACCAGCGACTGCTGAGCGCCGGCGTCCGCCGCGAGCTGACCCTCGCCCGGCGCGACCTGGCCAGCAAGGAGCTGGAAGCCGCCAAGGCCCGCCGTGGGCTGCTGGAGTCGCGTGCCGCCGCGCAACGCCAGCGCACCGCGGCGGCGGTCCTGGAGAAGGTGGACGCCGAGCGCGCCGCCGCCGAGGACGGCCATCCGCTGTTGCAAACCTGGGCCGAACGCAATGCGCAGCTCGGCGCCGCCGTTGGCGCAACGACACAGGCACTCGCACAGCTGGATGAGCGGCGCACGCGCCTGGAGCGGGAGCGCATGCGCATCCAAGAAGATTTCACCAATGCCCGCGAGCGCCTGGAAGCCGCCGGCCTGAACCGCGCCCAGGGTCAAGTGCTGATCGAGCAGCGCACACGGCTGCCGGACCCGCGTCAATTGCGCAAAAACGCCGCCGAGCGCGCCGACGCAATCGCCGAGAGCACGCTGCGCAGCATCCGCTGGCGTGAAGAGCTACGCGCGCTGGATGACCCGGACACCTGGGTGGACGCTGCTGTCGCCGAGCTGACACCGCCACAGCGGGCGGATACCGACATAGCGACGCTGCGCGCACAACTGCATGCCCAGGGTGAGTCGCGGCGAAAGCTCCTCACCACCGCGCTCGATCTGGAGGCAAGCTACCGGCGCGCCCTGGGCGAGGTGGACTTCGCCGGCCAACAGCTGCGCGAGCTGGTGCAGCGCTACGAGCGCTACCTCTCGGAACATCTGCTATGGGTGCGCAGCATCGGCCCGGTCACCGAGCAGTCCTGGATGACCCTGCCAGCGGCGGCGCTCTGGGTCATCAGTCCCCACCACTGGGCCACCGTAGGCACAACCCTGGCGGCGGAGGCCTCCCGCTCGCCGGCGCTCTGGCTGGGGCTCGCGGCCGTCGCCATTGTGCTGTGGCGTAATGCGGCACTGCGTCGGGCCATCCGCGCGAGCGCCGAGCCACTGCGGCGCATCAGCACCGATCGCTTCCGCTACACCGTCACCGCACTGGGCCTGTCGCTGCTCGCCGCGCTGCCCTGGCCGCTACTGGCGCTGACGCTCGGCTATGTGCTGCAGAGCTCCCTCGTCGCCAGCGGATTCGCCAAGGCCGCTGGCACGGCGCTCATCGCGATCGTGCCGGCGCTCTACTACATGCTCGCCTTTCGCATGCTCTGTCTGCGCGGCGGTCTCGCGGACCGCCACTTCCGCTGGCAGAGCGACACCCTGGTGCTCCTGCGCCGGGCGACGCTCACCGCCGTTGCGCTGCTGACACCGGTGGGCTTCGTCGCCGCCATGATCCACAGCCAGCAAAACCCGGAGTTCCTCGGCACACTCGGTCGCCTCGCCCTGACGTTGTTCAACCTGGGCCTGGCGATGCTCACCGCCGTCGTGCTGCATCCTGGCCGGGGTGCGCTCAAGGGTGTGCTGATGGCGCGCCCGGACGCCTGGTATACACGCTTGCGTCTACTCTGGTATCCATTGGTGGTGGCGGTGCCGTTGGTGCTGGCAGGGCTGGCCGTCGCCGGTTTTCTCTACACCTCCGGCGTGCTCCTGCGCTCACTGGTCAATGAACTCTGGCTCGCACTGGCGCTGGTGGTCGCGCATCAGCTCATCGCCCGCTGGCTGTTGGTGACCCGGCGACGCCTGGCGCTCAACGCCGCGTTGGAGCGGCGCGCCCAACGCGAGGCCACCAAGGCGACCGATGCCACCGGTGCCGAGGCCCTGGCGGTGCAGGAGGAGGCGGTGGACCTGGCCTCACTGAATGCCCAGACCCGGCGGCTGCTGAACCTGGCCATTGCCGTCGCCGCCGCCGTGGGCCTGTGGCTCATCTGGTCCGACGTCTTACCGGCGCTGAATCTGTTCGAGCGGTTCACACTGTGGACTTACACCGGCGAAGTAGACGGTGTCCGGGCGTCCATCCCCGTGACCCTCGCCGACTTCGGACTGGTGCTGATCATCATCGTCGCCGCCGTCACCGCGGCACGCAACCTGCCGGCGTTGCTCGAGATCTTACTGCTGCAGAGTAGCCATATCAGCGCCGGCAGCCGCTACACCGTCATCACGCTCACGGGCTACGCCATCACCGCCGCCGGTGCGCTTTTGGTGTTCGGCGCCCTCGGACTGTCCTGGGGGCAGGTCCAATGGCTGGTGGCGGCGCTGGGTGTCGGTATCGGCTTCGGCCTGCAGGAGATCGTCGCCAATTTCATCAGCGGTCTCATCATTCTGTTCGAGCGCCCGGTGCGCGTCGGCGATGTCGTCACCATCGGCGAAACATCCGGCGTGGTCACGAAGATCGAGATCCGCGCCACCACAGTGCGCACTTGGGACCGCCAGGAGCTGCTGGTCCCGAACAAAGAGCTCATCACCGGGCGCATCACCAACTGGACCCTGTCGGACTCCATCAACCGTGTCGTCGTCCCGGTGGGCATCGAGTACGGCAGCGATACCCGCAAGGCGTTACAGATCCTCGCCGAGGTGGCACGGGAGAACGAGCGCGTGCTCGAAGACCCGGCGCCAATCATCACTTTCGAGGGCTTCGGCAACGACGCGCTGACGCTGGTGCTGCGTTGCTTCCTCGCGGACATGGACTACCGGCTCGACACCATTACGGTGCTCCATCAGGCCATCGATGACAGGTTCCGCACCGCAGGCATCGGCATCGCCTTCCCGCAGCGCGACATCCATCTGCGCTCGGCACAGCCACTGGAAATCCACCTGCACCGCGGCGGGCGTCAGCAGGCGCCGGACAGCCATGGCGGTGCCACACAAACCTGAGCCACAGACCGCCGATCACCCCTGCCATGGCCCAACCCGATCGTCTGCACAATTGGTTCGGTCTCGTCTTCGCCTTGCGCCTGGATGGCGCCGGGGGCGGTCTGCCCATCGGCTGGAGCGACCTCAGCGGGCCGCAGCCACGGCAACAGACCTGGGTGCACCTCGACCTGCGTCATCCCAACGCCCACCGCTGGCTGCGGGAGGACAGTGGCCTCGATGCCCTGACGGTGGACGGTCTCACCAATCCTAGCGCCGCCCCCAGATTGCTGCGTCGCGGCCAGAGCCTGCTGCTCGTGCTCAAGGGGATCGACCAGAGCCGCGACGCCGCCCCCGGCGACATGGTGGCGGCACGCCTGTGGACCGATGGTCAGCGCCTGATCAGTTGCCGCAGCGAACGCCTACCAGCCGTCGAAGATCTGCACATGGAACTGCATCGGGGCGGCGGGCCCACCGGCATCGGCGGCATCATCGCAAGCCTCGCCGACCGGCTGATGACCCACGTCGACGACGTGCTGGAAGAGTTGCAGGCGACGGTGCTGCGC
>PR_CR_10_Liq_3_inCRDRAFT_1000171_pt1 | contig 18566 bp, 18 predicted proteins | sample PRCRCaboRojoPR_2_FD_10240 | JGI IMG/M metagenome (IMG submission 10240)
GCAAGCCAGCGCCGCGCGCTGGAGCTGACGCGGGTGTTTCACCTTGAGGTGGTCTATTGGCCGATCATGGACCCGACGGGCCTTGGCGAGAGCCGGGAGGCCAAGCTGGATGCCTACCGGCAGACCCGCGATCAGATCATTTCCCATCTCACCGACCGCTGGGGCGACCCAAGGAGCGATACATGAGCACCGCAACGATCCAAGCCTATTTCGATGCCTTCAACCGTGGCGACGTGGCCGCGATGCTGGCCTGTTTGTCCGAGGATATCGCGCATTACGTCAACGAAGGCGAGGTGCGGACCGGCAAGGAGGCTTTCCGGTCGTTTTGCGAGCATATGAACCGCTGCTATCGTGAGAACCTCACCGATATGGTGATTTTCGAGGCGGAGGGCGGTACGCGCGGGGCGGCGGAATACGTGGTGAATGGCACCTATCTGGAAACCGATGAGGGGCTGCCCGATGCGAAGGGCCAGACCTATCGCCTTCCGGCGGGGTCGTTTTTCTCGCTTGAGAATGGGCTGATCACGCGGGTGGTGACCTATTACAACCTTGCCGATTGGATGCGACAGGTTTCCGAATGATCCGGGTGGAGCGGCTGACTGGTGCTGCGCTGGCCCGCGCGCTGGGGGATGTGGCGCGCCTGCGGATCAAGGTGTTCCGCGCCTGGCCCTATTTGTACGACGGCGATGCGGCCTATGAGGAGGCTTATCTGCAAACCTACCGCGACAGCGAGGATGCGATCCTTGTGGGCGCCTTTGACGGGGATCGTCTGGTGGGCGCGTCCACCGGCACACCGATGCAGGACCATGCCGAGGATTTCGCGGCGGCCTTTACGGGGCAGGATATCCCGCTCAGCGATATCTTTTACTGTGCCGAAAGCGTGCTCTTGCCCGAGTACCGCGGCCAAGGCATTGGCCATGCGTTTTTCGATGCCCGCGAAGATCACGCCCGCGCGTTGGGCCATCGCTACTCTGCCTTCTGCGGCGTGGAACGGCCCATAGATCACCCCTTGCGACCGATGGATTACCAACCGCTCGACCCCTTCTGGTGCAAGCGCGGCTATGCGCCGGTTGAGGGCGCCGTAGCCCAATTCGCGTGGAAAGACATCGACCAAGAGGTTGAAACCGACCACCCCCTGCAATTCTGGATGCGCCGCCTGTGACCTGATTGAGCGCGCTGTCGCGCGCGCTTGATATCTCGTCATCGGCCTTTGGCCTCTTCCTCGGGTGCCTCCGGCGGGAGTATTGTCAAGGCAAATAGTCAATTTTTATCAGTTACATGGCGAAGATGTGCTTTTCTAAACCACATTTCCACCCACGTTTTGTTATTGAGTGGATTTGTAATTGGCATTGTTCCGCTCGATTGATTTGGTACCCAGCCACAGGCAGTGAAGTGGTCCCATTTTTTGGACGAGTTGCGGCGTTTCTAAGGTGTATCAGGTTTAGGTTTCATGCTGCTTTTTGTTCTTCCAAGCCCAGCAGAAATGCGTCGTCGAGCGTCTGTCGGCCAAGTGCGCAATGCGGAATAAGGGCGTCAGGTATTTTAGAAGGTCATCCATTCCTTTATCATCCAACGGGCTTGGAAGCTGTCACTGATTTCTACTAGGGTCTGTGGACAATCAGGATTCCCATCTGGTCTGATTTCTGATTCAAGCTTCCAAAATGGCGGTTTGAATGAACGAACAGCGCTTTGTAGTGATGGATCATGTATGGCAGCGGATTGAGCCACATTTGCCGGGAAAGGCCAGCGACGCGGGTGCCACGGCAAAAGACAATCGACTGTTTCTGGAAGCTGTCTTCTGGCCCTGACGACGGACAAGAGGCATAGCGACACGTTATGACAAAACAGATTGCAGCTATACAGCCAATTGGAATCTCGCCGCTGTCTTGATTGCATCAAGATGAATGTCCACAGACCCTAGAATTAATTTCCGGGTTTTTCCGTAGTTTGAGATAAAGCCAAGTTGATTTGTATCGACAACGGTGATGTTCCCGCCACCGTTGAAGCTAAGTTTGACGCTATCACCAAGACGTGCTGATTGCGGAATTTTTGTCCGCTGTGAGCTTAACGGATGTCTTATGTATGAGTGGTTGCATGCGGTCTCGTGTGCACAGTTTTGCCCGGTCGAAAAATGTCGAGGCTTGCATTATGTGCCTTCGGATCAATCAGTTTGCGAAGTTAATCTGGATATTTCGGGAGTGTAACGCTGCAATTACGCCGCGCAGTACATTACCGTTGACGATACCTTCTTTGAGGGCTTCGTCGATTTCGGCATCTGGAATTGATGAGTCGCATATCTCCAAAATAACCCGGCGCCCGTTTTCCGCATCATATACCACTTGTTTGCGCCCCCCAAAGGAGGTTCGCAAGCCCACGAAATCAGAACTTGTTTTAGCGTGATAAACCATAATGGCCTCAAACCGTTAACAGCTCCGTAAAACTCGTTATCTGCGCGCGCGAGTCAATTAATCTAATGGGTGTCGCAAACGACTAAAGATCTGGTTTCCGTCTCATGCGCGCTTGGTTGACCGTTTACCGCTTGCATAAATCTACTTGTTAACCGCGAGGTGAGCTTTCTGATGCCTGATATTGATTTGACTAAACAAACCTCCGCGATTGATGCGTTCCAAGACGCTGTGCGGAACAGTCCTCCTGGTACTCGAATAATATATTGCCGCGGCGAATTTCTTGGAGGATCGCGCTTGGCACGCATCGCTCTGAAGTCTTTTGAATCAGGCCATGTTGAGCTTGTTCAGCGCAGAGATGTTCGCGGAAAGAAAGGTTTGTTCGAATTTATCGCTGTAAAAAAGGCAGGGGCGCTGTCATCTCTGGGGAGTAAGTTGGCGAAATGATCGCCTTGCTACTGTCTTTCCGCCCAACGTCTCTATCCTTGACTTTTTCCAACCGTTGACGCGTCATCGTTTGCTCGGGTTTTTTCTATAGTTAAAGCCTAGTCAGAGCACTTGAAGTACCTAAGTTCGTTTGATCGCTCAACTCGACACAAGACTTATTGCAAAATGCACTTGAGCTGCAACCCATTGCGTCCGACCCGACGTTTATGTTACCCGTACATTAATGACGCATCGCAAAATGCAGTCGAATATCACGTTCCCGTTCGCGTCAAACGAACACGCCCGCCTGAGAGAGGTGCGTGAGGTCGTCGATCCGGAACAGCGTGGTGATCGCTTTGTCCAGAAAATCGCAGAACGGGTCTCGAACCTATTTGGTACGCCGTCGTCGCTGGTGTCTGTCGTCGAGTCCGACCACCAATGGTTTCTGGCCAAAACGGGTATCGACTTGGAGACGATGCCGCGTGATTATTCGATCTGTTCGCGCGCGATCATGTCGGATCAGCCGTTGATACTTCCTGATACGCTTGAGCATCCTGAGTTCGCCAATCACCCTGCCGTCATGCTGTCGCCCAAGGTACGGTTTTTTGTCGGGGCTCCCATAATCCTGAGTTCCGGATTTCGAGTTGGGTGCGTATGCGCGATTGATGTCTCGCCCCATGACACGCCATCACAAGAGGCTATCCAAGAGCTTCAGGAACTCGCAGACCAAGTCGTGACACATCTTGAGCGGCAACATGCCAGTCGATCAGGTGGAAGCCAAAGCAGGCGGGATCAAATCGTTAATGATGCGCGGCAGGACTTTTTGGCTTTGGTAGGGCACGAATTCAGGACGCCTCTGACGGTGCTCTTGGGAAACGCCAAGCTTCTGGCAGGATACTTCTCGGGGGAGGTTCACATAGAGCCTCAGCAAAGAGATGAGTTTACACATCGATCACTTGCTGCAATTGTCTCATCGGGTGACCACCTGCACAGATTGATCGAACGCGTCATTCATTTTGCCAATTTGCAGAATGGAGAGCTATTCCTCGCAGAAGAAACCATCCCTTGCTCTGATTTTCTTCAGTCCGTTGTTGAACCCGTCGAACCCGTCGTCATAGCGGAGCAACGCACGGTCGAAACACGGTGCTCTGATGAAGTTCCGGCGATCCACGGGGACGGGGAACAACTGCTTCTGGCCTTGTCTTCATTGGTTGTTAATGCGGCCAAGCATGGCGAAGGAGACATCGAGTTATTCGCGGGGCTGGGTGAGGGGCACAAGTTACGATTGACATGCGCTGATCAAGGCCCGGGTTGTTCAGAGGAACAAATAAAGCGTTCAGGTCAACCATTTTCGGTTGGCGGTGATCTAGATAGGCGCTCGGTCAGCGGCCTCGGTTTGGGGCTGCCTTTGGCCAACAAGATCGCCGAGCTACACGGCGGAATGCTGCAAACCGGGAAAGACACAAAGCAATCCTGGGTGGAAATTGTCCTGCCGGGTTGGCGCTGTGGTGCATTGGCACGTTAGCGCGTCGCACAGGACGTGACTACCGGTTGTGCCATCGCCGCAATCTAACAACCCATTGACTTACTATGGTCTGAAAGGCATTCACTAGATTGAGCGGTGGACAGAGACGCAGAAGTCATATTGATGACCTGAAACAGCTTGATTGTTGTTTCGTAGCAAATGGTGTGCGCAGGATCAAAGCATCGAATCGCTGCCTTGGGCAGTGGTTTGATCGAATAATCAAGAGGCGTTTTATGATCTTTTTCGTTCTCTATCAAAGCGATGCGACCACAGATTTTCCCAGCGATGAGGATCATAAGATTTTGGAAACCGCATATCACCGCAACCGCGCGGACCAGATAACGGGGTATTTGGTCCGTACGCCAAACAAATATTACCAATATTTGGAGGGTCCCAGTGCAAAGCTTGATGCTTTGCTGCAGGATATCAAGTCTGATGTGCGCCACACTGATTTCGAGCTGATCCAGGACGGAGTTATCGCGCAGCGACGCTTTAGTAGCTGGACTATGGGTTATCACCTTATGTCCGATAAGGACCTTGATGAGTTTTATAGCTGGTTACACGAGGGTGAGGGATTTGGTGAGGTTCTGATTGCTTATATGGAGCAAATGGCACGGCAGCGGGAAGAGCAATTTAACCGCCCCGGTCTTCGCGGAGGCTGATTACTCTGTTCTATGAGATGTTAACCAACTCGTTGCACTGTTCATAGAATTTGTCCTCGGCCTCTGCTGACGGGTTGGTTTTGATGGGTTGCAGCAGGCGACAATGGTTGAACCAGTCGGCCCATTTCAGTTTTGCCCGGGATAGTCTTGACAACCGATGCCGGCTCGCGTTTGCTCGTGCACCGTATTACTGACGTGGCGCAGAATTTAGGGCTTGATTGGTCTGCCATGATGTTTCTCCTTCATGGTAAAAACCAAGTCAGAGGAGCGGAACAATTTCGTGACAGGCCCAGCTGGGCCAGATCATGACGAAAACTTTTGGCGGATGTTTGTATCTAAAGCGCATTTGCTAAGTTGATTTCGCACGTTTGTAATATATTTCTTCTGACTGTCGCCATTTGCCGTGCTGCCGCGCTCATAGCTTTCGCTTATCCTGAGATAAAGTGAAAGAGGTGTAATAATGAAAACTCGATTTGCCGCTGATAGAGCCACTGCGGTTGTTGTATCCAAAACTTGGGATGTGTTATCGGATTTCAATGAGTACCTCCCCGAATTCGATATTCCCTTTATGTTCGCGGACAGTCTAGAGGCGGTTCCGTACGATTTTCTGCGAGACTATCAAGCTACCTATGTCTTTGTCAGCATTGATGACTTTGGCGGTCCGACCATTGTGTACAACCAGCTTCGTGGCCTTCGTCAAAACATGCCAAACACAGCAGTCATATTGGTATCCAGTGAATTTGCCGTTGACGAATTTGGAACTCATCGTTTGATGCTGGCAGACGTTTCACTTCGCTTTCCGTTCTCCAAGTCGTCACTTTTATTCGCTTTGAACCAAGCACCAGTCAACCTTTCGACTTGGAGAGAGCGTGTCGCTTCTCAGGCACATTCTCCGACACCTCTTGATGTGAGTTCTCAAGAGGTTGTCACTCGCAGAAGCGCATTCGCAGCGTTGTGAACTCGGCTTTAGTGCTTTCAACTGCATCACGCAAATTCTGTTTGAGCTCAATAGGTGGTGCGGCCTCTTGGCTCAATATTGTTTCGTATATACGTGCGATTTCCGCAAGGCGCGTTGCTCCCATCATAGCTGCAGCGCCCGCAAGGTCGTGAAATAGGTGTGACAATTCAAGCAAATCTTCGTTGCTGGATGCTTCGAGAGATTTATGAGCATCCATTGCTTGATCCACAAGAGATTGTATTAAAGGCGCTAAGCCTGAAAATCCGTCCAATGCTAGAAGTTGGTCAATGATGTCCGTGTCCAAAACACCTGTTGAAGTAGCGGGAGGAGTTGGATCATTCTTAATTTTATCATTATAAAATTGGATTAGTTTCGTATGTAGACCCTGAGTTGTTAAAGGTTTTAATAGAAGGTCATTCATCCCGGAGCTTTTGAAAAATTCACTGTTTTGATCGACTGAGGAATCGGCGGTGAATGCAATGATATGCGCGTTCTGAGAAGAACTCTCTTTCCGGATCTCTCGTGCGACAGCGTAGCCATCAAGCTCGGGCATACCAATATCAAGGAGGATAACGTCAAAGAAAGTCCTTGAGGCTTTTTCCAAAGCCTCCTTGCCACCACTGGCTAATTCGTAACTGAGACCAAGCTTATCAAGCATTCGGCCCAGCAGATTAAGATTAAGGTTGTTATCATCGACGACCAATAGCTTCAGTGTTTTGGGGAGAGCAATCTCTGAGGGAGCTTCCGCTTTTTCAGCTGAACTTTCTCCAGACACAGCTAGCTGTATGGGAAAGGTGAACCAAAAGCTGCTTCCCTTGCCAAGCGCACTTTCAACGCCAAAGTTTCCTCCCATTACCGAAACAGCACGTTTGAATAGCCCCAGACCAAGCCCTGCACCCTGCCAGCTCGCACTGACCTGATCCGACTGTGTCATGTAGTCAGAAAAAATCATTCCTTGTTGTTCAGGGGTTATTCCGATGCCTGTGTCTATAACTTCTACGCGTAGTGTGTTCGGCTCGCCACTTGAGAGCAGTTTGACAGTTATCGTCCCGTTTTTGGTGAATTTTATCGCATTACTAAGCAAATTGCTTACAGAGTGTCGTAACAATTCGGCTTGTCCCAAAATGGTCATGTCAACATCGCTACCTAACTCGGTTAAGATCCTGTTTCCCTGATTAGCGGCTGCAGGTCTAAGCATCTCGACGACTTCGCGAATGACATCGCGCGGTGAGAATTCGGTTTTTTCCGCGACCAGTGGGTTAAGCTCTATTCCGACAAGCTTCATAGCATCGTCTGCATAACTCAAAGCGGCTTTTGAAGATTCTAAAGCAACATCGATCAACTTCTCACCTTCGGAGGTGAGATTTTGCTGCTTTGCGAGATCAAGTGCAGCGATCACGCCGTGCAAAGGGGTACGCATTTCATGGCTCATAACACTGAGCACCCGCGAATTTCGCGTTGCCTTTTTATGGGCTGCTATCCGGTCGCGTCGCAAAGCACGCATTGCGCGTTGTTCAAGAGCAATGCTTTGAACGATGAAGAGGTATGCGCTTCTGCCTGCGTCTTGTAGGTGCATCACCAATATTTCGACCGGAAATCGATTGCCGTATTTGTCAACAGCGATGTCCCTCACTGTTGTGCTGTGACCAGGCTCCAAGTCAATTTGTATGCATGCCTGATGCTCTGCCTTCCAATACTTGCGGCGCTTTCGAGGAAAAATCTTCCATATCTTGCGCCCCAAAGCTTCGGTTTCGGACCAACCCAAAAGTTTTTCGACAATTCTGTTCGAGCGAAGAATTGTTCCGTGTTTATCAGTCAACAAGAAGGCACGCGGAATTTGACGGATAAGCTGATCCTGCGAAGACAAGACTTTTTGCAATCTTGAGTATTGATTGCGTGAATCTTTCAGCATAGCCAAGAATGTGGCGCTAACGGCAATAAGAAGCGCAATGGCCAAGACTGATGCAGCAATGTTGAATTGCAGGTAGTTGCGAGCGGTACGGCTCTCAAAATCCGCACGCTGTGATAGAACGAGCAAGGTATCCACTGCGAGTTCACGTATGGGGACCTCAACTTCTGCAAGTAAGGTCATTGTCCGCTGAAGCGTTTGTCTATCTGGTACGTCGACAGTATCTAGGATGTGCGAGACTTCAGTCCGATTATTTTTTATAAGAGATATATAGTTCTCATAGTTGGCTGGAACGTCCTCTTTGGCCTCCAAAAGTTTGGCGTGGTTTGCTACTATATCGACGCGACTGTAGTAGATGTCGAAAGCCAAAATCACATCCGACCATTGCTCAGATGGGATTTTTTGCAAGCCAGGCTTTTCAGCTTCAAGTTCAGCCTGCAAAAGACTGGCTCTTAGTTTTTGGTAGTCAACCTCCAGCTGCGAGACGACCCATGTTTGATTATCGGAGACGTTGCCTGCGTTCAAAGCGTAGAAGCGGTACAAAGCTGCCTGACTGAATCCGAACGCCAAGATTTGTACGATCAATAGAATGACGGAAACAGACAACCAAACCTGCGCATTACGAGTGCCAGGGCGGAGATTTTTAAACATGGAACTTAGTCAGTCTTTAACCGCGTGCAGTTCGATGACCTGCCAAACGCTACTGGAGAAAACAAGTTCGCGCTGGAACTCCTCCGATTGGTCAAACGGAAACACAATCCACAAAGGCCCCTTCTCGCGACGACTAAAGGTTTCACCATCTCGTCGGGTGGCCACGATTGGGAACCTGTCGCCAATTAGCTTTGCGGGGATGATGGCCTTGTAATCATTGATAGCAACTGCCTCCACTGACTGGCCGTCCAAGCCAACGGTTGCCAGAACGTCCCTCAAAGAGGGCCCGGAAAATGCGATTTTACCCTCAGTCCAAATTGTTGTGGTTGTGAAACTGTTTTGGGTGAGGTGCTCCAAATCTGATCGGCTGAGTGCGATAACTTTATTGCCATTCTCTACCCGTAGCAACGTCAGCTCCTCGGCATGAAGCATCGGAATAGACGCGCAGCAAATCAGGATAGACGAAAGAAGCGCATAATAGCTACGCTTTAGTCTCCGGGCGAAGGTGTCCATCATAACACATGTTCCTAACTTTAATGCCGCCAGCACATCGCGCGCTGAAGTAGTGCCCATCCGCATGAACAATCGTTTTGCGAAAGTAAATTGCTCGAAATAACATTGCACATAAACCTAATGGTGCTCAATATATCTTAAGATACCTAAAGCACTTTATATAGATTCAAACGGGATTTGACGACTTGAAGTCCCGCTCCACTTCAAGGTTTAAATAATAAGATGAGGCGCGCAAATAATATCAAACTTAAAGCGGGCAAGACGAGAAAGTGGTTAACTGATGGCCGAAAATAACCCAATCTCCATTCTTCTTGTTGATGACCATTCACTGGTCACGGAATTGATCTCAAAGTATTTGCCATTACAAGGTGCTTTTGAGATTGATGTGGTTGGGTCGGCACGAGAATGTCATGAAAAAATTAAATCTATGGGTGCATTTGATGTTGTACTGCTCGACATTCTTTTGCCGGAACGACTCTCTTTGGATGGCGTTAGCGAAATTGTAAAAGCCAACGCTGAAGGCGCGGTCGTCCTTTTTTCAGGGAACGTAACGGAGGAGTTTGTCCACAAATGCCTTGATGTGGGCGCATTGGGCTTCATCCCCAAAACTCTTTCACTCAGGTCTCTTGCTAGTTCGATTACATTGGTCGCCTCTGGTGAGCCGTTTGTGCCAGCGGGTTTTTTTTCGACGAAAAGCTATACGCATACCGAGAGTGAGAGCGGGCTTAATGCCGATGAACTTGCCATCCTTGAAAAGCTGGGCCAAGGACTGGCAAATAAAGAGATCATGGCCTTGCTGAGCCTGACGGAATCTACAGTCAAAATGCGTGTTCGTTCTCTGTGCCGCAAATTGGGAGCGCGAAACAGAACACACGCTGTCATTGTAGCTCGAGAAGTCGGATTGCTCTGACCAGCCTCTAAATGGGCGACATTACGGTGAAATCTTAGTGCGGCGACAAATTTTTGGAAACTACGCTCTCGGTATTGAGCCTATACCCCACACCATATACTGTTTTAATTATTTCCGGTCCGAAGCCAACTTCGCCAAATTTTCGGCGCAGTCTTTTTACCTGGGTATCAACTGCCCGCCTATCTGACCGCGACGTATTGGTACCGACTGCCTCCATAAGCTCCTCACGCGATACAAGGCGATAGGAATTTTCATTCAGGACTTTTAGCACAGAAAGTTCCATCTTGGTCAATTGAACTGTCTGTCCAAGCAACTCCGCAATCAGAGTTCCGTCATCTAACTTAAGTGCCGGTGGACGGTTTGAGGCAGGTGTCATGTTGCCCTCCTCAACCCGTTCCGTATTCACGAAAAGGGTTACAGCTCGACTTATACGCTCTGCCATGACGCGCACTGTCATGTCCGCACGCAACACATCGACGGCGCCAGCCCTCAGCGCCAAAAGCTCCGTCACCTCATCATATTCGGCAAGGTACACAACGATGGGTTCCTCCGTGGACCGCGTCAAACATCCTCGGAGAGCGTCGTTGACATCAGAGTACTCATTCGCAACCAGAACTCTGACGTCCACCCTTCCACCGCGGCTTCCTACATCATTTAGACCAGGTTCAGTCGGGATTGTCCCAACCTGAACAAGACAACGCGCACGATTTATTGCTTCCGAAATCTTGCTGTTTGATTCATAGGAACTTGAAGCATTTTTGTAGTGATGCTTGATAGGTTGAACCGACATTAGATTGCTTCCTTACCAAAGGTCGTGCGCTATTGATTTGGCTATTTACGGATACCAAAAGGCAGAATTATTGTGTGCACTCTCATGAGAGAATCGGAAATCAATGGGGTCGCTATTGCGCAAAAGTTACCATGCTCAGAGTGATTGACTGGCTGTATGGTGTGGGCACATTCTTTCAAATCTAGGGCTATCGTTTGTGCCGCAAGCATTGGCGTCCCCGCAGCCCCAGAGGTTCGTGCGTGACGGCTGACCCGCCCCCCGAAACTCTCCGCGTTCTGATTTAGAGTCTGCTGAACCTTTTGAAGGAGCAAACGAATGCGAAAGAACCGTTTTACCGGCGCGCAGATCATCTGGATGATCAAGGAACAGGAAGCTGGAATGCCGACGGCCGAGGTGCGCCGCAAGAATTGCCTAAGTCAGGGCATCTTTTAAAAATACAAACCTAAGTATGGCGGCATGGAGGTTTCCGACATTGCCAAGATCAAGTCGTTGGAAGACGAGAATGCCAAGCTCAAGCGACTGCTGGCTGATTCGATGCGGGACAACGTGGTCCTGAAAAATTTGCTGGGAAAGAGCTGGCGACGCCGAATGCGTGGCGAGAGGCAGGGCGTCTCGCGATGTGGGATCATGATATCTCGCAACGACGGGCCTGCCGACTTGTCCATTGTCCCGAGAGCGGGGGCGATCCGAAGACGGTCCGGCGTGAACGCCAGCCGGACTGAACCTGTCACAGTTTGATGCTGCTCATTTGATAGCATTTATTGCAGCAAAGGAGACGAACTATGGGAACGAAACGAACGAATGCTGCGCTGATGCGGTGCGGTTCGCGCTGACGAGCGGGCTGACACGCAGGCGGGTTGCTTCAGATTTGGGTGTTGGCCTGTCGACGCTGAACAAATGGGTGACGGCACATCTGGAACTGATGTGGTGTCGGACAAGGAACTGGACCTTGTCTGACGTCAGCGGCAATGGGAAAGTTGAGGGTGATTTGATAAGAGAGGGTTTCTGGCACGTCGTAACCACCAAGGAGTGGATATGAGACAGAAACCCGGAATCAAGCAGAGCCACGGCGAGAAGGCCGTTAAGCTAAGGACATCCGCTGTGCGACCCGCAAACAGTATTCTGCAGAAGAGACGATCAGGATCGTGCTGGACGGCCTGAAGGGTGAGGACAGTATTGCAGAGCTGTGCCGCCGCCAAGGCATTGTCCAGAGCCTATATTACAGCTGGTCCAAGGAATTCCTCGAAGCTGGAAAGAAGCGCTTTATCACAAAGCGTCGCACGGTTCCGGACAATGCCTCGGGCGCGGATGGGAGCCGGTCAAAATAGAACAATTTTCGCTTCCATCCTTTTAACCCGCCGACGAAAAAGGGGCTGGCATTTCTCGTCTAGGGGGTGAAACGATCATTGAAGCCAGCCCCGTCCCAAGCTGGGGAGCTAGCAGGGGACACCAATAGCGTCCGATTTTTACAGACCCGCGTCGATGCAGTAAAAAGATAAAAGGGAAATCTTAAGAGAGTAAGTAGTTGTTCAACGGTGGCCAAGTTCTCGCGCACAAACGTCTGAACGATTAGGGTGGCACAAATACGCAACACGTCCAAAAATCTGCCAGACGCGATTGCCGCCATGACGGATGGCCCGAATTTCGATTTGGTTTTGCTGGATCCGCGGATGCCCGGTGTAAAAGGCCTCGACAGTCTGAAGCGGGTGATTGACATAGGCAGCGGGGCGCGGACCACCCTATTCACTGCAAATGCTGATCGCCACATCGTCAGGCGTGCGACCGAATTGGGTGTGCATGCTGTCATCCAGAATACGATACCGCTCAATTCTATCGAAAGCGTGCTGCGCCTAATCCTGTCTGGTCAGACCTTTTTGCACTCTTCGTTGATCGAAGCGCCAGCCACTGGCCGGGCAGCTAAGCCCTGATTGAGTTCGAGCGGCTGATCCTCAAATTTGCGGGTGAAGGGATGACCAACAAAAGCATCGCAAGTCAGATCGGTCTGAACGAGACAACCGTCAAGATACCCATGCGCGCCATCTACCGCAAACTCAAGGCGTCCAACCGTGTGCAGGCCTTTGTCATCACCGCAACAATGCCGTGATCGATTTCTGATCCCAGTTATCCTGCGGGCTTGCACTGCATCCCGTATTAGAGTTGAAAATTCCGCCATATCCGGTGGTTTCTTACCGGCCTTGATCGTGAAGCGTCTATAGGCTTAGATGCCCGGTCCCTTGGTGGAATGATCCAGTAACCCCAAAAGCATGTCCACCTGTTCAGAATCGAACGGTTTGCGCAGGACGGCGTTCATGCCTGCCTCAAGACACATCCTCTGATCCCTTTGGCTGGTATGAGCGGTCAGCGCCACCACAGGCAATTGGCTGCCCGCGGCATTGCTGCGAATGTGGCGTGTTGTTTCCAGACCATCCATGCCAGGCATGCTCAGGTCCATAAGCGCAACATCGAAGGTTTCGTCCTTTACCAGTTCCAGCGCCTCGGGGCCACTCGCGGCTTCGACCACACTGTAATTCCGGCGCTCCATCAGAACGCGGACAACCATTCGGTTGATAGCGTCATCGTCGACAACAAGGATCTTTCGCTGATTAACCATCGGCGTTATCGATCCGTCAATCGCGTCGAGCGAGAGGTTATGCCAACTCGATAGGGATCCATATCTCAAACCGTGTTCCTTCGTGCAGTTTGCTTTCGCAGGTGATGCTGCCTCCAAGCATTTTTGAGATTTCCTGCGCCACAGACAGCCCAATTCCCATTCCGCGATAGGATCTTGTAAAGGACGCTTCAACCTGTTCGAAGGGCATGAAAATACGCTCTAGCTCTGACTCTTTGATCCCGATACCTGTATCGCTTATAGTGATCTTAAGCAATTTGCGCTCGTCCTGCTGTAGAATTTCTGAATTCAGCGAAATCCCGCCGTCCTTGGTGAACTTGATCGCGTTTTCCATAATCTTCGAGATTATCTGCGACAGGCGTTCAGGATCAGATACGATCATCGTGCTGCCATCGCCAAGTCCTGTGCGCTGGAAATCCAGTCCGGCATTCCGGGCAAGGCTTTTATAGAGCGCCTCCATCTCACGCAACTTTGCTTCGATATCGAACGGCATCTTCTTAAGCTGGATAGACCCGGTTGTGCCCTCGGCGAAATCCACCATGTGATCGACCAGCCCGTTCAATGCTCTTGCCGACGTCCACGCCACATCCAGATATTTGTCAAAGTCCTCGTCGTCCCTTTGCTCGCGGCAGATTGTCAGCATGCCTAACACTCCGCTTAACGGCGTGCGCAGTTCATGCCCGGCGATCACCAGAAAGTCGCTCTTGCGCTTATTCTCTTCCTCTTCCAGCCTCAGCGCCTCCCGCAGTTTGTTGTCCGAGCTGCGCACTTGGTTGATCATCGACTTCAGCGACTCGTTGAGTTTACACATCTCGGTCGAAGAGCTTTCCTCGTAGGGCAGGGTGACGGTGTAATCCCCGTCGCTGATCTTGCTACTTATCTCGGTGAACCGCCGGACCGGACGAGCAAGTCTGCGGGATACCACCCATCCTGCGCTACCCAGAAGGACGGCCATCGACAACGCCAATAGATAAGATTTCGACAGGCTGCCATTCACTGCGTCCGACAATTCATAGATCGGCTGCGGGACCATCACAGGCCAGCCAGTCTCTGGAACAAAGGTGATCCCCGCGATCATGTCCATCTGCATGGGAGGTGAAAAGAAAACCTCGACGCCGGTTTCGCGGTTCAGCATCCGCCGCACTGCCGAGATACCTGAGGCATCCACCATGTTCTCTTCGACCTTGGGGGATGGGTGCGCAACGGCGCGCCCGTACTGGTCAAAGATCGCCGAATGTCCGAATTCGCCAAAGGCGATCGCCTGCTGAATCTCCTTGATATAATCGGTATTCATATAGCCGATCGCCAACCGCTGATCTGGGAGTTCGTATCCCAAAATAAAGTATCTTTCGCCGCGGATCTGCTGCAGCCCCGAGATCTGAACCCCGTTCAGCATCGCGTCGGGGGACAAGCGCAGATCATCCAGTACCACTTCCTCCGGCAGAGGTAGATCCTTACCAACCCTAATGCGTGGCGCTGACACCTCCCCGAAAGCCGGCAATAGAACCATGCTCTCCACATTCAGCGTATTCAGCAAAGTTAGATGGATGTCTCGCGTGATCTGACTGTCATTGTTGCTGATTTCTTGGGCTGCATGAGCAAACACGCGCGCAACGTCGGTGACATAGCGTGATAGCGATAGCGACATGTTTTGCGCGATCACAAGGTGCTTTTCCTGCGTCCGCTCAATTTCGGTACTCATAAAGGTGCGATAGTTCCATAACTGGATAACCGTCGCGAAAATAGCAATCGCCATCACAAGCATCGCTGCAATTTGTCGTTGCAGTGGCCAGATCCATCTCTTGGTACGGGTCAATTCCGCGCCGCGGCTAGACAATTCGGAAATCTGGCGTTTGGGGTTTTTTATATGCGCGCTCACGACGCCTCCTGCGATTTGTTAGCTTTTCAATAAACTATAGGTGTTGTTCGAACAGAGCGGACGGTCTGATGCTGTATTAGACCAAAGTCCCATACTCCTTTGTGCTCGTACCAGTTTCTGTCCAAAAGACCCGGTCGCGCCCTGTCGACGGTCCCAGTGCCGTCACCGACGAAAGTCGGAACTTTGATCCGACATAGCGTGGAGGGCTGATCCCCGGCTTTGCGTCATAAGCTTTGGGAAACGTCTAACCCAAAGGAGCACATGACATGGCCCGATCCTCTGCACGACAGTCTGAAAAGGATGCACGCCTTGCCCGCCTGACAGCAGGGCTGCGGCCGGTGTTTCTTTACGTCTTTGGTTTGTCCGGGATCATCAACATCCTGGCGCTGACCGGTGCATTCTACATGATGCAGATCTATGATCGCGCTTTGATGAGCGGCAGCATACCCACGCTCGCGCTGATCTCAGTGCTGGCACTGGGCCTCTACATGTTCCAAGGGGGTCTGGATGTGATCCGGTCGCAAATCCTGCATCGGGTCGGGGCGCGCTTCGATACCAAGGTCGCGCCGGATATACACCGCATGAGTATCGACATGCCGCGCTATGGGTTTTCCGTGGCAGAGGCGATGGAGCGCGGCCGCACCGTCGACACCCTGCGCAACTTCTTCGGGGGACCTGCGCTCGTGTCGCTGTTCGATCTGCCGTGGATGCCGGTGTTTCTGGCCTTTGTTTTCGTGCTCCACCCGTATCTCGGGGCGCTGGCCATCGGCGGTGCTGTGGTACTGACGCTGATGACTGTCCTGACCGAACTGATGACCCGCAAAGCCAATGCCCAGGTCAGCCGCGCCGCCGTCCAGCGCAGCTCGGTGGCCGAAGCCAACGCCCGCAACGCGGATGTTATCAAGGCGATGGGTTTCTCGTCGCAGGCTCTGGCCCAGTTCGAAAAGGCCAACGAAGCGCACCTGTCTCTGCAGTCCGGCTCCAGCGACGTGACCCGCACCGTGGGCGCCCTGTCCAAGGTGCTGCGCATGATGCTGCAATCGGCAGTGCTGGGCCTGGGCGCCTATCTCACGATCATGGGCGAGATGACAGCGGGCGCGATTATCGCCGCCTCGGTTGCTTCGGCCCGTGCTCTTGCGCCGATTGACTCGACTATCGCGAACTGGAAGAACTTGATCGCCGCTCGCAACGCAATGTCTACGGTTCGCCAAACGATGGCGGCCCTCCCCGAGGAAACAAACCCTCTGCAGATGCCCGATCCCAAGCGGTGCTTCTCGGCCGAAGGAATCACTGTTGTGGCCCCCGGATCCGGTCGTGTGCTGTTGTCGGATGTGACCATTCAGCTCGAAGCAGGGCAAGCGCTTGGCCTAATCGGTCCCAGTGGCGGCGGTAAATCCTCGCTGATGCGGGCGATGGCTGGTGTCTGGCCTGTTCTGCGCGGCCATGTCCGCTTGGATGGTGCGGATCTGGTGCAATGGGGCGAAGACGCGATTTCGCGCAGCTTCGGCTACCTGCCGCAAGACTACACTCTCTTCGATACGACGATTGCCCGAAACATTTCGCGCCTCGCCGATCCCGACCCCGAAAAGGTCATTGCGGCGGCACGCGCAGCGGGCGTTCATGAGATGATCCTCGCCATGCCTGACGGCTACGAAACCGAACTGGGGTCGAACGCCACTAGCCTGTCGGGCGGTCAACGCCAGCGTATCGCCCTGGCGCGGGCCCTCTATGGCGATCCGTTCGTTGTGCTGCTGGACGAGCCGAACTCGAACCTCGACGCCGAGGGTGAGCGCGCGGTCAGCCAGGCGATCCAGAGCATTCGTGATCGTGGCGGTATCGTGATCGTCGTCGCCCACCGCCCGAGCGCGCTCGAGAACGTCGATCTGGTGGGTGTTGTTCAGGATGGCGCGCTCAGCCGCTTTGGCCCCAAATCCGAGATCATGCGCGTCAAGCCGGCCCCTGTGCATTCCGCCAAGCCCCTCCGTGAAACGAGCGCCACCATGCAGGCTGCCCCGACGCCAGAGGACACCGGGACATGATCGAGGTAAACTCAGCCAAAAAGGTCCTGACGCCAGGCAAAGAGCGTCTGACCGCGATGGAGGGAATCCGCCAGACGGTGACGGCCATTCCCAAGCGCAAGATCGGCATGGGTGTGACGGTGCTGTTTGGCCTGGTCGCCTACATCAAAACCTTGTTCGGCGGGTCCGAGGTTGCGGCGCAATCCGCATCTGAGGAGCCCCTTCTAGGTGACGATGGCGCGGCACCCATCTGCGAGACGGACAATTCGTCGGCCGACAACAGCGGTCGTATGTCCTATGGAAACGCCGATCTGTTTGAGGCCTCTGCTCGGGCTGATCAGGACGGCGCGGCTCCGGCGTTGGCACAATCTACGCCATCATCGGTCTTGTCGCCATCAAATTCCAGTCTTCAACCCACACTACCTACTTTCCAGTTCTCGTCATCTGCAGCCGCCGCCCCGTCCGGTACTGAACCTGGCGGCGGTACGGGCAGCGTAATACCGCCATTCGGCGGAGGCAACGGCCCGGCAGGTCCGGGCGGTGGCGGCGGGGGCACTACCCCATCTCCGCAGGAAGACAATGAACCTGACGAGCAAGAAGATGATGATGATCTGCCCGGGGTGGAAGACGACGGCGATCAGCCAGCTGAAGAGCCAGTAGTCAACCAGGAAGAGGAGCGCGAAGAAGAGGAATGCGAGAAAGATGCGGACTGCCATGACGCCACGGATTGCGGCGACAAGGATGACCACTCGGATGGCTCCAACGCCCATGACGAGACATCCTGCGATGATGCCGCCGAGGACGACTACGCGTCCGAAACCTGCGACCAGCACGATGCAGCCAATGACGATTGCCTCGACGATCCGATGATGGCGCGTGGTGATATCGTCTATGGTTTGGATACGCCTGACCATATCGAAGGCGGCGAGGACGCGGATCTCGTTTACGGAGGCGAGGGGTCCGATGATCTAGTCGGATATGCGGGCGATGACTTCTTGATCGGCGCAGATGGCGACGACACCGTAAATGGTGGTGACGGGGATGACCGCATTGCAGGTGGCCATGGTGAAGACCGCCTTCATGGAGGTGCCGGGGATGACATCCTGACCGGCGGATTGGATAATGATGTTCTCCAGGACGGGCACGGTGCAGACCTCCTTTTCGGTGATGCGGGCAATGACACCATTCTCCTCGCTGATGATCTGGAGGCTGATCAGGTTTACGGGGGTACGGGTGACGACATCCTTGACCTGGCAGCCTCGGCTCGGGACGCACATGTGGATATGGCGGC
>PR_CR_10_Liq_3_inCRDRAFT_1000173_pt1 | contig 18483 bp, 14 predicted proteins | sample PRCRCaboRojoPR_2_FD_10240 | JGI IMG/M metagenome (IMG submission 10240)
ACATGGGCGCGCAGATCGGCGGCGCTGATGGCGGCGCTGGTCTGGGGCACGGCCGGTGCATCGTCGGGGGTGGTGGTGGCCGCCCCCGGGTCGGTGGCGGCGCCGGCGGGGGGGAGTCCCAGCAGCTCGCGGGCGGCGGCGTCATCCCAGTCGGCGATATGGATCTGGGCCTGCTTGGTGGCGGTGCGGCTGCTGGCCCAGGCGAGCTGCTCGCCGTCCGGCGTGAACACCGGCAGGCCGTCGAAGCCGGGCGTATTGGTGACCCGCACGGGGTCGTGCTCGCCCTCGGCGTCGACGATGAAGAGCTCGAAATTGGCGTAGCCGTGGGCGTTGTTGGTGAAGACGATGTAATCGCCGCTGGGGTGGAAGTAGGGTGCCCAGGACATGACCCCGAGGTCCGTGACGGCGCGCTGATCGCTGCCGTCGGCGTTCATGGTCCAGATCTCGGCGGTCTTGCCGTCCGGCTCGAAGCGGCGCCAGACGATGCGGCTGCCATCGGCGCTGTAGAAGGGGCCGCCGTCATAACCCTCCTTGGTCGTGAGCCGGCGCACATTGCCGCCGTCGGCGTCCATGACGTAGAGCTCCATGAAGCGCGACGGGTCCTCTTCCACCGCGGCGCGGGTGGCGGCGTCGGCATCGTCGGCGTAGGCATGCCGGTTGGATGCGAACAGGATGTGCTCGCCGTCCGGGGACCAGGAGCCCTCGGCGTCGTAGCCCATCGCCTGCGTCAGTCGCCGCGGCGTGCCGCCGTCGAGGCCGGTTTCGTAGATCTCGTAGGTGGGATCGTAGCTCCAGCTGTAGCGGCTGCCCTGGCCGGCGGCGCGCTTGTCCAGCTCTTCCTGCTGCTTGGCCTCGGCCGCGGGGTCCTGATGCGTCGAGGAGAACAGCACCCGCTGGCCGTCCGGATGGATCCAGGCACAGGTGGTGCGGCCGGTGCCCGTGGAGATGCGTGTGGTGTCGCCGGTGGTCAGGTCCAGCAAGTAGATCTGATAGAAGGGGTTGCCGGGCTCGCGCTCGCTCTGGAAGACCATGTAGCGCCCGTCGGCGCTGAAATAGCCTTCGCCGGAGCGGCGGCCCTCGAAGATGAGCTGCCGCGTGTTGCTGAGCAGCCGCGCCTCGTCGCCGTCGTCGGCACCAGCGGCAACGGCGTTGCGCTGGAGTGCGGTGTCGGCTGCGGCCATGGTGGTGAGCGCCGCCAGCAATGTGGCTGCGCCGGTATGGGATCTCGGCATCTGTCTGGATTCCTACGCTTGGTGGTGCTCGACTGATCGTGCTCAAGCGGTCTTTCGGGCCGCTGATGCAACCTTCCGAGGTCAGTCCAGCCCGACGGCGCGCTTGGGCGCCATTCGGGCTCATGCCTCCAGGCATGACTCCAAGTGTGGTCGCGCTGCGGTGTCGACAAATGCCATTGCGCCCGGACGCCATTGGCCCGGCGCCTACGGCGTCGACGGAGGCTCAGCTGCTCAGCACGGGCCGGCGCCCAGCTCAGGCCTGCTCGATATGCCACTGCACGGCATGGCGCACCAGCTCGCCGCCGGTGGCGAGCTGCAGCTTACGCTTGATCTTCTCGCGGTGGGTTTCGATGGTCTTGACGCTGAGGTGCAGTCGCTCGGCGATCTTGGAGGTGGAGAGCCCTTGTCCAATGAGGCCGAAGACCTCAAGCTCGCGGTCGCTCAGGTCTTCGATGCTGGAGCCACCGGTGTCTTTGCGCTTGGCGAAACCGTCGATCACCCGCTCCACCATTTTGTCACTCAGGTAGATACGCCCGGCGAGCACCTGCCGCGCAGCCTCCAGGATCTGCTCGGTGATCTGATGCTTGTTCACATAACCGCGGGCGCCGGCGTTGATGGCGCGCTCGGCGAACAGGGATTCGTCGTGCATGGAGCAGACCAGCATCTTGAGCTCTGGTATGTGTACCTTGAGGCGTTTGATGAGCTCGATACCATTGCCGTCTTCGAGCGAAATATCGATGAGCGCCAGGTCTGGGCTTTCGGTCCGCGCCACTGCGATGGCGTCGCGTACATTGCCCACCTCGGCGCAGACGGACAGATCCGGCTCGTCATCGAAGAGGCTGCACAGCCCGGCACGGACTAGTGGATGATCGTCTACAATAAGAATACGACTCGGTTGGATGGCCATGGCTAACGCTGCTCCCAAGTGTTTTTTACGTTCAAGTTATTGACGCGCGGCACCGCCGTGCGGATGACAGTGTGTGCGATGCGCAATCTTCTGTGCAAGGATGAAGCCGGGTCATCGCCGTGCGCCCTGTGGTACGCGTGGTGTTCGTCTGACTCGATACCCTGGCTTACACCATATGGATACGGTGTCTGCCAAGGCTGCGCGTGTCGTGCTGTCAGCGCTCGACCATCGCCGCTGCGAGTCTCGTCTCGGCATGTGTCACCGCAGGTCGAGGCGGATCATTCTGCCGATGGCCGAGAGGCTGAATGCCGAGACGAAGCTCAGGCGTCGTCTCGAGCGTCGAGCGTGAGGTTACATAGCCCTAACGTGCACCGGGTGACAAGACGAAGGGTGGCCTGTCAGTGCGATTGGCTGACGAGCGGCGCTCTGGCGGACGTAAACGGTAGATAAACGAAAGTCCCTTAATTGACACCTGAAGTAACCCCTGAGGCCTCGTCTAGTGGTGTGCCTGATCTTTGCGCAATCGTCCAAGTGTCATGCTTGGCAAAACTCCCTGCCGGTGCCGGCGTCAGCCCGAGCGGGCGGCGCGCGAGATGGGTTGATGCGGATACCCGCGTTGCGCTCGGGGCGGTCGAGGATTCCGACCTGGGCGTCTTTTGGCGGAACGCACAGGAAGACGACGCCGAGCGTCCGCTGCAGGGCAGGGCCACGGCATCTGACGCTTCGGATCGAGGCGTCTCCGCTCAGCGGGCGCCGCGTGGGATGTGGGCGAGCCGCCTGATGCCGTCGATTATACCCGGCGGATGTCAATGTCCGGCGCAGGCGTCTGCGGGCTGGATTGCGGCTGGCGGGGGTCTCGACAGCAGGGATGCTGTCGTGAAGCCTACAGGGACGTATTCACGGCGTCCCCCGCCAGCTGCAACCTAGCCCGCGGAAAGCGAAAACCGAGATGCGACGGGTATATCGGCGTCTATCACCGTCAGTGCCGCTGCGCTGCCTTGCACGGCGCCCGGTGTATCTGCGAGGGTTGAGGGCCTGGCGGCCCGGAGGACGGCGCTGCACAAACACGCCCGCCAACCCCACATCACCCCAATGACAACGCCAGAACGAAGCGACGACAGCCGGGCGGCGTCCGTCGCCGCGCATGCCGACCAGCCCGGGCAGCAGCCTGCGTCCGCCCGCCGCGTGACCGACGCCGATCTCCAGGGCTGTCTGCTGCGCGATCGCCAAGCCCTGCACCGGCGCCTGCGCGGGCTGCGTCGGCGCGCCGAGCAGGGACTGCCGGTGGACCGCGGTCTCGGTAAGGTCGCGCAGTCCCTGGCGATCTCCCAGGCGACGGTGGCGAGTCGCCGCGCCGCGGTGCCGATGGTGACCTATCCACCGGCGCTGCCGGTGAGCGAGCGCCGGGACGAAGTGGCGCGGCTGATCCGGGACAACCAGGTGGTGGTGCTCTGCGGCGAGACCGGCTCCGGCAAGTCCACGCAGCTGCCCAAGCTGTGCCTGGACCCGACGTTCGGCCTGGGGGAGGGCGGCGCCGGCCGCGGCATCTTCGGGCGCATCGGCCACACCCAGCCCCGGCGCATCGCCGCCCGCAGCCTGGCGAGCCGGGTCTCGCAGGAGCTGGGCACGGCGCTCGGGACCACCGTCGGCTACAAGGTCCGCTTTCACGACCGGGTCCACCCGGAGACCTCGGTCAAGCTCATGACCGACGGCATCCTGCTCGCGGAGCTGCAGCAGGACCGTCTGTTGCTGGACTACGACACCCTGATCATCGATGAAGCCCACGAGCGCAGTCTCAACATCGATTTCCTGCTGGGCTACCTGCAGCAGCTGCTGCCGCAGCGCCCGGACCTCAAGCTCATCGTGACCTCGGCGACCATCGACCCGGAACGCTTCGCCCGGCACTTCGCCGACGCCCACGGCAAGCCCGCGCCCATCATCGAGATCAGCGGCCGGACCTATCCGGTGGAGGTGCGCTACCGCCCGCCGGAGGAGCCCTCCGCCGGCGAGCGCGACGACAGCATGCAGCAAGCCATCTCCGATGCCGTGGCGGAGCTGGCCCGGGAGGGCCGGGGCGACGTGCTGGTGTTCCTCTCCGGCGAGCGGGAGATCCGCGAGACCGCGGAGACCCTGCGCAAGCACCACCCGCCGAGCACCGAGGTGCTGCCGCTGTATGCCCGCCAGGGCCCTGCGGAGCAGGCCCGGGTGTTCAAGCCCCACGGGCGCCGACGGGTGGTGCTGTCGACCAACGTCGCCGAGACCTCACTCACCGTGCCCGGCATTCACTACGTGGTGGATCCGGGCTTCGCGCGCATCAGCCGCTACAGCCATCGCAGCAAAGTCCAGCGGCTGCCCGTGGAGCGGGTGAGTCGGGCCAGCGCCGACCAGCGCAAGGGCCGCTGCGGGCGCGTCGCCGCCGGCGTCTGTATCCGCCTCTACGACGCGGACAATTTCCAGGCCCGCGCCGAGCACACCGAGCCCGAGATCCGCCGCACCAACCTGGCGGCGGTGATTCTGCAGATGAAGCTCTTGGGCTTCGGCGACATCGAGACCTTCCCGTTCATCGATCCGCCGGATGCCAAGCTCATCGCCGACGGCTACCGCACGCTCGAGGAACTGGCGGCGCTGGATGGGCAGGGCCGGCTGACGGACTTGGGCAAGCAGCTCGCGCGCCTGCCGGTGGACCCGCGCATCGGCCGCATGCTGCTGGCGGCGGCGGCGCACAAGTGCCTGGCCGAGATGCTGATCATCGCCGCCGCACTGGCGGTGCAGGACCCGCGCGAGCGGCCCATGGAACAGCGCCAGTCCGCCGACGAGATCCACGCCACCTTCAATCATCCAGACTCGGATTTCCTGGCTTACCTCAATCTCTGGACATTTCTGGAGCAGGAGCGCAGGCATCTGTCCAAACGCAAGTTCCAGCAACTGTGCCGGCAGCACTTCCTGTCCTGGAACCGGGTGCAGGAGTGGCGCGATGTGCACGGCCAGCTGCAGGAGCAGATGCAGGCGCTGGGCCACAAGCCGAACGCCGCCGCGGGCACCTTCGAGGAGATCCACCGCGCCCTGCTGACGGGGCTGCTCAGCAACATCGGCCTCAAGGACGAGCAGCGCGAATACCTCGGCGCCCGCGGTGGGCGTTTTTACATCCACCCGAGCTCCGGGCTGTTCAAGGCGGGTCCGAAGTGGATCATCTGCGCCGAGCGCGTGGAAACCACCCGCGACTACGGGCGCATCGTCGCCCGGGTGCAGCCGGGCTGGATCGAGGACGCCGGCGCACACCTGTTGAAGCGCAGCTACGCCGAGCCGCACTGGCAGTCCAGGCGCGGCCAGGTGGCCGCCTTCGAAACCGTCACCCTGTTCGGCGTCACCTTGGCCGCGCGCCGGCGGGTCAACTACGGGCCCATCAATCCGGCGGAGTCCCGGGAGGTGTTCCTGCGCTTCGGCCTCGCCGAGGGCGACTTCGACACCCGCGCCCCCTTTTGGCGCCACAACCAGGCACTCATCGAGTCCGTCCACCAGCTGGAGGCCAAGTCCCGCCGGCGGGACATCCTGGTGGACGAGGAGGCTATCTACGCCTTCTACAGCCAGCGGGTACCGCCCGGCATCTACGCCAAGCCCCAGTTCGAGCAATGGTTGCGCAAGGCCACCAAGCGGGAGCCGAAGCTGCTGCACATGCGCCTGGCGGACGTGCTCGCCCGCGACGCCGCCGAGATCACCCACGAGCGCTACCCCGACAGCCTGCGGGTCGGCGCCACCGATCTGCCGCTGCAATACCACTTCGACCCCGGCCATCATGCCGACGGCGTCACCCTGGTGCTGCCGCTGGCGCTGGTGAACCAGGTGGCCCCGGAGCGACTCGACTGGCTGGTGCCGGGCCTGCTCGCCGAGCGCATCACCGCCATGCTGCGGGCGTTGCCGAAGTCCATCCGCAAGGCCTTCGTGCCCATCCCGGAGACCGCCGAGCGCATCGCGGCCAGGCTCCAGCCTTCTGACCGCCCCCTGCTCCAGGCCGTCGCCGAGGCGCTGAAAGCGCTGTTCGGCGTGCATGTACCGGAAGACGCCTGGGACCTGTCAGCGCTGCCCGGGCACCTGCGCATGAAGGTGCGGCTGGTGGATGCCGACGGCCGCGCGGTGGCGACCGGCGAGGACCTGGTGGCACTCAAGCGCCGGCACGGCGACGCGGCCGCCGCCGCCCCTGAGTCCCGGGCAGACACGGGCGGCCTGGAGCGCACCGGCATCACTCGCTGGGACTTCGGCGGCCTCCCGGAGCATATCGACCGCACCCAGGCGGGCATTCGCCTGCGCGGCTACCCCGCGCTGGTGGATCAGGGGGACAGTGTCGCCATCGCCGTGCTGGATTCGGCGCACGGCGCCGCGCAGGCCATGCGCGCGGGGCTGCGGCGGCTCATCATGCTGACGCTGGCACAGGAAATGCGCACGCTCCGGCGCAGCCTGCCGGGGCTGGACCGGATGCGGCTGCAATACGCCAAGGCGCCTGATCCCGCCGCCGGCGCCCATAAGGGCCCCAAGACCGGCGCGCCGCCGGACCTGGCCGATGAGCTGACGGCGCTCATCGTTGATCTCACTTTCACCGAGGGGCAGCCGCCCATCCGCGATCAGGCCGCCTTCGCGGCGCGGCTTGCGGCTTGCAAGGGCCGGCTCCCGCCAACGGCCAACGAGGTCTGCGACCTGGCGGGGCGCATCCTGGGGGTCTATCAGGACCTGCGCAAGCGCCTCGCCGGCATCACCCAGATCAACTGGATGCCCTCGGTGCTGGACCTGCGCGCCCAGTTGGATGCGCTGGTGTTCCGCGGCTTCCTGCAGCAGGTGCCCTTCGAGCGCCTGAAGGACTATCCGCGCTACCTCAAAGCGGCCGAGCAGCGTACCGAAAAGCTTGTCCATGCCGCGGGCCGGGATCAGCAGCGCTTGGCGGAACTCAACCCGCTGCTGCACCAGCTCGCCGAGCGCCAGGCCGCCGCCCGCGCCGCCGAGCGCGACGACCCCAGACTGGAGGAGATTCGCTGGATGCTGGAGGAACTGCGCGTGTCCCTGTTTGCGCAGCAACTCGGCACCGCCTATCCGGTGTCGGTCAAGCGTGTCCAGGCGCGCTGGCGGGCGCTGGGGCTGTAATGGGCCGAGCGCCGGGCGGCGTGACGGCCCCATGACGGCCGGCTCAGGTCAACGCCTGATATACTGCTCGCCAATCAATTGTCCGCCCTCAGGCGCAGTGGGTCAGGCGGCGGTAGTCTCGAGCGCAGGGATGCTGGCGTAACGCCGACGGGAACGTCTCTACGGAGTGCCCCGCCACCCACCTTTCTTGACCCGCAAGAGCGGCCACGCAAGTGTGACGGGCCCAGAGCGACGGCAATGCGCGAGCGAAGTTGTCTCCAGCCATGACGCTGACCCAAGAAGACATCGATTTCATCAAAGCCAACATGGCGGATTGGCTCGCCGAGCAGAGCCTCGGCAAACCGCCGGCGGTCTACGAGATCGAGCTGCGCGAGCGTATGGTGCGGGTCGAGGAAGAGCTCAGGCATCAGCGTGAGCTGATACGGGAAGGCTTTGTGCGCATGGACGAGCGCTTCGCCCAAGTCGACAAGCGCTTCGAGCTCGCCGAGCAGCGTCATCAGGAACTGCGTCGGGACATGCTGGATCGCTTCGAGCAGGTCGACAAGCGCTTCGAGCAGGTGGACAAGCGCTTCGAGCAGGTGGACAAACGCTTCGAGCAGATGGAGAAACGCTTCGAGCAGGTGGACAAGCGCTTCGAGCAAGTGGACAAGCGCTTCGACGAGATGATCCGCCGTCACGATCGTCACTTCCTGTGGCTGATCGGGTTCATCACCATCGTGGGTAGCCTCATTGTCTCCGCAGTCAAGCTTTGGTAGATGCCCGCGACAGCCGGGAGCGGTTCGCGCTGATCACCCAACGACCGGAGTGCGCATGACCCCGCAGCACCACGGCGAGCCGCCGTTCCTTGCCAGTCTGGTTCCGGCTGAGATTCTGGCACCCGCAGATCGCTTTGCCCGCGCCCGCTACATCGCGACGCTGGACCCGGAGGCCGACTGCGAGCAAATCGGCTTCTTGCTCGCGAGCTGCGAGTTTCCGTGGGATACCACCCGCGCGCTGGAATTGGCCCTGCTGCGAACGTTCGCCGTTGCCAAGGGCACGCCGCTGTTGGTGGAGACCGATGAGCTGATCCGTCGCACCCAGAAGCGCTATGACGACACGGCGCTGATCCTGGCGGAAATCCAGGAAAATGGCGTGGATCATCCCCGTGGGCGGGCGGCGCTGCGACGCATGAATCAACAGCACGGGCGCTACGCCATCGCGCAGGACGAGTATCTCTACACCCTCAGTACCTTCGTCTTCGAGCCCATTCGCTGGAATGCACGCTTTGGTTGGCGGCGCCTGAGTGCGGGCGAGCGGCTCGCGACCTTCCATGTCTGGCGGCGCATCGGCGCGCGCATGGGTATCCGCCACATCCCGGCGGATTACGCCGAGCTGGAACGGTTCAATGTCGAGTTCGAGCGCGCGCACTTTCGCTACAGCGAGCACAATGAAGCATTAGCGACGGCAACCCGCAATTTGATGCTCGGCTGGTTTTTGCCGCGTCCGCTCTGGCCCGTGGCGGCGCCGCTGATGCATGCACTGCTGGACGCCCCCATGCTGCAGGCGGTGGGGTTCGATCCGGCGCCGGCGCCTGTGCGCAGGCTGGTGCTCGGCGGCATGGCCATGCGGCGTTGGGTGTTACGGCGCCTGCCGCCGCGGCGCAGACCGCGGCTCCTGACCCGGCAGCGGCATCGGAGCTATCCGCGCGGCTATCGCATCGAGGAGCTCGGTGCCGATCGCTGAGCCTGGCGCGCGGTTTTCAGTCGTCCCGGCGCATCGGCGCAGCCGCGGCGATGCCCCAATGGAGCAGCACCATGTTCGGCAGGTTACGGGAAGATATCAACTGCGTGTTCGACCGCGATCCCGCGGCGCGCAACACCTTCGAAATCCTCACCACCTATCCGGGGCTGCATGCGGTGATGATGCACCGGCTCAGTCATGCGCTGTGGCAGCGCAGCTTCAAATGGCCTGCCAGGGTGATATCCAATGCCGCGCGGCTGTTCACGGGCATCGAGATCCATCCCGGCGCCGTCATCGGCAGACGCTTGTTCATCGACCACGGTATGGGTGTGGTGATCGGCGAGACCGCGATCATCGGCGACGACTGTACGCTGTACCATGGTGTCACCCTGGGCGGCACCACCTGGCAGAAGGGTAAGCGTCACCCCACCCTCGGTTGCGACGTGGTGGTGGGCGCCGGCGCGAAGGTGCTCGGGCCCATCAGCATTGGCGATGGCGCGCGCATCGGCTCCAATGCGGTGGTGGTGAAGGCGGTGCCACCGGGGGGGACGGTGGTGGGCGTGCCCGGACGTGTCATCGAGCGCGCGGTGGACGCCGCCGCCCGCCGGCGTGCCGATACCGCCAAGCGCATGGGCTTCGACGCCTATGGCGCCGTGCGCGACGCGCCTGATCCTGTGGCCAACGCCATCAACAGCATGCTGGACCATATCCACGTCATGGACCGGCGCATGGAGGCCATGTCGCGAGCGCTGGAGGAGCACGGGATCACCCGTCACTTCGAGCACCTGAGCGACCTGGAGGGCTGCGGCATCGATCCTGCCACCCCGGACGCACCGCAGGACGCGCAAACGGCGTCCACGGCGACGCCGGGTGGCGGTAAGGCGGTGACTGCGCCGCGGCCGGAGGCCAAAGTAGCGGCGGGCAATGAACGCTGAGCGCGGCGCATCGCCGTGGCGACGCCATTGCCACAAAAAATTGATGGTCAAGCTCGGTTATCGTAGGATTCGCGCCACAGAACGACGACCTGGGAGGATATGCCGTGCGTTTGACCACCAAGGGCCGCTATGCGGTCACCGCGGTTCTCGATCTGGCTATCAACGAGGGCCGTGGCCCCATCGCCCTCGCTGACATCGCCGAACGGCAGGGCATCTCGCTGTCCTACCTCGAGCAATTGTTCGCGAAGCTGCGCAAGTGTGGCGTCGTCTCGAGCGTGCGCGGCCCCGGTGGCGGCTACCATCTAGCGCGGGCTGCTGGCACGATCCATGTGGCGGAGGTCATCACCGCGGTGGATGAGCATCTGGACACGACCCGCTGCGCCGGTGCCGGGGATTGCAAAGACGGCGGCCCATGCCTGACCCACAATCTCTGGGTGGACTTGAGCGAGCGCATCCACGGCTATCTCACCAACATCAGCCTGCAGGATCTGGTTGAACGCCGACCGCAGCGCGAGAGCGGTGGCTGCGAGGGCGACTCGGCGCAGTCGGCGGCGCGCCGTCCACAGCCGCAGGTACAAGTGCCGAACGGCCCGCGTCGCCGGATCGCTGATGCGCCCTCCTGATCCGCGAACGTGGCCCCGTCGCTCGCCCCCCGTCTCGCCGGCGGCGGCTGGCTCGGGCAGTATCGCGACTCAGCACTGCTCCCAAGGCAGGCCGCGGAAGCGCCAGCCGCCGAGCGTGCTGCGGTGGTGGTCGTCATCCAACTCGCCCTCGAAGCCCTCGTCGACGTGATAGACACTGCCGACCCCCGCCGCCAGCAGCGCCTTGCCCGCTTCCAGCGAACGCTTGCCACTGCGGCAGATGAGCACGACCGGTGCACAGGGCCCGTCGGGTGCGCAACTGGCGCCGCCCAGCAGGAGCTTGCGAATCTCGGTGATGAACTCGGGATTGACGGTCCAGTCCGGCTCGTCGATCCACGGCACATGCACGGCGCCCTTCGGGTGGCCGACGAAGAGATACTCCATGGTGGAGCGGATATCCACGAGCACAGCCTGCGGGTTGTCTTGCAACAGGGTGTAGGCCGCTTGCGGATTCAGCGCCTTCGGTGTTTGCGCCGCTGCGCCACCGTCAGTCTTGGGCGCGGTATCGGGCTCGGTCATGGTGCGGATCTCCGGCGGTGGGGCCGCGGTCGGCGGCTGCAGCTGAGTCTAGCAGCGGGCTGGCGCGTCCGATGCCCTGAGATGCTCACAGCGGCCGCGACGCCATCCCCGGCGCGTCTCCAAGGGCGCTCATGCGGCGCCTGGTGAGCATCTTACCCCGTGCCCCGGCCACCGATCCCCGGCGGCGGGGGCGCGCGCGCCAGGAGCGCTACCTGCAGGGGCTGTTACGGATGCTGGCGCATTGGCCGTTACCGGTCCTGCACGCCCTCGGCGGCATGATTGGCTGGTGTATCGCCCATACGCCGAACCGCCAGCGGCGTAATGCATTGATCAACATTACGCTATATCGTCCGCAGCTGGCCACGCGGGATCTCATCCGGCTGCGCAACCGCAGCCTGGCCGCCTTCGGGCGCACCTACTGCGAAATGGGGCGGCTTTGGCTGCGGCCACCGGCGCAGGCGCTGGGACTGATTCGAGAGGTGCGCGGCGGCGAGCTGTTACGCCGCGATGACGGTCGCGGCCTCATCGTGCTGTCGCCGCATCTGGGGGCCTGGGAGCTCGCGGGGCTGTATCTCGCGGCGCAGGGGCCCACCACCATTTTTTACAAGCCGCAGCGGTGTCTGGACGAACTCATTTTGGCGGCTCGCAGGCGCAGTGGTGCACGCTTGGCGCCAACCACGGCGCGCGGCGTCCGGGCGCTGGTCCAGGGCCTCGCCGCCGGCGAGTATGCCGGTATTCTGCCGGACCAGGAGCCCCGCGCAGACACCGGGGCCGCCTTCGCGCCGTTGTGCGGTCTGCCGGCTTGGACCATGGTGCTGGTGAGCCGCTTGGCACGCAGAAGCGGCGCACGGGTCATCTTCATGTTTGCCGAGCGATTGCCGCGGGCGCGGGGTTACCGCATTCACTGCCTGCCGGCACCCGATGGCATCGCCAGCGAGGATGACGCCACTGCGGCCGCGGCGCTGAACCTGGGGATCGAGCGCTGTATCAGGGTCTGCCCGGAGCAGTACCTATGGCCTTACCGACGTTTTCGGCGCCGGCCGGCGGGGCAAGCGAAGGTCTACGTCGGCCGCCTGCGCGATTACGATGCCATCGAGCACGCACGGCGGCTGCTGCGTGTGAGTGGGCGTGCTGCGGATGTGGGTTAGTACCCCGTGCCCGCCCTCCAAGGCGCCGGCGCCGGCGCCGGCGTCCAGAAGCTAGTGGTATGCGGCGACGCCCCGGCGTCGCCCGGAGATAGAACGCAATGTCAGAGCTTACCCATTTCGACGCCGAGGGCGCCGCTCGCATGGTGGATGTCGGTGGCAAAGACAGCACCCGGCGCCGGGCCGTCGCCGAGGGCTATATCGAGATGCAGCCGCAGACGCTGCGGCTGATCGAAACCGGCGCACACGCCAAGGGCGATGTGCTCGGCGTGGCTCGCATCGCCGCCATCATGGGCGCCAAGCGCACCGCGGACCTGGTGCCCCTGTGCCATCCTTTGTCACTGTCGCGGGTGGAAGTCGCCCTCGAGCCCGTGCCGGAAACGTCTGGCGTGCGCTGTACCGCCACGGTGGAGACCAATGCGCGCACCGGCGTGGAAATGGAGGCCCTGTGCGCCGTGCAGGTGGCGCTGCTCACGATCTACGATATGTGCAAGGCCGTGGATCGCGGGATGGTGATGACGGGGGTCCAGCTGTTGGAGAAGGCCGGTGGGCGTTCCGGGCACTGGCAGCGTCGCGCCTGAGCCCGCACGGTTGATCGGTGCGGCGCGGTCAGCCGCAGAGCATGTCCCCATACGCCACCATTCAGCCCACTGAAGTCTGCCCTCAGCATCGACCGACGCCAAGTATCGCTGAAGCACAGCACCAAGGGCCGACAGCCATGCATCCGCACTTTCAACGCGCGCAGTTTCTCACGGCCGCCGGCTCGCGCGCCGGCACACCGCCGGATTGCGGGTTGGAGATCGCTTTCGCCGGGCGCTCCAATGCTGGTAAATCCAGCGCCATCAACCGCATCTGCCACCAGCGCAGCCTCGCCCGCACGAGCCGTACCCCCGGGCGCACCCAACAGTTGGTGTTCTTTCAGCTCGATGAAGACCGCCGTCTGGTGGATCTGCCCGGCTACGGCTTCGCCAAGGTCTCGCAAGCCGTGAAGGCGGGCTGGCAGGCGCTGATGGAGGACTATTTACGGCGCCGCCAATGTCTGCAGGGACTGGTGGTGGTGATGGACATCCGTCATCCGCTGACGGCAATCGACCGCCACATGCTCGCCTGGGGCAGCGCCGCTGAGCTGCCGATGCTGGTGCTGCTTACCAAAGCCGATAAGCTCGGGCGCGGTGCCATGCAGCGCCAGCTCGCGGCGGTTCGCCGGGAATGCACCGACACGCAAATCGGGGTCGAGGTCTTCTCCGCCGCGAGCGGTCTCGGCGTCGAAGCGGTTCAGACGCAGCTTGCTCGGTGGCTGCAACTGCCGGCGGAGTGATCGGCGCTTAGAACTCTCCCGCCGCAGCCCCACGCATGATGTCACGGATGGTGTCTCGCATGCGCAGCGCCTCCGCCTTGAGCTCGGGTGGCAGCGGCTCACCACCGTAGATCATCAGGTCCAGATTCATGGAGTAGAGGGCGAGATTACCGTCCTTATCTTCGACCAAAGCGATGCGGCAAGGCATGAAACCGCTGTATTGGTCGCGGTAGTCCAGCATCATCTTGCCAACCTGGGCGTCGCAGAAGGACAAGAAGTTTACATAACGGTAGTCTTCTCCGGTGACGGCCTCAACTTGTTGATAGAAGGGCGACTCGCCAACGAACAGCAGGTTTTTGTTGGTGGCAAGACTCTTCAGGGAAGTGGTCACATCCTCGACGCTCAGCCCCTCCTGAACCGGCTCCGACCACATCATCGCGACGCCGGGATCGCCACTTTCCAGAAGCCGTCCAGCGAAGGCCCCGTAGGCCTGCGGGAAGCCAGGGTCGAGCTTGGCGAGGCGCGGTCCCAGGGTGACGGCGCCGATGAGCAGGATGGCGACGAAGATCAGGCCGATGACGGCAAATAGGTTACGGAGCAAATTCATGGGCATACTCTCGGCAGATGGCGTCCGCCGCGCTGCACGCGACGACGGTCTCGATGATGGTGCAGGGGCTTGAGCTTGGCGCGTGCCGGCGTCTACGCCGGGTCGGGTTGCCTGATGAGCCCTCAGGTTCGCCGTCTGTGCGCGCGCACGGGTGCGGCCGCAGCGTCATGCGGGGTGGCGGCGTGACTTGGAATGCATACGGCCAATCCCCGCTGGGGTTGGCCGTATGGATCGTCGGCGGTGGGCTGTGTCAGCCCGCTGGCTCGGGCGGTTGCGCGGGCGCTTCGGTGCCCTCATCGCCGCCGGCGGGCATCATGGGCATGGCCGGCATCATGGCCGGACCCATCCTGGGGCCAGGGCCGTAACCCGGCATCATGCCGCGTCCGCAGGGCTGGCCGCGGCTCGCAGACGCGCAGGGTCCGCCCATCGGTCCGCCCATCGGTCCCTGCGGCATGATGTGTGGCTCTGCGGCACGACTACCGAAGAGGGCGGCGATGGCCTCTTTCTGCTCGTCGGTCATGGCCTCGATGGTGGCCCGGTATGCCTCGTACTTCTCGAGCATTTCCTTGCGGCGCTGCTCCGCCGCCTCCCAAGGTGGCGTCTCCGGGAGCTCGCGGCCCATGGCCTTGGCGCGCTCGCGCATGGCCTCCCAGCGCTGCTGGCGCATGGCCTCGAATGCTTCGCGCGTCATGGGCGGGCGCTCGGTGGCCATGCCTGCGGCGGGCTGCGGCATCTGAGGCATGGGAGGAGGCTCCATGCCCGCCGGTGGCTGGGGCAGACCGCCGTCGGCCCAGGGCGGCATCTCCGGCAGTTCCAGGCCCACTTCGGCCGCGCGCTTGCGCAGGTCCTGATATCGCTCGTTGCGCTCGGCCATGGCGGCTTCCATACGCTGTTCCATGTCGGCGCGTGCCTGCTCCGGGCCGGGCGCGGGTGCCGGCGCGGCGGGCTGCGCCTGCACCGGTGTCAGGGCCAGGCCCAGCATGGGACCGAGCACGGCGGCCGATGCGCCGAGCAGGAGGCGTTTGCTGTCGATCATGTGGATCGCTCCTTAATTCAGTGGTCTCGGTGTGGTAACCGCAACTCTATGTGTGCGGTTTTCTCTAGCGCCTTGCCGCCACCGGCGGGTGCAGTGCGCGCACGCACACTCTAAGGCGGTGGACAGCGCGGACCATAGCATGGTTGCAGTGGGGAAAAAACGGCGCCGGTCTGGCTGCTGAATGCACCGGCCGACACCCGTGGACACGCCAGCCGTCATGTGTGGACGCCCGACCCAGCACCATGGTCATGCGCCAAGTAGCTCGTCGACCACCGCCAACAGCTCTTCGCGCTTGACCGGTTTCGCCAGAAAGGTCTCGCCGGAGATCTCGGCGGCGCCGGCACCCGTCTCGCGCTTGGTGACGATGGCGGTGAGGAAGGCATACCTGACGCCGCTGAGGGCTGGATCCTGCTTCAGCTGCTCCGCCACTTCATCGCCGCCGATGTCGGGCATCATGACGTCGAGGAACACCAGGTCCGGACGAAACTCCCGGACCACCCGCAGCGCCTGGCTGCCGTGGTTCTCTTCGCGGACCTCGAAGCGCCCCGTCTGCTCCAGATTCAGTCGAAGCATGCGGGTGAGGGCGGGCTCATCATCCACCAACAGAATCTTCTTTTTGCTCACAGGGTGGGGTTCCTGTTGGTGTTGTGCGGATGTCTGCTGCGGGCGCGTGAGGCGGGCTCGCGCTGGCGTGCGTGCAGCCATCACGCCGCCCCGGGCAAGCGCCCCGGAGATGACCGCCTCAGGCAGCGGCCTCAGGCGGGAAGAGCACCAGCGCACAGGCGCCGCCCGCTGCGCGATTGAACAGTTCGACGCTGCCACCGTGCAGCCTAACGATGTTGTGGGTAACCGACAATCCCAGCCCCGTCCCTTCGCCCTGGCGCTTGGTGGTGAAATAGGGGTCGAACAACCGATCCAGATCGCCCGGGTCGATGCCGGGGCCGGTGTCTTCGATGGCGATGCGAATCACGGGATCGCCGGCCAGGAAGCCCGCATCCCGGGCATGCGGCCCGAGCTCGTGGCTCGGCAGCGCACATAGGCTGCTGTGGATCATCAAGGTGCCACCACGCGCGATCGCGTGCATCGCATTGATGAGCAGGTTCAGGAAGGCTTGCTGCAGCTTGTCGGCATCGATGGGGCGCTCGGGAATGTCGTCGGCGAGGCTGATGCACACGCCAATCTGTCTTCGCGTGAGCTCGTGGCGTACCAGCTGCAGGCTGTTGTGAAGGGCGTCATTGATCGCGCCCGGCCTGAGTGCCAGGTCGTGCTCGCGCGAGAGCTCCAGCAGACCGTGCACGACGGTATCCGCCCGCGCGAGTGCCTGCTGCATATCCGTGAGCACTTGGCAGGAGACGTCATCCGCGCCTGCTACCTGCTCCAGGTAATCGAGTCCGAGCTGTGCGATGGCGAGCGGATTCTTGACCTCGTGCGCAACACCGGCGGCGAGTCGGCCGACGGATTCCAGCTTGGCCGCCTGCATCAGCTGCAGCTGCGCGGCTCGCAGCTCACGGTGCGAGCGATGCAGCTCGTCAGCGGTGCGATCCAGCTTGGCTTGCGCGCGCCGGCGCTCGCTCAGGTCCCGCAGCACCACCACCACCCCGGCGGCGTCCCCGGCATCGACGACGGGGGCGACGCGCACCTCCACCGGCACCGTGCTAGCGTCCGGGCGCGGCAGGGCAATCTCATCGAGGCTCAGCTCGCGTTGCTCGGCGAGCACGCGCCGGGCGCTCTCGCGCAGTCGCATGGGCTCCCAGTCCGCGAGTCCGCGCGCCAGCAGATATTCGGCGCGCAGGCCGAACAAGCGCTCGGCGGCGGGATTGACGAAGCGCGCTCGACCTTCCGCATCGAGCCCGAGCACGCCCTCCACCATCGAGTGCAGGATGCGGCCCTGCACCAGCTCCAGTTGCCGGTTGCGCTGACCGAGCTCGCGCTCGAGGCGCAGGATTTTGCAATGGGCCGCGACCCGCGCCGCCACTTCCTGCGGATGGAAGGGCTTGGTCACGTAGTCCACGGCGCCCAGCGCCAAGCCGTGGATCTTGTCTGCGGCGTCGTCCAGGGCCGAGAGGAAGATGACGGCGATATCGGCGGTATCGCCGTGGGCCTTCAGCTGTCGGCATACTTCGAAGCCGTCCATATCCGGCATCATGATGTCGAGCAGCACCAGTTCCGGGCGGGCGCGCTGAGCGATGGCCAGCGCCTGGGCGCCGTCGTTGGCCACCAATAGGCGGTAGTCGTGGCCGTTCAGGCTTTCGTACAGGACCCGCAGATTGGACGGGATGTCATCTACCAACAGGACGCAGGCCGCGCGCGCGGGGTCGGCATCGCCTGACCCCGGCGGCGCTGGACTGAAACCTTCGGACCTGCTGGGGTTGCTCATGCTGACCTCTACCCGTCGCCTCTCGGTGTCTGCGGGCTGGGTGGCGCCAGGCGGGGGACGCCGTGAATACGTCCCTGTAGACTTCACGACCGCATCCCTGTGGTCGAGACCCCCGCCCGCCGCCACTCAGCCCGCAGCGGCTTGCGCCAGGCGGGGGACGCCGTGAATACGTCCCTGTAGATATGCCCTGGTCGTTCGATTGTCGCCGCTGCGGCGCCGTGTGTCAGCCATGCCATGGTTGTCGAATCCCGGCGTACGTCAAGCGCCAGGCGCCGGCGCCCGTATCAGCAGGTCGGTGCGGCCTACGGCGGCGCCTCCACGGCAGTCCCCGTCGGTCGCGACCCGGCCGGCAAAAACCACAAGTCGGGGTGCGACGGGTATAACATGTCGGCTTTGCCTTCGCCGACAGACGCCTGCCCCGGGGACGACGCCGTGCTCAAGATTGATGACCTGATGGCCGCAAGTGGTGTCAAGTTTGGCACCAGTGGCGCCCGTGGGCGTGTGTCGGACATGACCGACAGCGTCTGCTTCGCCTATACCTCAGGGTTCGTGCAGCATCTGCGCAGCGCGGGCCGGCTCGCCGCCGGTGGTGACGTCGGCATCGCCGGCGACTACCGGCCCAGCACCGGGCGCATCATGGCCGCGTGCGCCGCCGCGGTGCGGGCGGCGGGCTGTCGTCCCCGCAACTTCGGGCGCATTCCCACGCCGGCGCTGGTCGCTCACGGCATCGCCCGCAACATGCCAACGATGATGGTCACCGGCTCGCACATCCCCGACGACCGGAACGGCATCAAGTTCAACCTGCCCACGGGGGAGATCCTCAAGGACGATGAGGCGGGCATTCGCGCACAAATGGTCGAGCTGCCGGCGGGCGCCTTCGACGCAGACGGCGGCCTGCTGGACCCGCCGTCGTTGCCAGCGGCGGAATCCGCGGCGCT
>PR_CR_10_Liq_3_inCRDRAFT_1000174_pt1 | contig 18436 bp, 10 predicted proteins | sample PRCRCaboRojoPR_2_FD_10240 | JGI IMG/M metagenome (IMG submission 10240)
TCAACAGCTTCGGGCGGCAGGAGACTTTCCGGTACTGGGGTAAATCCTACGTGCGCCTGGAACCGGCCACGGAACCTACGGTGAGCAACCTGCACCTGCTCTTTTACGGCACTGGCCTGCTGTACAATCTGGCCAATACCGGCACCACTCCGGATTTCAACCGCCCCATGATTGCCGGCGGCTTGGGGCTTACCTTTTTCAATCAGCTGGATTTGAATGCTTCTGTAGGCGTACCTGTCAATGCGACTGCTGCGCAGTCCACCCCCCTTTTTCTTAATGTGGGCTTTGATATCCGCTTCGATGAGTATCTGCAGGCGTTGAATGAACGGCGTCGGCAGCGCCGGTATGAGCGCCGGGTGGATGCCCTGTTGCTCGCCCCTCCGGAGGATTGAAATATCATCCAAAAAAACGAGTGATCAAAGATTTCACTACCGCTGATTTGAGTTTTAGGTAAGCCTTGATCTGCGATTCAGAGAGCAGGGGGAATAGTTCTTTTTCCTTATTGTCCACCAGGTTTTGCATATAAAAGTAGGCGGAAAAGTGGTTCATACCTGCGTCAATGACCTCCCGTTGCACAATGCGCGCGTACTTCAAATTAAGTTGATGGACCCCTTCAATCTGATTAGGAAGTAGAGGCAGGGCCTCCTTCATCTGATCGGTCTGATAATTGGCACGTTCTTCCGGGGTGCCATAGTCCTCCTGTGCTTGTACAAGCAGGAAAAAGAGGAGGGAAATAGCGAGGGACAGGTATTTTATGGTCATTGTTTAGCGGTTTTAAGCGGTGTTGCCTTTGTATAAAGACGGTGGCAGGCCCAAAAGTGTTGCTCCTGTGCTTTACCGGAACTGTCCGCGGCTTACTGTTTCAGGCCCTTTTTTGTTTTCCCGGGCTGTGATGCGGTCGAAGGTGGCGTGGTAGGTGTTGTGGTTGGTCCTCATCACCGTATCCCAAAAGTTGAAATAGAGCCCGTAGTTGCAGCCCGACCGTTCGTGGTGCATGTTGTGGTGGGTGGAGGTGTTGAACCACCGGAAAACGGGGTGATGCACAAACCCTGCCGGGAAAATTTCGTACCCCAGGTGCCCCAACACATTCCAAAGCAGGGACCAGGTGGCAAAGAAAAACAGCACTAGTGGGTGGAAAGGGATGATCAATGTTGCGATGGGAAGGATGGCTATTTCCACAATTGCTTCAAGCGGGTGGAAAGACAAGGAAGCCCAGGGCGTTGGATTGAAAGACTGATGGTGGACCCGGTGGAGCCGTTTAAATAAACGGGGATGGTGCATCAACCGGTGCACCCAGTAGAAATAAGTGTCGTGCAGGACCAGGAGCAACAGGAAGGAAATGGGGATGTACCAAGCCCCATAGGCATTCCAGTCGGTATAAATCTCAGTGTACCCCGCTGTTCGCATGAAATAGAGCCCTACGCCAATTAACCCAAAGATCAGCGCGCTGTAGCCGGAGTGCAAAATTTCTGCCAGCATGTGACGCTGTTCGGCAGTGCGGTTTTGAATTTTCAGGTGGCGGAAGAACGTATGGCCGAAGCGGTAAAAGAGTAGAAACGCCAAGCCTGCAAAGACAAGATAACGGAAGAAAATAGCAAAGGCGGCCAGCAGCCATCCGGGGAGCAGCCCGAAGTGTTCGATGAGGTAATGCATGATGTTTGTTTTTTGGAAAAACCGGGCTGCCGTTTTCAGATAGCCCGGGGCAGAAGGCAAATATGGGGTAAGGTTCAAAAAAGGGTGTTCATAGTGGTTGGCTCATGGGATTATCAGGGATTAAAAGAGGTCAATGGTATAGGAATTGCCGTTGATGATCAGGGTGACGGAACCATCGCCGTTAAAGACCAGGTCGCCGGAAAAGGTTTGCGTGTTCCCACCCGAGCCTGTGATGACGATGGTGGCCTCGGCGATACCGGACTTGATTTGCTTGGTGCCCTTGTCGATATTCAGGTCATCCACCTCAATGGTGATGGCAGAGGTAAAGGCATTCTGATTGCGGACTTTAGACTCCTGTGCTCCGGTGCGCTCGAAAGTGCCGTTAAATACATAATTCGCTCCGGTGAAGAGGTTATCAACGGTCCAGGTACTACCTGATGCATCTTGCGATAGCATACGGCTGGTTTCGTAGGTGCCGGAAGAGGTGGTTGCTAAGTTGAGCCCTAGTGGGATGTCCGCAGCGTTGCAGTCCAGGCTCCATTCCCAGGTGAAGGCATATTCAGCGGTGATATTGGTTTCGTTGACGCTGCGGACGAAGGTGGAATCGAATGTTTCGCCGCAGGGGGAGCCGCCGGACTTTTCCGTGTAGGATTCGGCCAGGTCGGCGGTGGCGTCGATTTCCTGCGCCATGCCTTCGGTGGAGGCCTGCAGGGCACCCGTCATGGCATCTACGGCATCTTCTTCGGTTGGCTGTTTGAGGTTTTCCGGGGTGATGTCGGCAGCTTCCTTGTCGCAGGAAGTGGTAAGGGTGCCAAGAGTAAAGAAAACAAAAACAAAAAGAACAGACTGAAACTTGATTTTCATGATGTTTGATTGTGGTGTGGTTGAATGATTCGGTACAAACATGCAGGGTTTTGAGTGGTACTGAAAATCCCTTCAACCAATGGTCTGCCCTTTTCAACAAACGGTAGGGATAAGACTGAAATGCCATTGGTTGAAGAAATCCGACCGTTCATTGAAAGCACTGCAAGGAAAGGCGGGGCATTGTGTACCTTTGGAGTAAAGCTGCAAGATGTATGGATATTCGCCCCTGGCATATTACCGACCGGCTCAAGATGGCTATTCAGGTTAGCGCCTGGGTATCCATCGTGGCTTTGTATGGCATTATTTTTACCAACTACTTCTCCCTGGGGCTTAGTCTGGTCCGCGGCTTGCTGAATACAGTGCCTATGATGGTACTGTTTTACGTAAACCTGTTTTTGGTCAATCATTTTTTTGAAAAGGGGCATTACCTGAGGTATGTGCTGCTGAACACGGTTCTTCTGGGAGTGGTGGTTTGCCTCAGAGTGGCCTTCAATTCCCTTTTTCCGGAAATCGGGCGGGAAGCTTTTTTGCAAAATGAGCAGCAGGGCTGGGTCGTGGGCGCGATTGCGACGAGCATAGCCGTGCTGGTGGTCAGTACCTTCTATCAGGTGTTGGTGAACCGCTATGAGCGCGAGCGGGAAGCGCAGGTCATTATTCAGGAGCAGCAGGAAGCACAGCTGCAATTCCTGCGTGCACAGATCAATCCGCATTTCCTCTTCAATACCCTGAACAACATCTACTCCCTGGCTGTCGTGAAATCCGATCAGACTGCTCCTATGGTGCTGCGTTTGTCCAATTTACTACGGTATGTGGTGTATGATGGGCGCAACGACCGGGTACGGCTTAAGCAGGAAATCCACCAAATCGAAGAATACATCGCTCTGTTTCAAATGCGTAGTGAGACGAGTTTAGTCATTGATCTTCAAATTGAAGGTGATCCGGAGCCCTATTGGCTGGAGCCCATGATTTTGATCCCGCTGGTGGAAAACTGCTTAAAGCACTGCGATTTCGACAGCAACCCGGACGCCTTTGTCCAAATCCGACTAGGCATCCGCGAAGAACAGCTTCAGTTCGAGACCCTCAATAGCAAAGACGATACCCGGCAAAAAGACAAAACCGGTGGGGTTGGGCTGCAAAACATCCGAAAGCGGCTGCAACTCAAGTACAAAGAAGCCTACAAGCTGAGCATATTTCCTGGGGGTGATCAATTCCGGGTGCAGCTGTCTCTGCCCTTGTCCACACAAAACCCATCCCACCATGGCTGAACCCATTACTACCCTTATTGTTGACGACGAGTTTCTGGCCCTCAACCTGCTTGAGCACTACATCGAACAGGTGCCGGGTTTAACCTTATCCGGGCGCTTTAAATCCCCTCTGGAAGCCGCCCAACGGTTGCAGGAGGGCGATATTCAGCTGTTGTTTTTGGATATTCAAATGCCCACCCTGAGCGGCAATCACCTGCTCCGCACCCTGAAGCACCCGCCGGTGACCATTTTTACCACGGCTTATGCTGACTATGCGGTGGAAGCCTTCGAGCTCAATGCCGTGGATTACCTGCTCAAGCCCTTCTCCTTTGAGCGTTTTTTGCAAGCGGTGAATAAGGCGAAAGAGCTGCTGCGCCGGGTCGCCCCACCCATGATCCCGCAGGAAAGCAAAGACTATTTTTCCGTCAGGGTAGATGGGAAAGTAGTCCGTATTTCGTTTGAGGATATTCTGTTTATCGAAGGGCTGAAGGAGTACGTTAGGATCGTATGCCGGGACACCCGCCACGTCACCCTGGCCAGCCTCAAAGATTTGGAGGAATTACTGCCCGCCACGCACTTTCTTCGGGTCCACAAATCCTTCATCGTGGCCAAAAACAAGGTACAGGCACTCGACGGCAACCGGCTGGAAATCGGGGCGCACAAGATACCCGTTAGCCGGAGCAGGCGAGAGGCTGTGGTGGAGGCGGTGTTTTATGAATGAGGGGATGTATAGGGTTTTGGGATACAACTTCGGCCGCTTACCATTTACTGAACAACTGTCTGAAAAAACCCTCCTGTAGCTGTAGTTCCAATAGGTAGGTCCCGCTTGTAAAGGAGCTTAAGTTTAGCGTTAGGTCTTTATTCATACCACTTAAGGTTCTTGAGAAGATAAGTTTTCCGGTCATATCGTATATCCTCAAATGTTCGGGCAGGTCTGGGCAGTTTTTCAAGTCGATATTTAAAAGCCTATTGGCAGGGTTCGGATAAACTAAAATATAAGGAGTATTACCGGGAGCTGTAGTGCTAGTAATTATGTCAATGTGAAAAGTGATTAGACTATCACAACCCATAGTATTAGTGAAAAATTGAGTGATACTGGTATCGTTTTCTACCCATATTCCTTCCCAATAGCCTTGATCGGTCAGCTCAATATAGTTTTCTGTAATTACCGTATCGACTGCAGATATTGAGTGCCAAATGAAACTATCCTGTTCAGCAGTTGATAAGGATTCTAATAAAATGGTATCTTGGTTTATTAGGACATCCATGAAGTTATCCCCTCTGCATATCATGTGCTCAGTAATAGAATAGGCTAACTTTTTTTGCTGTATGGTGTGGAGGGTGTTGTTGGTAATTACAGGTGGGTTGAAATCGAAGTAAATGGCAGCCCGGTTTTCAATAATTGTTAATGGCGGGGTATTTGCCACAGGCTGAATGGTGTAAGAAAAAAAACCGTGGCTTTCCGGTTCATTGGTGGTGCTATCAGGTAAATTAATATCAGTAAAAACAACCACCAACTCTCCGCCTGGTAAGATAGACCATTCATTGCTGTGAGAAGCAGGGCCCGGAGTAAAGGTGCCTAAGTTCAGTTGGGCTGGAAGCGTATCTCTCAACACCACAGTGCGGGCCATATCGGAACCTGTGTTTTGAAAATGGATCGTATAGTTTATAGGGTTATCTGATTGTATAAAGTGTTGTTCACCAACCCCCTCTGGTATCCCTTGTTTGATGTTGGGGTCATATGGGCCAATAATAAAGTCACATGCATTAACTGAGAAAGGGTTACCATCGGCTGATGGGAAGGTATTTCCAATACTTGGCCAAAGCTCCGAATCAGGTGGGGAACAAGACGAAGAGGTTAGCCGAATAGGCTCAGGGAAGGGGTGCCCTTGGGGTTGATCAACCATCAAATAAGTTGCCTCATTTGTAGCATCTACCATAAACGTATCCGCTGCACCCGCGTCCAACTGAAGCAAACCGTATTGGATGAGTTCCCAACCACTGTCCAGTGAAACTATAAAATAGGGTAGGGGAGCAGTCATCGCTCCATGACCTGTATTTCTTACGATATGTAACATTGAATTATTCTGGCACTCCGTTCTGGCCACTAGCTGGGCTCCGCTCCATTCAAAAGATTCATGGTTACAGAGGGTATCAGGAGAAGCTTCTGCCTGAAAGCAAACCCATTCTCCCAACATTAGCTCCTCACAGGAAGGTTCAAATTCGACCTTAAACTGGCGTACAGTTCCAATTTCGAGAACAGGAAGCTGAAAAACAAGACTGGAGTCTGTAGATACTGACCATGGCAATGTACTGGTTACCGGAGTAAAGCGTGGATCATGAAAGAGCCTTACTTCTCCATCCTCTATGGTGGCGGTTCCTATGTTTTCGTATTTAACACTTACGGACGCCCCAAAGCACTGCCTGAGCGGAGTTGTTTCCATCTGTATTTTTAACAGTGGGCAATCCACCCTGGACTGAGCCTTAATATACAAGGTATCCAGGTTAGAAGCCTCCTCTGTCGAAAGCACGATTTGTTCTTCGCATAGCTGCCAATAGTTGCTGGGGGGACTGGGGGAAATGATATGTTCTTCTGATTCCTGAAGTACAGCTCCCCACAGGCCTAGTTGGTTTGAAATGCCCTGTTGGCTAATATTTCCACTTTGTACATTTACTGGCCAGCCAACCAGAGGAGGGGAGAGTGGATTATCTAAACAATTTTCGGAAGTGTCCAGGCTAACAAAACCCTTAATCGCCTTTTGAGGAATCCAATCCAAGTCAGCCTTAACCATAGCCTCCAGCCCTGTATACAATTCGTCCTTTCCGTCTTGATTAATATCTACCCGTTGAGCATTGTACCAGAAAGTATTATTAAGCCTGTTTCCGAAAGGGGTGGGTATATAGGGCGTTGAATGAAATCCTGCTCCGGGGAAAGAAAAACGGTACCCCAAATAAGAAATCATATCAGCTGCCAGGTCATTATTGAGATGAATTGTGGAAGAGCTGGTCGTGAGCTGATTCGTATTATAGTCAATGATAAAAGGGGAGGAAAAGCTATTAGATTCGGTTTGAAACTTTGAAAGTACCCAAGAGAATACCCCTTCATCATCAATTAGGTACTTGATATCTTTATCTCCGTCACCATCAAAATCTGCAACCAGCGCGCGGCGGAGTAAAGGCGAACTGCCTTTCATTGAATGCCACTCAGAAAAAGTACTGCCGCCGTCGAGATGTATGGCATAATAAAGACTGTCCTGGGTTTGATAAACGAGATCGTCAAATCCATCTGTATTAAAATCAGCCACCACTATTTTAGCACTCCCCGAAGTATAGCTCTCGGGTAATTCTAAAAAGTTGACATCCTGAACCAAGCCATTACCTTCTGCCAACTGATTCCAGTAGGCTACTATTTTTCCTCCTGTACCGTTCACCAGAAGGTCAGGGTCTCCGTCACTATCCAAATCGCTGCTATAAATATCACTTATTCCGACATGATGGAAATCGTCGTTGTGGACGGTAATATTTGGGCTGGTATCACCAGGGTCTGCAATCCAGTAGAATAGCTGATAGTGATTTCCGGTATCGGTAATGCCCACAATATCTGGCCTGCCATCGAGATTCAAGTCTGTAAAATCTTGCCTAAAGCCATCGTCTCCAGGAATAACTGTTGATTTGGCATTCAGTAATCCGTCATAGCGAAGGATTAATTTTGGAGGGGTGAAATCCTCACCTTCACCAAGATTCTCTACGAAATAAAGACCTCCATCTCCACCTATAGTTGAACCAGAGCTGGGAGTAGATATTAACCAATCGGTTTGGCCATCATCGTTCCAGTCATTCATTGCTGAAACCTGCCGTGCAAGTGGAACCTGCTTGCTGAGCAACTGTGGCGGAAAGAACTCCAGCTCATTGCCTTTTGCTTCGTGAAAGTAGATCCCTGAATTATGAGTTCCATTGACTTTTCTGGGCCATGAAATAATATCTGTGTAGCCATCCAGGTTGAGGTCTACGGGAGACAACCCCCTCAAGGTGGCATTTTTATTTATTTTCACTGAATCAAATAGAAAATCACCAACATTTTCGAGGAGGTACAGCTCTTCTTCCTGACCGGCCAGAATATCAGCCTTCCCATCTTGGTTGAGATCGGTAATGGTATGGTATCCGAAATCCTCAAATGTCGCTTTTAATGAAAAGGAACCACTTCCCGTTATATTTTCCCAAACTTTAAGCTTGGCATCAAGGCCTTCGTCATATGAGGTACAAAGATCCGGCCATCCATCTGCATTAAAATCAGTCCATGAAAAATTGGCGAAGACTGTATTATAGGGGTGAACCCCAACGGGTAGCGAATCCACAAGAGCAAAGCAACCCTCGCAGCTTTGCTCATAGATATAAAGGGCTAAGGTAGTGGTGTTTCCACTTGATTTACCTGCCAGGACTCCAAAATCCAATATATTATCTTGGTTATAATCGAAGGCATCTATCTGATGTATATAGCTCATTGCTGGCATCTCAGGTGCTGACAATGCCTCTAAGATGAATTCATTATTGTTGCCAGCTGGATTCCAATTTATTAAAAGGCGGCTTGCCTGGCTGGATATTATTTCCAAAATCAATATGTCTTTCCAGCCGTCTGCGTTAAAATCTCCCGTTGTATAGCTGAATTCATGGCTTCCAATACCTAAAGGGTCATCATAGAGGGCCTTCTCAAAGTTAACATCGCCCAGGTTCTCCCAATAAGGCAGCGTGCTCGCTACTCCCTCGGGAGTAATTATATCTTCCTTGCCATCATTATTCATATCTGCGACTTCATAATGATAGTCGAGTATGGTTGGATAATTAAACCAAATGGTGTCTCCAAATGAAAAAGCCGGACCAAAAGTACCCAATCCGTCCAGGTTTTCCAGCCAAACAAAACGACCATTATGCCCCCACCGGGAAGCGAGAATATCTAAATCTGTATCACTATCTATATCAATTAGGTGGATGTCTCTTACTCTGGAAACATCCATAAGAATTTGAAGGGAGTCTCGTTCAAGCTGTGCATTAAGCACAAAGGTAAATGCACATAAATTGAGTAGAAATAGAGTGGCGCGTAACATAATCCATTTTTTTAGAGGAAAAGAGATAGCAAGCTCTAATATACATTAAGTTGTTGGCCTCATCCTTATAAAAAACCAGGTATTGGTCATAAAAGACGGCCATAGGCGCATTATGCCGGGCAGGACACGTAAAATATACAACATCTTGCCTGCAGTATGAATGTTCACGGTTAGGACTTGTTACAAATCAACCAACAGGATATCCGCAACCAATCCTATCACCGGCATTTGAAGGGGGGCGTCAAAAGTCCAAATTTATTGTTTAATCATCTTAAAAACATCCCGGGTGCCATCAGCCGCTATTAGCTCCAGCAAGTACATCCCCCTCGCCAACCCATCAGGCAGGTCCAGCTGAGTCTGTCCGGTGAACGGCAGCTCCTGATGGAACACCGCACGTCCCTCCAAACTCATCAGGCGGACCGAAAGGGTAGTGCCAGTCCAATTTCTGCCGGCAATCAACTCCAGGTGGTCTGTGAAGGGGTTGGGAGCGGCTACAATGCCCAGTTCGGCTTTCCCGGCATCGGTAGTGCTGACTTCCACACCTTCTACGATAGTGTGGCGCTTATCGACTTCCGGGTTCTCAATCAAATCCACATGACCGTTGGTCCATTCAATCCGGACAGAGTCCACGGTATCATGCTCACCCAGCCCAAAGTGCAGTACACTCGTGTGCTGAGAGGCATGGCTGGCACCACCCCCGTAAATTTCCTTGACGAGCACCAGGCTGTCTGTATAGACCCAGGCCCGGCTGCCGAAGGCATCGCGGTTGGTTTCCACACCAATTAGGTGGAGCTGCAGGTAGTGGTGGTCGTTTTCGGTTTCATTGACGTAGAATTTGGAGTAGCCGCCCAGCTCGTCCAGCACTACAGTTACAATGTCCAGGTCACCATCTTCATCATAATCCGAGTAGGCCATACCATGAACGTAGCGCGGATCGCTCACCCCGGCTTCATCGCTGATATCCGTGAAGGTTTTGTCGCCGTTATTCAGGTAGAGTTTATCCGGGTCATTGATGGCAGTTGCAAAAGCAGGAAGTGTTGGTATCCTGCCATTGGCGACGTAGAGGTCCTCCCAGGTATCGTTATCCACATCAAAGAAAGCGGTACCCCAGCCTGTAGTATTCAGGTTGTCTTCTTCAGGGACCGTCGCATTTTCCACGCCGGCTTCCGTAGTCCGGTCTGCAAAGATGTTGTTTTGATTTTCGAGCAGGATGTTGCGCCCGATATTGGTGATATAGTAATCCAGGTCCTGATCGTGGTCATAATCGCCGGCAGCAATGCCCATGCCAAAAACTTCTATGCCGGTCCCGGTTGGTTCGCTGACATCGGAGAAGCTGTCTTCCGGGTAGTTGTTTTCAAATAGCCCGTTAGGGACAATGAACGGACCGAAGTCGTTGGCCAGATAAAGGTCCAGATCGTTATCCAGGTCATAATCAGAAGCGATGGCTGCGATGGTACAGCCGAGGTCATCCACACCCAGTTCAGCCCCTATTTCGGTAAAGGTGAGATCCCCATTATTCAGGTAAAGGAAGTTGGGGTAACATTCATGGGCAAGCCCGTTTACCGCTCCAAATTCGTCATAGGTAAAAATGACCTCCTGAATATGATTCAGTACATAGACATCCAGGAAACCGTCTTTATTGTAATCCAGGAAAACGGCGCCCATCGCGAAGGCTTCGTGCGTAATGCCAGCCTGCTCTCCGATTTCGGTGAAGGTACCATCGCCATTATTTAAGAACAGGAGGCTGCGGGCATCCGACTGCTCAGACCCCTCAAAGCGCTCCCAGGTGGCTATGAAAATATCACGGTCTCCGTCATTGTCGATGTCCCCGGTGGTTACCCCCATCGTATTGTAATTCAGGGTGATGTTTAAGCCGATATCAGCCTGGATTTTTGTGAAAGTTCCATTACCGTTATTGCGGTAAAGCTCATCTTTGTTGAGGCCGCTGGTGACGTACATATCTTCATCCCCATCGTTGTCGTAATCAAAAAAGGCGGCACCGCCACCCATCAGGGCCCGGGCTTTAAAGTCATGGTCAAAGCCGATAGACTGCGCTTGTTCTGAAAAGACAACCTGTGCAACGGTTAGGAATGGGGAAGCCAAGAAAGAAAGGATAAGCAGGTAAATATACTTGAGCATTTTGCAGGTCTTTTTTGAAGGAACTAAGAATGGCAGGCCCCATCTACTGGAACCTGCCATTAGAAACAAGGCCTTGCTTTTCTAGGGCTTGAAAATCATCACTTTGGTATCTACCATCTGGCCGTCCACTACCAAAGCGTAGAGGTAGCTGCCGGCGTCGAGGTTGTTGCGGTCAATATTCAGGCTGCTTTTGCCGGGCTGCACCGGGTAGGAAGCAATCAATGCGCCTTTGATATCGCGCAGTTCAATGACCGCACTGCCCAGGTTGCGGGGTACGAAGTACTCAATGCGGGTGTTGTTGATGAAAGGATTTGGGGCATTCTGTAACAGGTAGGCATCTTTGACGCCAAGGCCGGTTTCATCAGCAGCGCAACAGGATGCAAGACTGCGGCGGAAAATTTCGTTTTCGCGTTTCAGCGCTTCCTGATCTGCCTGTAGTTGCCGCAGCAGTGCTTTCATGGCTTCCAGTTGCTCTACTACTTCCTGCCGGGACGACGTATTGAAAAGCTCGTCCTGTAGTACCAGGACATCCTGAGGGTATACCAGGGTTTCCTCCTTCTGTTTTGGGAGGTTTCTGTGGACATCCCAGTCCTGATCTGAATTCTCATGCGACCGGTCATTGGTTGGAGTACCGGACTTTTGGACTGGTGATGGAGTCATACCTGCCGATCTGCCATTATTAAGCACGGTTGTCTGCTCCTGGGCCAGGAGAGGCGTTCCGGCGATGACCAGGCATAGCATGAAGATGAACGTAATTGTATTTTTCATGGTCTTGTTCGCTTTTGATTTTAGCGTTTCCGGTGATTTTATTTTTTTGTACGAGCTGCTGAAGCAGCCGGTGTAGCCCCGGCTTGCTGCTGCTCCTGTAATTGACCAACCATAACAGAAAGGGCCTCCATTTGAGCTTTGAGGGCCTCCATTTCTGAAAGTTGAGCCTTCAGTTCATCGATTTCCTGCTGTTGTGCCTCGATGACTGCCTGCTGCTCCTGTATGGCATTGATGGTAATATATATAAGAGGCGTGTCGTCGAAGGCAAGATAGCCTTTGCTTTCCTCCTGATCAGATTCTAAATTCAGGGAGCGGACAGCATACGGCGCGAGTTCCTGCATTTCCTGTGCAATAATGCCAATATAATCTTTATCAGTAGGCATATTCAGTTTGCCATTGTAGCGGTATCGGACCGGGCGAATACTCATGAGCAATTCAAGGCCGTCTTCGAAATTTCGGATATCCTCCTTCAGCCTGCGGTCGGAGGGCGTGCTCCAAGAACCGCCACCGGGCTTTACGGCATCATCCGCACCCAATGTAAGTAAGTGGCCAACCGAAGGCAGATCCCCCAGGCCAAGAAATCCTGTAGTCCCATCCAGGACCATCATGGGTTCGAACATCCCATTAAAAACAGAAAAACCGGAAGAGGTAAGAATGGTAATGTTTCCGGAAAAAAGCGAATTGCCCGAAATGTTGGCACCTCCCTGAACGGTAAGGCCAGTTGAAGCGTTTGGGACAGTATTTATCCCAACATTACCTGATTTGAGGTACAAGTTGCCTGACTCCAGTTGTAACTTGGAAGTTGGGGTTTGTGTGCCGATCCCAATATTATTGTCGTCATTAATTACCAGGCTGTTGTCATCTGCGCCTGGTTTGATTTTGAAGGGTAGACTGGAGCCTCCTGTAACATCGCGGATGAAGAAATTCGTTTCATTTCCTGCAATATCCCAGGTTTGAGGAGCCCAGCCACTTGATCCATCCTGTTCGAAGCGTAGTGTAGGGGTGTCTCCATCCTTGGAGTGCATTTTGACAAACGGTGTGGATGTACCGAAGCCTACATCTCCGCCATTATCGACATACAGAGCATTGGAGGGAGCGGAAGCTTCAATCCGGAAAGGCGACCGCCCGGATGTTGCATCATCAATGCTGAAGTAGTTGGCACCGCCATTTGAAGAGTCATTGATAGTAATCCGCCAATCCGCTGAAGGGAATGAGGCACTGTTACTAGTGTCATTAAAATGAATACGGAGGTTATTTTCCTTATAGCGCTGCGTATCGAAACCAAAAGATTCCCCGTTGACACAATCAACCCCAATACAGCTACTGCCCTGAATGATGACATCCTGAACAAAAACCTGGGCATCTTCTGCCAGTGGGGTGTTGTCGGTGGCTATCGGTTCTGCCTGGGCCAAGATTCGCTTTGCGTAGTGAAGCTTTTTATGAGTGATGCTGGCAAAGGTCGCAGGTGGGTCAATAAATTGCGGGGCAGCTTGGTGGTCCCACTGATAGGCATAGTGCGCTGCCTTGGGTTCCTTGAGGTTGGGGTCTGCAAATTTACCGTCCTGAATTTGATAGTAGACCGTGTAGCGCTCTACCGATGAGGGCAATTGATGCAATGTCCGGAAGGCTTTAAGGGCTTCTTCATCCTGTTGCGCTCTAATGGCCTGTAGTTCTGCTCTCTGCGCTTCGGAGAGTTTGAAGATTGGCGTTACCTGAAGGGTGTACTGACCGTCAGGCATCAGCTCCCCATCGGGCAGGGTGTTGCCAATGGTAATATCTTTTTGGTCGGCAACTTCAGCACGCCAGTAATAATCCGAGGGGCCGCTGATTTCCATAAGGAATGCATCCGGCGCAACCATATTTACGGTAAACTCCGTTTGGGAAGCGTTTACGCCAATGCTGTTGACATACTCCTGAGCTGATAGACTAAGGTTGCACAATAGCGTCGCTACTAAAAGCGGGGTTATTGTAAAGCGTCTTAGGGCCATGGTATAAATATTTGAGTGATCAATGATTTGTTATAGGACAAAAACCCGCATGTTCATGCAAGATAATGAAATACTAAGGCTGGCTGTACGAAGTGTTTGTTGTGAAGATCCCGGATTTTCCGGGAAGCAATCGGTAGTGGTGCTTGTTCAAAGAAATACGTACTCAAGATAGGAAAAAATGAGCATCGATTGGTTCTTTGGGTGTCTATCTTTTCCTGATAGCAAAAAAAAGTACCTCCTGATTTTTTCAGGAGGTACCCCGTAGGTAGTCATGCCGTTGTTTTAGTAGACCAGAAATGCCTGTGCACTATCCCTGCTCTTTGTCTCGCCGAATGACTTCCTCAATCTGGTTGACCTTAATATTTTTAGCGATAATCTTCCGGTCAGGCCCGATTACATAGATTTCGGGTGTGACATCTACGTAGTATTTGCCGTAGATGGAACGGTTGGAAGGGTCGAAGACATTGGTCCAGCTCATGCCAGTTTTCTTAATGTAATCTGTCCATTCCTTTTGGTCGGTATCCAATGCGATACCGTAGACATCGACGCCTTTGTTTTTCCACTCCCGGTAGAAGTTGACCAGTTTGGGCGTTTGCTCCATGCAGTGCTCACAGGTAGGGTTGTACATGTAAACGATCAGGTAAGGCGCTTTAAGGTCAAGCAGTGTTTTCTTGGAACCATCAGGAGCAAAGGAAGTCACATTGGGCGCTTTATGGCCAACCAGACTGCCTGCCATTTCCTCGGCCCGCTGCTGCAAGCCGTATATATTCATGGAGTCTGACCAAAATGCCCGCTCCTTTGTAAAGTAGTTTTGCACCATAAATACATACATCGCCTCTGCATCCATGAGCGTAGTCTTAGTTGGCTCATACTTCAGGGTAATCCAGTTGGCGAAGAATTTGAGGTACTCTTTAGTGGCTTCGTTGTCAACCACTTTATCCATCAGGAATTTAGTGGCAGCTCTCAGAGAATCCGGGTTTTGAGCCGTTAGTTCGGTGATGTACCGGTTGAGCTTATTGAAAATGACGGGCGTGCGCAACAGGCGCTCATCGGTAAAGTCCACGCCATTCCAAAAGTCCTGCCGGAAGTAGTATACCTGTGCTTCGGTATCGATGCTGCCATCCGGGCGTTTGGGCTCGCGGAGGTCCGGATTTTGGCCGGCACGTTTGTAGCTGGTGAAGAAGGTGTTAGGATATTGCTCAAACAGGCTTTGCAGGTGTGCTTTGCGCTCCTGTATCAGTGCGCTCCGTTCGGCGGTAAGGCGTTCGTATTCTGCAGATCCCTTCTGCTGGCCCTGCAGCTGGCTGGAGATGGCATCAAATTTTGGGGACTGGTTTTGCTCAAACTGCAGGTTTTGGTACAGTATCTCATTTTCGAGATTCCCTTCCACCTGCATGGTGCCAACCACATCACCGGCATCCGCCTGTAGCTGCATCGTCTGGTCTTTATCAATCAGGAGTTGGACCACCGCCTGCTGAGGAACAAGAATATAGTAGAAGCCAGGCAGATAGGGCTCTGATCTTTGAAAATGAATAACGCCACCCTGTCCCACAACTGTAGAGTCGGCCCGGAAGCGCTGTTCGTTGAGGTGACCGATGAGGGATACGGGGCTGCCGGCCTGTATGCCGGAAAGCGTAAGTGTGATGTCCGGGGCCTCAGCGGGAGAATTGTCGCGGACAGCCATAGGCGTAGCGGGAGTTGGGGCACTATCGTTCGTGTTGCTGGCTCCCTGAGAAGCCGGAGAATTGCAGCCCATGATAAAAAGGGCCAAAACGGCTATTAGTATTGGTTTCATATTGTGCGTATTAAGACTTTCAACAATTTGCTGCGCAAAAGTAATAATATCCATTCAGGAAAACCCAATAAAACAGCCCCGGTAATACTACGGTACTACCGGGGCTTGAAGAAAATGGCTCTTGTTTTACTTCGTCTTGATAAACCGGAGCAACTGCGCCTGACCGTCTGCTGCCGTAACCTCAATCAGGTACAGCCCGGTTGCCAGCTGACTGACATCCCAGGTGGTTTGAATGCTGCCTGGCTCAAGGATTCGGGTCTCGATAGCTTGCCCCAGTTCGTTATGTAAAATGAGGTTCACAGGCTGTTCCACCGGCTTTTGCCATTCCAGCGTAAGCTGTTCGGTCGCAGGGTTTGGATAAAGTTGTATGTTTTCGTCCGAAATGCCGAAGGTGGGGGCTTGTTCTGCTACTTCGCCTTCCAGCCATTCCCTATCTTCCTGAGAGAGGGTATTGTTATTCAGTACCCGGTATTTAACATCTCCAAATACGGCACGGGTTGTGCCAAACGGGTCATTGGAGAAAGCAGTCAAACCAATTTTCAGGCATTCGTTCATGTTAATTTCCACGACACTAATGAGTTGGAAATTACTACCGCTGTTACTGTACAGCGCTCTGACGAGATTCCCCCTACGTATTAATCGTAAGAAAACAGGGAAGGGTTTATAATAAAGAGCGGTCTGTTTAAAGCCATCCGTATTCTGACGATGCTCCCAGCGCACCAGGTAAGTAAGATTGGAAAGTACGCTAACTTGCTTGGCGCCAGGGTCATTATTTTCCCGGATCATAATCCCACCGTACCCGCTGTCTCCAAGAAGGCTGTCCAGGCGTACCTGCATGCCAAAATCACCACACAGCTCAATGCTGATGTAGGCCTGGTCATCTTCCGTCTGGAATGTGGTGTTTTGGGCCGTAGAAGTAATGGAAAACTGTTCTCCGCAGGGGTTATAAGCATAAGTGTTGCCGCTCGTACTTTCGCCAATATCCGCACTCTCCCAGGGTTCGGGCAGGGCATCACCGGTATTGACCAATAGCATAGCCGTGCAGCTCGCAACGTTGCCTGCGGCGTCTGACAGATTGACTTCCACAGGCACAACGCTTCCTGATTCATCACAGGTGATCACTGTTGTTTCTATTTCTGCCATACCCAACTCACAATTGTCTGTGCTGGCACTCAAGTCAATGACATCTTCAATCGGTACTTCGAAGGTGCCATCGGGTTCGATAATGATTTCTGTATCCAAACAAACTGGGACCGGCGCTTCTGTATCATTTACCGTGACGTTGAAGGTACAGCTCATAGCAGGGTTATTGCAGGCGTCAGCACCATTGACTTCAACTATTGTTGTACCAACTTCAAAGAAACTGCCTGGTGCTGTGCTATAGTTCACCATGACAGAACCGCAGTTGTCATTCGCCTCAGCGGCAAAAGTGACAATGGCTCCGCAGTCTCCTTCATCATTGCTTACCGTTATATTGTCCGGGCAGGTGAGCACGGGCGGTGTCGTGTCTTCAATGGTGATCATCTGGTCTTGCTCGTCGCTGTTGCCGCATGCATCAGTTATGGTCCAGGTCCGTGTAATGACTCCGGAATTACCACAGGCTCCGGAGAAGCTATCCTCGTAATTAATGTCAATGGTACCGCATAGGTCGTCCCCGGAAGGCATACTGGTACTGGCCGGATCGGTACTTTGTCCACATTCTACTTCTGTGTCCATTGGGAAGCTGGTAAACTCCGGCGCGGTGTTGTCGACAATAGTAATGGTTTGTACCTGCATGACGGAGTTGCCGGCATTATCCGTAGCCGTCCAGGTGCGCTCAAAGGAGCCGGTGTCCCCGCACCCATCTGTCATTGGCCCGTCTTCATAGGTGGGCATAGGGGAGGAGCAGTTATCCGCTGCCACCGGCATACCTGTACTGGCAGGGTCGGTGCTTTGCCCGCATTCCACCTCAGCATCCATCGGGAAGCTGGTGAACTCGGGGTCGGTGGTATCCTGAATGGTAATCGTTTGCATGCATTCATTGCTGTTCCCCGTGTCATCCATTACGCTCCAGGTCCGTTCGATCGTGCCCAGACCATTGGTGAGCATATCCTCATCTTCGTAATCCGGCATTAAGCCAGAGGTGCAGTTGTCGGTAGCAGTTGCCATACCGGTGTTGGCGGGCAGGGTGCTCTCATCGCATTCAATCGTAATGTTGTCCGGACAAGTGATTTCCGGGTCTTCTGCATCATTAACCGTTACCGTAAAGGTACACTCATCTGCCATCAGGTTGCAGGCGTCGGTCGCATTGACGGTGACAGTGGTTTCACCTACAGCGAATACTGTGCCCGGATCCTGACTGTAAGTGATCATAACTTCACTGCTACAGGCATCATTGGCAGTAGCCATAAAGGTAACCACAGTACCGCAGGTGCCAGCGGTATTCGTTTCTACGATATCATCCGGGCAGCTCAGGCTTGGCGGCGTCGTATCCTCGATGGTGACCAACTGATCCTGCTCCCGAACGTTGCCACACTCATCAGTAGCCGTCCAGGTACGGGTGATGATACCCGTGTCCCCGCAATCTTCCGCAAAAGCATCGCTGAAATCAATCGTAACCATACCACAAACATCCGTACCACCAGGCATTCCTGTATCGGCAGGATCAGTACTTTCGCCGCACTCCAATGTAGTATTTGCCGGGAAATCAGTGAATACAGGTTGGGTATTATCCACAATAGTAATGGTCTGAACTTGCACCACCAGATTACCGGCATTATCCGTAGCCGTCCAGGTACGCTCGAAGGAGCCGGTGTCCCCGCACCCATCTGTCATTGGCCCGTCTTCATAGGTGGGCATAGGGGAGGAGCAGTTATCCGCTGCCACCGGCATACCTGTACTGGC
>PR_CR_10_Liq_3_inCRDRAFT_1000176_pt1 | contig 18412 bp, 17 predicted proteins | sample PRCRCaboRojoPR_2_FD_10240 | JGI IMG/M metagenome (IMG submission 10240)
TCGCCGGCGGTGCGCGAGGAACTGGCCCGCTTCATCTCCAACCGTCCCTGCCCCGCCTGTGGCGGCGCCCGGCTCAACCCCGCCGCGCGCAACGTCCTGGTGGCCGGCAAGGATCTGGGGGCCGTCTCGGCGATGCCGGTGGGCGCGTCGCTCGCGTGGCTCGACGCGCTGCGCACGGGCGGGCGTCTCACGGGTCAGCGCGCGGCCATCGCCGACAAAGTGCTGCAGGAGATCACCCAACGGCTGCGCTTCCTTGCCGACGTGGGCCTGGACTATCTCACCCTGGCGCGCAGCGCCGAGACTCTCTCGGGCGGCGAGGCGCAGCGGATTCGCCTCGCCAGCCAGATCGGCGCCGGGCTGGTGGGCGTGATGTATATCCTGGACGAGCCCAGCATCGGCCTGCACCAGCGCGACAACGAACGCCTGCTGGGCACCCTCACACGCCTGCGCGACCTCGGCAACACCGTCATCGTCGTCGAGCACGACGCCGATGCCATCCGCGCCGCCGACCATGTGGTGGACTTAGGCCCCGGCGCCGGTGCCCACGGCGGTGCGCTGGTGGCCGCAGGCACCGCGGCGGAGATCGCCGCCGACCCGAGCTCCCTCACTGGCCGCTATCTGTCCGGCGCCCTGCGCATCGAGATCCCCGCCACGCGCCAGCCGGCCGCAGACGGCAACCATTTGATCATCCGCGGCGCCACCGGCAACAACCTGCGCGGTATCGATGCCGCCATACCCGTCGGCACCTTCTGCTGCGTCACGGGTGTGTCCGGCTCCGGCAAGTCCACACTGGTGAACGACACCCTCTACCCCGCCGCCGCCCGGCGCCTCAACGGCGCTGGACTGCGCGCCGCCGCCCACACCGAGATCCAGGGCCTCGAGCACTTCGACAAGGTGGTCGACATCGACCAGAGCCCCATCGGCCGCACCCCGCGCTCCAACCCGGCCACCTATACGGGCGTGTTCAACCTCATCCGCGAACTGTTCGCCAATGTGCCCGAGGCCCGCTCCCGCGGCTACGGTCCCGGGCGCTTCAGCTTCAATGTCAAGGGGGGGCGCTGCGAGGCCTGCAAGGGCGACGGGCTCATCCGCGTGGAGATGCATTTCCTGCCGGACGTCTACGTGCAATGCGACGCCTGCCGCGGGCGGCGCTACAACCGCGAGACGCTGGAGATCCGCTACAAGGGCAAGACCATCGATGAGGTGCTGGACCTGACGGTGGAAGACGCCCTGACGTTCTTTCTGCCGGTGCCGGTGATCCACCGCAAGCTGCGCACGCTGGTGGACGTGGGCCTGGGCTACCTGCGCCTGGGCCAGAATGCCGTGACCCTGTCCGGCGGCGAGGCGCAGCGGGTGAAGCTCGCCCGCGAGCTCTCCAAGCGCGACACCGGCCGCACGCTGTACATCCTGGACGAGCCCACCACCGGGCTGCACTTCCATGACGTACAACATCTGCTCGCGGTGCTGCACAAGCTGCGCGACGCCGGCAACACCGTGGTCGTCATCGAGCACAACCTGGACGTCATCAAAACCGCTGACTGGATCATCGACCTCGGCCCCGAGGGCGGCGACAAGGGCGGCGAGATCGTCGCCGCGGGGACGCCGGAGCAGATCGCAGCCACCGACGCCTCCCACACCGGGCGCTTCCTCGCACCCCTGTTGGCGCGCGGCTGGTGATGCCGTAGGCGGCGGTCCGGCGGACCGCCGACGCGGCCCTCAGCAGCACTCGTGCTCAAGGCTCTCCAAGCGCTCCAGCAGGTCGGGGCGCTCGGCGCGAAGCAACATCTCGCGCACCGGGTTGAGGTTGGCGTGGATGTGATAGAGCGCGTCATGGGCAGGGCCGCGCTCGCCGTCGAGCTTGGCGCGAAAATAGTGCCAGAAGGGATCGACGGCGTCGGCGTCGCGGTCCAGCGCCTCGCGCATGGCGGCGGCCAAGCGTTCGGCTTTTCCATCACAATCGAGGCCGATGAAGCTGAGGTAGCGGTCAAGCGCTTCGGGCTGGCGGGATGCAGTCATGAGTACCTGGGTTTCGGGTGGTTCGCTTTGAAGCCCTTCCCCACCGGAGGAAAGGCGGTCCGAGAACACCGGTCGCCATGGCGGATGCCCGACGCAGACCCGACAAACACGCGCGCCCGGCGTCGGCAAGCCTGCATGGCGGCCGGCACGCAAAACGCCGATGGCTTTGCCATCAGCGCTTTAGCTGCCAATGCGGAGGGCACTGGCTGCCAGCCGAATTGTTTAAGCACGTTGCGCGCCAACACTCGCCGAGCAATGCACACCGGCAATCCGCCCGGGACGCCCTAGCGCTGCAGCCAATCCTCACCGGCGCTCGGAAGGAGGGTGCGGACACTGAAAACGGGCGCGGCATCCAGGTCGACGCTCACCCTGACGCCGGCCACGAAGGGCGAGCCTGGGACTTCGAGACGCTGGACGCGGGCCAGGGGCTCGCCGCTGACCGGATCCCGCAGGGGCCGATCGAATTTGTAGCTGTGAGTATCGCCATGCAGCAGCAACAACGGGCCCTCGAAATCCGCCAGCAGCTGCCGCAGGCCCTGCTTGAAGGGCGCAAAGCCGCGTTTGCCCGGCTGCTCGAACAGCGGATTGGCATGGAAGATCAGCACTGCGGCGCCGACGCCGGCGGCCTGCCCGGCGTCCAGCGCCCGGGCGAGCAGTGCCCGATTGGCATCGGTGCGCGTCCGAAATGCCGCCTGCGCCTGCGCATCCCGGGGCTGCCAACCGTTATTGCTGCCGACGATGTGGAGCACCACGAAGAGGACATCATCGCGGATGAACCAGGCATTCTCGGGAAACGCCGCCTGCGGGGCCTCGAGCCCGAGACTGGCGTTGTGCAGCACGGCGGGGTCGCTGAAGAACATTCGGCGCACACTGGCGAGGCGCGCCAGCGGATCCAGGCCACCCGCGGCGGCGCGGTGGCAGTCGGTCCATTCGTTGTCACCGGGTGTATAGATGACCGGCACGGGCTGCTCCTGGAACAACTGCGCGACGGCGCGGTTACGGGCATCGGTGCAGGGCTGACCGCCACCCTTGATGTCGCCGACGTGGACGATGAAGGCGGGGTCCTCGGCGGCGGCCTGGGCCAACAGGCGCCCGAGCAGCGCCGCTTCGGCGTCCGAATAGGGCAGATCGCCGAGCGCGAAGAAGCGTAGGGGCTCAGCCGCCGCCGGCGTTGCCAACAGCGCGGTGACGAGCACGAAGCCGAGCCATGGACGCCCGGGCAGACAGCGGAATGTCGAGCCGAAAAGCATCATAGGAGGCCTGGGGTCTGAGGTGGGCGCAGCGTCACCGTGGCGATCCCTGGCAGCGGCAAGATGAGGCCGATGGGTCGGCGGCACGGGGCGCATGACGAGGGATTCACGACACGGCGGCGCGGGGTCCATGGCCCGCCCGCACATCCAGGGTGATGAGCGGCATGGGCAGACCATCGCGAATGACGGCGCGGTTCCAGGGGATCAGGGCCGTGTCCAGCGCCTCACGGGCGCGGGCACGGGCATAGGGATCCAGATTGACCTCGACGGCGCAGCGCCAGCGGCGCAGGCCAAAACCGTCTTCACACCTGGACGTCAGGCGATAGCGGGCCGGTGGCACGAGGCCCTCGGCGATACAAGCGTCCAGGGCCTGGCGCAGCAAGGCCTCGGCGGCATCGCTGCTGGCCGGGCACTGATGACGCGAGCCCTGCCAGGCCCGGGCCTGCTCCGCCAGCGCGCGCTCGGGCTGGGCCAGCAGCTGGGCGCGGCGCTCCCTGATCCAGTCGCCGGCCACCAGTGTCAGGGCAACGGAGGCGACTTCCTCCGTGCTGAACCGACGCCCCGACAACGCAACCACGGCGGGAGGCACGTAGACACCGAGCAGGCGCATGGCCCGGCGCTGTTCGGCGGCGGTCAGTGGCCGGCGACCGGCGGTGCCGGTGGTGCGCTCGGCCATCTCGAACCAGCGCCGCGCCTCGGCCATGGCATGGGTGTCGACCACGCGCACGGCATTGTTCGGCTCCAGCACCCAGCCATCCGGCCAGAGCGCGATGCGATATGCGGGCAGCGCCCGAATCGCGTCGCCGGCGGCACGCCGCGCGGCGAGTTGGTGGCGGATGACATGGGTACGCAGCAGCAGACGGCTCGGCATCATCGGCGCAGTGCCTCGTGTGGCGCAACGACCCCGACTATACCGAACCCGCGGCGCGGGCATGAACTCCCTCGTCGAGCCATGGCGCCTGCGCGATGTCGTCGGCCGGCCTGGGCCGCATCAATGCAAGCGCAGGGGCTGCGTCGCCAGCGCCTCGATGATCGGCGTCAGGGCGGCGATCTGCTCGGCATCGTCGGATAACTCGACAAAGCGGCGCAGGTCGGCCAGGGCCCCCGCCGCATGCCCCAGCGCGTGCAGCAGCATCCCCCGCTGCTGCAGCGCATCCGGCAGGTCAGGCAGCAGATTCAGCATGGCCGTCAGCGCCGCCAGTTGGTTGCTCGCATCCTGGCGTTGGGCATAGATGCCCGCCAGGTTGCGCAACATCCGCACGAGAATCTCGCGCCGCGCCGCCGGGCGCAACAGCGCCGGGTGGGAGCGGATACTCAGGGCGCCCTCGCCGTAGACATCCGCAAGCCGGCGGTCCAGCTCCGGCTCGGCGAGCGCGATGCCGCCGGCATAGACATCCAGCATCAGGGCGCTGTTACCGCGCCCCACCCGCACCAGAAAGTGCGCCGGAAAGCTCACGCCGAAGGCCGGCAGCCCAACACGCCCCGCCACCTCACAGTACAGCACCGAAAGCGAGATGGGGATGCCGCGGCGTCGAGCCAGCACCTGATCCAGGAAGCTGTTGCGGGGGTCGTAGAAGTCGTCCCGCTCACCGGCGAAGCCCAGCTCCTCGAACATCAGCGCATTGAGTGCCTGCACCTGCTGTAGCAGGTCGGCGTGCGGCGGCAAGCGGCTGCGCGCCGCCGCGGCGAGCAGATCCAGCTCGCTCACCGCGGCCGCCACATCGACTTCGGGCTGGAACAGCGCACTGACGGCCAGTGCCCCCTGCGCCAGGTCGACGGCGTCGTCGGGACCGCGCCCGAGGGCGATGAAGGTCTGCTGCGCGTCGTCCATTGGCCTTACCGTTGTTGCGTGTGACAGGGGAGCGGCAGGCATCGGCGCGGTGATGTGCCACGCGCGCGAGGCGCATCATGTCTGCACCCGCCGTCTCCCTGTAATGCTAACGTGGCGACGGCTCACCGGTCATCCGGCTGACCTGAAGGCGCAGGCGACGGGCAACACCGTCGGGCCGGTGGATCAGGAGATCGCTTCCAGCGTCTCCCGGCCGATCTCCAATTCCTCGTCCGTGGGCACCACCAGCACCGCGACCCGGCTGTCCGCGCAGGAGATGGTGCCGACCCGCCCCTGGACCTGCGCATTGGCGTGCGGATCGAGCGCGATGCCGAGCTGCTCGAGCTCTGCACAGGCGCAGCGGCGGATCTCGGCGTCGTTCTCGCCGATGCCGCCGGTGAAGACCACTGCGTCGACACGCCCGAGCACCGCCACATAGGCGCCGATGTATTTGCGCAGGCGGTGGCAGGTCACGCCGAGGGCCAGCTCGGCGTCTTCGTCGCCCGCCTCGGCCAGACGATGCACTTCCCGCATGTCATTGACGCCGCAGAGGCCCACCAGGCCGCTCTGGCGGTTCAGCAAGTCGTCCATGGTGTCGTTGTCGAAGCCCAAATGGCGGCACAGGTAGAAATGCACGGCCGGATCGATGTCACCGCAGCGCGAGCCCATGACCAGGCCCTCCAGGGGCGTCATGCCCATGGATGTGTCCACGCTCGCACCCTCGCGAATGGCCGTCGCGCTGGCGCCGTTGCCGAGGTGCAATGTGATCAGATTGCAGTGCGACAGGGGCTTGTCGAGCATCCGCGCCGCCGCCTTGGCGACGTAATGGTGCGAGGTGCCATGGAAGCCGTAGCGGCGCACGTGATGCTCGCGGTAGAGATAGCCCGGAATCGCGTAGCGGTACGCCGTCCGCGGCATGGTCTGATGGAAGGCGGTATCGAACACGGCCACCTGCGGCACGCCGGGAAAGAGTTCCCGGGCCACCATGATGCCGTCGAGGTTGGCGGGGTTGTGCAGCGGCGCCAGCGGGATCATGCGGCGGATGGCGGCGATCACGTCGTCGTCCACCAGTGTTGGCGTATGAAAGGCCTCGCCGCCATGCACCACCCGATGGCCGACGGCGCCGAGCTCCGCGATGCCACCGAGGGCCCCGGTGTGCCGCAAGGCCGTCACGATATGCTCGATACCGGCATGATGGGAAGCGATCGTCGCCGCATCCTCACGGCTGTGGACTTCGCTGGCGGCATCGGTCCAGCTCAGGCGCACGGCGGCGCCGTCCTCGCCGATGCGGGTGGCCGCGCCGCTGGCGGCCACTCGCCAGTCATCCNCGGCGACGGCGAAGAGCCGGAACTTGATCGACGAGCTGCCGGAGTTGAGCACCAGTATCTTCATCGGCTGCCTCTGGGCGCTAAGTTCGGTGGTGGGCCGTGGGGGCGGCGGGCTCAGCCCGGAGCATCGCTCGCTTCGGCCGCCGCCGTTTGGGCCTGAATGGCGGTGATGGCCACGGTGTTGACGATGTCGGTCACGGTGCAGCCGCGGCTCAGGTCGTTCACGGGCTTGTTCAGCCCCTGCAGCACCGGCCCGATGGCCACGGCATCGGCGCTGCGCTGCACCGCCTTATAAGTGTTGTTACCGGTGTTGAGGTCGGGAAAAATGAACACCGTCGCATGCCCCGCCACCTCGCTGTCCGGCAGCTTGGAGCGGGCGACACTGGCGTCCACCGCCGCATCGTACTGGATCGGCCCCTCGATCTTCAGATCCGGCCGCCGCGCGCGGGCAATGCCCGCCGCCTCACGCACCCGCTCCACGTCCTCGCCCTTACCGGACGCGCCGGTGGAGTAGGACAGCATCGCCACCCGCGGCTCGACGCCGAACGCCGCCGCCGTGCCGGCGGAGGTGATGGCAATGTCGGCGAGCTCCTCGGCGCTCGGATTGGGGTTGACGGCGCAGTCACCGTACACCAAAACCCGATCCGCCAGGCACATAAAAAACACGCTCGAGACCAGCTTGGTCTCGGGCTTGGTCTTGATGGTCTCGAACGACGGGCGAATGGTGTGCTGCGTGGTGTGCACGGCACCCGACACCATGCCGTCGGTATCGCCGGTGTAGACCATGAGCGTGCCGAAGTAGCTCAGGTCTTCCAGCGCATCATAGGCCATCTGCTTGGAAATACCCTTGTGCTTGCGCAGCCGGTAGTAGACGCCGGCGTACTCATCGCGCTTCGGCGAGGACACCGGGTCGATGATGGTGATGTCCGCAAGCTGCAGACCCAGCTCGCCGATGCGCCGGCGGATCTTGTCCGGGTCGCCCAGCAGGGTCAGCTCGGCCACACCACGCAGGGTCAGGATCTCGGCCGCGCGCAGGATACGCTCGTCGGTGCCCTCCGGCAGCACGATGTGCTTGCGATCGGCCTTGGCGCGGTGCACCAGCTGATACTCGAACATCAGCGGCGTCATGCGCTCGCTGCGGTGCACGGCGATGCGCTGCTGCAGGTCCTTGATTTCGACATGCTGCTCGAACAGGCCGAGTGCGGCGGCGATCTTGCGATCGTCGCCGGGCAGGATGGTGGACTCCACCCGGTTCACCGCCAGCGCCGTCTGGAAGGTATCGGCATCCACGCTCAGGATGGACACCCGCGTGCGCCGCAGACCGGCGAGCAGGCGCTGCACATTCTCCGCCGGCTGCAAGCCGCCGGTGAGCAGCAGCCCCGCCACCCGCGGAAAGGCCGCCGAGACGTCCGCCGCCAGGCTCGCGAGAATGATGTCGCTGCGGTCACCGGGCGTGATGATCAGGCTGCCGTCTTCGATGTAGTTCAGAAAATCTGGGATCTCCATGGCGGCGACCTTGTAGCTCGTCACCACCTGGTTCAGCGCATCGTCATCGCCGCACAGACACTCGCCGTTGAGCATCTTGCTGATCTCGCCGATGGTGGGCTTGGCGAGCGATTCGGTGTCAGGCAGCACGTAGAGCGTCTCCTGCGCCGGCACCACCGCCCGTGCGTGTCGCCTGATCGGCTCGACGAAATCGGGATCGACGCCGTTGACGATGGTGGCCAGCAGATCGCCACCGCGATCGATCATGGACTCGTGCGCCATGTGCACGGCGTGCAGCGCCTCGTCGGGACTGCGCCCGAAGCCCTTCACCACCACCACGATGGTGCAGCCGAAATTATTGGCGAGGTCGGCGTTGAAGTCGAACTCCAGCGACGGGACCAGGCCGTCGTAGTCGGTGCCGGCGCACAGCACCATGTCGCACTCCTCTTCCAGCAGCATGTACTTGTCGAGGATGCACTTCAGGAGCTCGTCGTACTGACCCGCAGCGACCAGCTCGCTCGCCTGCTCGGCGGTGCAGCCATACAACCGCTCGGCGGGAAACGGCAGATCGTAGCGCCGCCGCACCAGGGTCGTGAGGTTGTCCTCATGCACGTCGCGGCTGACCACGGGCCGGAAGAAGCCGACCCGCCGATTGATGGCGGACAGGAGTTCCATGAACCCCAGGACCACCACCGATTTGCCGCTGCCGGAGCCGGCACCGGCGATGTAGATGCTCTGCATATCGCTTCGATCCCGATGTTGGAGATGGGCTGGCCGACGTCTACCGGCATCATCGCCGCGGATGATGCCGCATGCTGGCCGTCGACGATGTTACCTGCTGTTTACAAGGCCCCGCCCAGGTGTCCACACTGCAGGTCAACACCCAGGGTGGACGGCCGGGCAAGGCATTCGACCAGAGGTTTTAAGCAAATTGCATGCACAAACGAGCAGGCTCATGGCGGTGGCCATCGGCACCGGCTGTGCACTGGCTGTGGTGACACTCACCGCTACTGTCGGCGCTCAGGCCCGGGTTTATCGCTGCGCCGGCGCGGACGGCAGCATCGAATTTCGCCAACAGCCCTGCCCCAGGAGGCCGCATTCCAGGCCGGTGACCATCGAGGATACGCGCACGGGCTGGGTGCCCCCACAACCTGAGCCCGAGCCCCAGCGAGCGCCGAGCCAGCGCACCAACCCACCGAGCCAGCGGGCCGCTGCGGCGTCGCGCAAAGACCAAGCCGGCGAGCGCTGCTGGCGCAAGCGCCAACAGATCCAGCGTATCGACGACGAGCTTCGCGCCGGCTACCGGCCAGCCCGTGGCGAGCAACTGAAAGCCCGCCGCCGGCAGCATGAGGCCTATGTGGACGCGTTTTGCCCCTGACGCAGAGGCGGACTCAGGCGCGACTCGTACCCATCACTTGAGCGGATACCAGGTATCGTCGTCGCGGCGCGGCGGCAGCAGCTCACGGCGCAGTGCCCGTAGCCTGATGGCGCCGCCGGCGGTGAGGCCGGCGAGGGGATCATCGGCATCCAGCACATCGGCATAGTCCGCCTCCAGCGCATCCGGATCTTCCCCCGCCTCCATACGGCCCAGCATGTCGGCCATGGCATCGCCGGGCTGCAGGCCGGACGATGCGAACAGCCTGCGCATCATCCGTGCCGCCTGCTTCGGGTCGTCCTCATCCATAGTTTCCAGTTCGCTGGACATGGCGGCCATGGCTTTCATCATTGCCGCCTCATCCATGCCGGGCGGCAGCTCGGCGTCGCTGTCATCCTCGGCATCGCCGCGTCCTTTGGAGATGGCGAACATCGAGGCGCGCCGATCCAGCCGTGCGCGGTGGCACTTGGGGCAGGCAGGACACGTCTCCGTATCCACCCGGCGCGAGAAGAAATGATAGATGGCGTGGCAGTCTGGACAATAGAACTCGTAGACGGGCATGGTGGATTCTCACTCCTTTGTTGCGCTCGCCGCTGCTGTGCTCGCCAGCCAGGCGTGCTCGGTGCGGAGATTTAAGCCCCCCCGCGGCGTTGGGACAAGTCCCGTGTCGGTTGCATGTCGGTCGCCTCCGCGAGCACAACCGCAAGGCCCGCCAACAGCTGCGCATGCTCCGCTGCTGTGCGCACCGCCACCCGCAGCCAGGCCCCATCCAGACCCGGATAATCACCACAGGTGCGCACGGCGATCTTGCTGCGCCGCAACAGTGCATCGGCGACCGCGGCCGCGGACGGCGCCGTGTCGGGCAGCCGCCACAGCAGATAGTTGGCGGCGCCGTCGATCACCCGAGCGCCCAGCCCGCGCAGCCCGGCGGCGAGCAACCCCCGTTGCGCACGAATCGTCTCCCGCGTGCGCGCTTCGAATGCCGCGCGCCCGGGATCCGACAACAACGCAACGCCCACCATTTGCGCCGGCGTGCTCACCGACCAGGCCGGCAGCAAGCGCCGGCCGGCGGCGGCGAGCCCCGGCGCCAGCACCGCATAGCCCAAGCGCAATCCCGGCATGGCGAAGAACTTGGTCATGGAGCGGACCACCACGACGTTGTCCAAGCCCAGCCCCACGCCGGATGCGGCATCGTCCACGAAATCGATAAAGGCCTCATCCAGCGCCCACCAAACGTCCCGGCGCGCGACGGCGATCGCCGCCAGCGCATGCACGTCGACACACCGACCCGTCGGATTGTTTGGATGCCCGAGCCAAATCAGATCCCCTGCCGTCGCCAGACTGACGAGTGCGGTCAGATCCACCGCAAAATCATCCTCGGCCGGCAGCCTCATGGGCACGACCTCCAGCCCCCAAACGTCGGCCGCACGCCAATAGTCCAGGTAACAAGGCGCCGTCACCACCACCCGCCTCGCCCCCAGCAACCGTGGCAACCACCAAATGAGCTGCTCGGCGCCGTTACCCACGAGGATGCGCGCCGGCGACACGGCGAGCTGCGCGCCGATACAAGCCCGCAGTGCCGTGCAATCCGGGTCCGGATAGTCGCCGAGTGTCTGCGTCGCCTGCGCCAGCGCGTGCATGCCCGCAGGCGGCATGCCCAGCGGATTGATATTGGCACTGAAGTCCAGCAGGTCGCCCGGGCGGCAACCGGCGTGCTCGGCGAGCACGCGGCGGTTACCGCCGTGCGTGCCGGCGACGGGTGGGGTCGTGTTGGTCATATCCGCCGTTCCTGCAACGCGCCACCGCCAAACGCCACACCCCGCTCACGAGCAGCGCATGGCCGGAGCAAGCGCCACGCCTGCCGGCCTGCTCCGCCACGCATCCCGGCCCCAACGTCCCAGCCGGCGCACCTGTCATCGTACAGCTGTGGCCGACGCGCGCGAACCCCGCCCCGGCTGCGCGCGCTGGCATCGCAGCGCCCAGCCGGCTCATGCCGACGCGATCGCAGAACAGTTGCGATTAACTCGTATTTGCATTATCGTCCCACACGACACCCGCGGTGCATCGCAGGCCTTGCTGCGGCACCACGCGGCTCAGGCAGCGCCTGCGCCGGCAGGACACCACACCACCAGCGCCACAGGCGACGCACGGCTGATATCCCTGCGCCCGGCCCAGGCACCGCGTCAAACCCCATCGCCACCCCGCTGCAACCCGGAGAGCAGTCATGCACCAATCCGCACAATCCCTCCCCCACGGCAACCGTACCGCACAGATCCCGCCGCGGCGCCTCACCAGCGATGAGCTCATGCAGGGCGAGCGGCGCATCGTCATCGAGCACGGCGACGCCCGCTACACCCTGCTGGTGACGCGCAACGATAAACTGATCCTGGTGAAATAAGCACCCGCGTCAGCAAAAACCTTGTGCGCAGGCCGGGCCGGGCCCGCAGCGGTTGGCGCATCGCGCTGCTCGCTCGCCATGCCGATCGGCCCGGCCTGCCGCAGCGTGCGCACCTTGCGGAGACGTTCGCCATCCCCAGTGCGCTTCCGCCGCCAGGCCGGTGAACAGCTCGCGGTTGCCCTCGAACAGCCCGGCCAAGGTCTCCAGAAACAGCGACTTGCCAAAGCGGCGCGGGCGCGACAGAAAGTAGTGGGTGCCCTCCTCGATCAGGCGCAGCGCCAGCGGCGTCTTGTCGACGTCGTCGTTGTATGTTCTCGGTATTTTCAAAGCGCAGCACTCGAACAGCTACAATCGTCAACGGCAGCGTGGGCATAGATGGGACAGTCTGGCGTTTCGGTCGACATCAGACGATACCGCCTGCGCCGCTCTGCCGCCAACCGTTCAGCCGCTGGCTGTCCTGCCGACGTTGGCCGCTCACCGGCCATGAAACCGCTCAGCAAAATGGCCAAAGTCGAGATGAAGATACTAATTATCTTTGGCACACGGCCAGAGGCTATCAAGATGGCGCCGGTCGTTCACATCCTCAATGACGCCCCAGACTGCGACGTTCGGCTCTGTGTTACAGCACAGCATCGCCAGATGCTTGACCAAGTGCTCGATCTCTTTGCGCTCCAGCCCGATCATGACCTCGATATCATGCAGCCGGGCCAGGATCTCACCGACATCACCAGCAATATCTTGCTCGGCCTACGCGATCTGTTGCGTAGCGAGCGCTACGATTTACTACTGGTCCATGGAGATACAACGACGTCCATGGCTGGCGCATTGGCGGCATTCTACGAAAAAGTTCCCGTTGGCCACGTCGAAGCTGGACTGCGTACCGGAGACATCCATGCCCCTTGGCCGGAGGAGATGAATCGTCGACTGGTTGGGCGCATCGCAGCACTCCATTTTGCACCCACGGCCCGAGCGCGCGACGCGCTCATTCGCGAAGGGGTAGCCGACCAGGATATCTACATCACCGGAAATACGGTGATCGACGCGCTACAAACGGTCTCGCATAAGCTGAAAGCCGATACCAACCTGCAGCGGCACTTTGAGCAACAGTTTGACCGCCTGGATGCCCGTAAAAAGCTGATTTTGGTTACAAGCCATCGGCGCGAAAACTTGGGCGATGGACTCGAGCGTATCTGCAGGGCGCTTCGATATTTGAGCCAACGGGCTGATCTGCAGATTGTTTACCCCGTGCATCTCAATCCAGCGGTGCGGGACCCCGTGCATCGAATACTTGAAGGCGTGCCTGATGTGCTCCTCATCGATCCGCAGGAATACCTCCCGTTCGTTTATCTCATGTCGAAGGCCTATCTCATTATCACCGACTCCGGTAGTGTGCAGGAAGAGGCCCCAGCGCTCGGCACGCCCGTGCTAGTGATGCGCGAGCGCACAGAGCGGCCGGAGGCCATCGCAGCGGGCACGGCTCGCCTCGTTGGCACGGATGAAGACAGCATCATTATCGAGACCGAGCGCCTGCTTGACGACGAAGATGCTTATCAATCGATGACGCATGCCCATAACCCCTACGGTGATGGACGGGCGGCCCGGCGCATTCTGGATGCGATTCGACGGTTCAGATGCTCTGGTCAGTGAGACCTCAGGCATCGGCTGGTTGATTGCCATTTTCACGATCCGCGGTGGCTGTATACCAGATCGTCAAAACCCAGAACATCAAAGCAGGGGCCAAGTGCAGCAGAATGCGGTTGATGCTGGAACCCCGCTCCGCCCATTGGGACGCGCTCGTCCAGAAGAACAACAGATACACAGCGAAGAGCGCCATGGTGGTCCACAGTAAGCCGGCCCGCAGTGCCGGGCCACCCATATCACGTGCAAGCAGTATGGTGGCAGCAACCCAGGCGATGGGCACGAGCAATGGAAGGAGATGCCAATTATTGTTGATGAACAAGTACCTGATCACCGGCTCCCAAGACCCATTCGATTGCAGCTCGAATGTTCCAATCCCAGGAAGCTGGAGTCGGTCCGGGCCGAGCACGATCTGCCCCAGCATCGGCAGCGACAGCTGGATGCCGCCGGCGAGCCAGATCGCCAGGGCCGCGGCGATCGCCGTCGTCGGTGTCAGCAGTAGCCAACCTCTGCCCAGTCGGGCCGCCGGGATGATCGCCAGGAGCAGCAGCATCCACACCAGACCCTCGCGCTTGATCAGCGCGCAGCCCAGCGCCAGCAGTATCGCCAGCAGCACCTGCCGCCAGTCGCCGCGCTGCGTCCAGTGCATGAGCGCGAAGAACGACAAACCCAGGCTCGTGGCGAGCCAAAGGTCTGCATAACCCGCCAGGGCAACATGGGTGCCCAGCATGGGCAGCGACAGCAGCAGCCAGACGAACAACAAGCCCGTTAACGGGCTTACCCCCCAGAGCCGTGCCTGGCCATAAAGACCCAAGGCCAGCGCCAGCGCACAGCCGATCCAGGGCAGGTTGGCCACCGTCTCGTTCCAGTCACCGAAGGCGAGGGCTGGCCAGGCGGCGATGAGCGAGACGGCAGGCGGATAGCGCCAAGCCAGGATACTGTGACTTTGCCCTGAAGGTTCAGCCAGCCAAGTCTCTGGACCAACGAAGGGGACAAGGGTCTGACTGTGCGCCCAGATCTGGGCCCGAACCGCCCAAGTTGTCCAGGCATCCCAGGGATAAAGCGGTAGCCACCACACCTCCAGCGCCAGGCCCAGCAGGCGGATCGATAGCAACACCAGCAGCAATGCGATCAATAGCCGTTGCCACCATGCCGGCTGAACAGAGAGAGGCGGTCGCCGAGGCGCGCTGTTCGTCACGGTCCAACCACTGCGCTGGAATTTCAGAACGCCCAAGATCAAGCAACCGAAGACGACGATGCTCGGCCACCATTGCAGCGCTGCATCCAGGCTCAATGCAGAGAACAACGCCGCCTGTAGCCTAAGAATGAGTGTCGTGACAAGCAGCCCGAGCACATAGCCGTACCCGAGCAGCAGCGGCCAGCGCCCGGGCATCGGTGTTGGAAAGAGTAGGCGCAGCCAAAGGATCGCGACCACCCAAGGCAGTGATAGCGCAGCGCCAACGCCGACCCAGCCCGCATGCATCATTGCGCCCTCACTCTGTAGAGGGCGGCCATTCCGCGCATCACCGCTACCGACTCGACTGGCACTTGATGCGTCTCATCGCCGAGCACGCGGATGTCAGGTCGATAACGAATATCCGGCGGCGGCTGGATGAGGAGCAGATAGTCTCCTGCTTGCATCCGGCTCGCGTCCGGCAGCCGGGTCTGCCCCGGAGATACGTTCAGTGGCAGGAGGCGATAGCGCACACGCAGCGGTACGTGATCAGCCGGGTCTTTGGTCACGAGCACGATGCGCGCATCCTTCGGCCGTAGGTATTTGCGGACCCCTCCCACCAGATCGGCGACCCAGTCATCCACGTCGGTGATGGGGCCACGCATTCCGGGCGGTGTGTCGCCATGGCGTTCATGTGTTGCCTGCAACCGGGTCAGGAGCTGCCATTGCCACTGGGCATCCAGTCCCAGCCAGGCGAGCAACAGCAAAGCCACCAGGACGGTCCGTCGTGCCTGTCCACTGACGTTGATCGACAGTATCAGGAACGTACCAACACTGATCACGAGCCAAAGCGTCGCCTGCATCAGGGGGCTGGTCTGCCACTGGTTTTCGGGGTGTTCACGATAGTTGATCGAGCGCATGCTCCAGGGCTCGCGCTCATACCAGGGTCGCAGGAGGTTCCGCACACTACCGGCGACGGTGCGTGGTGCTGGAATCAGCGATATCTGCATCAATGCCAGAGGCTGCGAGAGCGCTCCCCCGACCGCAATGCCGATCAGGCTGATCTGCCCTGTCCAGTCAACATTGGTGGTCAGGTCCACCGCGCCCTGCTGCTTCTGGGCATCTGTCAGCAGTAGGGTGCGTATCTGCTGAGGCGCCTGATTGGACACCCACAACAGCTTCAGATCCTGATCGTCGGTCAAGCCGTCGAGTTGCCATTGTAGTCTGCCGTAACGGTGCGCTTCTATCGCGGGCAGCCGGGCAAGCACGATCGACGTGTCGTTTGCGCCCTCTTGTCGGATCATCAAACGGTCACTGGCGGCTTCTCCCTTTCCTTGGCGAAGTTGCAATTGATCCGGAGTGATCGTGACCGGTGGAAAGCCCGGCCCGCGCAGCTCGACGAGCAAAAGCACGGTGAAGGTCAGCAGCAGGCCAATGAAAGCCGCCGACAGGGCTCGCATCGCCGGCGCCCGGCGACACTCCCAGAGCAGGCGTGTCAGTGTTCGTGGTCTAGCGTGCATCGTCACCCAGCACCCGAGCGTAGACATCGGCCACACGTTTGGCAATGGCATTGATGCTGAAAGCAACCGATAGCGCAGTCCGACCCTTGTCGCCCAGCAGCCGTCTTTGCGCGGGATCTTGCTCAAGTTGGCGCAAGGCGTCGGCGACGGCCGACGCCTTGCCTGGCTGGGTCAGCAGGCCATTACCAGCCTGGCGGACCAACCATCCTGTGCCGGACCCCGGGATATCGCTGACCACCACGGGTTTTGCAAAGTGCATCGCCTCGAGCAGGACAAGGCCAAAGGCCTCTGTACGTTCGATGGAGGGTAGACAGAAGACATCACAGGATGCCAGCAGGGCCGCCAACTCGACGCGTTTGGCCTCACCCCAGAGAAGGACCCTGTCCTGCAGGCCGCGTTCCTGGATCAGGGCACGCAACCGTGACGCCTGGTCGCCGGTGCCGACAATGATGGTGCGGGCGTCAGGCAACGCGCCCGTGGCGTCGATCAGCACATCATGGCCCTTGTAATAGGTGAGGCGGCCGACGGACAGCACCCGCAGCCCGACTCGGCCCCAAATAGGCTCTGCGTCCGGCGCCTCGTGCGCCGCCGAGACACGGAGGCGATTGGCATCCAGCCCCAGTGGGATCGTGAGACAGCGCTCTCGCCACCGCCTGAGCGCGTCGCTGCTCTGCAGATAGGGCGGCGATGTGGCGATGACGGCGGCGCTTTTGGCCAACAGTTGTTGTTCCAGCGGACGATAAAATCGGTAGGCAAGCGCCAGTCGTCGATCCACGCGCGACATGGCCACATCGGCATGCCAGTGCACGACCCAGGGCAGCGCACGGGCGCGTCGAGACAAGAGCGCCGTGAATGCAGACACGTTTGGCACATGTAGATGCAGGAGGTCCGGGCGAAATTCCCGGATGCGACGGTTCAGCCAGTGCAGATAGGTCGGGCTTATGGGCACATACAAAAATCGCCCGAGCGTTGGAACGCGATGCACAATCGGCTGCTCGTTATCCGAGGGGACATCCGCGGCGGGGTCGCCGCCTGCCTTGTGCACCAGTGCTGCCGTAGTGATGCCGCGCCGCTCGAGGGCGCCCAGCAGATCCGCCAGGAAATATTCGACACCACCAGCTACTGGTGGGTAATACTTGCCGAGATGCAATACACGCATCAGCCGCTATCAGCATCGTGGCCCGCCGGGTTTTCCACGGCCGTCTTCCCCGCCAAAGCGGAAGCCTGCCGAAGGTCGGCCTCGACCATGGCCAGTCGCTGTGCGAGACGCCGAATCTTGCGCTCTTGCCGTGATCGTTCGATGTCCAACGTCAACATCTTGAGCAGCATGAAACCGAACGCGAGGACCAGCGCCAGGATTGGCGGGTAGCTGACGCCCAAGTGGCCTGCGATCGAATCGAAGAGCGTGGGCCAAAAGCCGACCACGATCACCGTGATCGCAACGGCAATCCACCAAAGCGCAAACGGACCGTGAAGATGATCACGGCGGACCAGCCACAAGATGCCCAGCCCCAAAAACAGACCCAGGAAGAGAGAGGTCAACTGATACGTCATCAGCGGCACTCAACGGATTCGGAGTCGCGCTGCTCGCCTTCTGGCAACTGCGACGAGCAGTCAATACGGCGTCCGACCTGTGCCAGACACAGCACGCTTGTCTGCACCATATAACGGCTCACCGCCCACCAGGAGTTGAAGATACGCGAATGGCCATGACGTCGGTCGCGCATGCGTACGGGCACTTCAACGACACGAAAGCCGTGATGCTTCAGGTTGAGTAACACACCAACGTCTTGGTAGTCCAGCAGGGTAGCGAAGGGTCGCGCCAGTTGCTCGATGGCACGCTGGTTGTAGGCCCTGAAGCCAGAGGTCAGATCTTCGAGAGCCAAACCGCCGAACCCCCGAAAGTAGCGCTGTGCCACTCGTCGCAGGGTACTTGCCCGTTCCGGGTAAGCGCCGATCGCTACGTCCGCTGCGTCCGATACCACTGGATGCAGCAACCTGCCCAGGTCCGACGGGGCGTGTTGGCCATCCGCATCCAGCGTGATTGCCACTGGCCAGTCCTGCCGCAGTGCGTAGCGCAGACCCGCCTGGGTTGCGCCCCAGGCACCGAGTTGAAAGGGCAACCGGAGCACCACGGCGCCGGCCGCTTCGGCCCTGGTGGCCGTGCCATCCGTGCTCGAATCATCAACGACGATGATCGCTTCGCTGACGTACTGCTGTACCTCAGCGACCACCTTGCCGATGCTTTCTGCCTCGTTGAAGGCGGGGATGACGATCACGACGTGGATCCAGATAGATATCCTAGGAGCCTGTCCGACTTAGGCTCAGGATTCGGTCTCATCCGTGTGCTACTGCCAAAAAATATACGAATCGGTTTATTTGGGGCGAAAATTCGGGCTT
>PR_CR_10_Liq_3_inCRDRAFT_1000178_pt1 | contig 18397 bp, 15 predicted proteins | sample PRCRCaboRojoPR_2_FD_10240 | JGI IMG/M metagenome (IMG submission 10240)
CCACTGGCTTGAGGCGCTTACCGGGCTGCCGATAGTCGACCATTGGTGGCAAACGGAAACTGGCTGGGCCATTGCCTGCAACCCTCGAGGGCTTGAATCCTTTCCACCCAAGCCCGGTTCTGCAACCAAAGCCACGCCGGGCTTTGCTGTAGCTATTCTCGATCCGGAAGGTCGGCCTATGCCCGCGGGCGAGCAGGGTGCAGTGGTGATCAAGCGGCCGCTGCCACCCGCTAGTCTGCCCACGGTTTGGGCTAATCATCAGCGTTTTGATGAAAGTTACTTTAAACCCTATCCGGGTTATTACCTGACCGGTGACGGCGGCTTTATTGACGAAGAAGGTTACGTTTTCATCATGGGTCGCACCGACGATGTCATCAATGTGGCGGGTCATCGGCTTTCCACCGGTGAGATGGAAGAGATTGTGGCGGCGCATCCGGCGGTAGCGGAGTGTGCTGTTATTGGTATTGCCGATGAGCTGAAAGGGCAGTTACCCCTTGGTCTGGTCGTACTAAAAGACGGTGCCATGATTGCGCCGGCTGAGCTCGAGGCGGCTTTAGTGGCGGCGGTCCGGGAGCAAGTAGGTGCCGTGGCCTGTTTTAAACGCGCTATCGTCGCCGAGCGCTTGCCCAAGACCCGCTCGGGCAAGATCCTGCGTGCCACCTTACGTAAGATAGCCGATGGCGAGCCATACACGGTTCCCTCCACCATTGAAGATCCCGCGGTGCTCGATGAGATAGCACAGCTATTGAGCTAAGCATCAGCCCCGTCTAGTTCCGAGGTAGTAGTTCTTGTAGCGTAGTGCTTCTAAACCCCCAAAGCACAGCGCCAACGACCAGAAAGAGGAATTTCGACCTCTCTGGTCTGTCTGCATAGTGTCCGCCCGTGGCAAGGCCAAACAAAAGATTAACCGGCAGCCACTGTGCGTAGCGGTGCCCGAGACAGAGACGTCTTCGATGCGGTGCCGATAAAACCAATATCTGGAGGGAGTTCCATGAAATCCAAACTGTTCAGCAAAGTAGTGCTGGCCGGCGCTGTGGCGGCTGTGTCATTTGGCTCGCAGGCAGCTGTAGAGGTTTACAACAACGACGACACCACCGTATCCCTGGATGCGTCATTCAATGCGTTTTACGCCAACACCAGCACTGACACGACATCGCCTGACTTTAGCAGCTCTCGCGATCAAGCGCGTATTCGCACAGGGTTCCTGCCCAACTGGTTCGGCACCACTTTCAGCAAGAAGATGGGCGACGTCACCCTGGGTGGTCGCGCATCGTTCTGGGTTTCTACCAATGACAGCAACGAGCCTGGCCGACCTACAAATGGCTTGATCGATACGCGTCAATTCTATGGCACTGTAGATGCGTCTTGGGGCCAGCTGCTCATCGGCAAAGACTTCTCGCTCTACAATCGCAGCAATATTTTTGGTGATGAAATCCTGCTGGGTTATGGCATGACCAACGATACGCTGGGCTTAGTGAATGGTGATTATGTATCTTTCGGTAACATCGGTTCAGGTTATATTTACCCTCTACCAACTAACCAGATCACTTATCGATCGCCTGACATGGGTGGCTTTAAGTTGGCCGTGGGCTTGATTGATCCCTCGCGGACAGCGTCAGCGGAGGGTGATTGTGACTCTTTGGGTCCGGCAGGGGTGCCTTGTACTCAAGAGAGTGCACCACGCATCGAGGGCGAGCTGACCTACAATGCTGCGCTGGGTGATAGCGGTAACCTCAACGTGTGGGGTGGCTTTATGTCGCAGACCTCTGAAGCTGCCGACAACGCTACGGGTAATGACGTGGATTCCCAGGGCGTGTCCTACGGCGCCAAGTTGAAATTGGGTGGTTTATCGCTGCACTTGTCCGGCTACGATGGCGAAGGTGTAGGGTTCCTGGTGGGTCCAGCTGATGCATCTGGCTTGGGGCTGGGCTTCCTAGTTTCCGGCGCCAATGGCGATGTCGACAGCACCGGTGCGCTTGCTCAAGCATCTTACACCTTGGGTAACACCCGAGCGGTACTCTCTTACGGTGTGTCAGAGGTCGACGTAACCGGTGAAGCTGCCGGCGAATGGGAAAACGAGAACACCACCGTTGGCCTGTTCCACAGTTTCTATCCCAACCTCATCGGCGTTGTTGAGTACTCAATGACCGAGTTCACCATCGGTGGGTCAAGTGCTTACTTGGATGAGGCCGATACTCTCGCCGTCGGTGTCATCATCAATTTCTAATCACCGGGTTCGGTGAGGAGCGTTGGCCGGGCTGTACGTTTAGTCTCCCGGCCTTTTTTGTTTCTGTGATCGTGATCAGTACCAAAGTACTAGGTATCGATCCACCAAAGTACAGTGGGTAAGAGGTGCCTTGCTTACCTATGCTGACAGCGCATGACCTGCAGGCCTAAACCGCCCGCACACATTAACCATAACGACTTCTGCGACATAGAGGACTTCCAATGACATACGCAAAACCGGGTACCGAAGGCTCGCCCGTTGCCTTCAAAGCTAAGTACGACAACTACATCGGTGGCGATTGGGTTGCCCCCGTCGATGGCCAATACTTTGACAACATCTCTCCGGTTGACGGCCAGGTGTTCTGCCAAGTTGCTCGCTCCAACGACAAAGACATCAACCTCGCCCTAGATGCTGCCCACAGCGCACGCGCCGCATGGGGCAGCACCTCAGTCACTGAACGTGCCAATATCCTGCTCAAAATTGCCGATCGTATCGATGCCAACCTCGAAGCGCTGGCTGTGGCGGAAACCTGGGACAACGGCAAAGCTGTACGCGAAACCCTGAACGCCGACGTACCTTTGTGCGCCGATCACTTCCGCTATTTTGCTGGCTGTATTCGTGCCCAAGAAGGCACCATGGCCGAGATCGATTCATCGACCGTGTCTTATCACGTGCACGAGCCCCTGGGTGTTGTGGGTCAAATCATTCCCTGGAACTTCCCGCTGCTCATGGCCTGCTGGAAGCTTGGCCCTGCATTGGCTGCTGGTAACTGTGTTGTTATGAAGCCGGCCGAGCAGACCCCCGCATCCATCTGTGTGCTGCTCGAAATCATCGGCGACCTACTGCCTCCGGGTGTTCTTAACATTGTTCAGGGTTACGGCGCTGAAGCAGGTCAAGCCCTGGCCACTAGCACACGCATTGCGAAGATTGCCTTCACAGGCTCAACCGCTGTGGGTCACCACATTCTGCGCTGTGCGGCAGAGACCTTGATTCCATCAACAGTAGAGCTGGGTGGAAAATCACCTAATATCTATTTTGCCGATGTTATGGATCAAAACGATGACTTCATCAGCAAAGCGGTTGAGGGCATGGTGCTTGCGTTCTTCAACCAGGGCGAAGTGTGTACTTGTCCTTCCCGTGCGCTGGTCCATGAAGACATCTATGACCAGTTCATGGAGAAAGTGATCGAGCGCACTAAAGCCATCGTTCGAGGCAATCCTTTGGATCCCAACACCATGGTGGGCGCTCAGGCGTCTCGTGAGCAGTTCGATAAGATCATGAGCTACATCAACATCGGCCGCGAAGAAGGTGCTGAGGTATTGATTGGTGGTGCTGCAGAGCAGGTTGATGGCTTCGATGGTGGTTTCTACATCCAGCCCACATTCTTAAAGGGCACGAACGATATGCGCGTGTTCCAGGAAGAAATCTTTGGCCCCGTGGTCGGTATTACGACCTTCAAGACCGAAGAAGAAGCTCTGGCTATCGCCAATGACACCGAGTACGGCTTAGGTGCTGGTTTGTGGACCCGCGATACTAACCGGGCCTACCGTATGGCTCGGGGCATTCAAGCCGGCCGTGTCTGGATGAACTGCTACCACGCTTACCCCGCTCACGCCGCCTTCGGTGGTTACAAGAAGTCGGGTATCGGCCGTGAAACCCACAAAGTGGCCCTCGAGCACTACCAGCAAAGCAAGAACCTGTTGGTTAGCTACAGCGACAACCCGCTCGGCTTCTTCTAAGCCCAAGGTTCTATTGCGACGAGAGAGCCCGGCGTTCGTCGGGCTTTTTTGTATCTGCTGTCATGGGATGCCTACCAAAAAAGCAGCGGCCTACACCCAAAGTATAGTGTTGTGCGGTCAGTGCCCCCTGTAACGTCAGGGGTGAGGTGGCGATCACTCTCAAGAAAATTCATAACTCACTCAGGAGATGCACCATGTGGAGCAAGCCAGAATTCGTTGACCTTCGTGTAGGTTTTGAAGTCACGATGTACTTCAGCGCACGCTGATGGAAGTGCCACCGCCTCTGGGCGGTGGATCTTTAGCCGACCCTGCGGATAAATTACCGTGAAGATACACGTACTGGGTTCCGCCGCGGGCGGAGGGTTCCCCCAGTGGAACTGTAATTGCACTAACTGTTACGGCGTGCGCTCCGGGCGCATCGAAGCGACTGCGCGCACCCAATCCTCCATCGCTGTCAGTCTTGACGAAGAGCGATGGTTACTTTTTAACGCCTCCCCCGACTTGCGGGCTCAACTGGAAGCTACGCCCGCCCTGCAACCCCGTCGCGGGCTGCGTGGTACCGGCATCCATGCGGTGGTCCTTGCCGACAGCCAGATAGACCACACCACCGGCTTATTGCTGCTGCGAGAGGGCTGTCCCCTCGACGTTTATTGCACCGACATGGTGGCAGAGGACTTAAGCACGGGCTTCCCGATCTTTAAAATGCTGGAAAGCTGGGATGGCGGCGTCAATCATCACCAAATACCCGTCGATGGCAGTAGCTTCAAGGTGACGGGTATGGAAGGCCTGCGTATAACCGCGGTGCCCCTAGACGGTAAAGCGCCTCCTTATTCACCTCATCGCCACGATCCCCATATTGGCGATAACGTGGGTTTTTATATCGAGGATACCCAAAACAACACGGCTATTTTTTATGCGCCGGGCTTGGGTGTTATGACCCAGCGCTTGCTCGATATTATGATGGCGGCGGACTGCGTGTTAGTCGATGGCACCTTCTGGCAAGAGGATGAAATGATCGTAGCGGGTGTGGGCTCAAAGCTTGCTGCCGAAATGGGTCATCTTCCCCAGAGTGGTGATAACGGCATGATGCAGTGGATGAATAAACTCACCGGTCCGCGCAAAATACTGATTCATATCAACAACACCAACCCCATTCTGATTGAAGACTCGATACAACGGCAGCAACTGACGTCTCAGGGTATTGAAGTGGCGTGGGATGGCATGGCGTTCGAGGTGGTTCCTCAGTCCCGAGATAGCGAAGTCTTGCGCCGTAAGCATGGGGAATATGCCCATGCCTGATCGGTCGGATTCGCTCCCCGACACGCAAACGCCTTGGACCACCACAGAATTTGAGGCGTTGCTACGTGCCAAGGGGCAGCGCTATCACATCCATCATCCGTTTCATAAGGCGATGTACAGTGGCCAGCTGACTCCAGCTCAAATTAGAGGATGGGTGGCGAATCGCTACTACTACCAAATTATGATTCCCCAAAAGGATGCAGCCATTCTCGCCAACTGCCCAAACCGCGAGACACGGGTGAAGTGGATTCAGCGCATTCTCGATCATGATGGCTACGAGGGTGATGAGGGGGGTATTGAGGCTTGGCTGGAGTTGGGTGAAGCGGTTGGTTTAAGTCGCGACGAGGTCATCGATTGCCGCCACGTGCTGCCCGGTGTCCGTTTTGCCGTCGATGCTTACGTGAGCTTCGCACGCAGAGCCACTTGGCAAGAAGCTGCCTGCTCTTCCCTCACTGAGATGTTCGCCCCTGAAATTCATCAGTCGCGACTCAGTACCTGGCCCGAGCACTACGAATGGATCGACGCTAGCGGACTAAAGTATTTCCGCAAGCGTCTAAGCGAGGCCCGGCGCGATGTGGAGCATGGCCTGGCCATTACCCTTGAGCACTTTAAAACCCGTGCCGAGCAGGAGCATGCGCTCTCGATTTTGCAGTTTAAGCTGGATATTCTGTGGACGATGCTAGACGCCATGACTATGGCTTATATCCATAACACGCCACCCTTTCATACCTGTGAAGGTGGCCCTTGGCCCACCCAATCCCTTGATAAGTCATGAACCAGAACGCCGTTCCTCGCCTACACAGCCATTTCCGCTTGCAGTGGGAACCAGCCCAAGACTGCCATGTACTGCTATACCCCGAGGGTATGGTGAAGCTGAATGGCAGCGCCGGCGCCATCCTCTCTGAAGTCAATGGCGCCAGTTCGGTGACCGATATTATTGCAAGCCTTGAGGCCCAATTTCCGGGGGTTGAATCCATCGCCGACGATGTCATGACCTTTTTGGAGACTGCCCGCGCGCAGCGTTGGGTGGAGATTGACTGAGAAACCCAATCCTCCGTTATGGCTATTGGCGGAACTGACGTATCGTTGTCCGCTGCAGTGCCCCTATTGCTCAAATCCTGTGACCATGGCGGGTGCTGGCGCCGAGTTGTCGACCGATGAGTGGATTGAGGTGCTTCGTCAAAGTCGTGCCCTGGGAGCCGCCCAGTTGGGTTTTTCGGGTGGCGAGCCCCTTGTCAGGCAAGACCTTGAGACATTGGTGCAAGAGGCCCGACAACTGGGTTTTTACAGCAACCTGATTACCTCGGGGGTAGGCCTTAACACCGAGCGTGTGAATCGCCTGCGCGAAGCGGGGCTAGACCACATCCAAATTAGTTTTCAGGCAACCGAGAGCGATGTCAGTGCCCTGTTGTCGGGTAGTGCGAAAGCCTTTGATCAAAAGTTGGCGATGGCCCGAGCGGTGAAGGCAGCTGGCTATCCGATGGTGCTCAATTTTGTATTACACCGGCACAATATTGATCAGGTCGATCGTATTCTTGAGCTTTCAGAGGCCCTGGGTGCCGATTACGTCGAGCTGGCCAACGCCCAGTATCACGGTTGGGCGCTACTCAATCGGGATCAGTTGATGCCAAGTCGCGCCCAGTTAGAGCGAGCCGAGCAGGTCACCAACGATTACCGGGCCAAAAACCCCGATGGCATGCGCCTATTTTTCGTTATCCCCGACTACTTCGAGGACCGGCCGAAGCCTTGTATGAATGGCTGGGCATCGATGTTCTTGGCGGTGGCACCCGATGGCCGTGCCTTGCCCTGCCACAGTGCCGGCGAGCTGCCCCTCGATTTCCCCAATGTGCGAACCCATACCATTGAGGATATTTGGTACCGATCTGAGGCCTTCAATCATTTTCGGGGTAACGATTGGATGCGTGAACCCTGCCGCAGCTGCCCTGAGAAAGAAAAAGACTTTGGGGGCTGTCGCTGTCAGGCGTTTGCCCTGACCGGAGACGCCGCAAACGCGGATCCTATTTGCACTAAATCGCCCCATCGCGATGTCATTGACGCGGCATTAACCGCCGCAAACTGTCATAATTCAACCACAGGGCAATTAATTTACAGAACAATGTCCGAGTCGTCGGCCCTTATTGCAAAGGGCTAAGTGGTCCTAGCTAGGCAGTTCATGGTCATCTACCCGGGGGGGAGTGGTGAGGTGTTTTGCACACTGACAAACTATGTCGATAGCCCAGCCATCGAAGTAAGCCGCCGGGCTAAAAGCGCAGGTGGTGGACTGTTGTTGCAATTGGTGGGGCGATTAGTGGGCCCGCGGGTTTTGCGACTAGGCGCGGTGATTTTCGGGCCCGTACGCATTCAGGCGATCGGGCTACCTTGCCTACTACTCTTCCAAATCCTATTCATGGCCGGTGCATTGGCGCAAGAATCGTTGCCAGTGGTCCGAGCGGCAACCTTGAAATACGGCACGGCCAACTGGGAATTACAGGTGATTAAGGCCCAGGGTCTTGATGTAGAGCACGGTTTTGAACTGGAGATCCGAGAAGTGAATTCCCCCAGCGCCGCCTCCATTGCCCTGCAGGGCGGCGCCGCTGACGTGGCGGTACAAGATTGGCTATGGGTGCTCAGGCAGCAGGAGCAAGGGCGGCAGTTCTTATTTGCGCCGTACTCTACCGCTGTTGGACGGTTGATGGTGCCCAAGGGCTCGCCAATCGATAGTTTGCAAGGGTTGGCTGGAAAGCGTCTTGGTGTGGCAGGCGGTGACAGCGACAAGGGCTGGCGTCTACTGAATGTGTTGCTCAAGCAACCCGAGCAATGGGCTTTATCAGAACCTATTGCCCCTCGATTTGGTGCGCCACCGTTGCTAAATCAGCTAGCGCTACGTGGCGAAATCGATGCACTCCTTACCTATTGGCACTACGCCGCGCGCCTTGAGGCTCAGGGCTTTCGCACCCTGTTAACCGTCGATGATTTACTGGCTGCACTGGGCGTTGACGAACCTGTGCCCATGTTGGGTTGGTGCTTCAGTGCAGACGCTGTTCAGGGTGAAAACCCTGCAATAGCGCAGTTTATAGCCGCCACCCATGCAGCGAGAGCCCTCATGGCTGACGATGCTAGTGTTTGGCTGCCCCTAAAACCGCTGATGCGTGTTAATTCTTCGGCCACTTTTGACGCCTTAAAAGCAGGCTTTGTAGCGGGGACCCCGGGACCGGTCACCGACCGAACCGTTCAGGCTACGACTGCTGTAGCTGCCTTGTATTTTAATGACAAGGCACTTGCTGAGCGTTTGGTCCCCGCTATTTTCTGGCCCCCAGTGCAGTAAGCCAATGACCCTGGCAACCCGCGCTTTAGCTATTCGCAGTGCATCTTTACTGTTGCTATTACTGCTGTGGCAGGGTGTAGTGATTATCTGGCAGCCAGATTTGCTGCCCGGACCACGGCAGGTGGCAGCGCGCTTCTGGTCAGAGTGGCACAGCGGCGTGCTGCCGGAAAACCTGGCCACTACCCTATTAAGGGTCACGATGAGTTTTGGTTTGGCCGTCATAGCCGGCCTGACATTAGGGACGCTAATGGGGCGATTCCACCGGGTTGATGAATGGTTCGATGCGCCGTTGACCCTAAGTTTGAATATGCCGGCGCTGGTGGTGATTATTCTGAGTTTCCTGTGGGTTGGCCTAAACGAGGCCGCTGTGGTTGTAGCGGTGGTGTTGAATAAGACGCCCACGATGGCCGTTATTTTCCGTGAGGGTGTAAGGGCCATCGATAAAGGGTTATTAGAGGTGGCCACCGTGCATCGACTAAGCCCTTGGCGCCGGTTCTGGTCTGTTTGGTTGCCTCAGCTTTACCCCTATTTTCTTGCGGCCACACGTTCAGGTTTGGCGTTAGTTTGGAAAATCGTACTGGTTGTCGAGTTACTGGGGGCCAGCAGCGGTATGGGCTTCAAGCTGGGTGAGTTTTTCCAGTTCTTTGAAATCGACGCTATATTGGCTTACGCACTCAGTTTCGTCGTGGTGATCGTGGTCCTTGAAGCGATGCTCATTCGGCCGTGGGAGGCGCGCGTCATGCGTTGGCGAGCCCCATGAAGCTGAGCCTTCAACGGAAAGCATTTGCAGGCAAACCACTGCTCGGTCCCTTCGACTTGACCTTGAGAGCTGGCGAGTTTGTCGCGCTCACTGGCCCTTCTGGGGTGGGCAAAACGACGCTACTGCGCATTCTGGCTGGTCTCGACCAGGACTGGACAGGCTCTATTGACTTGGGGCCCGACCCCAATATTGGTTTCATGTTTCAGGAACCACGACTTATGCCCTGGCTCACCGCGCTTGAGAATTTGCGTCTTGTCTGTGAAGACACCGATGCAGCCCGCCACATGTTGGTGGATGTGGGTTTAGGGGATGCGGCGAACAAGTACCCAAATCAGCTGTCGGGGGGGATGCAGCGCCGAGTGGCCTTAGCGCGATCGATGTTGGGACAGCCAAAACTGCTGCTTATGGATGAACCGTTCGCTTCTCTCGATCGATCGACCGCCCAGCAGTGTCGACAAATCTTGTTGAATTGCTGGCAGCAGCATAAAACCACTATCCTGTTTGTCACTCATGACATGGAAGAGGCATTGCAGCTTGCCGATAGGGCACTGGTATTAACGGGAGAGCCTGCCAAGATTGCTGATGATACAGCGATTGATATCGATCGACCGAGAGCAATGGACACTGAGCCAGCGCAGCAGCTATTGTCGAGACTGGTGCAGTGTAGTGCCAATTTCAGCCATTAATGAGACCGATAAGGTCGTTTAGCGCCTATACAAATCGATCCTAGCGCAATATCCTGCGGAGATAAGAAAAATGGCGGGTGCAAGGGGAACAATGCAAACGTTGGTCAGTGAGCAAGCCAGATCAGGGCGTGCGCGCTCCGTGCGTACGGCGGTATCCGATAGTGCCGACCCAAAAGTGGCGGTGGCCGAGCTCGCCAAGCATTTGCAGCCCGAAAATGCTGCTTGCGTTGTGTTTTTTTGTACGCCGACCTACGACCTTCATGCCCTTGGCAAAGCGTTTTCGAAGTCCTTTGAGGGTACTCAGGTCATTGGTTGTACCACCGCCGGTGAAATTGCATCTGGGGGCGTTATTGCAAACCCCATTAGCGCCGTCGCCTTCGACGCTCGCGATTTTACCGCTGCCACCTTGCATCTTGATGACCTGGCTTTCGCCGATGAGTCTCACATCGAGTCATTGGTCAGAGAGACCATCGATAATCTGAGCCAGCTTACCCCCTGGGGTAGTAGTGGTCATACCTTTGCCTTATCGCTGCTCGATGGACTTTCGAGCCGAGAGGAGATGATGTTACCGGTGGTGCATCATGCCCTCGATGGCATACCCCTTTTCGGCGGCTCCGCGGGCGATGCTATGAATTTCAACAGTACCTATGTGTATTGCAACGGTGGATTCCAGGAAAACGCCGCCGCCATTGCACTCATCAGCACGCGCTGCCCGTTCTCCCTTATTTCCAGCCACCACTTCGCGCCGACAAACGAAAAGCTAATTGTTACCCGAGCTGACCCTGATCGTCGTGTTGTGCTCGAATTCAACGCAGAACCTGCAGCCCCCGAATATTGCCGGGTCATGGGGTTGTCGCTTGATGACTTGAGTGATGCAACCTTTGCCTGTCATCCCCTGGGGGTGCAATTGGGTGAGCATTTATTTGTCCGCTCGGTGCGACAGGTGAACGACGATTTAAGTCTCACATTTTTCTGTGCCATCGATAACGGCATTATTCTCACTAAGCTCGACGATACGGGGTTGTTGGAACATTTTGGCAAGCTTATGCACGGGGTCAACGAGGCCATCGGCGAGCCCCAGTTAGTCCTGAGTTGCGACTGTATTCACCGCTTTCAGGAAGCAGAGCAAAAACAGCAGCTCGATGCTCTCACCGAACTTTACAGGCGCTTCAACGTGATGGGTTTTAAAACCTTTGGTGAGCAGCGTGACGGTTTGCATGTGAACCACTCATTCACGGGCATTGCTATTGGGTACCCCGATGACTGATAAGCGCTCGTCCGCTCCCGATCTCAAGCTGGTGGGCAGTGCCGCTGAAAAGTCAAACGATGCGCTACGGGCTGAGCTTGAGGCCCTCAAATACGAGAACAGTAAACTCAAAGTTATTAATAACGTACTAGTCCAGCGAGTGGAATTGGGCTGGGGTAACTTAAGTACCGCATACAGCTCCTTTCAGCGGGCAGCTATGCTCACGGAACAAGTGGCCTCTAAGTCCAAGGCTCTGCAGGAGACACGCAGTCGTCTTGACGAGGCCCGCCAGCACCTCGACAGAACCCAAACCGAGCGGGATCAATCTCGCCAACGTCTGGAGGATTTGATTGAAGCCATTCCCGATGCGGTAGCGCTATTCGACAAAGAGCGTGTACTGGTATTGGGTAACGCCAGCTTTTTTGAGTTTTGGAGCGGTAGTGGCGCTTCGATACAAGTGGGTAAGACCCGCTTGACGGATTTGGGTCGATTGGCGGCCAGTCACGGCCTATTCGACAGCGATAGCCGCAGTGCTGGACGTACCGCCTTACCGCGTTCGGAGGCGGGGGACAGTTTGTTTCGCATGGCCGATGGCCGCTGGCTGCAAATGGCAGAACGCGCCACTGCAGATGGTGGCTTGGTGGTGGCTTACACCGACGTCACCGAGGTAAAGGCGGGCGAGCTAAGCGCGCGCGAGCGCACGGTACGGGCCCACGACAATTTGTTGCAAGAGCTTTTGGCCAATCTTCCCCAGGGGGTTGCTTTGGTTGATGAGCAGGGCTGCATTAGGGTCTGTAATCCCCGTTTTAGGACGCTGTTACATTACGAGGGTTCTTTGCAGGGTCGAGAGGTCCTCCTGAAAGACGTATTACAGCAATCTCCTGTGGGTGCGGCATTAGCCGATGTGAGTACCCTGTGGTGTGGGTGTGATCCCACCAAAAATGGCTGCCAGCAAGAGCTTCAGCTTGCCGATGGCACGGTGCTCGATGTGGGCAGCCACCCCCTGCTTGATGGCGGCTATGTGGTGAGCTTTACCGACGTCACGGCCCGAACCCGCGATGCCCGTGTTATCCGGGAAGGTGCCCAGCGTCTGCGGTTCATGACCGATTCGCTGCCGGCGCTGATTGCTTATGTGAATCGGGATGGGGTCTATGAATTCGCCAATCGAAGTTTTGAAGATTGGTACGATCGGCCCCGTCACCACATTGAGGGTGCCACCATCGCCGAGTTGTTGGGGTCCGATGAGATCACTAAACATCAGCCCCATATTGATCGCGTCTTGTCTGGGCAAACCGCCAATTTTGAAATCGAGCAGGTACTACCCGATGGGCGTAAGCAAATTTTTACGAAAAGCTATGTGCCTCATCGAGATGAAGCCGGCACCGTCATCGGCTTTTTCGTCTTGGAGCAGGATGTTACCGAGCAGCGCCGTACCGCTAGTGCTCTAAAATATGCCTATCGGCATATGGAGCAACGGGTGTTCGAGCGAACTCGGGAATTATCGGATCTCAACGATCAGTTACAGGCAGAAGTGGAAGAGCGCGCGCAAATTGAGCGCCACTTATTAGAAGCCACCCGAGAAGCGCGAAAAGCCAGCGAATCGAAGGTGAAATTTATGGCCGCAGCGGGCCACGATTTACTGCAGCCTTTGAACGCTGCTCGCTTGTTCGCATCGGCCATGTTGGAAGAGGAGCTCGACGGCCGGGTCGAGCGACTCGCCAGCTCCCTTACGCGCTCCCTTGATGATGTTGAAAGTATCATCACCACCCTGGTCGATATTTCAAAGCTCGAAGCGGGTGTGGTGGAAGCAGCGCCAGAGCCCTTCTTGGTCGATAGTCTATTGTCGACCTTAAGCGATGAGTTCTCGGCATTGGCCGCCGAGGCCGGTCTTGAATTTCGTTACGTGCGCTCGTCAGTAGTGGTGCATACCGATAGCCAGTTGTTAGCGCGCATTTTACGTAATCTTCTTACCAACGCCCTACGCTACACCGATCAAGGTCGCGTGGTGCTGGGTTGCCGCCGCCGACCATCGGGGTTGGATATCGAAGTGGCTGACACCGGTATCGGTATTGAAGAAGACCAGCTGCAACTGATTTTCGGGGAGTTCCAGCGGGCGGAAACCGGGCGTATACGGGATGAGCGTGGCTTGGGCTTGGGTCTTGCTATCGTAGATAAGTTAAGCGGTGTCTTGGGTTGCTCTGTATCGGTGCGCTCATTGCCCTCCCGGGGCTCTGTATTTACGGTACATGTGCCCTATGGCGAGCTGTCTCAGAAGCACCTAACGCCGGTGCCAGAGGTACCTGAACTTGCCAATTTAGCGGCACTCGAGGATGTGCCGGTATTGGTGGTCGATAATGACCCCGCTATTCTCGAGGGAATGGAGACCGTGCTGCAGCGCTGGGGCTGCAATGTAGGCACCGCTCGAGATCTTTCCAGCATGGATGAGCGCTTGCGCGAGGGCTTTACCCCACTTATTGCTATTCTCGACTACCAGCTCGACCGAGATTTAACCGGGTTTGCGGTGGCCACCGTGTTACAAGATAGACTCGAGGATATGCCCGGCGTGCTGATGATTACCGCCAATTACAGTCGAGAGCTTCGGGTTCAGGCGGCGTCATCGGGGTTCGCGCTACTGCACAAACCGGTGCGCCCCCATAAGCTGCGCAGTGTTATATTGCGTTTATTACCCAGCGCCTGACTTACCCCATTCTGGGCGCTTGTGGTGACGACAATTAGCGCCCCAAGTACTGATCGAAGTTAATATCCTTGGCGCACAGAATGGCTTTCAATCGGCTGTGAACATTGAGCTTGCGTAATATGGCCGAGACATGGGCTTTCACCGTGGTCTCAGCAATATTTAGATCGTAACCAATTTCTTTGTTCGACTTGCCCTTGGCCATGTGTTCAAACACTAACAGCTGGCGTCGGGTAAAGGTGGCGATAAGATCCTGATCGATGCTGGGGCCGTCATGGCGGCGACGATGACCACTCTCGTCCGGTCTGCGAATAATATCCGGGGGCAGATAAATTTGGCCTTCTAGAATTTGCTCTAGCGCAGATGTGATTTTATCCCGACCCATGGATTTGGTAATGAAACCCACGGCTCCATAGGTTACCGACTTTAGTACAACGCTTTTGTCTTCTTCGGCCGATAACACCACAACGGGAATGTCAGGGTGGGCGGTGCGCAGTGCCACAATGCCATTAAGGCCATCCATACCTGGCATGTTTAAGTCGAGCAAAATGAGGTCGGTATCCGGGTTTTCTTCGGCGTAAGCCATGGCGCCATCGAGTGAGTCGGTCTCGTCGATAGAACTACCGGTGAACGCTTGCTTGATCGCTCCAGCAATGGCTTCGCGAATCATCGGGTGATCGTCGGCAATGAGGATCTGATACATGGAGTCGCATCTTTTGGTTTGTCGTTATGTTGATGAACATACCCCAGAATAAGCCGAGAAATAAAGCCTGAATGGCTTATCCGGGTTTGCCGCCGGTTTTGCGGCGCAAAATACCCCGACCCGGATCAAAACCTGCGATGGCGCCAAGGGTTAACAGGGTGGCGGTACCTGCCGTTACCGAGAATGCCATACTGTTCCATTGGCCGTACAGGGCAAATCGGATGAGTTCGACCGCGTGGGTAAAGGGATTAACTGCGCAAATCCAGTAAATCCACTCGCTTGCCTCGCGCATTTTCCACAGGGGATAGAGTGCTGAGGATAGAAAAAACAGGGGAAACACCACGAAGTTCATGACGCCAGCAAAATTTTCTAGCTGTTTAATCAATGACGATAACAGCAGGCCAAGAGCCCCCAGCATTAACGCCCCAAGCACCGTGGCGGGCAGGACCGCTAAATAACCGATAGCGGGCGGAGTGACATCGAGTAGACGCGCCACCAATAAAAAGGCGTACACCTGAAACAGCGACACGATGGCACCGGCCAGTAATTTGCACAACAGCAGCCAGCCTCGGGGTAAGGGGCTGGTGAGTAACACGCGCATACTGCCCATTTCCCGGTCGTACACCATGGAAAGGGAGCTCTGCATACCATTAAATAAAATGATGATGCCGATGAGCCCCGGGACGATGTAGACCTCGTAGGTAATATAGGTTTCATAGGGCGGAATAATGGCGATGCCAAGAGCCGCCCGAAAACCCGCTGCGAAAACCACGAGCCACAACAGTGGGCGTACCAGCGATGATAAGAAGCGCGTACGCTGCTGCAAAAATCGCTGTAACTCCCGTAATAACACTCCGCGAAAACAGTACCAGTAGCTGGCTAATCCAAGTTTGGCATGGCTCATGGGGCGGGCTCCGATAAGCTCAGGACGAGGGCATTGGCATCCCCGTGGCCTTGGGCAGCGGCCAGGGCAGAGAGCTCCCCTTGACCTTTAACCCGACCCCGTCGCAGCAGTACAGCCAACTCGTTGGCATCCAATTCTTCCACCAAATGAGTGGTCCAGAGCACGGTTTTACCTTCGTCCCGGCATAAATTGCGCACGTGTTGGTACAGATGGGTGCGGCTCTCAAGATCGAGCCCGGCGCTAGCCTCGTCGAGCAGCAGTAAATCCGGTTCGTGCAGCAGCGCCCGAGCAATTTCTACCCGGCGCCGATGACCACCATTTAAATCTCGCACCCGCTCATCGCAGCGAGCCCAGAGTCCAAAGCGCTCTAGTTCAGCTTGACTCCGTCGTTTGACCTGTTTCGGGGACAAACCCTGAATGGCGCCGTGGTAGGCCAGGTTCTGGCGCAGGGTTAAATCTAAATCGAGGGTTGGTTGCTGAAAAACCACACCCATCCTGGCCAGTGCTGCACCCGGTGAGCGCGCCAAATCGGCACCGAATACCCGAATGCTGCCGCTGCTGGGGCGTAGCAGCCGAGTCAGCAACGAAAAGAGAGTGGTTTTGCCGGCGCCGTTGGGGCCTAAAAGCGCTAGAAACGTGCCAGTGGGTATATCGAAACTGACATCAATAAGTGCTTTACGCTGGCCATAGTGATGACACAGTTGCTCAATACTGACCGCCGGTGATGTATTTGACTGGCTCATGGTTGTACTGCTATGCCCCAGGGGTAACGCCCTACGCGTAGTGTTTTTATGACCTCAAGCTCGTCCACATCAATGACCGACACATCGCCACTGACACCGTTTGAGGTCAGAAGCAGTTGCTCGTCGTTGGCAAACGCCAAGTGCCACACCCGTCGTCCTACCAGCAGGTAGTCCAAAATCTCGTAGCTATTGGCATCGATGACAGCCACATGATTCGCGGGGCCCAAGGCGACGAAGGCATATTTACCATCCCCTGTGAGTTTCACACCCACAGGTTGCAACCGGTCCCTGTGAATGCCAGGAATCTTGAAGGACAGCTGTTTATGCTCTTTACGGCTGTCGACATCGATCACATGCACCGTTCCCCCGATTTCAGCGGATGCCCATAGGGTGCTGCCATCGCGACTGAACTCCACGTGACGGGGTCGCTGGCCAATCAAGGTGTTGTCCACCAGTTCATTCGTGCTGGTGTCAATCCAGTGCACCATGTTGGTAGTTTCAGAGGTATTCACCGCCCATTTACCGTCGGGGCTCACCGCCATGCCCTCGGGTTCAACGCCCACATCGACTTGTCCGACAACGCTGCGTTCTTGGGTATCGACAACGGTAACCACTGCAGAGTCTTCATTGGCAATGTACAGGGTGCGGTCATTGGGATGCAGGGCGAACTGTTCCGGGTCCTCGCCGGAAGGGAGGTTATGCAATAGGGTTCCTGTCTCTGTGTCGTAAACCTGAACGGCGTCGGAATCGCTGGCACAGATGTATAAGTAACGATAGTCGCCGCTAAAGGTGATACCTCGGGGACGCATCCCAACCTCGACGGTTTTTACCACCGTCAGGCTGTCGGTATCGATCACCGACAGGGTGTTGTCTTTTTCATTCGACACCCATGCCAGGTCAGCGCTGGCGCTGTGGGCAAAGCAGCAGCCCACTAGGGCCAGCAAAGCATTCCGGGCGGTCTGACGTGGCTGCATTAGCGGGTCTCCTTAAAGGAACATTCGGCCTCGGCTGCATCGTACCCGAGGGTGTCCATATCGGTGCTGGGGTGCAAAAAGCCCTCTTGTGGACTTTGGCTCACCACAGCGCGGGGTTGTACTAGGGTAATAGGTTGTCGCATCTGACCGTTCCAGGGGCGGAAAGTAAGGCCGCGGCCTTTGAACCCCGCCAGCTCAAAGTTATCGGAGAGCATGTAGGCGTATAAAGCAGCGGGGTCGGCGTCACCGGTCCGGGTCACCGCCTCGGCAATACTGCGAACACCTGCCCAGGCGCCGTAGTCATCGGCGGTCATCCCCCGCCCAGCGAGGGCTTTAAACCGGTTTTGCAATTGCAGCGCGCCCCACTGTTCGATAACCGGCGACCACTCGGTAGGTACAAGCCCTTGGGTGCCGGCGACGGGTCGTGGCAGCCAGGTATTGTAGGAAATAAAGTCTCCGACATCCCCTAAGTCGTCGGCCACTAGCACCACATCGTAGTCATTGCCCTGGGTGAACAGAGGCAACTCGGCCTGTGCGGTACGGCGTAAATCGGTCTCGAAAGACCAAGTTTTCTCATCGCGAATTTTGGCGCCATAGCGTTTTGCGGTGCGTTTGAACGCTTGGCTCCAAGCGGTGTCTGCGGGTCGCGGTCCTTGCACTATGAACCAGTCGCGCCATCGTCGGGCAATAAAAAACTGGCCCAGACCATCGGCGAGCATGGCGTGACTGGCGGCGGTATGCAGTAAGCCCCCTCGGCAGGACCGATGGCGCCAATGGTCATTGCGGTTGGTGGCGTTGAGGATGACCCCTGACTGATCGGTGGGTAGTTGTTGGCTGGCGGCCAGCAGGCTGTCATCGGGCAGGTCAGCCACCACCAAACCGGAGCCTTCGGCGAACCATTTAGCCACTGTCTCGGCGGCTTGTTCGGGGGATGACACCTGCTGCGTTATCAGCCGGTAGGTCTGCCCGGTGAAGCGCCCCGTGGTGTTGCTATCGGCAACACCCAGCTCTGCCCCTGCACGACCGGCATCCTCGGGCGGAGGCTCGCGGTTGGCGAGTGTGGGCGGACGGTCCTTTGCCTGCCATAGGTACAGAA
>PR_CR_10_Liq_3_inCRDRAFT_1000181_pt1 | contig 18341 bp, 16 predicted proteins | sample PRCRCaboRojoPR_2_FD_10240 | JGI IMG/M metagenome (IMG submission 10240)
CAAAAAAAGGTCGCCTCAGAGGCGACATTTAAAGGGTGGATTGATCGTAGAAAAATAGGGTTTCGTTGATCGTGAAAATATCAAAAATCTTTTGGTCAATAAAATAAGTGACAATTTGATCAAATAGAATCGACTCTGAAAGCGTATAACCCGCTTGACCCAGCAAATCCAAAGTCTCATCCAATGAACATTCTAAGCCAATCGCCAGGGCAATGGCCGTTTTCTTTGACGGGTGATACTGCGCGTTAGAGCGTATTTTAGAAAACACTTTGCGGGAAATATTGGCCCGTTTATAGACCGTGACATCATCCAGCCCTCGCGCATCAATCATCTTAAAGAGCAACGGTTGAAATCCCCCTTTCATCTCAAACGGCTCAAAATCGGGCGCTTTTAAGGCGGCGTATTGGGCCTCGATTATCGGCGGGGGTTCAAACACGGGGTAGCGCTCGGGCAACACAAAATGATCGGGTTCATAAACGACAAGCAATACGTCAAGCTCATGGTCTTTTAAAAAGGCCACGATCTCGCGGTGGGCAATTTCTAAGGCCAGGGCTTTAGGAAAGATGTGATTGCCACTGCCCAGCAACGGAAAAGCAATCGATTGCGCATCATCAGCCACGGCTTCCTTCAGACAGTCGGCATAGATCCGGGCCAATTGATCCGCGGCGCCGGGGTTTTCGTAATTGGGGGTGAGGACGTGATAGACCTGACGCGCGGCCAGGTCAAAAGCGGGCGATTTAAAGAGGTCCCCCAAGGTTAAAGCGCCATACTGTTGACGGGCATTTAACAAGGCGGGGCCGGCTTCTGCGTGAATCGCCGCGTCCACTCCGGTGCCAATGATGGGATCAGGATGCGCAGAGTTCACTAAAATATCCGCGGTAACCGCGCCAAATCATCGGCCAATATCGACAGTGGCATAACGCCTCCTTATTTCAATACTTTTTTGATCATCCGCACTTGCTGATCGTCATAGGGAGGGTATAAGAATTTGGGATCGAAGCGGGTGGATTTTTTCATGTAGGTTTTGCGGTGAGAAAAGACTTCAAAGCTCGCTTCCCCGTGGTAGGCCCCAAAGCCTGAGTTGCCGACGCCCCCAAAGGGGAGATTCGGATTGGCCACTTGCATGAGCGTGTCGTTGATCGCCCCATTGCCAAAGGAAAGTTCGTGGAAGACTTGGTGCATGATGCGTTCATCTTCGGTGAATAAATACAGGGCCAGGGGTTTGGGAAGGGCTTTGATGCGTTGAATGGCTTCATTGATATTTTTAAAGCTCAAAATCGGCAGAATGGGCCCAAAGATTTCTTCTTGCATGACCGCGTCATTCCAAGACACATCACTCATCACCGTGGGCGACATTTTTAACGGGGCCTCGGTGTCGTATTGGTAAATGACTTTGTCGGGGTTGATGAGCCCGGTCAATCGGTCCAATTGCTTCTTAGAAACGATGTGACCGAGGTGATCGCTTTGCTGGGGATAAAAGGCATCCAGCACTTTTTTCAGTTCCGCCTCAAAGGCCTTTTGGACCGACGCATCGACGTAAATATAATCCGGGGCAATGCACGTTTGGCCGGCATTCAAGTATTTTCCATAAACAATGCGACGGGCGGCCACATCCAATTTCGCCGTTTTTTCAATGATGGTGGGGCTTTTTCCGCCGAGTTCTAAAGTCACGGGCGTAAGATGCTTGGCGGCGGCCTCATACACGATTTTACCGACCGTGGTGGAGCCGGTGAAAAAGAGATGATCAAAGGGAAGTTCTAACAGCGATTGCACGGTTTCTTTGCCGCCGGTGACGACGTGTAAGGCTTCCGGCTCAAAGAGTTCATTGAAGCGTTTTTTGAGCAAAGCTTCCGTATGAGGCGTGTGCTCGGACGGTTTTAAAATGACCGTATTGCCCGCCGCGATGGCGCCAATGAGCGGATCCACCAACAACTGAAACGGATAGTTAAACGGTCCAATGATGAGGACCACGCCTTTGGGTTCATACATGGAATAACTTTTCGACCCAAACTGAGCGAGCGGCGTTTTTTCTTTGCGAATTTTCATCCACTTTTTGAGATTTTTCTTCGCCTCACGGACCGTCCTTAAACAAAAACCGACTTCCGTCGCGTATCGTTCAAAGGCCGATTTATGCAGATCTTGAAAAAGCGCTTCTTCAATGGCGTGTTGTTCGTCTTGCATGAAGGTTTCAAGCTTTGAAAGCATGGCGTATCGGTATTCATACGATTTGGTGATGTTGCTGTTAAAGTAGGTCTGTTGACGCTTAAATAGAGCATTCAGATCCATGGGAGCCTCCTAATTAATCAGTTCTAATACCACGATAAACGATAAAAAGAGCGCAAACGTTAAAAGCAGTAAATAAAGCAGTTGAATGGCGTTCATCGCCCCCGTGGGCTTACTTCCCACGTAGGCTTTTCTAAAATCTCTAAATAAGGCCCCCAGACCCACCACCACCACAAACGGATAGGCGGCCGTCCAAATCAAACGGTCTTCAGACAGGGGGATCGCCGCAAACACTAAAATGACAAGCGCGGCCAGGGCGTACACGAGATATTTACTTTCATGACGGGTCATCGGACGTTCCTTTCTTGAGCACAGACTTTTGATAATGCCGGTTGATTTTACTTAACGTATCCTCAAGCGCCTCATGTTTACTCGGGTATTGATCCACATCATAGATGTCAATCTGAGTGACCAACCGGTCTTTTTGCTCTAAATTGGACACCGATACACTGAGCAAGGCAATCGGACGTTCTTCAAAGAGGGTGTCAAAGAGGCGCTCCGCTTCAAACCAAAGTTCATCGAGCGCATCGGTATGAAAGGAAAAACTGAATTGCTTGGACGTTGTTTTAAACGCTTCATCCCGCCACGACACAGCAATCGATTTGGCTTTTAAATCGGCTTCCACGAGCCGCTCTTGGACGCGAAATGTCAACGCTTCTAAGGCATTTAATGCGTCGACATACCCCATTAAAGGCGGATCGTACGTTTTCGATTGGCCAATGGATTGATGCGACCCTTGGCGAGAGGCATCCACAGGGGTGGGATCATGGCCCCACGCTTTTTGCACAAACGATTCGGTGCTATTGCCTAAAAATTTGGACAGTTTATCGGGATCATCATACGTGGCCAAATCGCCAATGGTATGAATGCCTAAGAGTTTAAGGTTCGGCACCGTTTTCTTGCCAATGCCATGCATGGCTTCAATTGGCATCGGCCAAAGCATGGTCTTGACGGTGCGCTTGCGAAAGACGGTGATGCCTTCCGGTTTTTCATAATCCGACGCCATTTTGGCCAAAAAGCGATTCGGTGCGATGCCAATGGAACACGGCAGTGAAAACTGACGTTTGAGATCGGATTGGATTTTTTTTGCCACCGAAAGCGCGTCTTTGCCGTCCAGATAGTCGGTCATGTCCACATACCCTTCATCGATGGATGCGGGTTCAATCTGATCGGTGTAGGTTGCGAGGTAATCAAAGAATTGCTGAGATTTTTCTTTATATAAGGGGAAGTTCACGGGCAACAGTTTTAACTGCGGGCAAAGCCGTCTGGCTTCACCCACGCTCATGGCCGAAGACACCCCATATTTACGGGCGGCATAATTGGCCGTGGTGAGGACCCCTTTTCCGGAGCTGCCTCCAATCCCCAAGGGAATGTCTTTAAGCGCCGGATTGAGGGCGATTTCGCAGCTGGCGAAAAAAGCATTGAGATCGATATGAAAGATGATGCGGTAGGCTTTATTCAATGCTTTTCAATCCTTTCTTTTTTTTGTATAATACGATTAGTTTTGAGAAAGCAGGTGCCTCATGCCAGAATCCAAAAAGCGGGTGAAAAAGAACAAAAATGTCAACGTAGACCCTGTCTACAAGAACCCCCTCAAAAGCAAATGGGGTAAAATCACCGTCTTAATCCTCGCCATTGCCTTTGTGGCAGGCTTGGTATTAACCACGGTCATCATCATGTTTCAAGCGGTCTTTGGATAAAAGCACTTCGGTGCTTTTTTTATTGCAATAAGGCTTTGGCAGAGAGTCTTTGCTCTTCAGTGAGCGTGCCATCGGATAACATTTCCGCCAAGTTTTCAATGCGTTCATCCGGCGTCAGGGCTTTTAAATACGCCCGGGTGCGACCGGCTTCCACACTTTTTTCAATCAAGATATGGTGGTGCGCTTTCGCCGCCACTTGCGGCAAGTGGGTGATCGCAATCACTTGGATTTCTTCGGTGATCTTTTGCAATAAACGCCCCACCGAAGATGCAACTTTTCCGGAAACGCCCGTATCAATTTCATCAAAGATCAAGGTGGCCACTTGATCTTTTTTCAAGAAAGCGACCTTAATGGCAAGCATGACGCGGGAGAGTTCCCCGCCGGATGCGGCTTTATGCAAACTCTTTAACGGCTCCCCTGGATTCGGGGTGAGTAAGAAATCAATCGCACTGGGCGTTTGGGTTTGCATGGCCTCCAGGGTGATGGGCGCAAACGATATGTCAAAAATCGCATGCTCCAAAGAGAGTTCTTTCAGCGTCTGGGTGACATCGTTGATTTTTTGTTGGGCCACCTCAGTTCGCGCCGATTGTAAGGCTTCAGCGGCCCCCATCAGGGCGGTTTTTTTCGCATTTAAATCGGCGGTGAGCTTCGCTTCAGTGCCGCTGTGATCGGCCAATTGATCCAGTTTATCGTGCAAGGATGATTGCAGCTCAATCAAGCCTTGGACATCGGTTTTATGTTTGCGCATCAAGCGTTCATACTGCACGATTTTGGCCTGTGCGGTCTCCAGTTCAGTGGGATTAAAATCAAGCCCTTGCATCATCTGTCGGACGCTGGTTTCGATATCTTCAAGCTCTAAGAGCGCCGATTCAAATCGCGTGTCGAGGGCGTCCATGGATTTTAAACTGGCGAGTTTGGAAAAGGACCGTCTCAGCGCATTCAAATCGCTCAATGAGCCGCGGTTAAAGGCCTCTTCAATGCTTTTGAGGTGATGATAGATTTGATCATAATTTTCCATCTCACTCACCGTATTTTGAAGCGCTTCATAAGCGTCAATGGATGGAGCAAGTTGATCGAGTTCATCGACTTGAAATTGCATAAACTCCGCTTCTTTTTCCAGTTGGGCGGTATTGGCTTCAAACGCTTCAAGTGCGTCTTTGGCCTGATGATAGGCATCAAATGCGGCGGTGTAGGCCGCGCGTTTTTGCATCAGTTCCGGCGATAACGCATCCAGTAAAAACGGATAAAATTGCGGTCTCAAGAGNGACCGNGTATCCGCTTGCCCGTGTAAATCCGCCAAATAAGGCGCAATCGTCTTGAGCACGGATAGAGGAACCAGCGCGCCATTGATTTTGACGACGTTGCCTTTGTCTTTGTGGATGGTCCGCTCAATGAGGAGGCTGGCATCTTCTAACAATTCTTCATCCAAGAGAGTTTTTAAGGCATCCGGGACAGGTTCAAACACGGCTTGAATCTTCGAATAGCTTTCGCCCGAGCGAATCACGTCCGAACTGGCACGCTCACCCAGTAACAGTTGAAGCGCATCCAAAACAAGGCTTTTACCGGCCCCGGTTTCCCCGGTGAGTACCGTAAAGCCCTGATCAAACGACACTTCAATGTTCTCTAANATGGCGAGATTTTGAATTTTTAGATGCGTGAGCATAAACACCTCATGGTTCTAAGTGATACATGATTTCTTGGTTGCCTTCTTTGCCTTTGATGGGGGTATACCGGTGATGAATGGTGTATCCGAGTGCGACAACTTGGCGTTCATACGACGTTTGGATTTTTTGATACAGCTTGGGCGATTTTACCACGGGCGACTTCAGTTTTTCACCCGCTTCAAATTGCGGTTTAAAGAGCACGANGACCCACTTAAATGACGTGATGGTCTTGAGGTGTGCCAAGACTTTAAGGGAAGAAATAAAACTGACATCGATGACGATGAAATCCACGGGGTCTAGNTGCGTCAGTTTGAGAATGTGCGTTTTCTCCATGGAAATGACCCGGTCATCGCCTTTCAAGCGCGGCGCTAACTGATCGGTGCCGACATCCACCGCCACCATTTTTATCGCGCCATATTCTAAGGCCACTTCGGTAAACCCACCCGTGGATGCGCCCACATCAAGGCCTGATAGTCCTTTTAAGCTAAGGCCCCATGCATCCAGCGCGCCTTTGAGTTTCAGCGCACTCCTGGAGACATACGAAGGCCCTTGTTGACACGTGATGCGCGCACCTTCATAGGGCGTTGACGCTTTTTTAACAACGGTTCCATCCAGTGAAACATGGCCCGCTTGAATGGCAGCTTGGGCTTTTTGTCTCGACGGATAATACCCCGCTTCTTTTAAGTATTGGTCCAGTCTCATTCCAAATCAGAATCATCAAAGGGAACCGTCTCATCGGTTTCCAACATTTCTTTGAGCACCGCTTTGGCTTCATCGAGTTTTTTCGATGCGGCTTGCGCGATTTTCATGCCTTCTTGGTATTGATCCATGGCTTTATCTAAAGGAAGGTCTCCTTCTTCTAAAGCTTTGACAATGGTTTCTAAGGCTTTNAGTTGNTCTTCAAATGAATGGGCCATTAGCTGTCTCCTTTTTGAGAAATTTCGGCACGCGTCGTGCCATCGGCGAACGTGATGTCCACCGTGTCACCGGCGGTGAGTTCCGCGGCGCGCTTGATGAGTTTTCCGTCTTTTTGAATCAAAGTATACCCTTGTTCCAGCCGGGTTTGGGGGGAATTGAGTTTNATGCTTTGCGTCCGGCTTTCCAGTCTAAATTCGAGGGTTTTAAGGCGAGATTCAAAGGCATGATGGAGCGCTTTTTTCTGCGTTTTAAATGTGTCTAACAGTCGTTCCACCCGCTCAATGGGCGTTTGCTTGGATAACCGGTGCGAAAGATGGGTCAACGCTTTTTCAAACGGATCGATCAGTCTTAAAGGATAGCGAAACACCGGATGATTTAATAGATAGGACAATGTCTCTTCTTTCCGGTCTAATCGTTGGCTGAGCGCGCGTTTCAGTTGGGTCTTTGTTTTNTCCAACATGCGCTTGATTTCGTGTTGATCGGGCACGGCCATCTCCGCGGCCCCCGTCGGGGTCGGGGCTCTTAAATCGGCAACAAAATCGGCGATGGTAAAGTCTGTTTCATGCCCCACCGCACTGATGATGGGGGTCTTCGCATGATAGATGGCATCGGCGACGATGCGTTCATTGAAGGCCCACAAGTCTTCGATCGACCCGCCGCCCCGTCCCACGATGATGAGATCGACGTCGGGATGGGCATCGGCACGTTCAATGTTGCGCGCAATCGACGCTTTGGCGGTCTCGCCTTGGACTTGTGTGGGAAAGACAATCATGGCCGTTAAAGGAAAGCGGCGTTTAATGGTGGAAATCATGTCCCGAATCGCGGCCCCCGTGGCGCTGGTGAGTAAGGCCACGGTGTGCGGATAGTTGGGCAGTGACTTTTTATGTGAGGCCTCAAAATAGCCTTCGGTTTCCAAGGTGGCTTTGAGCTTTAAATAGTTTTGATAGAGTTGGCCCAACCCTTGTTGGGTCATCGCTTTGACATAGATTTGATAACTGCCTGCTTTTTCAAAGACGCTCACAGAGCCTTCAACGATGACGTGATCGCCTTCTTTGGGACTGAACGTGACCGATGCGGTATCGCTTTTAAACATGATGGCACTGATGGAGGCCGACTCATCTTTCAGCGTAAAGTAAAAATGCCCTCTTGAATGATGTTTAAAGTTGGAGATTTCACCTTCTAAGCGGACATCTTGTAAATGGGGATCACTGGTAAATCGGTACTTGATATACCGCGTGAGCGCGGTGACAGTTAAAGCGTCTTTCATGCGGATGGCTGTAACCTTTTCAAAATGGAATCGAGAACTTTGTTATTAAATGCCACGGCTTTTTTATCGCCCAAGTCTGTGTAGATATGCGTTAAATGCAACGCTTCATCCAAGATGATTTCAGACGGGGTTTGCGTATTTCTCAGTTCAAATACCGCCAGCCTTAAAATGGCCCGGTCCACCATGGACAGGCGTTTTAAGGTATATCCCACAAGGGCATCTTCAATCGTCTGATCGATCGCCTCTTGCGTGGTTTCAATGGTGGTCATGGCCTCTTTGACAAACGGAATATCCGGAAGTTCTGGATGCATGCCCATCTCTTTTTGGTAGAGCAATTCTATGATTAAAATCCGCTGTTTTCGGCGGCTTAGTTGGGCCTTGGCTTCCATGATGTCTCCTTGTCAATGGGTGGCTTTATTTTACCATAATTCAAGGCGTAAAAAAAAGGAAACAACGTTTCCTTTTAGTTGGATTTGGCGCGGTTGAAGGCCTCCAGTAAGGCTTCATTATGGGCGCTCGATAGGAATTGATAAATGTAGCGTGTTTGGCCGCTGGGAATCGGATTAAAGATGCTGGCATCGAGTTCAAAATCGGCCAAGATGGTCTCATAGGTATCCGTGAATACTGGGGTGTAGCCGACATAATCGGCATTGTCTAAGGCGTTGTCTGGATCGACCATGAAGTTAATGAATGCATGCGCCGCCTCAACGTTATTCGCGTTTTCAGGGATGACAAATCCATCCACCCACACATTGGTTCGCTCCGGCGCATAATACGCAAAATTTACGTCCAAGCCTTCCGCTTCATGGGCATAAAGCTCATCGAAATAATCGCCCGAATAGACCAAGGCCACATCGAGGTTGCCTTCGATGACCCGGTTATTCAGATCATCTTCCCCATACGCGGCAATATTCGCAAACTTAAGAATGGTTTCCGCCATTTGTATATGCGAGGCATCTTCCGTGTTGGGCGAATACCCAAGGTGCATGAGCGCCGCCCCGAGGGCATCGCGCGGGGAATCATACATGCCGATGGCATACGGCGAATCTTGATCGAATAAGACCCCAAACCCACGAGCTTCAATGGCTTCAGCGAGGCCTTCAACATTGGTGTTATACATCAAGCCGATGGTTCCATAAAAATAAGGCACCGTGTAATCGTAGAACCGTTCATCATCGATTAAATCGACGACGCCCGCCATTAAATTGTTCGCATCATAATTGGGAATCAAGTCAAAATCAAGCGGTTGAATTTGACCCTCTTGCACCCATTTATCCATCATGTAATCACTGGGCACCATGAGATCATATTCCGTGGTGGCCAGTTGAATCCTAACATCCATTTCTTCGTTGGATCCCACTTCGTCATAAATGACTTCAATCCCCGTTTCTTCTTCGAACCGGGTGATTAAATCGGGGTTGATGTAATCGCCCCAGTTGAGGACATTGAGCGTCCCACCATCGCTTTGGCCACAGGCCGAAAGCACAGTCACAAGGAGTAATAATGTGATGCTAATCCATATTTTTTTCATGCATTTTTTCCTTTCGAATGGTGAGGCCGATGGCGACCATCACCAAGGCCGTAACGACCATGATTAATGTATTATACGCATAAATGGCGGGGCTAAAGGTGCGTCTACCCAGGCGTGAATAGAGCCATATAGAGACGTTTTGATAGCCAGAACCATAGACAAAGTAACTGATCACAAAATCATCAATGCTCATCGTGAACGCAATCAAGGCGCCCGCAATCATGACGCCTTTGAGTTCAGGCAATACGACTTTGAACCACGCCAAGATCGGCGGTGCCCCGAGATCGAGGGCGGCTTCATAGACTTCTTTTTCTAAGGTTTTGTATTTCGGATACACCGTCAAAATGACAAAGGGCACCGAAAAGAACACGTGGGCCAGAAGCATCGAAGGAAAGCCAAAGCGAATGCCAATGACACTCATCACACTGAGGAGCCCAAAGGCGGTGACAATGTCGGGATTCACGATAGGAATATTATTAAGCATTAAGAGCCTTAAACGCAAGCGTTTTTTGACTTGAAATAACATGACGGTAAATAAGGTTCCTAAAATCGTCGCAATGACGGTGGATAAAAAGGCCACGGTGAGCGTATTGATGATCGCTTCAAGCAAGGCGGCTTCTTCGGTAATCGCCGCATACCATTTGAGTGAAAATCCGGTGAACACGTAATCCCGGGCGCTCTCGTTGACCGATAAAAACGCGATGATGACGATGGGAAAATAAATCACGAGATAGGCAAGGCTGAGCACACTTCGAAATACCCATTTCATACGAGGGTCTCCCCTTCCGCATCAAATCTTAAAAGCACGCGGTAAAAGCCAATCATGAGGATGAGTAAACCAAGCGCAATGACGCTGGCCACATCCACTTGCGCGGTGCGCATCACGTAATTTTCGATGAGATTGCCCAAAAGGATGGTATTGCCCGCCGATAAGCGCTCAGGGAGTGCAAACGTCGTCATCGCGGGGAGGGCCGTCATCAAAACACCGGAGATAATACCCCCTGCGGATAAGGGCAAAATGACATACCAAAACCGCTTGAAAGGATGCGCATATAAATCCGAAGCCGCCTCCAATACCCGTGAATCTAACTTTTCTAAGACCGCGTAGATGGGAAAAATCATAAACGGAAGATAAATGCTGGTCATGCCAATCACAATGGCGAGGTCGGTGCCAATCAAATCGAGTTGAATGCCTAATAGATTGAGAATGGAATCGGGATAAAAGAGCTTTTCAAAGGCGATGATCCGAAGCAGCATGTTCGACCAGACCGGCACGATGAGCGCCAAAATATACAGTCTTTTATACGGGCTTTTCGATTGCGACAGGGTATAAGCCACAGGATAGCCAATGAGTAAGCTGATCACGGTGACATAGCCGGCAAACTTCAAAGACGTTAAAAACGCTTGAATAAAAATCTCATCGAGCAAGATGCTTAAGGCATCAAACTCCACTTGAATGGGGCCTGAACGCAAAATGGAATAACTGGTGAGTGCGCTTAATACCAACAATAAAACCGGTCCGACAATGAAGACAAATAGCCAGATCCGAAAGGCCAGCGCTTTTTTAAACATCGGCCATCACATGAATGGCTTCCGCGTCGAAATGAAGAGACACGGACGTTCCCACTTCCTGAGGATGAATGGAGTGAATCACGTATTCTTTATCGTTGACATAAACGATGATTTCGTAATGGACTCCCTTAAACGTGATGGCATCGACCACGCCGTTAATGATGCCTTCTTCTTGTTTTAAGGTGATGTCTTCGGGCCGGATGACCACACTCACCGGTTGGTTTGTTTCAAACCCATGATCCACACAGGTAAACGTGTGGCCTTCAAAGGTGACCCGATAATCGGCATTCATCACCGCGGGGATGATGTTGCTTTCCCCAATGAAATGCGCCACAAACTTCGTTTTCGGTTCGTTATAAATATCCACAGGCGTCCCAATTTGTAAGATGTGGCCTTCGTTCATGACCACAATGGTATCGCTCATGGTGAGCGCTTCTTCTTGATCGTGGGTCACATAAATAAAGGTAATCCCTAAATTTCTTTGGAGTTCTTTGAGTTCATACTGCATGTCTTGGCGCAACTTTAAATCCAGCGCCGCCAGCGGTTCATCCAGCAATAACACTTTCGGTTCATTGACGATGGCCCGGGCGATGGCGACCCGTTGTTTTTGACCGCCAGACAGTTGTTGAATGCGCCGTTTTGAGAGTGAACCCAAACGGACCATTTTTAAGGCTTTCGACACTTTATCCGCAATCACATCCGGCGCCATTTTTTTCATTTTGAGGCCGAAGGCGACATTGTCATAGACATTGAGATGGGGAAATAAGGCGTAATGTTGAAAGACGGTGTTCACTTCCCGTTCAAACGCGGGCACGGTTAAAATGTCTTGGCCACTCAGCGACACCGATCCAGCATCGGGCGTTTCAAACCCACCGAGGATTCTTAAAAGCGTTGTTTTCCCACACCCAGAAGGTCCGAGCAACGTAATAAATTCATTCTCATCAATGTAAAAACTCACATCGTCAAGCGCCCGCGTGTCGTCAAATGTCTTGGTGAGATGGTTGATATCAATAAGATGCATGCGACCTCCTTTCAGATTCACACGCCCAAAGCGTGCGGCATGGGGGAAATAAACCGATAAGACAATTATATAGAAAAAACCTTATTAATTATAGACGGCTCCGACGCTTTTTCAAGAAAAAATCATAAAAAGATTTTTCCCGTCTCATAAAAAAAATAGATCTCGTCGTGAGATCTATTTCTTCGTGCGATAAATGCGCGTTTCATAGGGGCCCAGTTCACCGGGTGAAACATCCGTGTTTGCGGCCCACAGGTCCATGGCCTCCAGCGAAACATCCGGTATGAATTCAAGCGGTTCTTGGGTGAAATTCCCAACCACATAATAGTCATGATGGCTGGCGCTGAATGCATACGCAAACCGGTCATCTTTATCGAGGTGATAAAACGTCGGATACGAATAGGCAATGGCGTCTTCTTTCCTTAAGGCTAACAGCATGCGGTACCAGGCCAAGATGGAATTTGGGTCTTTTTCTTGCGCGGCCACATTGATGCGTGTGTGGTTTTTGACCACGGGCATCCAGGGCGTGCCAGCGGTGAATCCGGCGCCATCGCTGCTCGACCATTGCATGGGGGCGCGGGCATTGTCACGGGCGCGGTCTCTGAGGGCCTGCATGGCGATCTCATGGGAGGCTCCGTGACGCATAAAGTTCTCGTATTCGGTGAACACTTCGACGTCTTTAAAATCATGAAGCGATTGGTAATCGACGTTGGTCATGCCAATTTCTTCGCCTTGATACACTATGGGCGTCCCAGGGAGAAGATAGAGTAATGCGGCCAACATTTTCGCCGAACGTTCATGATAAAGAGGGTCATCATTGCCATAATGCGAGACGACGCGCGGATGATCGTGATTATGCCAATAAAGCGTGTTCCAACCTTTTTCATGAAAGACATCGATCCAATGGCTGAGCGCTTCTTTTATTTTGGAAAGTTTCACCGTGCCTTTGGCCCATTTGCCGGGGGTGAGGGTGTTGGAATCATCAATGTCCACCCAGACATGGCCAAAGTGAATCAGCATGTTAAATTCATTGGAATCAAAGCCCGCATATTGCAGCGCCTCTTCTTTGGAAGCCCCACCGGCTTCCCCTAAGATGAGAAGGTTATTGGGCATGAACAATTCGTCGGCCAGTTCTTGTAAATAATCGTGATGCTTGGGCAGGCTGGAAAAGTGTTGATACCCCGGTTCATCATCGGGAAAGTCCCAGTTTTTTTCCAAATGATTGGACGCATCGATGCGGAAGCCATCAATGCCAAGGTCGATCCACCACTGAATCATGGCTTTCAGTTCGTTGCGCATGGCGTCATTCCGCCAGTTTAAATCGGGCATTTTTTTGGAAAAGATATGGAGATAGTATTCTTCGGTGGCTTCGTTGTAATCCCAGACCGATCCCCCAAACCAGGAAATCCACCGCGTGGGCCGTTTCTTAGAGCCATCTTCTTGCACATGACCGGGATGCCAGATGTAATAATCGTGGTAGCGCGCATGATCAGGGTGCGATGGATCTTTCGCGGCTTGAAACCACGGATGTTCATCGGAAGTGTGATTGAGCACTAAGTCGGTGACGATTTTCATATCGTTCGCATGCGCCACCTCAATCAATCGTTTGAAATCTTCCATCGTACCGTAATCTTCGGCCACTTTGAAGAAATCTCGGATGTCATACCCGTTGTCATCCATGGGGGAATCGTAATGGGGAGAAATCCACAAGGTATTCACGGATAACCGCTTCAAGTAATCCAGTTTTTCGATGACGCCAGGAATATCTCCAATGCCGTCGCCGTTGGAGTCTTTAAAACTTCTTAAATAGATTTGGTAAATTATGGCATCTTGCCACCAATATTTTTTCATGTATACCCTCGCTTCAATTAAGGTTAAGATACCACAGTTTTAATGGCTTTTCATCTTCAATTTCGGTAACCGTTCTCACATTTTCACACCCTTTATCTTACCAAGGCCTATGATATAATGAAAGCGTTATTATACGAGGAGGAGATTCCATGATTTTTACCCCGTTACGAAAATTATTTATGCTCACACTGATGAGCCTTTTTTTAAGTGTGGCATCGTTCATAAATATTCAAGGTGCCACAGCGGAAACGTTGATTGTGAACTACCACCGATTTGATGAAGATTACGCCAACTGGTCGCTTTGGTTGTGGCAAAACATGCCGAATGCTGGGGATGGCGTGAATATTCCTTTTAACGGGAATCACCCCGTCACAGGCTCAAGACAATTGACTTATGAGTTAGCGGGCACGCATTTAGACGGAGCCACTCGCGTGGGTGTCATCGTCAGACAACCCGATTGGACCAAGGATGTGGCCCAAGATTTATTCATCGACATGGACCGGGCGGATGAAAATGGGGTCGTCGAGATTTTCTTAGTGTCGGGCGATCCGACGGTCTATTACGGCCTGGATGAGGTGGATTTATCGCATCGCATCAGCCGCATCGATTTTACCTCCCTCTCCGATATTACCTTTACCGCCACCACCGATAACTTTGATGAAGATGATTTTACCATCACCGCCAATGGATCTCCGATTTCCTATCGCAATTACTCTAAAAATGGGAATACGGTGACGTTAACGTTAAACAGTCCCGCAGATCTGTCCGTGGAATATGGCATCAATATTACGTTCCCTGATTTTCCGGACCGAGAAAAGGAAGCATCCATCAGCTTTGCGGGGCTTTATTCCAGTGACGCGTTTAACGATGCGTTTTATTACGACGGTGAACTCGGGGCGATCTACAGCCCGGATGCCACCACGTTTAAACTGTGGGCCCCGGTTTCTAAAGCCATCACCTTAAACCTTTATGATGTGGGCCATCTCCGTGGCATGACCAGTTTTGATGGGGTGCCCGGGTCCAACACGAAAGTGTCCACGCATGACTTAGAACTCACCGAAAAAGGGGTCTGGGAAGTCACCGTTTCCGGGGATTTACACGGCATGTATTATACCTATGATATCGACCAAGGCAGCATCACCCATGAAGACGTGGTGGATCCCTATGCGAAGTCCACAGGCGTTAATGGGTTGCGTGGGATGGTCGTGGATTTTGACCGCTTAAACCCCGATAACTGGCAAGCCAATACGCGGCCTGCCAACATTCAAGATTACGCCGATGCGATTCTATATGAAGCGCATATTCGCGATTACACGTCCCATGAAACATGGAATGGCACGGAAGAGTGGCGCGGGAAATATCTCGGGTTCGCCGAATCTGGGACGACCTATGAAGGCGTCACCACCGGCATGGATCATATCGTGGAACTGGGCGTCACCCACGTGCATCTGCTTCCGGTGCAAGACATCGGGATGGCGATTGATGAAACCCGCATTGAAGATCCCGACTACCGTGGCCGCATGGACACCATCTTCAATTGGGGCTACATGACTTTAAACTTTAACACCGTGGAAGGCTCGTACGCGACGGATCCTTATGACGGCGCGGTACGCGTCCATGAGTTTAAACAAATGGTGCAAAACTATCACGATGCCAATGTGCGCATCGTCCTCGATGTGGTCTATAATCACACGGCCACGTCGGGCAATTCGAATTTCGAAAAAATCTTACCTGGATACTACTTCCGTTTCACCGAGGATGGCAATTTCTCCAACGGGTCAGGAACGGGCAATGAAACGGCCTCAGAAAANGCCATGGTCCGTAAATTCATTGTGGATTCTTTGGTCTTTTATGCGGAAGAATACAACATTTCTGGTTTCCGCTTTGACCTCATGAAACTGCATGATGTGGAAACCATGCAAGCGGCGCGCGATGCACTGCATGCGATTGATCCGACCATCATCGTGTACGGTGAGCCCTGGGATGCGGGTGGATCCCAACTGCCTGAAGAGGATGCGGCCTATAACGCCAATCTCGACCGTCTCGAAAACATCGCAGTCTTCAACGACGACTTACGCGATGGGGCCAAAGGCTCAGTCTTTAATGCCAACGAAGGCGGGTGGGTCCAAGGCTTGAATGATTCAGCCATTTATGAACGCATCAAAGCCGGGATGATCGGCTATGTCAATCATCCTGAAATCGATGGGCCTGCCCTCCCCAAAGGCACTTGGGCGCTGGATACCAATCAAACCATTAATTATGTCTCAGCGCATGACAACAATACGCTGCACGACAAATTACAACTTTCCACCGACAACCTTTCACTCAATGAAATCATGGCGATGCACCGACAAGCCAACGCCATTGTCTTGACCGCTCAAGGGATTCCCTTCTTACACGGCGGCGTTGAACTCTTAAGAACCAAACCATGTGTCACATTAAGTGACGTTCCCCAAGGGGAATGCGACAGTGGGTTGATGTATGATCATAACTCGTATCGGTCGCCCGATGAAACCAATCAAATTGACTGGAATTGGAAAATTGATTATGCCGATACGTATGATTATTACAGAGGCCTCATTGAGCTGAGAAAAGCCGCCCCCATTTTTGATTACACCCCAGAAGAACTCAGTGACGTTCTCACCTACAGTGTCTTTGGCGGCGGCCGAGACATGGTGGCGTATCTCATTTACGATCCGAATCCGGATAATCCATGGGAATACACCATCGTGGCGCATAACAACGCCAATGGTGAAAGCACGCTCGATACGTTAAATATGACGTGGAACATGGTGGTCGGCGGGGATCAAGCCGGCACCGAAACCCTTCAAGAAGTCAGTGAACGCTACACCATGGCCCCCAATGAAACCGTGGTCCTCTATCAACTCAGACGAGGCAGTGAATGGCCATTAAGCATCCCCAGTGAAGAGGTTCCAGACGAGGAACTTCCCGAAGAGAGTGGCACCTCATGGGTGTTAATCGCAGGCGGTATCGTCGCCGGCGTGGCGCTCATCGGCGGCATCACCACCACTGTTCTCATGAAGAAACGGGCCTCTTGATGGATTATTCCAGTGTCCATCATGAAGCCAAATCCGCCATGGCGTATGCCTATGATCATGAAACCGTCCATCTAAGACTGCGCGCCAAAAAAGGCCTGCTGAATTCCGTCACGCTCATCGCGGGCGATCCGTTCGAATACCGCGATGAAGATGGCGATTTTAACTGGGTAAAATTTGAAGATGAAACACCGCTCGAGCTCGAAGCCAGCACTGCCCATCACGATGTCTTTTTCATCGCCATCAAGCCGCCCCATTTTCGAGTCAAATACGCATTCATTCTCAATGGGGATATGTTATACGGGACTCGGGAACTCATTGATTTAAAGACACATCCCGAACTTAAAACCAATCTTTTTAATTACTTCAACTTTCCTTATTTGCTCGATCAAGACCGATTTCAAGCGCCCAGTTGGGCCCATGAACAAGTCTGGTATTCCATTTTTCCCAGCCGCTTTCACCGCCACGAAGATGCCCCCGAAGATGACAACTTGGCGGCCTGGGATGATATTCAAGACCTCAATAATCACAAACGCTACGGGGGCACCATAAAAGGCATCACCGAGAAGCTCGATTACATCCAATCGATGGGATTTACCGCGCTGTATCTGACGCCGATTTTTAAAGCCGGCTCGCAACACAAATACGACACGGTGGACTACAAAACCATCGATCCCGAGTTTGGCACCAATGACGATCTCATTGAGATGGTGGAAAAAGCCCATCAAAAAGGCATGAAAGTCGTCTTGGATGCGGTCTTTAATCACACCAGTGTCTTTCATCCTTGGTTTCAAGATGTGATCCAAAACGGTCCTGACTCCAAATATGTTGATTATTATTACATTCGCGACCTTAAAAAACCCGTGCTTCCCATCGACTTAGAAGCCTTAGAGACCTTGCCGTACCGTGAACTCAGAAAAAAAATGAAAGACCACCCACTGAATTATCTGGCCTTTGGGTTCACTCCGTTTATGCCCAAAATCAACTGCGACCATCCCGAGGTTCGCACCGCCTTTTTAGACGTTACGCGCTACTGGATGGAAACCGCCCACATTGATGGGTGGCGGCTCGATGTCTCCAATGAAGTCTCGCATGATTTTTGGCGCGCCTTTAGAAAAACGGTCAAATCGATCAATGAAGACGCCATCATCATTGGGGAAAACTGGGACAATTCAAATCCCTGGCTATCCGGCGATCAGTACGATGCCGTCATGAACTATGGGCTGTTGTTCCCGCTTTGGCAAACATTTGGATCTATCCCCGGGATGCCGGCGTATGATGCGCACGCGTTTGTGGATGCGGTCAATGCGCTTTGGGTCACATATCCCAGACACGTCGCAAAGAGCATGTATAATCTGGTCGATTCCCACGACACCTCGCGCCTGCTCAGCCTCACTGNNGGATCGATCGACCGGTTTAAACAAGCGTACCTCTTCTTATTTGCCTACCCTGGAAGTCCCAGCGTCTTTTATGGAGATGAA
>PR_CR_10_Liq_3_inCRDRAFT_1000185_pt1 | contig 17975 bp, 18 predicted proteins | sample PRCRCaboRojoPR_2_FD_10240 | JGI IMG/M metagenome (IMG submission 10240)
ATTCGGGTTCATGCGGGATATCGAGCATCTGCGCCAGAACAATCTGGCCCTGGGTGGCAGCCTGGATAACGCCATCGTCATTGATGACTATCGGGTCCTCAACGAAGACGGACTGCGTTATCAGGATGAATTTGCCAAGCACAAGATCCTGGATGCCATCGGTGATCTCTACCAGCTCAACCGCAGCCTCATCGGGGCCTTTCATGGATATAAGTCCGGCCATGAAATGAACAACCGGCTTCTGCGTCAGTTGCTCATCGAAAAGGATGCCTGGGAAGAGGTGACCTTTGAGGATGAGGCTGAGGCGCCAATCGCCTACGACCAGCCGGTCTCGGTCGCCTGATCAGTCTTCGCGGTGGTGGCGGGCGATCCGTCGCAGCGCAGCGGCCAGTCGTGGGTCAATCATTCCCTCGGCGGCCGCGTTGAGCTGAGCCGCCGACCGGGCTGAGAGTTGTTTTCTCTCGCTGGCCGGGGGTGCATAGGCAGGCGTTTGAATGCGAATGGCGAGCGTCGCCGGCCGTGTACCCAGTATCTTCTCCGCCTCATCAAGCAGCTGTGCCTGTCTCGGTCGCAGGCCGGTGGCCCAGCCCGCACTCTGGGTGCTCACGACCAGGGCTTTTTCATCCAGGCCGGCAACCTGCCAGTGACCCCGCAGGTTCGCGGGCAGCACCGCCTGCAGGGCTTCGGTTGCCCGCTGCAGTTCCCCGGCGTGGCTGTTGAGGGCGGACAGCAGGCTGGCATCGCCTTTGAGCAGCTGGCCCAGCCGTCGGGGTGATTTGGACTTGCGCGCAGACATGAACGCTCCTGATTTTCCTGTGCCCGATGCGCTATAGTAACGCGTCACTTGCTCGGTCGAATGATCACCATGTTAAGCGGAATCGCGAAAAAGATTTTTGGCAGCCGGAATGACCGCCTGGTCAAGCGGTTGCAGCGTCAGGTTGCTCGCATTAATGAATTCGAGCCCCAGCTGGAGGCGCTCGACGATACAGCGCTTGCGGCTCAGACCGAGCAGCTGCGGGGACGGCTCAAAGAGGGCGAGTCACTCGATGCCCTGCTGCCCGAGGCGTTTGCCACGGTTCGGGAGGCCGCACGCCGGACGCTGGGAATGCGGCATTTTGACGTGCAGCTGATCGGTGGCATGGTCCTGCACCAGGGCCGAATTGCCGAGATGAAAACCGGTGAAGGAAAGACCCTGGTTGCCACATTGCCGGCCTACCTCAATGCGCTGACGGGCAAGGGTGTTCACATCGTCACGGTCAACGACTATCTGGCCCGGCGTGATGCCGACTGGATGGGTCAGGTGTTCCGGTTCCTCGGCCTCGAGGTGGGCGTGGTCGTCCCGGGTATGGACCCGAGACCAAGCGCGCGGCCTATGAGGCGGACATTACCTACGGCACCAACAACGAATTCGGGTTTGACTATCTGCGCGACAACATGGCCCTTCGCGCCGAGGACCGGATGCAGCGCGGCCGGTATTTCGCGATTGTTGACGAAGTCGACTCCATTCTCATTGACGAGGCGCGCACCCCGCTGATCATCTCCGGGAAAGCGGAGCAGTCGAGCGAGCTGTATCAGCGCATGAACAAAATCGTGCCCCAGCTTGAGCCGCAGCTCGAGGAAGAGGGCCCGGGTGATTACACCCTCGATGAGAAAGCGCGACAGGCGTTTCTAACCGAAGCCGGACAGCTGCGGGCGGAGGAGTTGTTGCAGCAAGCCGGTCTGCTTGGCGAGGACGAGAGTCTCTACGATGCCCGCAACATCGCCATGGTGCACCATCTGAATGCCGCCTTGCGGGCTCAGACGCTTTTCCAGCGGGATGTGCATTATCTGGTGCGTGATGGCCAGATTGTGATCGTGGATGAATTCACCGGTCGGGCGATGCCGGGTCGGCGCTGGTCGGAGGGCCTGCATCAGGCGATCGAGGCCAAGGAAGGCGTGGAAATCCAGGCCGAGAACCAGACACTGGCCTCGATTACCTTCCAGAACTATTTCCGGCTCTATGACAAGCTTGCCGGTATGACCGGCACGGCCGATACCGAGGCCTATGAGTTCCAGAGCATTTATGGCCTCGAGGTGGCGGTTATCCCGACCCATCGGCCGATGATTCGGGCCGATCATCACGATCTTGTCTTCCTCAACCAGGACGATAAATACCAGGCCATCATTGAAGACATCGAAGAGTGCAACCAGCGCGGCCAGCCGGTGCTCGTGGGTACGACCTCCATTGAGAATTCGGAGCGTATCTCCAAGGCCCTGCAGAAGGCGAAGATCAAACACGAAGTGCTCAACGCCAAGCAGCACGAGCGCGAGGCCGGCATCATCGCTCAGGCCGGCCGCCCCGGTGCGGTGACGATTGCCACCAATATGGCCGGTCGCGGCACCGATATCGTGCTCGGCGGCAATCTCGACGTTGAGCTGGCGGACCTTGGAGAAGATGCGCCGGCCGCCAAGCGCGAAGCGCTGCGCGAAGACTGGGAGAAGCGTCACGAGGCGGTACTGGCTGCCGGTGGCCTGCATGTTATCGGCACCGAGCGCCACGAATCACGCCGCATCGACAATCAGCTGCGGGGTCGCTCCGGCCGTCAGGGTGACCCGGGTTCGACGCGGTTTTTCCTGTCATTGGATGACAGTCTGCTGCGCATCTTCGCCTCCGATCGGGTTTCGGGGATGATGCAGCGCCTCGGCATGCAGGAAGGTGAGGCCATTGAGAGTGGCATGGTCTCGCGGGTGATCGAAAATGCCCAGCGCAAGGTCGAGGCGCATAACTTTGATATCCGCAAGCATCTGCTCGAGTTCGATGACGTTGCCAACGACCAGCGCCGCGTGATTTATGCCCAGCGCAGCGAGTTGCTGGAATCCACGGATATCTCCGGGACCATCGTTGATATGCAGAATGATGTGCTCGCCGGGTTGATCGGTGAGCATATGCCACCGGGCACGATTGAGGATCAATGGGATATCCCGGCCCTCGAAGAGGCCCTGCAGGCGCAGTTTGGCATTGAGCCCCGGGTCCAGGAATGGCTGGATGCCGATGACGAGCTTGATGCCGAAGGTGTTCGAGAGCGGCTTGAAGCCGCGGTCGCCGAGCATTACAGCGCCAAGGAAGAGCAGGTTCGGGGCATTGGCGTTGACATGCGGGAGGTTGAGAAAAGCTTCCTGCTCCAGGTGCTCGATAATCAGTGGAAAGAGCATCTGGCGGCCATGGATTTCATGCGTCAGGGGATTGGTCTGCGCGGTATGGCGCAGCGTAACCCCAAGCAGGAGTTCAAGCGCGAAGCCTTTGAGATGTTCCAGGAAATGCTCGAGGGGATTAAGCGCGAGACCATCCGCATTCTCTTCAACGTCAATGTTCGCAGCCCCGAGGATGCTCAGGCAGCGGAGCAGCGCCGTGAGGCCGAACGGGCTCGGGCGATGCAGTTCCAGCATGCTGAGGCCAATTCACTCGATAATGATGGCCGTGACAATGCCCAGGCCGAGCGCCAGCCGTTCGTCCGTGGTGAGCGCAAGGTGGGGCGGAATGAACCCTGCCCCTGCGGCTCGGGTAAGAAGTACAAACACTGCCATGGTCAACTTGAGACCTGAACGAGCCCCTGATGGCTGTCGGTGAGTCACCGCTACCGCGTTTGCACCCCATCAACGGGGTCAGGCTGGCCAGTGTCAGCGCCGGTATCCGTCGGCCCGGCGAACAGGATCTGGTGGTCATGGCGCTCGATGAGGGCAGCCGCACGGCTGCCGTATTCACGCAGAATCGTTTTCGAGCGGCACCGGTGCGCCTGGCTGAAGCGCATTTGCAAACCACTTCCCCACGATTCTTGTTGATCAACACCGGCAATGCCAATGCTGGCACGGGGGCTGCCGGCGATCGGGCCGCGAACCAGAACTGCGAGTCGCTGGCCGGTCTTGGCGGTTGTGCGCCGGAAGCGGTGATCCCCTACTCGACCGGGGTGATTGGTGAGCCGTTGGCTGCCGACCGAATTGACGCTGCACTGCCCGCGGCATTGGCCGCCTTGCACGAGGACGGCTGGGCCGAAGCGGCCGATGCCATACGCACCACCGATACCCGGCCCAAGGGCGCCAGTATGCAGCTTGATTTGGGCGACGGGGTGGTGACGCTCACGGGTATCTGCAAGGGCTCGGCATGATCCGCCCGGATATGGCCACTATGCTTGCCTATGTCGCCACCGATGCGGTTATCGACCAGGCGCTGCTCAGGCGGTTGTTGCGCGAGGCCGTTGCCGTGAGCTTCAATCGCATCACTGTGGATGGTGACACCTCGACCAATGATGCCTGCACGCTGGTTGCAACGGGGGCGAGTGGCATTGAGGTAGCGAGTGGCAGCCATGATGAGCGGATTTTTGCCGAGGCACTGACTGAACTCTGCCAGACGCTCGCCCGGGCAATCGTTGCCGACGGCGAAGGTGCCAGTCGGCTGCTCTGTGTTCGGGTCAGCGGTGCGCGCAGCGAGGCCGAGGCCGAACGCGTCGCATTCACTGTTGCCGAATCGCCACTGGTTAAAACCGCGCTCTTCGCGGCCGATCCCAATTGGGGACGTATTCTGGCGGCGATCGGCCGCGCCGGTATCACGGATCTGGATGTTGCTGGTGTCCGAGTAGGGATCGGCGATTGCCCGATTGCCGAGGGCGGTGCACTCAGCCCGCAGTATGACGAGGCTTCGGTTGCTTCATTGATGCAGGCCGATGAGGTGGATCTGTTGATCGATCTTGGCCGCGGCGAGGCCGAGGCGACGGTCTGGACCTGCGACCTGAGCTTTGATTACGTGCGCATTAACGCCGAGTATCGAACCTGANTATGGCTGATNGGCCNTTTTTGCGGGTGGCCGTTGGTGTCATTCGCAANGCTGCCGGCGATGTGCTGATCGCAAAGCGTTCTTCCACCCAGCACCAGGGTGNTCTCTGGGAGTTTCCGGGGGGCAAGATCGAGNCTGGAGAGTCCACAGGGGCCGCACTCAAGCGCGAGCTTGCCGAGGAGCTCGGGATCTTTGTCGGCAACAGCCGGCCACTGATTCGGATTCCTTATGTCTACCCTGATCGCCGTGTCTGCCTTGAAGTCGAGGAAGTCATTGATTACCAGGGCGAACCACAGGCCTGGAGGATCAGCCACTTGCCTGGTGCAGCCCTGAGCGGATGCGGGCTGTGGATTTTCCCGCTGCCAATCAACCGATCATCACGGCACTGCAGTTGCCGCTAACCTATGTGATCAGCCCGGATTGTGAAGACCCGGGGCGCTGGCTGCAGGAGCTTGAGGCCTGTCTCGCCGCAGGCGCCAGGCTGGTTCAAATGCGTGTAACAGGGCCGATGCAGCAACGTGAAGCCCTCGGCCGTGAGGCCATTCAACGGTGTCATTCGGCCTCAGCCCGGTTGATGATTAATCACGATTTTGCGCTGGCCGAGCGGATTGGTGCCGATGGTGTGCATTTAACGGCCGCCCAGTTACACACCGGAGCTCAAGCAGGAAGACCGCCGTCCGGCTGGCTCTCGGCCTCCTGCCATGACCCCCAGGAGCTGCGTCTGGCAGCCACGCTTGGTGTCGATTTCGCGGTGCTCTCGCCGGTGGCGGCAACCCGCAGCCATCCTCAGGCCGTGCCGCTTGGCTGGGAGACCTTCGCCGATTGGGTGGCAGAGGCACCGATGCCGGTCTATGCGCTTGGTGGCATGCGTCCTGATGATATTGAACCGGCCCGCGCCCACGGCGGACAGGGTGTTGCGGGGATTTCGGGTTTCTGGCCTCCGCTCGATGGAGCCGGTCTAGTCTGATCGGGTTTGATCAGGATCGGACTCGGGATCCACCCAGGCCGGTTCCCCGGGGATCTGATGGCGTTCGTCCAGCCAGTCGCCAAGGTCAATCAATCGACAGCGTTTGGAGCAAAAAGGCCGGTACGGTGATTGCTCGCCCCACTCAACATCGGCTCCGCACTGCGGGCAGGCCACGGTGGCCGTGGCGTTAGATGAGACAGCGTTCAAGCGTGAAGGTGACATCGTCCTCAACCTGTTGGGCACGTTCGCCGTGCTCGGGCTGTTTCATGAAGCGGATATTGCAGTAGTGTTTACTGCCACTGATTTCGGGATAACACCGTAGCCCGGGCGGCAGGATGATACGAAGCATCCGGTAAGGGGTGTTGCGGTCGAGCATGGCCTGGAAGCTGCCTGCGGAGGCCTTTTCCGTGATGGGATCGGCGCTGTCCCGCAACAGCCGCAGCACCAGCCGTGTGCCCTCATCAATCAAATGGAAGGCCTCATGCCAGTGCTCCAGAAGCACCCTGCGATCGGCAACGGGTGTCTCCAGCCAGAGATGATAAGCCGGCAGGTCGAACGCACAGGTCCCGCCCCAGACACCGGCGCGCTGTTCAATCGTCGCCAGGAATTCATTATCCCGAACACTCGGCGGCATGCCCGTTGGTGCGGCCCGCAGGGACTGGGCGAGCGCCTTGCACTCATCGAGCAGCGGCTCAAGCACACTGGCGTCCACCTCGGGTCGCTCCTTGAGCGCCTCCAGGCTCGCAATCATCCGATCAAGCTCTTTCTGCAGCTCGGACCGCACATCGCTGCGTGACAGCAGCCCTTTGACGTCCAAAAGCGCACTGATCGCCACTCGGGTATGCCAGGGAGAATCGCCCGCGGCCCCAAAGCGATACTGATCAAGCAGGAATTCCAGACGCAGAAAAGTACGAATCCGCTCGCTGAGGGGATACTCGTAGGTGATTTCTTTGGTCTCTGTGTTGATAGCGGTACTGCTCACTGACCATGAATTCCCGGCATTCTCACCCAGACAGGTGATAATCGCCAACCCTAGTCGGATTTTGTCAGTAAATTACAGTAAGTGCCATGCAGGGCCTCGACCCGGGCATTGAGTTGAGAGATATCGCCGGTATTGTCAATCACATCATCGGCCATTGCCCGTCTCTGTGCGCGGCTGACCTGCGTCTCAAGGATACGCTCGGCCTCGGCGGATGAAATGCCGTCCCGTGCCATCAGGCGCTGCTTTTGAGTGGCCTCGGGGACATCCACCAACAGAACGCGGTCAAAACGCGCCTGCCAACCGGTCTCGAAAAGCAGCGGAATGACAACGATGGCGTAGGGCGCCTTGAGGGCCGCGAGTTGCTCCTCCAGCGCCTTGCGGATAAGAGGGTGGGTAATGGCTTCGAGTGCGCGTCGTGCCTCGGGGTCAGCAAAGATGTGTTCGCGCAGCGCGCGACGGTCGAGCGCCCCATTGGGCTGCAGGACGGACTCGCCAAACCTTGCAGCCACGGCGGCGAGACCCTCGGTGCCCGGAGCAACCACTTCACGGGCCAGCAGGTCAGTGTCGATCACGGGAACACCGAGGGCGGCAAAGCGGTCGCTGACCGCGGTCTTGCCGCTGGCGATGCCGCCCGTCAGGGCGACAGTCCAGGGGCTGCGTTCATGATAGTGACCATTCATATCCCCAGACTACCGTGAACCAGCCCGCAGCGGCGAGCCAGGGGCCAAATGCGATGCTTTGTCCCGTCTGAAGACGACCGGCAATCGTCAATAAAGCCGCCTGCAGCAGACCGCCACCTGCCGCCAGCAGAATCACCGCAGGCAGGGCCTGTGGGCCGAGCCAGGCACCCAGTAATGCCATGAGCTTGAAATCGCCGCCACCCATGCCATCGTGACCCCGCCAGAGCCGATAGAGCGCATTGGGCAGAGCGAGCAGACAGTATCCGGCGGCCGCGCCGGCAATCGCTTCAGTTGGAGAGACGTACAGCCCCAGGCAGGCTGCCAGCAACCCGAGCCACAGCCCGCTTAAGGTTAAAAGATCGGGCAGCAGGCGGGTTTCGAGATCAATCAGGGCAAGACTGATCAACCAGGCGCTGAGCAGCACCAGCCCGAGGCCTTCGGCGGTAAGCCCGAAACGGGCGGCGATGCAAACGCCGGCAGCGGCCATCAGGAGCTCTGCGGTGGGATAACGCCAGCCAATGCGTTGATGACAGTCCCGACATCGCCCCTGGCAGATCAGCCAACCGAGTACGGGCAGATTGTCATGCCAACGAATGCTCGCTCTACAGCCAGGGCAATGCGAGGGTGGCCAGAGCAACTGGCGCAACGGTTCAGGGGAATCGCCGCCTTCGAGCTCCGCAAAAACGGCGGCTGGAATCCGGCTGATAACCACATTGAGAAAACTGCCGACAGCGAGCAGGACGAGCGTCAGAAAAAGCCAGTGCATCGGCGTGCTTAATGTCAGTAGCGCTTCTTTCATACCGCGCTCCCCAGCTGGAAAACGGGGAGATACATCGCGAGTACCAGGCCGCCGATCACAAGGCCCAACAGAACCATGACCACGGGCTCAATGCGGCTGGAGAGTCCCTTGATGGTCTCATCCAGCAGGGCCTGTTCACGCTCTGCAATATGCTCGAGCATCGTCTCGATTTCGCCGCTTGCCTCACCNACGGCAAGCATTTGCGGGATGGCTGGCGGAAAAGCATCCGNCTGCTGCATGGCATCGGCGATGGTGTGGCCGTCCTGAATGGCATCGCGCATGGCCATTACCGCTTTGCGATAGCACCGGTTGCGCAGGGTTCGGGCAAGAACCGGTAGCGTATCCACCAGCGGTACGCCGGCCCGGATCATGATGGCCAGCGTGCGGGTAAATCGCACGATTGCCGCTTGTTCAATGACCGCGCCGGCGATCGGTATCCGCAGCAACAGTCGATCGCGCAGATGTGCGGCAGGTTCGCTGAATCGGGGGAGCAGGGCAGTCAGTATCACCATGACTGCGGCAAGACCTGCGGTGAACCAACCCATGCCGCGCAGTTGATCGGAGGCCTGGATGACGGCTTGAGTGAAAGCCGGTAACTCAGCACCGAAATCGGCGAACAGACGCTCAAACCGCGGCACCACCCAGACTAAAAGTGCCAGTGTGACCAGGCCTGCCAGCGCGAGCACGGTGACCGGGTAGAAAAGGGCGCGTTTCACTGTATCCCGCAGCCGGGCGGCCTGCTGGCGCTGCTCGGCAATCTGGTAGAGCAGTGGGGTCAGCCGGCTTGAGGCTTCGCCAGCGCGAATCAGGGCCAGGAGTAACGGGTCAGATTGATGGGTATCGTCAGCAAAAGCCGATGACAGCGGCATGCCACTGGCAACGCGCTCCCGCAGACGCCCGAGCAGATGTCGCAGTCCGGTATGCCGGGTCTGTGCGGCAAGCATTTCCAGCGCCTGCAGCATGGGTATTCCGGCATCGAGCAGCACGGCAAGCTCGCGCAGCAGGCGGGTGATCTGCGCTTCATCAATTCCGGCCCGGGTCGGGTGGGCCAGTTTCTCAACCCATGTGGGTAATGCCTTTGCCGATTGCAGAATGATTCTGTGTTCGAGCAGATGCGCCTGCAATTGCCGGTGTTCTGTGGCGAGTGACCAGCCGCGTCGATGCCTGCCATCAACATCAATGCCCTGCCAGTAGAAACGCTGCATGGAGCTCATTCGCGGGTGATTCGATCGATTTCAGCGAGACTGGTGATGCCGGCTGCCGCTTTTTCAAGCCCCGTTTCACGCAGACTGCGAAAGCCCTGTTGGCGAGCGATTTCGATCAACTCCGCCTCGCTGCCGCCGCGAATAATGCCCTCGGATAAAGACGGACCAATCGCTAGGGTTTCGTGGATGCCGACCCGCCCGCGATAACCCTCCAGACAACGCGGGCAGCCAACCGGCTCAAAGAGCTGCAGGTGTTTGATCTGCCCGTCGTTAAAGCCGGCTTCGCGCAGTGTCTGCTCCGGCAGGGAGGCCGGGCGTTTGCAGGCATCGCAGAGTTTTCTTGCCAGACGCTGGGCGCTGGCAAAGCACAGGCAGGCGGCGATGTTCCAGCCGGGTATCCCCATGTTGGCAAGCCGTGTGATCGCTGCTACCGCGCTGTTGGTATGCAGCGTAGAGAGCACCAGATGACCGGTTTGAGCGGCTTTGATGGCAATCTCTGCGGTATCCCGATCGCGGATCTCCCCGACCATCATGATATCGGGGTCCTGACGCAGGAATGCCCGCAGTGTATTGGGGAAATCCAGCCCGGCGCGCGGGTTGATGGCCACCTGATTGATGCCGGGCAAGCGGATCTCCACCGGGTCTTCAACGCTCAAGAGGTTACGGGCGGGTGTGTTGAGGGCCTGCAGCGCGCTGTAGAGGGTCACCGTCTTGCCGGATCCGGTCGGGCCGGTGACCAGCAGCATGCCATGGGGCTGGGCGATGGCCTGGCGCAACAATGCCAATTGCCCGGCTTCTAGGCCGAGTTTCTCGAGGCCCAATTGCGCGCTGGTCGGGTCGAGCAGGCGCAGGACCAGTTTTTCGCCATGCAGGGTGGGGAGGCTGCTGACGCGAAAATCCATGGGTCGTTCGGTTTCATCGGAAAATCGCAGTCGGCCGTCCTGGGGGATGCGACGCTCGGCGATATCCATGCGGGCCATGACCTTAAGCCTCGCTGTCAGCCGCTCAGCAATGGCAAGCGGTGGCCGGGCGATCTCATGCAACATGCCATCACGGCGAAAACGGATACGGCAGAAATCTTCATTGGGCTCGATGTGAACGTCCGAAGCCTGTTCCCGGATCGCGCGGTTGAGGAGCTGATTGGCATAGCGAATGACGGGTGTGTCCTGCTCGATGAATTCGCGCGGCTCATGATCGGCGGCCTCTCCGCCATCGTGGATTTCAAGGGCGGCTTCCGGCGGGGTTGGGCTGGTAGAAAGAGCGTTCAATTTCTGGATAAGGACATCATCGGCCACCAGTAATGGTTCCACCGGGTAGCCCGTGTGCAGACGCAGGGCATCCAGTGCTTTGACATTGGCCGGATCAGACACCGCAACCTGCAGTATCTCGCCCTCGATATTCAGGGGCAGGGCCTGGTGGCGTCGCAGCAGGGTGGGTTCAAACCGCTGGATAAGCTGAGGGTCGGGGTTGAGTTGATCGTCGCGTCCGCGTTTCAGACCAAAGGTCTCGGCGCTGATATCGGCCAGTTGCGCCGGCGGGACGAGCTGTCGGTCGAGGAGGTGGCGCACCAGAGGAATGCCCTGAGATCGGGCCTCGGCAACCGCCTCGTCGAGAAGCTCGGGTTCGATGATGCCGGCCGCCAGCAGTCGGGTGGCCAATAACGGGCGTTGGGCGCTTTCTTTGCGGGTGCTGCTCATGGTCTGTCATGAGAACAGTCCATCGCACCGGCAATTCGGTAATCAGTTCACAACTGGGAAAACGTGGTCGGGGTGACTGGATTCGAACCAGCGACTCCTGCCTCCCGAAGACAGTGCTCTACCAAGCTGAGCTACACCCCGAAGCCGGGCTCAGTAATTGCGGCCGACCGAAAATCGGGCCAGTTCACTGAGTGCCGAGCGGAACTCGCTGTCGGGAAAGGCCTGAAGGGCTGCTTCGGCCATCTCTGCTTCCTGCTCGGCAAGGCCGCGAGTATAGGCAATCGACCGGGTACGCGCAATCGCCTCACAGACCGCTTCAATCTGGCCGCGGCCACCCTGCTCAATGGCCTTACGCAGCATGGCGGTGGTTTCCTCATCGCTGTTGGCAAGGCAGTGAATGAGCGGCAGGGTGGGTTTGCCCTCGGCAAGATCATCGCCGAGGTTTTTGCCGATCGCCTCGGCATCGCCATCATAATCGAGTGCATCGTCGGCGAGCTGGAAGGCAATGCCCAGATGCCGGCCGTAGTCGGCGGCGGCCTGGATACAGCTCGTATCGGTGGGATCATTCAACGATGCGGCCATCTGGCAGCCGGCCTCGAACAAGGCAGCTGTCTTGCGGTAGATGACTTCGCCATAGCGGGCTTCATCGACGTCCGGGTCGTGGACATGCATGAGCTGCATGACTTCGCCCTCGGCGATGCGGTTGGTGGTGCCTGAAAATGTGTCCATGATGGCCATGGAGTCGAGCTCGACCATCATTTCAAAGGCCCGGGTGTAGAGAAAATCCCCGACCAGGACACTCGCCTCGTTACCCCAGATCTGATTGGCGGTGTCGCGGCCGCGTCGCAGCGCAGAATCATCCACCACATCATCATGCAGGAGTGTTGCGGTGTGAATCAGCTCGACCGTCGCCCCGAGCAGGGCATGACGGGTGTCGGCCGGGTCATGGCCGGCGGCACGGGCCATGAGTACGGTGACCATCGGCCGCAGGCGTTTGCCGCCTGCGTTGATAATATAATGGCTGAGCTGGTTGATCAGCGCGACATCCGACTGCAGTCGATCGCTGATAATGCGGTCGACCGCCTGCATGTCGTCGCTGATGCGCTCGCGAAGGGAGGCGATATCCATGCGGAGGTGTCCCGCCGTTTGCCAAAGAGGCTGAGGTTAGGAAGCACCCGCATACGTGTCAAGCGCGAGGGGCGTTTTGCATTGACCGGCGCCCGGATGCGGTTTATTATTCCGCGGCTTTGGATCAACCCGCTGGGAGTTCGTCAGATGTACGCGGTTATCAAGTCAGGTGGCAAGCAGTATCGGGTCGCTGAGGGCGACGTGCTGCGCGTCGAGAAGCTCAATGCCGAGGCCGGCGAGACCGTGAAGTTTGATGAGGTCCTGCTGGTTGCCGACGGCGACAAAGTCGAAGTGGGCGCGCCGCGGGTCAAGGGCGGCAGTGTCTCGGCCGAAGTCCTCACCCAGGGCCGCGACCGCAAGGTTGAGATCGTGAAGTTCAAGCGCCGGAAAGACTACCAGCGCCACCACGGTCATCGTCAGCCCTACACCGAAGTTCGGATCACCGGTATCAAGGCCGGCTGAGCCACTAAACCGACAGCGGGAGACAGTACACATGGCACATAAGAAAGCAGGCGGCAGTACCCGGAACGGTCGCGACTCGCAGTCGAAGCGGCTTGGTGTCAAGCGCTATGGCGGTCAGGCGGTAGTCGCCGGTAACATCCTCGTGCGCCAGCGCGGCACGCATTTTCATGCAGGCGAGAACGTCGGCATGGGCACGGATCACACCCTTTTCGCCAAGGTCGACGGCGAGGTGGTGTTCATGCGCAAGGGCCCGCACAAACGGCGGTTTGTGAGCGTCCAGCCGGCGGGCTGAGGCTGACAGACACCGCCCGATGACAAGCCCCGCCCTCGAGCGGGGCTTTTTGATTCCAGGCAGCGTACTCATGAAATTCGTCGATGAAGCCAGTATTCAGGTCATTGCCGGTGATGGTGGCAATGGCTGTGTCAGCTTTCGCCGTGAGAAATACATCCCGCGCGGTGGGCCCGATGGCGGCGACGGGGGGCATGGTGGCAGTGTCTGGTTGCAGGCTGATAGTGGTCTGAATACGCTGGCGGACTTTCGTCACTCGCGACGTTTTGCCGCTGAGCGTGGTCAGGGCGGACAGGGCCGGCAGATGAGCGGGCGCTCCGGCGAGGACATCACGGTGTTGGTGCCGGTGGGGACGTTAATTCGCGATGCCGAGACCGAGGAGATCATGGGCGATCTCACTCGGGACGGCGAGCGTCTCTGCGTGGCCCAGGGTGGCCGTGGCGGTCTTGGCAATATTCATTTCAAAAGCTCCACCAACCGGGCGCCGCGGCAGTCCGTGCCGGGTACACCCGGAGAGCGCCGCACCCTCGCGCTTGAGCTGCAGTTGCTCGCTGATGTCGGGCTGCTCGGTCTGCCCAATGCGGGTAAGTCCACCTTTCTGCGGGCGGTGTCGGCGGCACGGCCGCGGGTTGCCGATTACCCTTTCACCACGCTTTATCCGGGATTGGGTGTGGTGCGGATCGATGCCGGCGCCAGTTTTACCGTGGCCGACATTCCCGGCCTGATCGAGGGAGCCGCGCAGGGTGCGGGGCTTGGTATTCAGTTTTTAAAGCATCTCTCGCGTACCCGCTTGCTGCTGCATCTTGTTGATGCCGCAGCGGTGCTTGAGGGCCGCGATCCGGCCACCGAGGCGCGCACGCTCGTCAATGAGCTCGCCGCTTACAGTGCTGCACTGGCCGAGCGGGAACGCTGGCTTGTGGTCAATAAAGCCGATCTTTTCGCAGCGGATGATCTCGCCGAGCAGGTCGAGCAGCTGCGCGCCACACTTGCCTGGCAGGGGCCCTTGTATGTGATCTCCGCGGCAACCGGCAGTGGTGTCGATGCATTGTGTCAGGCGGTCATGGAACGTCTTTTGCAAATGCGCGAGGATGCCGGCGAGGGGGGAGTCGGATATGACTGATCGCAAGCGACTGGGTCGCGCCCGGCGTTGGGTTGTCAAAGTGGGCAGCGCGCTGGTCACGGATAATGGCCGCGGGCTTGATACGCAGAGAATTGCCGCCTGGGTCCGGCAGATTGTTGAGGCCAGAGCGCAGGGCGTGGAGGTCGTGCTGGTTTCTTCCGGATCGGTTGCGGCAGGCGTGCAGCGATTGGGTTGGCCGGAGCGTCCACGGGCGCTGCACCAGCTGCAGACGGCAGCGGCCGTCGGCCAGATGGGCCTGGTGCAGACCTATGAATCGCAGTTTCAGCAGTTCGGTCTGAAAACCGCGCAAATTCTGCTCACTCATGATGATCTGGCCGACCGGCAGCGCTATCTCAATGCCCGCATGACATTACGATCATTGCTCGAGCTCGGGGTGGTGCCGGTGGTCAATGAAAATGACACGGTGGCGACCGAGGAATTTCGGTTTGGCGATAACGACACCCTGGCTGCGCTGGTCAGCAACCTCATCGAGGCCGATCTGCTGGTCATTCTCACGGACCAGCCCGGATTGTATGACGCCGATCCCCGCGACAATGCCAATGCACAATTGATTGATCAGGCCGAGGCCGAGGATCCGGCGCTTGAGGCAATGTGCTCGGACGCCCCGGGGGTGCTCGGCAGCGGTGGCATGCGCGCCAAGGTCATTGCCGCTCGTCGCGCGGCACGGGCCGGTGCGGCAACGCTCATCGCCTCGGGTCGGGAGACGGATGTCCTGCAACAGATCGTGGCGGGTAATGCGCCGGGCACGTTGTTGCTGCCCTCACGAGAACCGCTGGCAGCCCGCAAGCAGTGGATTGCCGGGCAGCTGCAGGCGAGGGGGCAGGTCTGGCTGGATGCGGGCGCCGCCCGTGTGGTGCAGCATCAGGGCCGGAGTCTGTTACCGGTTGGTGTGACCCGTGTCGACGGCCGGTTTCGCCGCGGCGAAATGGTGGTCTGTCTGGATGCCGACGGTAAAGAGGTGGCCCGGGGCCTGATCAACTATGATGCCGAGGCGGCACAAAAGCTCGCGGGTCTGCCCAGCGATCAGATTGAGGCGCGTTTGGGATATGTCACCGAGCCGGAACTCATTCACCGTGACAACATGGTTGTCACGGCATGATCGCTCGTTGCTTAGCCGAGGGCTTTGATCTGCTGGGCGAGACGGCTTTTATGGCGGGCGGCTTTGTTCTTGTGGATAACGCCGCGGGTTGCCATGCGATCGAGAACCGGTACGGCTTCGCTGTAGGCCGTCTCCGCCGCTGCCTTGTCGCCCTTTGCGATCGCGGTGGTGACCTGCTTGAGCTTGCCGCGCATCATCGATCGACGGGCCTGGTTGTGGCGGCGCCGCTGCTCAGCCTGTCGGGCGCGTTTCTTGGCGGAGGCGATATTGGCCAACGTGTTGCTCCTAAAAATTCTCTAGCTCGAAGAAAAGAGCGGTAATATGCGAAGCATGGGCCCAAATGTCAACCATGAGGGTGGTGGGCGCCGGGGTTTGGGGCGCTCGGTGATGACATTTGGCAGCTGGACGATGCTCTCTCGCATCCTCGGGCTCGTCCGTGATGTGGTACTGGGCGTTGTGTTTGGCCCGTCGGCTGCCACCGATGCGTTTTTTGTCGCCTTCAAGATTCCCAATTTCCTGCGTCGGTTGTTTGCCGAGGGGGCATTCCAGCAGGCTTTTGTCCCAGTGCTGGCCGATGCCCGTCACAGTGGCGGCGATGCGGCAGTCAGGCAGCTTTTCGCCCGGGTGAGTGGCTGTCTGGCCCTGGTCCTGGTGGCGCTCACCGTACTGGCGGTGCTCGGGTCGCCATGGCTGGTGCGGCTCTTCGCGCCCGGGTTTGATGCCGAGAGCGGGCAGTTGGCGCTGGCCGCCGAAATGCTTCAGTACACCTTCCCCTATCTGCTGCTCATCGCGCTCACGGCGCGGCGGCGGCCGTACTCAATACCTACGAGAGCTTCGGGCCGCCGGCATTCGCCCCGGTACTGCTGAATCTCTGCCTGATTGCCGCGGCGATCTGGTTGGCGCCGGCGATGGAAGTTGGCGTGATGGCGCTGGCGCTGGCCGTGCCGGTTGCCGGTCTGCTGCAGCTTGCCCTGCAGCTGCCTTTTCTCTGGCGTCGCGGTCTGCTGGCCCTGCCACATCCCCGGTGGCGCGATCCGGGCGTGCAGCGGATTCTCAGGCTGATGGGGCCGACGCTTTTCAGCACCTCGGTCCAGCAGATTAATCTGCTGTTGGATACGGTACTCGCTTCGTTTCTGGTGGTGGGGTCGATCAGTTGGCTTTACTGGTCCGACCGGTTGATGGAATTCCCGCTGGGTATCTTCGGCATTGCGCTTGGAACGGTGATTCTGCCGCGTTTATCCATGCAGTATGCCGAGGCCGGCCGTGAGGCCTTCAGCGCCACGCTCGACTGGGCGCTGCGGCTGACGCTGGTTTTGATCGCACCGGCGATGGTCGGGTTGATCGTGCTGGCCGAGCCGCTTTTAACCACGCTTTTTCAGTACGGTGCATTTACCCCGGCGGATGTGCAGGCCGCTGCCTGGAGTCTGATGGCTTATGGACTGGGGCTCGCCGGGTTTGTGCTGGTTAAGGTGCTGGTTCCGGGTTATTTCTCGCGTCAGAACACGCGCACCCCTGTGCGTTGTGCGGTGATCGCCATGCTGGTCAACATGGTTTTGAGCCTCACGCTGGTGATCTGGCTTTTTGGCACGGGCATCGCGCATGCCGGGCTGGCGTTTGCCACCGGAGTGGCGGCCTGGGTCAATGCCGGGCTGCTCTATCAGGGGTTGCGCAAGGAAGCGGTTTATCAGCCGCTCGCCGGCTGGCAGCAGCTGGCCGTTCGGGTCATGGTGGCGCTTGCAGCCATGGCGGCGGTGCTTGTCTGGCCGGCACAGCAGGCCGCGTTCTGGCTCGATCAAGGTGTTCTGGGTCGGGTGACGAGCCTGCTGGCGCTGATCCTGCTCGGGGCTTTGATTTATTTTCTCGTGCTCTGGCTGCTGGGGCTGCGGCCATCACAATTGCGCGAGCCGTCGCTGCGGCATGGCTGAGGCAAGCCCGGCTGCCGTATACTTCGGGGTTTATCAGATGAGGAATCGGGGCATTTGATGGAGCTGGTCAGGGGAGCACACAATCTGCATGCCCGCCATCGGCCCTGTGTCGCGACCATTGGCAATTTTGACGGCATTCATCGTGGTCATCAGGCGGTGATCGAATCGCTGCATGACGCCGCTGAACGTCTGCGCCTGCCGGCAACGGTGGTTTTATTCGAGCCGCAGCCACGTGAATTCTTTACCCCGGACCGCGCACCCGGCCGGATCACTCAGCTGCGCGACAAGCTGCGGGTGCTGGCCTCGCTCGGGGTGCAACGTACGGTATGTCTGCGTTTTGATGCCCGGCTTGCCGCTGAACCCGCGGAGGCGTTCATCCAGCGTTTCCTGCTCGAGGGCCTTGGCGTGCGTTTTCTGATGGTCGGGGATGATTTTCGTTTCGGCCATCAGCGCCGGGGTGACTATGCCATGCTTGAAGCCGCGGCCGCGCAGCATGGTTTTGAACTCGAGCGGATGCCAACCGTGCGTTTGGGAGACGAGCGGATCAGCAGTACACGGGTACGCCACGCATTGGCCGACGGTGATCTGGCAGCCGCCGAGGCCCTGCTCGGGCGCAGGCTGCGGATCTCCGGGCGGGTCATACGCGGCCAGGCGCTGGGCCGGACGCTTGGCTGGCCGACGGCGAATCTCCGCTTTGCCCAGCATCCGCCGCCGATGCGTGGCATCTTTAATGTGGCAGTGCACGGGCTTGGAGAGCCCAGAGCCGGTGTGGCGAGCCTGGGCACCCGGCCCAC
>PR_CR_10_Liq_3_inCRDRAFT_1000186_pt1 | contig 17955 bp, 14 predicted proteins | sample PRCRCaboRojoPR_2_FD_10240 | JGI IMG/M metagenome (IMG submission 10240)
AAGCCAGCTTGCCGTGGTGGGTGTGCTGGGCTGGCGCATGCGCGCGCTTCAGGTTGAGCAGGGCGACATCTATCGCAGCCTGGCGGAACGCAACCGCATCGACATCGAGCTTCTGCCCCCCGATCGCGGGCTGATCTACGATGTGAACGGCGTGATCCTTGCCGAGAACGAGCAGTTCTACAACATCACGATCACGCGCGAGGATGCAGGTGATGTGGATGCCGTTCTGGCCAAGCTGGCCCGACTGATTCCGATCACCGAAGAGCAGATAGCGCGCGCGCGTGAAGAACTGGACAAGGTGCGCGGCGACATCAGGGTCACTGTCGCCGAGCGGGTGCCGTGGGACGACGTGAGCCGGGTCGTGGTAAACGCGCCCGCCCTGCCCGGCGTCACCGCAGAGCTCGGCCTGAGCCGTCTCTATCCGCAGGAAACAGACATGGCCCATGTGGTCGGCTACGTGGGGCCGGTCAGCGACTATGACCTCAGCCGCATCGACGATCAGGACCCGTTGCTACGGATTCCGCGGTTCCAGATCGGGAAAACCATGATCGAGAACAAGCTGGAGAGGGTGTTGCGCGGCAAGGCCGGCACGCTGGAGGTCGAAAAGAACGCGGCCGGGCGCGTCATGCGCGAGCTGAGCCGCGCAGAGGGCGAGCCGGGTTCGGACGTGCAATTGACCGTAGATGCACGGCTGCAGAACTATGTGCAGGCCCGGCTGGGCGAGGAAAGCGCCGCGGCGGTGGTGATCGACCTTGAAGACGGCGATATCGCGGCCATCGGATCGGCCCCCTCCTTTGATCCCAACCTGTTCGTGCGGGGCATTTCCCAGGCCGATTGGGACGCGCTGAACGAACGCGACAAGGACCCGCGCGAACATCATCGCCCGCTGGCGGCAAAGACCGTGCAGGGCGCCTATCCGCCCGGCTCGACCTTCAAGATGGTCACGGCCCTGGCCGCCCTGGAAGACGGCGTTGTCGAACCCGAGGAAACCGTCCGCTGCCTGGGTCAGATGGATGTCTCGGACGTGCGCTTCCATTGCTGGAAACGCGGCGGCCACGGCAACATGAACCTGCATGAAAGCCTCAAGCAGAGCTGCGACGTCTACTATTACGACATCGGCCAGCGGGTTGGCATCGACAAGATCGCCGCCATGGCGCGGCGGCTCGGCCTGGGCGAACGTCATGATCTGCCCATGTCCGCAATCACCACCGGCATCGCCCCCGACAAGGACTGGAAGCGCCGCGAACGTGGCGAGGACTGGCGCATCGGCGACACGGTCAATGCGTCGATCGGCCAAGGCTACGTTTTGGCGTCCCCCCTGCAACTGGCCGTGATGACCGCGCGCATCGCAACGGGCCGGTCAGTTTCGCCGCGGCTCGTGCTCTCGATCGACGGAGTCGAACAGCCCTCGGGCGCGGGTGAGGACATGGGCCTGAATGAAAACCACCTGCGCCGCATCCGCGCCTCGATGTTCGATGTCTCGAATCATCGACGCGGCACCGCCTATCGCACCCGGATCGTGGCCGAGGGGATGCAGATGGCAGGCAAGACCGGCACCAGCCAGGTCCGCCGCATCACCGCCGAAGAACGCGCCCAGGGTGTCTGGCGCAACGAGGATCTGCCCTGGCACCGCCGGGACCACGCGCTCTATGTCGGCTTTGCCCCCTACGAAAACCCGAAATACGCCGTGGCGATCGTCGTGGAACATGGCGGCGGCGGATCGGCCGCAGCGGCGCCCATCGCCCGCGACATCATGCTCCAGGCCCTGCACGGCGGGACACCTCCGCTCTCGGCCTATCCGAGCGCCGACCGGTCCCGGATCGAAGAGCAGCAACGCCGCCTGGACCTGCGTGATATCCGGCCCGGCCGTACGGCTGACCGGGCCTGAGGCGCGCCATGAGCTATCTTGAGTATCAGGTCAAATACGTCCCCTCCGGCTTTCGCAAGCTGCTTTACCTGAACTGGCCCATCTTCTTTCTGGTCTCGGCGGTCTGCGGGGCCGGCTTCCTGATGCTCTATTCGGTGGCCGGTGGCAGCATGGACCCCTGGGCGCGACCCCAGATGCAGCGATTTGGGCTGGGCATGGTGTTGATGCTGATCGTCGGCCTCGTGCCGATCTGGTTCTGGCGCAACATGGCGGTGCTGGCCTATGCGGTCGCGCTGATCCTTCTGGGCCTCGTCGAGGTCATCGGCGTGGAACGCAACGGCTCGCAACGCTGGCTCGATCTCGGCCCGATGGACCTGCAACCTTCGGAACTCATGAAGATCTCGCTGGTGATGCTACTGGCCGCCTATTACGATTGGTTGCCCCTGGACAAGGTCAGCCGGCCGTTGTGGATCATCATCCCGTTGATCCTGATCGCCATCCCGGCCTTTCTCGTGCTGCGGCAACCCGACCTCGGCACCACTTTGCTGCTGGTCATGGGCGGCGGGGCGGTGCTGTTCCTGGCCGGTGTCCATTGGGCCTATTTCGCCAGCGTCATCGCCGCCGCGATCGGGTTGGTGACGGCGGTCTTCACCTCGCGCGGGACCCCGTGGCAATTGCTTCAGGATTACCAGTATGCCCGGATCGACACCTTCCTCGATCCCAGCAAGGACCCATTGGGCGCGGGCTATCACATCATGCAGGCCAAGATCGCTTTCGGTTCGGGTGGATGGACCGGGCGCGGCTACATGCAGGGGACCCAAAGCCGCCTGAATTTCCTGCCCGAAAAGGAAACGGACTTCATCTTCACGACCCTCGCCGAGGAATTCGGCTTTCTCGGGGCGTCCACCTTGCTGCTCCTCTATGCCCTCATCATCCTGTTCTGCATCGCCTCGGCCATGACCAACAAGGACCGCTTCGCCTCGCTCCTGACCCTGGGCGTCGCAGTGACCTTTTTCCTCTATTTCGCGGTCAACATGGCGATGGTCACGGGTCTGGCCCCTGTCGTCGGTGTGCCGCTGCCACTGGTCAGCTATGGCGGATCGGCGATGCTGGTCCTGATGATCGGCTTCGGGCTGGTGCAATCCGCCCATGTCCATAAACCGAGGTAAGCGATGATCAATGTCCTCTTCGCCGCCGGGGCCAAACGGTGGCCCGATTACGCCGAGGCTCTGCCCGAAGCCTTTGCAAAGGCCGGGCTGAATGTCGACCTGGCCCGCGACCATGCGCCCGAAACCGTTGACTATATCGTGACCTCGCCCAATGGCGACGTGCAGGACTACCGCCCCTACACGGCCTGCAAACTGGTGCAGAACATCTGGGCCGGGGTCGAGAATATCACCGACAACCCGACCTTGACCCAACCCCTGGCGCGCATGGTCGATCCCGGCCTGACCCAGGGCATGGTCGAATGGGTGACAGGCCACGCGCTGCGCCATCATCTGGGCATGGACCTGCATATTCATGGCCAGGACGGTGTCTGGCGCGATTTCGTGCCACCGCTGGCGTGGGACCGGCCCGTCACCGTGCTGGGGCTGGGCGCACTCGGCGCAGCCTGCGCCAAGACCTTGGCAGGCCTGGGCTTCCCGGTGCGCGGCTGGGCGCGCAGCGCCAAGGACATCGACGGCGTCGAAACCTTCGCCGGTCCGGGCGAACTGTCACAATCCCTGGACAAGGCACAGATCGTCATCCTTCTGCTCCCCCTGACCGACGCCACCCGGCACATCATGAACACCGAAAGACTGGCACTTCTGGCGCCAGACGCCGTGATCCTCAATCCCGGCCGCGGGTCGCTCATCGACAACGACGCCTTGCTGGCCGCGCTGGACGACCACCTCGGTCACGCCACGCTGGATGTCTTCGACACCGAGCCCCTGCCGCCGGAGCACCCGTTCTGGGCGCATCCCAAGGTCACCGTGACCCCGCATATCGCCTCGGAAACCCGGCCCCGCACCGCCGCCACAGTGATCGCAGAGAACATCCGCCGCGGCGAGACAGGCGCCCCTTTCCGGCATCTGGTGGATCGCAGCTCAGGCTACTAACCCGCTCTCATTTCGCCAGAAATACTCTGGGGGGAATGCCGAAGGCAGGGGGGCAAAGCCCCCGATCCCCGAGGAGGCGCAAAGCGCCGACGAGACCAGCCTGCGTGGCGCAGCCACACCGCCGGCTCAGCGCAGTTTGGGCGGCTTGTCGGGGTCCATGCCGGGATTGGCGCCCGGAACGGGTCGCGCCGCCGGCTTGGGCAGGTCGAACCGCAGGCCCACCCGCGCCGCGCGGGCGGCCAACTCGTCGCTGGACCGCAGGTGGATCACGTCGATCCGGCCCGCCTCGATCCCCGAAAAGGTCAAAGCCTCGCCCACGGCGCGGGCCAGCGCGGCTTCGGCGCCCTCGACCGTATCCACAAAGGCCAGGAGCATCCCTTGCGTGCCATCCTGCAATTCCGCACCCACCAGGTAGGCCAGCGATGCCAGGCCACCGGCCATGGCCAGCTTGCGGTCCAGCGCGGTCAGCACGGTCTCGGGCAGGCCACCGGGCGGGGTCAGTTCACGTAGTCTGGCCTCGATCTCTTCGGGCGCATCCGCCAGCGTCCGGGCCAGCCATTCCACCCCCTCGGCCCCGATCAGCATGGCCGAGGGCGCGACGTCGAGGTTCAGGCCAAGCCCTATCCCCTGCCCGGCCAGCATCCCGACCAAGGCGCGGCCCGACAGGCCCGCATAAGGCGCCGGTCCCTGCGCAAAGGCCGACAGGCGCTCGATCCGGTCGAAAACCAGGACAAAGCGCTGCTGGTCCACGTCGAACACCTCCGGCAAGATATCGTCGCCCTTTGCCTCCTCGCTCAACAGAAGGAACAATTCGCTGTCAGCCATCCGCTCATAGAAGCGCAGACGCGCCGCCGCATCCTCCGGCGCGGCTTCCATGATCGCATGGGCCCGGTCGATCTCGGTCTCGTCTTGCATTTCGCACCTCTCGCCTGCGCGGTACTGCGCGGCACGGCCCTTGGCAAGCCCACCGCCTGCGACCCGGGACCGCGACCGGTCGGGCGGCAATTGCATTTTTCATGGCCGATCCGACATAATGTCGCCAGATTGTCCTCTTATCGGGAACAATGCAGGTCATCCTGGCGGGTAAAAGGTAAAAGAGGCGTCGATGCTGGAATTCGACAATGTCAGCAAGTCCTTCTGGACCGGCACGCAGCGCAAGGTCATCCTCGACCGGGCGTCGTTCCGTGTCGACCTGGGCCATTCGCTCGGCATTCTCGCGCCCAACGGCACCGGCAAGACGACCCTGATCAACATGATGGCCGGCCTTGAAAAACCCGACGAGGGCGAAGTGCGCCGCAATTGTCGCATTTCCTTTCCGCTGGGTTTCATGGGCGGTGTCGTCGGCCGTCACACGGCGCGCGAGAACGCGCGCTACATCGCCCGGCTCTACGGGCTGGACCCCGATTATGTCGAGGCCTTCACCCGCTGGCTTTCGGGGATCGAGGAATATTACGACATGCCCGTCGGCACCTATTCGGCCGGGATGAAGGCGCGGTTCACTTTTGCCCTGATGCTGTCGCTGGATTTCGATATATACCTGATCGACGAGGGCATGCCCCAAACCACGGATGCGGAATTCAATCGCAAGGCCGGGGAGATCCTCAAGGAACGACTGGCCACCACGACGGTGATCATCGTTTCGCACCAGCCGGAGACGCTGGAAAAATTCGCGCGCTCGGCGGCTGTTCTGCGGGACGGCCGGCTGCACATGTTCGACACCTTGGAAGAGGCGAGACAGCTTTATGACTACCAAACCCAAGGCTAGAAAATACCGGATCCGGCGCAACAACGCGCTCGCCGCCAGCGGTGCCTCGGCAGCAGCCGAGGCCGACCCGGCCCCCGAAGCCGACAATGGGACCCGTGTGGTCCGGCCTGCGACCGGGCCATCGCCCGCCACCAACGCCAACATCACCAGCCCCGGCGGCATGGCCGCTGAGACCGACATCGACGCGATCCGGCAAGAGGGGCTGACCGGCCGGCAATTGCGCATGGCCCGGCGCGTGGCGCACAAGCACGGCCTGGCCGTGACCTCGGATTTCGATGCCGTCCGGCAATTGCGCCAGCGCGGCATCGACCCCTTCCAGCGAAACAACGTTCTGGAGCTGGTCACCCCGGACGACAGCCAGACCGACAAGGCGGCGGCCGACATGGCACAGACACAGGGTCAGCCCAAACAGCCCGACCCCGGCACCCAGCTGCAGAAACAGGACAAGGTCCAGTTGCCGCAAACGGTCGTCCATAAGCCCAACCTGCCGTCAACCGAAACGGCCGCACCAGCCTCTGCAGAACAGCGCGCCGGCGAAATCCGGGCCCTGCAACGCGACATCGCCAGGCGACGCCGCAAGAAGCTGTTCGCGCTGTTCTCGCGGCTTGCGGTTTTCGTGCTTCTGCCCACATTCGCGATGGGCTGGTACTTCTTCGTCATTGCCACGCCGATGTATGCGACCAAGTCGGAATTCGTCATCCAGCAGGCCGAAGCGCAGGGCAGTTCCGGGTTCGGCGGCCTGTTCCAGGGCACCGGCCTTGCCACCCAGTCCGAGGCCGTCAATGCGCAATCCTTCCTGACCTCGCGCGAGGCCATGCTGCGACTCGATGCGGATCATGCGTTCAAGGCGCATTTCCAGAGCGACGAGATCGACGCGATCCAGCGGCTCGACGCGGACGCCACCAACGAAGAGGCCTACGGTCTTTACCAGGACCATGTGCAGGTGGGCTACGACCCGACAGAGGGCATCATCAAGATGGAGGTGATCGCCGCAGACCCTGCCAAGAGCCAGGAATTCTCGGAGGCCCTGATCGGCTATACCGAAAACCGCGTCGACCAGCTGACCCAACGCATGCGCGAAGACCAGATGTCAGACGCGGTGGCCAATTACCAGGCCGCCGAGACCGCGCGCCAGCAGGCGCTTTCGGACCTGACGACAATTCAGCAGGAAGCCGAGGTCGTGGACCCGGCCAGCGCGGTGTCGGCCCTGCAACAGCGGATCAGCACGTTGGAGTTGCGCATGGACGAAAAGCAGATCGAACTCGCGAGCCTGCAAGCCAATGCGCGGCCGAACGAGGCGCGGGTTTCTGCCGTAGAGGGCGAAATCGCCCGGATCGGCGAGCAGATCGAATTGCTGCGCGGGCAGTTGTCTCAGGGCACTAACGGATCGCTCAGCCAGGCCGAGATCGTCGCCAAGCTGCGCGAGGCCGAGGAAAACTACGCCTTTGCCATCGAACGTGTCACCGCCGCACAGGCCGCCATGGACCAAGCCCGCATCGAGGCCAACCGTCAGGTGCGATTCCTGTCGGTCTCGGTCGCACCCATCGCGCCCGATGAGCCGACCTACCCGCGCGCTTTCGAGAACACCCTGTTGTCCTTCCTGATCTTCTCGGGCATCTACCTGATGATTTCGCTTACCGCCTCCATCCTCCGAGAACAGGTCAGTTCCTGATGAAAGATGTCTCTGTCGGCGCCCTGACGGTCTCCAACGACCGCCCCCTCACGCTGATCGCCGGGCCCTGCCAGCTTGAGAGCGAGGCACATGCCCTCATGATCGCTGAAACCATGGCAGAGGCCTGCGCCACGCACGGCGCGCAATACGTCTTCAAGGCCAGCTACGACAAGGCCAACCGCACCTCGCTGGGCGGCAAGAGGGGCCTGGGCATGGACGAAGGGTTGCGCGTGCTTCAGGCGGTGAAGGACAAGATCGGTTGCCCGGTCCTGACCGACATCCATTCCGAGGCGCAATGCGCCCCGGTGGCCGAGGTGGCCGACATCCTGCAGATCCCCGCCTTCCTGTGCCGCCAGACCGACCTGTTGCTGGCCGCCGGCGAAACCGGCGCGGTGATCAACGTCAAGAAGGGCCAGTTCCTCGCACCATGGGACATGCCCAATGTGATCTCCAAGATCGAAAGCACCGGGAATGACCGGATTTTGTTGACCGAGCGGGGCACGTCCTTCGGTTACAACACTCTCGTTGCCGACATGCGGTCTCTGCCGCAGATGGCAGCGACAGGCTACCCGGTGGTCATGGACGCGACCCATTCGGTGCAGCAGCCCGGCGGCCAGGGCGGCAGCAGCGGAGGCCAGCGCGAATTCGCCCCGGTGATGGCGCGCGCTGCAGTTTCTCTCGGCGTCGCGGCGGTTTTCATCGAAACCCACGAGGACCCGGACAATGCCCCCAGCGACGGACCGAACATGATCCCGCTGGACCGGATGGAGGCCCTCGTCGGATCATTGATTCAGTTCGACGCCTTGGCCAAGGCCGACCCGATCCGCCTTTAGCGCCCACGCCGCCCCAAGACGACTTCCAACCGGGCACCGGGCATTCTAAGCTGATTGCGATCTTCAATCGCGGCGGTATCCCTCATGCCCTTCCTGCGCCTGTGCCTGCTTGCTGTCTTCCTGGCCCTTCCCGTCCTGTCATGGGCCCAGGACACTGGCCCCAGCGGCACCATAACGGCCGCGCAGACGGCCCAGCAGGACGCCGAAATCGCCGTCCGCCTGCGCGAAATCCTGCAAGAACTGGGCAATTACGAGGATGTCACGGTTACGGTCGCGGACGGCATCGTCACCTTCCGCGGCACCGCCACGTCGCTGACCGAGGCGCAGGCGCTCGACGGCCTCGCGGCGCGGGTCGAAGGGGTGGTGGCCGTCAAGAACGAGGTGCGCGAAACCTCGGATATCGTCCGCCGCCTGGACCCCGCCTGGGACAGGTTCATGGGCAGGGTCGATGCCCTGCTGGTGCAATTGCCGCTGGCGCTGATCGCGCTGGGGGTCTTCCTGCTGATCGTCTTCATCGGGCTCCGCATCGGGCGCATGCGCCGCCCCTGGGACCGGCTCGCCCCGAATGCCTTCATCGCCGACCTGTTCCGCACGCTGGTCAAGATCGCCTTCGTCATCATCGGCATCGTCATCGCCCTGGACATCATGAATGCCACCGCGCTGCTGTCCACGATCCTCGGCGCGGCGGGCCTGATCGGGCTGGCCATCGGCTTTGCCGTGCGCGACACGGTCGAGAATTTCATCGCCTCGGTCATGCTGTCGATCCGCCAGCCCTTCCGCCCCAATGACGTGGTGGAAATCAACGGCGACGAGGGCAAGGTCATCCGTCTGACAAGCCGCGCCACGATCCTGCTCAGCTTCGACGGCAACCATATCCGGATCCCCAACGCCACGGTCTTCAAGAGCCGCATCGTGAATTACAGCCAGAATCCCGAGCGCCGCTTCATGTTCACGGTCGGTGTCGAAAGCGGCGCCGACCTGGGCGCGGTGCGCGAGGCTGCCACGGAGGCCGTGCGCGCCCTGCCCTTCGTGGTCGAGACACCGGGCGTTTCCGTCTGGCTGGGAGAGATCACCGATTCCGGGGTCGAGGTGATCGTGACCGGCTGGATCGACCAGCGCGAGACCTCGCTGCTGCTGGCCCGCAGCGAGGCCCTGCGCGCGGTCATGGCCGCCATCGAGGCGATGGGCGTCAAGATCCCCGATACCACCTACACGATCCGCATGGCGAGCGAAGACACGACTCCGCCGCCCACTCCCAAAACCACTTTGCCGGTTCCGGATCGGACTGCCGTTACGACCGATGCCGAGGCCGAGCTGGACAAGATCGTCGAGGCCGAACGCGAGGATGACGAGAACGAGGACCTGCTGCGCGAAGACGCCGCGAAAGAATAGCCGAAAACGCGACATTCAGGGCTTGATCACCCGCCCGCTTCGGCGTATCACGCGCTCCGCTGCTGGGGTGTAGCCAAGTGGTAAGGCAGCGGTTTTTGGTACCGTGTATCGTAGGTTCGAATCCTACCACCCCAGCCAGCGGTTCCTGCGAAATGTTACGCCAACGTTGACCTGAAGGCCTCCGGGGACGAAGCATGGATCGTGGCGGCGGATCAGGATCATATGCATTCGGCGGTGCGGAGACATCAGTCGGTCATGCCGTGTTGGTCGGTCACTGAGGCAGGAGGTCTTCGGTCATCGCCTCGGTCGCGCCAAGCGTGACCAAAGACTCGAAGAGGGCGGCAGGTGTATTCGCGGTGTGAACCCGGCACCCACCACCGGTTTCACGGAGCGCCAGTTTCGCCATGCTCTTCTGGGCGGTCATCAACCAAACTCGCCGTATCGAGTTCTATGGAAGTTTCGGGGCGGCCTGTCAGTTCGAGGACTTTCCCGGTTCGCCCTACGAGTCCGATATATGGCCTTCGAAAACCGATGTCATGACCCACCCTTAACTCGGTATTGGCAAATACTTCGGCGAGGCTGTAGCGGCCGCAATCCGCGCTGTCATGCGCGACTACGAAAAGCCACTCATACTCTGTAGACAGCATCGACAGGTAGCTTTCGACATGAAAGTCGAGAGCCAAGAGCGTCCCGGACTCTGCTTCAAAGGCGCATGTATCAAAGTGGCCCAGTAGATCTATCCGCCCAACTTCCGACTGCCCCAATACCGAAATACCTCTCTGGAGAACCACCCTCTGATTCAAATCGCGGTTTTCCACGAATGACTGACCTGTTCCGAAGGAGGCCGACCGAATGACAATAGCATCCTTCGATTGGATGGACCCCTGCCCGGCCCGCTGCAAATCCGCAGTCGGCAGGACGGCTCGATAGTTGGCGCCGTTGGATTCGCCGGCAAGCGGGGCAAGCAGCTCTTCCGTTTCAATCGGGGAGCGTTGGGGGAGGGGTGTCGCCCACCTCAGATCGGACTCATCGGTTCCCAGAAGTGCGCATGAGCTGTCATCCTGAGCCGGCACGCCATAATGACCCAAGGCGATTTCTTCGCAATCCTGGACCCACAGGAACCGGCTTGGTTCGGAAAGACCGGCAACAACCTCAGTCAGAGATTTGTCCCCATAGAACGAAAACCGAATGTCTTTCACCATGTTTTGCGGGTCTAGCATGAACAAGGCGGGATACCGGATGGTCCGGCTGCCAAGGACGATTTCGCCGTTTTCCTTGTCGATCTCGATCGTCTCGCCGAGTTCCGGATAGGCCCAAAGCGACGCGATATAGGATGCACTGTCTCCAATCGCGGTCTCAATGTCCTCGATCTCTGAACCGCCCGTGTCCGGTTCGGCCACCAGGGATCGACCCAATCCGAGGCCACGCACGGGGTAACCTATGAGGTCGAGCAAGGTTGCGCCGACATCAAGCGGCGATCCCGGGGTGCCGTCGTTGCGCGCCTCTATCCCGTCGCCCCTGATGAGCAGGAGATTCCGACGTTCGAGCGGCTCCAGGGTTGACCAAACCGTGTTCGGCATCGCGAGGTGGTCTGACGCGATGATCAAGACAGTGTTTTCAAGCGCACCTGAGCGTTCGAGTTCCAGCACCCATTCCGAGATCATCCTGTCGGCACAGAAGATCGCATCAAGAAGCGGGTCGGAGCCGTCGCCATAAGGTCGGTCCGTGCAGCCGGGTCCGGCATGCCCGCGCGGGTGGTGCGTATCCAATGTATTGACGACGAACCCGAAGGGTTGCTCTGCTTGGGACAGCTCGGTGATCCGTTCGGCCGCGATCTCAAGCACATATTCATCATGAAGCCCCCAGGGCGAAGGCTGGGTATCGGCCGGCACTTCCCCGCGCAGCGCGGCAACGCCCCTTACCGAGGCGAACCCGTGATTCTCGAACAGCTTGCCCCAGCCGGCAAAGTCCAGGCTGGCCCCTATCACATGTTCCAGTCGATACCCCTCGCTGGACAACAAATCTCCGATGCAGTTGGCACGTGGCAGGAAATGATCCAAGCCGGACATGGAGTTGCCCATCGCGGCCCCGACCAGAGGGACACCGCAAAACCCCGCAGTCATGCTGGCAATCGACCAACTCGTTCCAGAGACTTGCCGAATCTCGGTGAAAGACAGACTTGAGTCCTCAAGATCATTCAAATTTGGCGAAAGTCCGGGAAAAACACTTTCGTCTAGAAAGGCTCGTTCGTATTGCTCGGCATAAAGGATAACGAAGTTCTTGGGGTTTTGGTTCCGCGGCAAGTCATGGACCACCAAGAAATCCTCTGGAACGATGAGGCTTGATCCGCTCATGGAGCCTGCCAACCGAAAGAGGTCCAGCGCGCCGGGGTTAGTCAGCAGCACAAAAAAGCCCAGCACCAACCCTGCCATGCCGCGAGCACGCTTTGGGCGTTTCTCGTCTTTCGTCGAAATGGACTTATAGACGGCGACGGAGACTGCCCCAACGGCAATGATCGCCAGCGCCCCAAGGACGAACTGGTTTCGGAACTCTCCGTAGGCTGCTCCCTTCATGCCCATCTCGAGGTGAAAGAAGATCGACTCGTCGATGCCATTTCCGGTGAATTGGTCCGCCATGGCCCAGCTCAGGTTGAGGAAAAGAGCCAAGCCGACTGTCAAAACAGCCAAGACGCGCGCCCTGACGCCAAGTCCGGAACGGATCAGCAGGACGATCACGATGCCAAGGAATACGAAGTTGGCGAATGGTAGCAATCCAGACATTTCCTGTCTTTCGATAGTCTCGGCCGTTCAGCCTGCATGAGTGCATTGTATACGTTAATGGCCAAGCGTTTGGAATAATGGAAATATGCTGAAGACGCGGCGAGGGTCAGGACCCATTAATCCGTTTGGGGCTGCGCCGTTCATCCCGGCCCTGAGGTGGAACAGCACGGACCGGAGATTCCGTTGACGCCAATTTTGTCCCGGGCGACGAAAAACCGGCGAGTGAGAGCGGTGCGAAGGGCGCAAGCGCAGACATTCTGCGCGTCGGAAAGATGTTGTGCCAGACCATCAGCGCCACCAGCACGACAACGAGGCTCAGCGGACGCCGCAATGCTGTGATGACCGCGTTCACGTTCAGAAAAGGCCGCAGGCCTTGCTGTTCCGCCCGTTCAATCTTGCGTCACGGACGAGTGGCGCAGGGCAATTGCAATCAGACTGCCTTCGCGTAATCGTAGGTTTGCGGCCGTTCCTCCGAGTCAGCTTGCAGCTGTCAGGTGTAGGTTCTCGTCTCCAGGTCGATCGCGGCAAGTTCTGCGGTGCAGGTCTCAAGGAACGTGGCCTCGGCATCGGATCGGCGGCGGCCGGGATTGGTGATCAGGTAGATATTGACCATGGGCAGGTCCTCNTGNGGCGGCAATTGGCGTATGCGCCCGGCGGCGACGTCCTGGCGGGCAACATGCAGGGGCAGCGCCCCGATACCGACATTGGCCATGATCATGCGGCGGATCTCGTTCAGGTTCGAGGAGACGCCCCGGCCCTGATCGGCCAGCCCGGCCCGCGCGCGCAGCCGCGAAATCGCTTCCAGCGGGCCGCCCTCCGCCTCGGTCTGGAAGGCCACGAAAGGCTCTCCGTGCAACGCTGAAGGGTCAATGTTCTCGACCGCAAATAGCGGGTGCCGCGCGCCGCAATACAGGCCGAAATATTCCCGATACAGGATCATCGTATCCAGGTTCTGCGGCACACGCGTCATCAGGCAGATGCCGAAACTGGCCCGGTTCTGACTGATCATCGTGACGACGTCCTCACTTTCGATCACCGAAAAGGAATAGGTCACATGCGGATGGGCCCGCGAGAACCGGTTCAAGATATCGTCGAAATGCTCGCAGACCACGGAACTCGTGATCGCGATCGACAGGTGCCCGCGCAGCTCGGTGTTGTCCACGTCCAGTAGCGAGGGCAGTTGCGACACAGACCCNAATATCTTGGCGCATTCGGAATAGAGCGCCTGGCCCGGCCGGGTGACCGCGAATTCGTTCGGCTTGCGGATGATCAACTGTTTTCCCGTGGCCTGCTCCAACCGTTTGAGCGCGGCCGAGACCGTGGGCTGCTTGAGCCCGAGGAAGTCGGCCGCCTTGGAGATGCCGCGCTGCTCCACAACCACCATGAAGGTGCGCAGAAGGTTCCAGTCTAGGTTCCAGGGAAACCGTTGATGTTGCGGCAGGCTCATAGATCACATCTATATTAAACGTAGTATATATTTATTTGCGCGATACCAAGCGACATGCAAGGGTCTTGTCCAGAGCGGGGCGAACCCGCCTATTCTCGCGCGGGCGCCACGCCCGCCCGGACCAACCCAACATGGAGACCACAATGAATTCTCGCCGTATGATCCTGAAGACCTCCCTGGTCGCTGCGGGCCTTGCCGTTACCGGGCTGACCGGTGCCGCCGCCGAAGAGCTCGAGACCCTCAAGGAAGAGGGCGTGATCCGCATCGCCATGTCCGGCGCCTACCCGCCGTTCAACTTCGTCAATGACCAGAACGAGGTGGTCGGCTTCGACCCGGCCATCGGCGCCGAGATCGCCGAGCGTATGGGCCTCGAAGTCGAGATCGTCACCACCGCCTGGGATGGGATCATCGGCGGCCTGCTGGCCAACAAGTACGATGCGATCGTCGGCTCCATGACCATCACAGAGGAGCGCGACGAGGTGGTCGATTTCGTCGGTCCCTACTATTCCGACAAGCGCGCCATCTTCACCAACCCCGGTTCGGGCATCGAAAGCCTGGACGACCTGGAAGGCGTCAAGGTCGGCCTGACCCTGGGCGAGACCCACGAGGACTGGGCCCGCGACCGCGGCTACAATGTCAGCACCTACAAGGGTCTGCCCGAACTGCTGCTGGAACTGGAAAACGGCCGTGTTGATGCGATCGTCAACGACTCCATCGCCGCCATTCTCGCCATGACCGAGAAGGGTCAGGAGTACGAGATGTTCGCGGACCCCACCACCGAACCCTTCGGCGCCGGTATCGCGATCCGCGAGGGCAACCCCGAACTGGCCGCAGAAATGCAGGCTGCGCTGGACTCCATGATGGAAGACGGCACCTATCTGGCCATTGCCGAGGAATGGATCGGCGACGACATCCGCTGAACGCATCGGCCCCCGGCGCCTTCGCGGCGGGGGCCCTTTCTGACCCGTCCGGCCCGGCAGTCGCATGCCGGACCGTCACCGGGTGAGTGCCTTTTTCCGGACACCGGTGCGACCCGCCCTGACCTGCAGACAATCCAAGGAGGACTGACATGGACATCGACCTGATGATGCGGGTCTATCCGTTCTTCCTGACCGCGGCCTGGACGACGATCCAGCTTTCCGTTCTGACCGCGCTGCTGGGATTGGCCATGGGCGCCCTGGGGGCCTCGGCCCGGCTGTCGCGCTTCGCGCTGGTGCGTTTCATCGGCGCTGCCTATGTCAGCCTGTTCCGCGGCACACCCGCGCTGATCCAGCTTTTCATCCTGTATTTCGGCGGACCCCAGATCGGGATCCAGCTGGACGCCTTCGAGGCCGGTGTCATCGGGCTGGGCATCAATGCCGGGGCCTACATGACCGAGACCATCCGCGGTGCCATCATCTCTATCGACAAGGGCCAGCGCGAAGCCGGCCGGACGCTGGGGCTGAGCCAGTGGCAGGCCACATATAAGATCATTCTGCCGCAAGCCGCCCGGCTGATGGTGCGCCCGCTCGGCGTCAACCTGAACATGCTGATCAAGGCCACCGCACTGGTCGCGGCGATTTCGGTTGTCGAGCTGACCTATACCGCCCAGCGCTATATCGGATCGACCTACAAGCCCTTCGAGATGTTCCTGCTCGCCGGGGTTCTTTACATGATCATCATTTATGCGACCGGCCGCGCCGTGGCTTGGCTGGATCGCAGAGTGCAGATCACCTGAGCGGGAGAGAGACGACATGGGCCTCGATTTCACGGTAGTTCCCGGCCATCTGGATATCATTCTTCTGGGCTGTGCCTGGACGATAGGCATCGCTGTCGCTGCCGCCCTGCTCAGCTTTTTCGGGGGCATCGTCTTTGCAGTGATCGCGCTATACGCGCCCTGGATCATCCGCCAGCCGTTCCGCCTGATCGAATGGGTCTTCATGGGCACGCCGCTTCTGCTGCAACTGTTCCTGATCTATTTCGGTCTGGTGCAGATCGGCATCGACCTGCCCGCTTTCGTGGCCGGGATCATCGGCTTGGGGCTGCACTTCGCTGTCTACAATTCCGAACTGATACAGACCGCGATCCTGTCCGTGGACAAGGGCCAGATGGAAGCCGCGCGCACCGTCGGCCTGTCGCGCGGCCAGGCCTTGCGCAAGGTGGTGATCCCGCAGGCGGTGCGCGACGTCATCCCGCCCATCGGCAACAACATGATCGCCCTGCTCAAGGACAGCGCACTGGTCTCGGTGATCGGGGTGAGTGAGCTGACACTGTCCGCCCAGCGCGCCATCGGCGCCACCTATCGCCCCTTCGAGTTCTACCTCGTGGCCGCGATGTTCTACTACGTCATCAATCTCTGCATGGAATGGGTGCAGCGCCGCATCGAGCGCCGCATCTCCATCTCTCGCTGATCCAGGAGCCCGAACATGAGCGACAAGGACCATTTCGTCGAAATCCGCCACGCCCAGAAATCCTATGGATCTCTGGAGGTGCTCAAGGATATCAGCCTGAACGTGGAACGCGGCCAGATCGTCGCGATCATCGGTCCCTCGGGGTCCGGCAAGTCCACCCTGCTGAGGGCGATCAACGACCTCGACCCCCTGACCGGCGGAGAGGTCTGGCTGGATGGTGTGCAGGTGAACAAGTCCCTGCCCCATCGCCAGTATGAAAAGCACATCAACGAGATGCGCCAGCAAGTCGGCATGGTGTTCCAGCACTTCAACCTGTTCCCGCACATGACCGCTAGGGAAAATGTGACGATGGCACCGATGCTGCTCAAGGGCCTGTCCAAGGCCGAGGCGGACAAGCTCGCCGAGGAACAGCTCGACAAGGTCGGCATGCTGGACCGCATCGACTATTACCCCTCGCGCCTGTCGGGTGGCCAGAAACAGCGCGTGGCCATTGCCCGTGCGTTGGCGATGAAGCCGAAGCTTATGCTGTTTGACGAGGCGACCTCGGCGCTCGACCCGGAGCTGGTCGACGAGGTGAATATGGTCATGAAGAAACTGGCCGAAGAACACATGACCATGATCATCGTCACTCACGAGATGGATTTCGCGGCGTCAGTCTGCGACCGGGTCCTGTTCATGGATCAGGGGGTCGTCGTCGAGGAAGGCCCGCCCAGTGTCGTCTTCAAGAACCCGACCAAGGACCGCACCCGCGAATTCCTGCGCAAACACCTGGCAGGTGCCGCGTGACGGACGCTCCCTCCTACCTGTTCTACCAGTCGCGCAACCCGCGGCCCTTTCTGGACCGGGGCGAGGGGATTTACCTGTTCGATGAGAACGGCAAACGCTACATCGACGGCTCCTCTGGCGCGATGGTGTCGAATATCGGCCATTCCAACCCGCGCGTTCTGGCCAAGATGAAGGCGCAGATGGACAAGGCGACCTTTGGCTACCGGCTGCATTTCCGAACCCACCCGTCCGAAGACCTCGCCGCAAAGACGGTGCAGATGACCCCCGAGGGGCTGGACCGTGTCTTCTTCGTTTCCGGCGGGTCCGAGGCGGTGGAAAGCGCGGTGAAACTGGCCCGGCAATACGCCCTGACCCAAGGCCAGGGCACACGTCACAAGGTGATTTCGCGGTTTCCATCCTATCATGGCTGCACCTTCGGGGCGCTGGACCTGACAGGGTATGCCCCTCTGCGCGAGCCCTTCGCCCCGATGATGGAAGGGATGCCTAAAGTCGCCGCGCCCATGACGTATCTCGACCGGGATAACCTGACCGAAGAGGCGCGAGGCCTGAAATATGCGGACCTGTTGCGGGACAAGATCCTTGCCGAAGGGCCGGATACGGTGCTGGCCTTCCTGATGGAGCCTGTTGGCGGCGCCTCGACCGGCGCGTTGGTGGCCCCCGACAGCTATTACACCCGCGTGCGCGAAATCTGCGACGAATTCGGTGTTCTGCTGATCCATGACGAGGTCATGACCGGCGCAGGCCGCACTGGGCGCTTTCTCGCCTCGGAGCACTGGGGCGTCACGCCGGACATCGTGGCGCTGTCCAAGGGCTTCGGCGCGGGCTATGCGCCGCTTGGGGCCATCGTGGCCGGGGCGCGGCTGGTCGAGCCAGTGCTGGACGCGGGAGGGTTCCTGCATGGCTTCACCTATGCCGGCAACCCCT
>PR_CR_10_Liq_3_inCRDRAFT_1000187_pt1 | contig 17898 bp, 18 predicted proteins | sample PRCRCaboRojoPR_2_FD_10240 | JGI IMG/M metagenome (IMG submission 10240)
CGAGGGTCTTGTAATCGCCCAACACCACCGCACCAACCGAGTCGCGCTCGAGGTTCAGTGCCAAGCCATAAACACCGCCTTCAAACTCAATCATCTCACCGTACTGGACTTCGGTGAGGCCATGAATTCGGATAATACCGTCGGTCACAGAGACCACGGTGCCTTCGTTGGTAGCCTGCGAACTCACATCCAGCTGTTCTATGCGCTGGCGAATGATGTCGGAGATTTCCGAAGGGTTCAGTTGCTGCATGACCTATTCCTCTATCAAGGTGTCAGCGCGCCGGACAGCTTATTGAGCCGCCCGCGAACTGAGCCGTCGATGACAAGATCGCCGGCACGAATCACTGCCCCGCCCAAGAGGGCAGGATCGGTTTGGGTAGTTAGTGTTACGGTACGGCTCAACTTGCGGGCAATGGCATCGGCCAAGCGCGCAGCTTCGTCATCGGTGACATCCCGTGCTGACGTTACCTCTACCTCCACCGTGGCCTCTTGCTGCGCTTTCAGCTCGGCATATTGGAGGGCCACTTCTGGCAATAACACTAGGCGATGATGGCTTGCCATAACACTTAAAAAATTACTGAGGCCAGCGGGGGCATTACCGTCGACGAGTCCTGCCACTAACTCTGCCCGATGCTCAGCGGTGCGGGCGGGGTCTTGCAGCATTGCCGACACCCTTGGCTCGCGGCTGATTGCAGCGAGGCTTTGAAGCACCTCATGCCATGCATCAAGGTTGCCTTGTGCACGCGCAACAGCAAATACAGCTCGGGCGTAGGGGCGCGCCAATGTCATCGGCTCGATCATGGATTAAGACTCCGCCGTCAGACTGTTGAGTAACGCAGCGTGTTTAGAAGCGTCAATCTCAGCGGCCAAGATCTTCTCCGCACCAGCAAGTGCAAGTGCACTAACCTGCGCCATGAGTTGCTCTTGTGCCCGGGCACGCTCTTGCTCAATGTCGGCATCGGCGGCGGCTTTGATCCGCGCTGCCTCCGCCTGAGCGGCCTCTTTTGCCTCTTCTACCATCTGGCTCGCGCGCTTATTGGCGGCCTCGATAATACCAGCGGCTTCTCGCTTAGCTTCAGCCATATGTTCTACGGCCTGCTTTTGCGCAATTTCAAGATCGTGGCTGGCTCTATCCGCCGCCGCGAGGCCTTCCGCGATCTTCTGTTGCCGCTCTGCCATGGCTCCCGTAATAGGTGGCCATACATAGCGCATACAGAACAAGACGAAACCCGCAAAGGCGATCAGCTGGCCGATCAATGTCAGGTTAATGTTCACGTGTAACTCCGGTGTCTGGTGGCTGGATTAAAGACCGCGCAGGGTCTGATGATCAGCCCGCGACAACGAAGATCAGGTACATGGAGATACCAACACCGATAATCGGGATGGCGTCTACCAGACCGGCAGCGAGGAAGAAGGAAACCTGCAGTTTAGGTCCGAGTTCAGGCTGACGTGCAGAGGACTCGAGCAATTTGCCGCCGAGCATGCCTACACCGATGGCTGCGCCAAGGCCGCCGAGGCCTGTCATGATGGCCGCTGCAATGTATACCAGTTCCATAGTGCTCTCCTTGGGGTGGGTTTTCCGCGTTTCTTGCGGAAGGGTTTAGTGATCTTCGTGCGCCATGCTCAGGTAGACAATTGTCAGTACCATGAAGATGAACGCTTGTAAGGTAATTACCAAAATATGAAATATTGCCCAGCCGATTTGCAGGAGACCTGCAGGTACCATCCAGGCGATGCCGGCGCTGAAAATAACGGCGATAAGGATAAACACCATTTCACCGGCATACATATTGCCAAATAGTCGTAAACCGAGTGAGAAAGGCTTAGCCAAGAAGCCTACAAACTCGATGGTGAAGTTAAGAGGAATAAACGCCGGATGGTTAAAGGGCACCAGCGTGAGCTCTTTGACAAAACCGAATCCTTTGACCTTGATAGAGTAATAGATCATCAGGAAGAACACGCCCAGAGCCATGCCCATAGTGATGTTGGGGTCAGTAGAAGGGACCACCTTTTGGTAAGGAATACCAAGGGCGACCAACAGCACTTCAGGGATCAGATCAACGGGGATCAAGTCCATAAAGTTCATGAGGAAGACCCAGACAAAAATAGTCAGCGCTAACGGGGCTACCAGCGGGTTGCGGCCGTGGAATGTGTCGCGCACCGTGCCGTCGACAAACTCAACGACCATCTCAATAAAGTTGACCAAGCCGCTTGGGGTGTCGGCGCTGGCTTTGCGCGCCACTTTTGCGAACAACCAGCAAAAGATAATGCCCAGACTTAAGGACCAAAACATAGAGTCTAGGTGAATGGCGTTGAAACCCATTGCAGTGGCTTCTTCACCACCATGGGCAATCGTCCACTGACCGCCAGGACCTACGATGTCCGTACCGTGTTCGGTATGGCGCTCGTAACCCTCGGGTAACTTGCCAAAAGTCAGGTTTGTCAGGTGATGCTTAATGTAGCCTGCTACTGTCTGCTCGCCGCCACTGCCTGCCATGCTTTTGTACCCTGTTTGCTATCGATTCACTCTGGCGGCCAATACGGCCGTCGATGCGGTGGTCGTCACTATGGCAATAACCGTGCCCAACAGTGTGGCCAATAAGGTCGCTTGGGGAACGGTCGCAAACCATAGCCCATAACCTGCCGCGCAGAGCGCAAATTTACCCAGCGCCAGCCAAGCTGACTGCTGACCTGCCTCGCGATTTACACCGCGAAGGTAAAACCAAAGCTGAGGCACGAGTACGACACACGCCCCAACCAATATATCGGTGCCAATGGCCAGCCCTAACGTAGCGCTGGCTATTGCAGACGCCACGGTAGCAGCGCATGCACCTACTAGGGTCACACCCAACAATGACCGCCGCAATTGGCGCCAGGGTGTAATCACCATAAACCTATGGAAGGTAGCCACAAGTACACACGTGGCTTGTATGACTCAAGGTCCCCCAACCAAGCGGGCGCGAGTGTAGGTGAATTAGGGCCGCGCTTCAACATGCTTGATCGTTAGCGTATTCGACCGAGAATGCCATCCAGCTCATCCAAATTGGTGTAACTGATGACCAATTTGCCACGACCCTTCGGATCGTGGTTGATCGCCACCGCTGCACCGAGTCGCTCCGACAAACTGCGCTGCAGTGCCGCTATATTGGGATCGAGGGTGGTATCGGATTTCGATGAGGACGAGCCAGCACCGAGTAACTGTTTCACCAGACGCTCGGTTTGACGTACCGAAAGTGCACCGGAAAGGACTTGTTTTGCTGCTTTTAACTGCAATGGCCCTTCCAAGGCCAGTAACACTTTTGCATGACCCATATCGAGTTGATTGGTCTCGACAAGTTCTCTGACCGATTGCTCCAGTGACAATAAGCGCAGTAGATTGGCGATGGCTGAGCGGGATTTACCGACGCGTTCGGCGACCTGCTGTTGGCTGAGCTCAAATTCCACTTGCAAGCGTCTCAGGGCCTGCGCCTCCTCAATAGGGTTAAGATTTTCCCGTTGAATATTCTCTATCAACGCCATCGCAATGGCAGAATCATCACTGACATCGCGAACAATCGCCGGAATTCGGTCCAGACCCGCCAACTGGGCAGCGCGCCAACGGCGTTCACCGGCAATAATTTCAAACTGATCACCACTAACAGGGCGAACCACGATGGGTTGCATCACACCCTCATGGCGAATGCTGCTAGCGAGCTCTTCAAGGGCTGATGGATCGAAATCCCGACGGGGCTGATATTTGCCACGCTTTAATTGCTCTAGGGGAAGTTGCCTTAAGCCATCGCCGCTTTCGTGACCTGCGGACTCACCGGGTGCTGCCTGGGTGTCTGTTTGCGGACGGGTCGATCGCACCGCCCCAATCAGCAGATCTAAGTCCTTGCTTAACCGTTTTTTACGTGTTGACACTAACGTTCCTCCAGCCGGGGGCCGGTTACTCAGTGGGCTGGGGCCTGACGCTTAATAAACTCGCCCGCTAACGCCGCGTAAGCCTTGGCACCCGTCGACAAACGATCGTAATACAGGGCGGCTAAGCCGTGACTGGGCGCTTCAGCGAGCCGAACATTTCTCGGAATGACGGTCCGGTACACAAGATCGCCGAAATGTTTATGCAACTGGGACGATACCTCACCGGTCAGGGCGTTGCGAGGGTCGTACATGGTCCTAAGAATACCCTCAATATCGAGATCGGGGTTAACCGTATCAGCCACGCGACGAATGGTATTCAGCAAAGCCGATAAACCCTCAAGAGCAAAATACTCACATTGCATGGTAATGATGACACTGCGAGCAGCAACGAGTGCATTCACAGTGAGCATGCTCAATGAGGGAGGGCAATCGATAATCACAAAATCGTATTTGACGGCATGGGTAAGTGCATTCGCTAACCGCCGCTCTCTATTTTCTACATCGAGCAACTCGACTTCTGCGGCTGTTAAATCGCGGTTCGCAGGCACGACAAAATAACCATTGTCTTGTGCCTGAACCGCAACCTGCTCAATCGGTGTGTTATCGATGAGCAAATCATAAGCAGTGAGTTCAACACCATGCTTATCGATTCCTGATGACATCGTGGCATTACCTTGGGGATCGAGGTCGACCAACAACACGGATTTCCCCATGGCTCCAAGACTAGCGGCCAAATTGACGCTTGTGGTTGTCTTACCAACACCACCCTTTTGATTAGCCACTGCCACAGTCTTCATNTTTGCTCCAGAAGCACGAACCGGTTGTTAGCCCGCGTGCCCATAGCCAACGATTAATGTTTAGCCGCTCTCAGTTCTACCAACCAGCGCGCTTCATTAAGCCCCGGTACCGTTAAGGATTGTCGTGTCACGGGCACCACGTTAGGCCAATCATCTTGTAATGCCCGCAGTTCAGCTTCGACGTCAGCCCCCTTCATGGCAAATATCCGAGTACCCTGCCGCAGCAAGGGCTCGCACATCTTCACCATATCACTCAAACTTGCAAACGCTCGACTGACAACAAGATCGGGCACTGCAGTGGCTACAAACTGCTCTACACGGGTTTCATGCAGGCTGATGTTAGACAAGCCGAGCTGTGTTTTCACCTGAAATAAAAAACGGATTTTCTTGCCGTTGCTATCGAGCAGAGCCACTTGGCGATTAGGTTGCATAATGGCAATAGGCACACCGGGTAGCCCAGCACCTGTGCCCACATCAAGCACTGAACCTTCGGGCAAATGGGGCAAAATCGCGAGACTATCGAGCAAGTGGCGGATTACCATGCTCGGCAAATCTCTCACGGCGGTCAGGTTATACGCCTTGTTCCAGCGGCTCATCAGCTGCAGATACATCATAAGTGCTGTGATTTGCTGGGAATCAATGGCTAGTTGCAGCTGAGCCATACCCTCAGCTAGATGTCGCCTTAAGGGCTCATCCATTGGCAACGGCAGGGCGGTGATGTCGTTTTTTCAGATGCACTAACAGCAGAGATAACGCCGCAGGGGTTACACCAGAGATACGAGAAGCTCTTGCTATGGACGTTGGCCGAGCGTGAGCTAACTTTTGACAAATCTCATTGGATAATCCCGCGACGCGGCTGTAGTCAAGATCAACTGGAATGGGCGTCGCCTCTTGTTGTTGCAAGCGATCAATCTCATCTTGCTGACGAGCTATGTAGCCGGCGTATTTGATTTGGATTTGCACCTGCTCTCGAGTTTGTTCGTCGTCAATGGGGGATTTAGATAGCAAATCAGCGACGTCGTCATAGTTCAACTCAGGCCGTCGTAATAAATCGGCGAGGGAATATTCTCGCGTTAACGGATTAGTGAGTTTGGCGTTTAATGTCTCTACCCGAGGGGAAGTTGGCTGCACATAAGTCGTTGCCAAGCGATGCAACTCCGTATCAATGTCAGCTTTCTTACGTTCAAACAATTGCCACTGCTGATCACCCACCAAGCCGAACTGTCGGCCCAAAGCTGTCAATCGCAGATCCGCATTATCTTCACGCAGCAATAAGCGGTACTCCGCCCTTGAGGTGAACATGCGGTACGGTTCTTGGGTTCCTAAGGTTACAAGATCATCAACTAGCACACCCAAATAAGCTTCGTCCCGCCGAGGCTCCCAGGCGGGTAGATCGGCGCAAGCCCTGGCGGCGTTTAAGCCAGCTAAAAGCCCCTGAGCACCCGCTTCTTCATACCCGGTAGTGCCATTAATCTGACCGGCAAAATACAAACCACTAACGGCTTTGGTCTCTAGGGAATGCTTGAGATCCCTCGGGTCAAAATAATCATATTCGATGGCGTAACCGGGGCGGGTGATCTGAGCGTTTTCCATCCCCTTTATAGAGCGCACAAAGTCAAGCTGTACATCAAAGGGTAGGCTTGTCGATATGCCGTTGGGGTAAAGCTCGGTCGAGGTTAAGCCCTCGGGCTCGAGAAAAATCTGGTGTGAATCTTTATCCGCGAACCGATGAATCTTATCTTCAATACTGGGGCAGTATCGGGGGCCAGCTCCCTCAATAACACCACTAAACATCGGCGATCGATCGAGGGATTGCCGAATAATATCGTGGGTTTGCGTATTGGTATGGGTAATCCAGCAACAGCGCTGCTCAGGATGTTGATCGATAGAACCCATGAACGACATCACCGGTTCTGGCTGATCACCCCACTGTTCTTGCATGACACTGAAATCAACGCTTCGCGCATCAATGCGTGGCGGTGTACCTGTTTTTAATCGCTCGGTGCGAACGCAAAGTTCCCGCAGACGCGCTGCCAACCCAATACTGGCGGCGTCTCCCGCACGACCCCCTTCATGATTTTGCAGGCCCACATGAATTCGGCCGTTTAAAAAAGTACCGGCAGTCAGCACGATGCTACGAGCGTGAAAGGTGAGGCCAGTGCGAGTGATCGCTCCGATCACTTTATCGCCTTCCAACAACAGGTCTTCAACTGAATCTTGAAAAACAGCAAGCCCCGGTTGATTCATAATCATTGATCGTATGGCATTGCGGTACAGAACTCTGTCTGCTTGCGCTCTCGTGGCGCGAACCGCCGGGCCTTTGCGCGCGTTGAGCACTCGAAATTGGATACCCGCAGCATCGGTAGCCCTGGCCATAGCGCCGCCTAGGGCGTCGATTTCCCGAACAAGATGACTCTTGCCAATGCCGCCAATAGCGGGATTACAGGACATCTGGCCCAGGGTATCGATAGAGTGACTCAATAGCAGGGTTTTGGCACCTGCGCGCGCAGCAGCCAAGCACGCCTCTGTGCCGGCATGGCCACCACCGATAACGATCACATCAAATTGTGTTGGATACGAAGTCACTTGCCGCGCCAACCTATGAAAAGTAAACCGGAGTCACTGTGCAGGGACACCCAAGGGATGTCCATAGCTAGCAGCAGTCATTACGCCATTTGGGCGCACGAGTATAGGGCGAGGTGAGTGTTTGGAAAAGAGGCGTATCGGATAGGCTAGGTTGTTGAATTTATACGTCGTTTCAATAAGTAGTTATTTTTTCTTTGAGTGAGTAAGAGATATTGATGTAGTTACTATTGAGGCTGCAGCTGTAAGTGGATAACACGCTCAAGTCCACTAAGTAAGCATCACACAGGGGCGCATAACACTGGGTAAGGACTCTGTTTCGAACCGGTATGGTGGGTGAGTGGTCTGTGGATGGTTTGGCCGTTAAAAACGTCTGTCTTGTTATACGAAGGATGCCCAGACCTTNTTAACAGCTTCGGGCTTACCGTTATCAGCTAACGTTAACGCNAGCGTTTAATGCATGCTTGTTGTGAGTATACGTTGCGAAATTTGAGTAAGAACTGTGGGTAACGTGACGTTAAGCTGTGCACCGCGCTTATTTGCCTATACAAAAAGAGCTGAATATTTCTCCGAGCAAATCATCGCTAGACAGTACACCTGTGATTTGCCCCAACTCATCGTGGGCACGGCGTAGATCCTCAGCTAGCAGTTCGCCCGCTCCGGTGGCCAAGAACTGATCGTTGGCATCGCGCAGGAGGGTGAGCGTGTTGGTCAATGCAAGCAAGTGTCGTTCGCGTGCACTGTAGGGGCTTTGAGTGGCTTCTTGTACACCTAAGAAATGTAAGATCGTCTTTTTCAATGCGGGTAGGCCATCCCCTGTGATGTTCGAGATGCACACGGTGCGGCTAAGTGTCATTGTTGAGGGTGCTGTTGTTGAGGTGGAGGTTGCGGGTCGGCCTGACTGATCAATCTTGGTGAGTACTTTAATAATATTGTCATGGGAAAGGCCCAAGAGTTCGGGTTCTTCGGCACTTTGGGGGCTATTGTCATCGCACAGGTGAAGCACCAGATCAGCATCAGCGATTGCCTTTTGGGCCCGCCGAATACCCTCTTGCTCAATGACGTCGTCACTCTGTCGGAGACCCGCGGTATCGAGGATATGTATGGGCACGCCAGCAATATTAATGTGTTCTCTGATCACATCGCGGGTCGTACCTGGCACGTTTGTAACGATAGCTAGGGCATCGCCCGCCAGGTTATTGAGCAGGCTGCTTTTGCCTGCGTTGGGTTTCCCTGCCAGTACAACCGTGGCACCCGACTGATAAATAAGCCCTTGTTGTGCCCGTTGATGAATCGTTTCACCCAGGGTCAGACCCTCTTTGAGTTGCTCTTTTACGTGCCCGTCAGACAGGAAATCAATTTCCTCTTCAGGAAAGTCTATGGCCGCTTCGACATAGACGCGCAGTTTTAGTAGGTGATTTGCCAGTTGATGGACATCCCGCGAGAAGTCGCCCCGAAGGGATGATTGCGCCAGTCGAGCGGCGGTTTCAGTTTGTGCACTGATGAGGTCAGCGATAGCCTCTGCCTGCACTAAATCCAGTTTGTCATTAAGGAATGCCCGCTCTGAAAATTCCCCCGGTCGAGCTTGTCTTGCACCCAGTTCGAAACATCGGCGTAATAAGCTATTGAGAACGATAGGCCCCCCATGACCCTGCAGTTCAATGACATCTTCACCGGTAAAGGAGTGGGGGGCAGGGAAATAGAGTGTCAGGCCGGTATCGATAGTGTCGCCGCCATCGGTGCGAAAAGCCGTGTAGTGAGCGGTTCGAGGGGTCAAACCTGACTTACCTGTCAGCGTTAAAGCGAGGGTATAGGCCTTAGGGCCTGACAGACGAACGATGCCAATGCCGCCAAAGCCAGATGCTGTGGCAACGGCGGCTATGGTATCGCTGGTGTATAACTGTCTATTGGCCACAGTGTGGTAGGTGCGGACGCTTTAGGTTTTCGCGCCTTCGCGCTCAATCGCTCGAGTGATAAACCATTGTTGAGCCATCGACAGCAAATTGTTGCATAACCAGTACAACACCAAGCCGGCGGGGAACCACAAGAAAAAGAATGTGAAGACAATGGGTAGGTACTGCATGATTTTGGCTTGCATTGGATCCGGCGGTGGCGGATTCAGCTTTTGCATAAAGTACATGGAAGCGCCCATAAGCACTGGCAGCACAAAGTAGGGATCCATGACTGATAGATCGTTAATCCATAACGCGAAGGGNGCCTGGCGCAATTCTACGGATTCCATCAGTACCCAGTAGAGCGCTATGAAAACCGGCATTTGTATCAGGATAGGAAAACACCCACCCATTGGGTTGATCTTTTCTTTCTTGTAGAGCGCCATCATGGCTTGAGATTGTTTCTGTTTGTCGTCTGGGTACTGCTCTCGGATGCTCTGCATTTTTGGCTGAACTTTCCGCATTTTTGCCATAGAGCGATAGCTGGCAGCAGACAACTTAAAGAAAGCCCCCTTGACTAGGACGGTAAGCAAGATAATAGCGACGCCCCAGTTCACCACGATGGCTTGAATTTGAGTCAGTAGCCAGAACAGAGGTTGAGCGATCCACCATAACCAACCGTAATCCACAGTTAAGTCAAGGTGTGGAGAGATTTCTGCTAGTCGGTACTGGTCTTTGGGGCCCAAATAAAGTTGTGCACTCCAGTTTGCCTCTGTTCCCGGATCAAGTTGTATGGCTGTACTCGTCAGTCCCGCGATGTTGAAGCCGGCGGCATTTTGACGCGCATAGTATTGATGGTTTTGATTGGCTGCTGGAATCCAAGCGCTTAAAAAATAATGTTGCAGCATAGCGATCCAGCCACCTTGGTTAGATCCCTGCCAGGGGTCATCGGCCATGTCGCCAAAGCTAAATTTCTGAAATCGTTCTTCGGGGGTTGTGGTGGCGGCCCCGATAAAAGGCTGCATACCAAACCCGCTGGTATCCGCATCAGGAGCGGGTGTGCTGTCTCGTTTTAATTGTACGAAAGGGACGGCTTGCCAGCGCTCGTTGCTGGTGTTTTCGACGGTGAAGGTGAGTGTGACTAGATTGCTGTTCGGTTCAAACCGATAACTTTTGGTGACTTTGACAGCATTGTCAGTGGCAAGCTGTAAATCAATTTGCAGCGCTTTATTGCCTTGCATGCTGTAATGGGTGGCGCTGCTGGTGTAGCGGGCACGTTGGGGTGTGTCGGTGCCGTTGGGGCCGACCAGTCCACTTTGGGCAACATAGGTTCGTGTATCGTTGCGCTCCAGCAATATGAACGGATCATCGGGTTGATCAATTTGATCTGGAAAATCCCTNAAAGCGGCTTCGACNATATCGCCGCCCGTAAGATCAATCACAACNTCAAGTGTATCTGTAGTGACGGTGATGAGTTGTTGCGCTGGTTTGTNGACGATGTCCTTAGTAGTTTCTACCTCTATGACGGGGACATCCAGGGGTGTGTCACTCATCGTCGTTTCATTGGAGTCAGTGGCTAAGGTCAAAGTCTGACCTGAGGTCCCAGTGTCGGTGCTGGGCATGTTCAACGTGTCGGCTAGTCGGATGCGTTCAGTTGTGTTGAGTTGTTGCTCTTTAAAAGCGGTCCACTCGCCCAATAACATGACAGCCAGAGCAGCACTGGCTGCGATAAGAAGGTAACGGGGGATATCCATAATCTCTATATTCAATGTGTTGTAGCGATGAAGAGTGATTAACAACGCGATCTGTCATCGCCACATTCGCGCTTGGATTTAAACTCTGGGACGGGATCATACCCGCCTTCGCACCAGGGATGACACCGGCTGAGTCGACGAATTGTAAGCCAAGTACCTTTTAGGACACCAAATCGCTGGATTGCCTCCGTGGCATAGTGTGAGCAAGTGGGCTCGAAACGGCATGAAGGTCCCAAATAAGGGCTAAGCAACCAGCGATAAGCGGTAAGTAGAGCGAGTGCTAAACAGGTAGGCATCTGTTTCATCCAAGAGGCTACCTTTAATAGGGTCGATGAGGTCGTCATCTGTTTGCCGAGTCTTCCAGTCGCTGCCATAGCTTCGTCAACAGCGCGTTCACGGCCTGACTGTCGAGATTATCGATGCCGCGACGCGCTAAAAATATGATGTCGAAGTTACCCTGAGCATGTGTTGCTCGTCGAAAATACTCACGCACCAGTCGTTTTATACGATTGCGTTCAACGGCTTTTCTAACGTTCTTTTTGGCAATAATCAGACCAAGGCGGGATGTGTTGTGCTGGCTAGCGCGGGCGAGTAAAAGCCCATGTTGACGGGAAGCTTTAACATCGGGCTGATCGAAAACGGCTTTGAAGTCGGCAGCGCACAACAGGCGCTGCTCGCGGCTAAAAGACTGTCTAGGGGTAGGCAGCCTTTGAGGTCTGTCTTGATTGGCGTCGATTGGGCGAATTATGCAGAAAGACGACGACGGCCCCGGGCACGGCGACGGGCGATAACTTGACGACCGCCTTTGGTGGCCATACGAGCACGGAAGCCATGGGTGCGTTTGCGCTTGAGGACGCTGGGCTGAAAAGTGCGTTTCATGTCTCTGACACCTGTAGAGAGAATATAAAGGGTCGCGGAGTATAGGGATAACAATGGCAAACATCAACAAGAACGAGCGGGTGAAACACTCGCCTGAGTTGGTCAAAAAAAGTAGCTGGTCGGTGGTCGCTCACCTGCAGACGCCTATTTTGCCTGTGTTGAGTAAAGTTGCACTCCGGTTTCACGTCACTAATTTCCGAAACAACTTACGCTTAATTAACAGCTTATTAACAGCTTAGGCAGATTCCTACTTGTCCTTTACTTGAAAGTCTTGTACGCCCATGTAGTAGCCATAAAGCATTGAAAAATAATGATAAAAAAATATTTGCAGTTATTGTTTAGATGTGGATAACTTGTATCTAAACAGGACGGCAACGGGTCTAAGGCTTGGGGCTCGACGGCATCGCTTCAGAGCTATCATTTTTGATCCCCTGTTTGTATGGCTGCGGTTGTAGAGGTGCTCAAATTGTAGGTGGACTCAGGCAGTTGTACTGAACAGGAAGTTGTACTGAAAGAGCCACCGCAGACGCAGGCAGCGAAACATCGTCCAGCCGAGCCAGTGGCGGTTTGTCGCTGGCCTAATCGAATAGAACCGTTGGCTGTGCCACAAAGAGGATCAACAAGAAGCATTGGAGCCTCAATCTAACAATAATAAGGGTTGCAAGGGTTTTGGGGGATTAACACGGCTTGTCAGAGCCGGTGTTATCAGATAACGCGTTAGTTAAATTTCAAGGGGACGTTTTGTGGGCGTGAGCGCCGTAAACCACGATGCTTGGCAATATTGCTTGACCCGTTTACGGGGCGAAATTCCAGCACAACAGTTCAATACCTGGATACGACCTCTGACAGCTGAAATTGATGCTGCTGGCGCCCTCGTCTTGCGCGCGCCAAACCGATTCATTCGTGATTTCGTCGACGATCGGTTTAGTTCGTTAATCGAAGCTTTCATGGCCGAGGTCTCGCCACCACCCTTGGATCTTGTGTTAGAAGTAGCCGGTCAAACCCGCAGTAGTCAGACCTTTGAATCGATGGTTTCTGTAGCTGCCAGTACTCTGGAGAGCGGGTCTTCTTCAGACGATGTGGTTTCTGAGAGGAATGGTGCTGATGTTAATGATCTTCCTTCACTGAGACCTAAGAGCAGTCTGTCAGTAGATACGTTAACGACGAATTCTCCAATACCGTCTGTTACCACTGACTTTTCCAGTAACCGTGTGCAAGGGGGCCAACACAGCAGACAAACAGCCCCGACCAGTAAATCGGTGGTCACACCGGCCTACCAGAATAACTTAGTGCGCGGTTATACCTTCGAAAGCTTCGTAGAGGGCAAAAGCAATCAGCTTGCGCTGGCCGCATCACAACAGGTAGCAGAAAACCCCGGTGACTCTTACAACCCGCTTTTTCTTTACGGGGGCGTGGGGCTAGGTAAAACCCATTTGATGCACGCGGTGGGCAATGCGCTTTTCAGAGACAAGCCCGATGCAAAGATCGTTTACCTGCATTCAGAGCGTTTTGTTGCTGATATGGTGAAAGCGCTGCAATTAAATGCCATATCAGATTTCAAGCGTTACTACCGTTCAGTTGATGCCTTGTTAATCGACGATATCCAGTTTTTTGCCAACAAAGATCGCTCCCAAGAGGAGTTTTTTCACACCTTCAATGCTCTGCTTGAGGGAGGTCAGCAAATGATACTGACCTGTGATCGCTACCCTAAGGAAATCGACGGCCTTGAAGAACGCTTAAAATCGCGTTTTGGATGGGGGCTAACGGTTGCAGTGGAGCCGCCAGAGCTGGAGACCCGGGTTGCCATATTGATGAAAAAGGCTGAGCAGTCGAACATCGCGCTGTCGGCAGAAGCAGCTTTTTTTATCGCGCAACGGATACGATCGAATGTGCGTGAACTGGAAGGGGCGTTGAAGCGGGTTATCGCCAGTGCCAATTTCACCGGTAGACCCTTTGACATTGACCTTATCAAAGATAGCTTGAAAGACTTGCTGGCGTTGCAAGACAAGCAGGTGAGCCTCGACAACATCAAAAGAACGGTTGCTGAGTACTACAAGATTAAAGTTGCCGACTTGATGTCAAAGCGTCGTAGCCGCTCTATTGCTCGTCCACGACAGATGGCCATGGCGCTGGCAAAGGAGCTTACCAATTACAGCCTTCCAGAGATTGGTGATGCATTTGGCGGTCGCGACCACACGACAGTTCTGCACGCATGTCGTAAGATTAAGGAGCTGCGCGAAACCAACTCTGATATTCGAGAAGATTACAAGAACCTGTTGCGCTCACTTACAACCTAGTCGTAGGCGTAGGGAGTTCCCTGGCCGTTAACCCTTTGGAGCTGTTCGCACCATGAAATTTATTATTTCCCGCGATGCACTGTTGAAACCGCTTAATCTAGTGGCAGGCGTCGTGGAGCGAAGACAAACTCTCCCTGTCTTGTCGAATGTATTACTGAGCCTTGAAGGTAACCAGCTGTCACTGACTGGCACAGACCTTGAAGTTGAACTCATTGGTCGTGTTGAAGTTAGCTCAAGTATGTCAGAGGGTGAGATTACGGTGCCGGCGCGCAAGCTGGTGGATATTTGTAAGTCCTTGCCCGACGGGGTGGACATCGAATTTTCTGTTGAAGCGGGCAAAGCAACCGTAAAAGCGGGTCGCAGCCGTTTTACGTTGGTAACCCTGCCCGCATCGGAGTTCCCGTCTGTGGAAGAGGGCGCCGGGGAGTTGGCCCTCGAGTTGCCGCAACCGGTGCTCAAGCGTCTAATCGAGCGCACAGGGTTCGCCATGGCCCAGCAAGATGTCCGGTACTACCTCAATGGCATGCTGTTAGAGTTGAAGAACGGTCGACTTCGAATGGTCGCGACCGATGGCCATCGCTTAGCGTTGTGTACGGCGCCGGAAACCATTAGTGCAGGGGACGCATCGGTCATCATTCCTCGGAAGGGTGTGTTGGAGCTTGTACGCCTGCTCGAGGGGGATGAGTCGTTGCGCTTGGTAATTGGTACCAACCATATACGTGCAGCTAACAAGCAATTCACGTTTACGTCGAAATTGGTGGATGGCAAGTTTCCCGAGTATGAAAGGGTACTGCCAAAATCACCCGACAAGTCCGTTATTGGTGAGCGCTTGGTACTGAAACAAGCCTTTGCCCGAACAGCTATTTTGTCCAATGAGAAGTATCGCGGTGTCAGGCTTCGGCTCAGTAATGACACCCTCGAAATGACGGCGAACAATCCCGAGCAAGAGCAAGCGGAAGAGGTCGTTTCGGTGGAGTATCAGGGAGATGACCTGGAAGTGGGCTTCAATGTTAGTTACCTGCTTGACGTGTTGTCGGTATTGGATGGCAATCAGGTACGTATTTCTCTGGCGGACAGTGCCAGTAGCGCATTGCTTGAGGAAGCCGAGGCGGGTGATTCCTTGTATGTCGTTATGCCGATGCGTTTGTGATGGTGCTGTTGGTATAAATTGTTACATACGATCTGCGTCGATTAGTTGTGTCGGTGCACCTTCAAAAGCTCAATGTTTTAGGTATTCGTAACTTAAAGCCTCAAAACGTCGAGCTGTCACAAGGACTCAATGTTCTTTTGGGTGCTAATGGCAGTGGCAAAACCAGCTTACTTGAAGCGGTTTCCCTGTTAGCCCTTGGCCGCTCCTTTCGTACCGCCAGTGCGCGATCGCTTATCCAGCACGGATCCGATTATTGTTTGGTACAGGGCCGAGTTGTTCGCTCGGGTCAACAGCACGCCTTGGGTATACAGCGCTTTCGTAATGGTGCCGCTCACGTCAGGGTCGATGGTAGTAACGCTCAGTCGTTAACGAATCTTGCGGAACTGTTACCGGTTGTCCTGTTGGACACGAACAGCGTTGATTTGGTGACGGGTTCACCGGAAGGACGTCGGCGATTTTTGGATGGAACGCTGTTCCACGTGGAACAGGGGTTTTTGAGTTGTTGGCGCGCCTATCAGCGAGCGTTACGCCAGCGTAATGCGGGCCTTCGACGTGGTACACTTGCTGGCGATGAGGCGTGGCGTCGAGAGATGGCTCGCGCGGGTGAGTTGCTCACCGGTATCCGACATGAATGGCTCGAACGGCTGGCTAATAAAACACAGTCTCTCGGACGGGACTTGTCCACAAGTCTTGAGGGTCTGACGCTACAGTTTAGGCCGGGCTGGGATGTTCAGGGATCGCTGTTAGCAGCGCTCGATGAGCGTTTAGGGTCAGATCGTCAGCAAGGGTTTTCTCAAACAGGCCCCCATAGGGCGGATGTGAGAATTCTGGTGGATGGACGACCCGCATCGGAGGTTTTATCCAGGGGACAACTCAAGTTGGCAGTAACAGCGCTGAAGCTGAGTCAAGGTCAGTTACTGGCCGAAGCACCGGCGGGTGCGCCGCTTTACCTTGTGGACGATATTGCGGCTGAGCTTGACGCGGAACACTCGCTGGCTGTGTGTGCGCTACTGTCGAACAGCCATGCTCAGATTATTTTGACGTCAGCGAACCAAAGTGATTTAGAGCGACTTTGGCCATTACAATCAATCGCATTGTTCCACGTGGAACAGGGCAGTATTACTGCCAAACCAACAGGAATCTCCCTGTAACTAAGTGAGACGCTTTATGACAGACTCCACACCATCGCCCGATTACGATTCATCCAGCATCAAGGTTCTTAAGGGTCTCGATGCGGTACGTAAACGCCCGGGCATGTACATTGGCGACACTGATGATGGCACCGGCCTTCATCATATGGTGTTTGAGTTGGTTGATAACTCGATCGATGAGGCTTTAGCGGGTCATTGTTCCCAGATCGATGTCATTATCCACCCCGATGAGTCTGTGACGGTGGCGGATGATGGGCGCGGAATTCCCACTGATGTTCACGAAGAGGGTGTCTCTGCCGCCGAGGTCATCATGACCGTGCTACACGCTGGCGGGAAGTTTGACGATAACACTTACAAAGTGTCCGGTGGTTTGCATGGTGTAGGTGTTTCGGTGGTGAATGCATTGTCAGAGCACTTGCAGTTGACCATTCGCCGACGTGGTCAATTGTTTGAGCAGGTTTACCGTCACGGCGTTCCCGATGCACCACTGGCAGTGGTCGGTGAAACGACCACGTCGGGTACCGCAGTACGATTCAAACCCTCCGCGGAAACCTTTACTAACATCGAATTTCATTTCGATATTTTGGGTAAGCGTTTACGTGAGCTGGCCTTCCTAAACAGCGGTGTGAAGATACTGTTGAAGGACGAGCGCTCTGGCCAAGAGGAGATCTATTGTTACGATGGTGGACTTAAAGCCTTCGTTGAGTTTCTCAACAAAGGCAAAAGTACCATCAATCGCGTTTTTCACTTTCAGTCCGATACCGACGATGGGGTAGGGGTGGAGGTTGCCCTACAGTGGAACGACACCTTTCAAGAAAATCTGTTCTGCTATACCAATAACATTCCCCAGCGGGATGGCGGTACGCACTTGGCCGGGTTCCGAGCGGCGTTGACGCGAGCACTGAACAACTACATCGAACGAGAGGGTTTGGCTAAAAAGGCTAAAGTGTCGACTACGGGTGATGACGCTCGCGAGGGTCTTACCGCCATTATTTCTGTGAAAGTCCCGGACCCAAAATTCTCATCCCAAACCAAAGACAAGTTGGTGTCCAGTGAAGTTAAGTCCGCTGTAGAGCAGGCAATGGGCCAATATTTTAACGATTACTTGCTTGAGCAACCCCAGGATGCCAAACAGGTGGTTGGAAAGATGCTAGACGCGGCCCGTGCTCGCGAGGCAGCGCGTAAAGCCCGGGAAATGACACGACGTAAAGGCGCTCTCGATATTGCGGGGCTTCCAGGAAAACTCGCGGATTGTCAGGAGCGAGACCCCGCATTGTGTGAATTGTATTTAGTAGAGGGCGATTCAGCGGGTGGATCCGCCAAGCAGGGGCGTAATCGAAAATTTCAGGCCATCTTGCCCTTGAAGGGCAAGATTTTGAACGTTGAAAAAGCGCGTTTCGACAAGATGTTAGGGTCTGCAGAAGTCGGCACATTAGTGACTGCGCTTGGCTGCGGCATCGGTAAAGAAGAATTCAACCCCGATAAACTCCGT
>PR_CR_10_Liq_3_inCRDRAFT_1000188_pt1 | contig 17897 bp, 18 predicted proteins | sample PRCRCaboRojoPR_2_FD_10240 | JGI IMG/M metagenome (IMG submission 10240)
TTTGTATAAAGCTTTAGCCTTGGAAATCGCCTGCTTTACCTTCGTTATATTCTGGGTTGCTTTTGTCGAATTTGAATTACAATCATCTTCGTCATCATCATCACTATCGTCATCGTCATCATCACTTTGATCATCGCTGTCGCTGTCATCTGAAGAATAACTATCACCTGTGTCGGCAGCATCCTCCCCAGCCTCGTCCGCCAGCTCATCCAGTTGGCCATCCATTTGTGAAAGGGCTTCGCTGCCCAGATCTGCTCCAGCATCCCCACCTTCTTCAGCTGCGCTGAGGACCTCCGGGAATTCAGTAGCGACTTCTGAGCCTGCATCAATAGACATATCTGCCGTCTCTGCAGCTGTTTCAATAGCATCCGCTGCATCCACAGCGTCCAGTCCAGCTTCAGCACCAGTCGTTGCGCAAGCCTCGGCAATAGCACCGGCCTCCACTTCTGCACCAGCACCGGCTGTAGCAACAGTGATGACCAGTCCGGCAATGATCATCAGTGCATCCCCGACAAACTGGAAAACCTCTTTGAATTCATCCCAGTTTCTGATGATGTCTGGCGGAGAATAGGAAACGTCCTTACCTGCTTCCAGCTCACCATCATAGCATAGCGCAGGAATCGCACTATCAAAACAGCCTTCATGATAAGCATAAACCCAAATGGAGCTTGTGCCTTGATTGGTAAACTGGACATTCTGCTGCCCGGTTTGTGCCAGGCTATGGACCGTTAATATCCAGAAGCTTAAAAACGTGAGGAATAGTTTTTTCAAAATCATGCGTATTTGTTATTTGTGGGTTGATAAATAACGTTTTTGGGCGATGGTCATTAGCGGGAAGTCGACATAAAGGCCAATATTGATGCGAACCACATCCATGTCGATACCCTGCACCTGCCGGGCATTGTTCACCAGGCTTGCATTTGCCCCAAGACTTAAAGGGGCATTCTTTAACCCAAAGAAATAGCCAAAACCGGGAGAAAGCGTAGTCTCAAGGTTAATGCGGTCAGGAAACTGCCCGCTACTTATTTCATCAGCATCCCTGACCAGAAATGAGAAGGGAGCTCCGAGGTCTACGATTTGTAGTAAAAAAGTGTGCGCATATTTGCCTGTTCCAATACTTAGTGCAGGCCCGGCAGAAAGTGCAATTGAGGCGTGCCAGCCTTTACTCTTGGAGACTGGGCCAAGGCCTTGCTCCCACCCGCCGTTGATGCCGCCGAAAGCCATGAGCAGAAAGGTCTTTTTATTCTTTCGGAGCGCTGCAAAGTTGGTGTGCGGCAAATAAACCTGCCGAAGCATTTGCTGGAAGGAATGTTCGTCTTTTTCAAGCGCAAGGTTGCCCATGAGCATCAGAAAAGGGTGTTGGTCAAAGGCCAATTCTTCCGCAATCTTTATCAGCCCCTGCCTTTGCACCTTAGGGTTGCCTTGGTTGTAGCGAAAATCTATAATGGCTTGCAGCACGGCTTCAGCATCCAGTTTTTGCACTTCTGTCAAAAAAGCTGTACGAAAGTCCAGATACGCCTGAAGGTAAGATGGAATGCCACGCTGCCATTGCCCTGAGCCTCTCAATTCCAGAATAAACCGGTGATAACTGCGCAACCCGTTTACATAAGCCTCCGGCATCCTCCACAAATGCGTCCCCAAAGGAGCATCCGGGGGAGCAACCAGGCCTGCCCACCAGTGGCAAAGGTTTCTAAGGGTCCCGGTTGCCTGCAACTGCCGTATAGCAACCGGGTGTATCGGTTGACCGGGGCTGAGTCCTATTGCGCTGTTCATGAAGGTGAGCCATTCATTGACCGGAAAAGGGTCAGTGGCAGTACTGTTGGGCAACACCGGAGGGTTGAAATTGCCTTGCTGATAGCGCTCCAGCCAGTACTCCCCTTCTTCAATTACCTGTACAGATTGGCTATCCAGCCGGCCAATTTGCCGCATAGCATAAGGAAAGGTTACATCCAATTGCTCAAAATCGTACTGTAGCCCTGCCTGCAAGTGTTGAAGCGCTATGTAGGGAGGCGTGCCTGCTGCATAATTCCGCACTTGCAGGCTGACCGAGGGAAATAATATTTGTAGTAAGGTATCCTCCTGCTGCAACCGGCTTAGATCAGTTTGCAAAAAGGAAACAGCGCTTTCAATCATCTCCTCTTCCACTACTTCAACCACGACATCCGCTGCTGCTGCCAGTAGAGGCTGATTTGGCGCTGCCCGTGCAATTCCGATTCCTGAAACTATATTCGGTAACGTTAGAGGCTCTACATCCGTTGTTATTACAGAATCAAGGGGAGCCCATCTATCCTTCATAGATAGGGTATCTAACTTTAATATTGTCTGAAGCGCTTTCAACCGCTGTTTGACAGCTACTGTATCGTAGAGGGCATTGGTAATTAGGTATTGAAGTATATGCTGAATCTCAGACCTTGGTAAGTCAGCGCATTCTTTAGATGCTAAACAATTTTCCTATTGCTGAATAATAGTCCGGGTATCTTCACCTAGAAGGGTGATTAGCCCAGCCTGATCGGCTTCTTCCCATACCAATAACTGAAATATTGGACTCTGGTTGGAAATCTGTCCATACAACTGAACACTATAAGACAGCAGCCACACGCTGCCTGCTATCAGATAAAACTTTTTCATGATTGTGCATATTTGTGTTCCCTATTTGCAGGCGAACTCTAAAGCCTTAGCTGTTCCAGTGTCAGTCTAAATTAGTTTAAAACGGTAATGGGAAAGAAGGAAATCGGTTTATTGACCAAGCCGAATTGTGGACAGTGCAGGGGGAGGCTGCTCTGAAATAAACAGATTACCATAAAAATAAGACTTTTCATCGAAGAATGAAACCTTACTGATTAAATAGAATGAATATTTCCTCCACTTGTAAGATAATTCACGGCCCTTATTTGCAAATGTGTTCCTTTAAACTTAATCGCAGTGATGTTGGCGCTGCCATGGTATTATTGCTATCAACAAAAAAGAATGGACACTTCATAAACGGTCAACTTCTACTTCGAACGCTCATACTCCTCCAGGCAGTCATCCAGATCATTGCCCTCCAAATGAATACACTCGCAAAACCTAGACCCGATCGCCTCCTGCCCGGTGTTGGCAAACTGAGCTTTACAATCTTTTAAGGAGTTTCTGGGCATGACTTCATGGCCGAACTCTGCAAAGGCAATGGCTGCCACCATTGTGAAAAATACAAACGCGAAAAACAGGAATGGGAACTTCGTATTGTACTTCGCCGGCTTTGGAAGAATGCCCATCTCTGAAAATTCCTTCAGGGGCAAGAGGTACCTCAACCGGTCATAATGCCAGACGAGGAGGTACAAATTGGCAAGGACCATCAGGGGTGAGGTGACATAGGAACCTTCAAAACGAACGGCATAGGAAAGCAGCCAGATATTCACGATGATGGGAAAGTACAGGAGCGCGCCCAGCGCCACCGTCCTCGGAATGAGCAACAGAATAGCCGCTGCTACCTGCGCAATCCCAATAAAAGTATAGTAGTATCCGGTATGGTGCAGGGCTTCCAGGTAAGCGCCCATGGGATGGAGTTCGGATAGCCCGCTGGCAAAGCGCTCCCCCACGATTTTGGTCATTCCGGCAGCAAAGAAGGCAAAGGCCAGCACCACCCGGCAAAAGACGGAAAAGAGCCAGTACCACCGGTTCTGCCTGGCGCTGAGAAAGTGTTTTTCAAATGTGGATACAGCGTTCAAAAGTTTAGTTTTACCAAAAAAAGGTGCGGCAGGGACAAATACAGCCGATTAAAAGCTGTGAATGTAGCAAAATTTGCTCTTTGTTGTAATTGCATACCAGTTCTGCGCAAGAAGTGTAATCCAAAAAATGAAAATCAAGCAACTATTTGCGAACAATTGCTAAATTTAGCCTCCTAATAAAATGAAGTGATGGAACCAAGTTTCGATATTCGAGGTAATTTGAGACCTTATAAGAGGATAAAGTTAGATGTCCAACATTTTAAATCCGCCTTCATAGATTCATTTGACGAAGACTCGACNAGACACGATTTGTTCGATAGATATTTAGGCTACACTGAGAATTTTAGAAATAAAGTAACCGGCAACTTTACCCAATGGGTCAACGGGAGTTTTGTCACGAACAAGAAGAACCCGAATGATATAGACTTCGTCAACCTGGTGAATTTTTCAGTGGTCGAAGAAAAAGAGGATCTTATCCGAAGAGAATTTATCAGGAATGATGCCCTGAAAAAGTACGGATTAGATGCATTCCTGTTGATTGTCTACCCGGAAGATCATAAATTGAGCATCTATACAAAATCTGATATCCTGTATTGGAACGACTGGTTTACGAAGAGCCGAAAAGACAAAAGTGGGAAGAGGTATCCAAAAGGGTATGTTGAACTTGAATTCAGAGAAAACGATTAGAGTAGATGGAAAATGTAGAAATCAAAGACGAAAGAATAGCGAGAGTATCCGATTTATTAGAGCAAATTAAGTCGGTTGACGAGATCATCTCCTTGCATGAAGAAAAAGAAGATCAGGAAGATTTGATGCTAATTCAGTACAAGTACCGGAGAGCACAATTTTTAGGGGAACTGAAAGACAAGCTCCAAGAGCTTAATATAACCCCTACCGATTTAGTTGCTGCATGAGATTTGGGTGAAATATAATAAAGATGAGCTTTGCGCGGAGCAATGTGTTCAAAATCTTTATTTTAACAAGGCTAACCAATGCAGCCTAACTAAGCCAGGTTGCTTAAAATTTCCATGAATCTAGCAAATTCCCATCTTTGTCATACTGCTCCGTCAATTCCGGCATGGCATGCCCACACCGGTTCATTAGCGCTTGCTGTCCGGTGGGATAGTACAATTTCCTGTACTCGCCGTTTGTTTCGTACTCCGTCCAAATGCCAGTCCGGTAGCCCATCCAATAGGTTCCTTCTGCTAGTTTTTCACCGGTCTTGTAGTGGTGCTGCACGAAGGGGCCGTTCAAAAAACCGTTAACGAGATAAGTGCTATTACCTGGGTCACTTACGGTGTAGGCTCTTGACTGGACATACCGCAATTTCCTGCTGAGGGTGCCATCTGTATTGAAGAAAATGCTGGTCCCGGACAGGCGCCCGTGCTTGTAATGCTCCATGCTTTTTATGGTGCCGGACTGGGCAAAAACCGTTTTCCAGCCATGCTGCAGGTTGTTGGCATAGGGTGTGTATTCAAAGCCGCCTGTTCTGTAAAAGCGGGTCTTGGAAAGCAAATTTCCATCGGAGCTGTACACTTCTTCATGCTCCAGCTGCCCATTATAGAAGTATTACCAAACCCCTTGCCTCTTGCCATCCGTGATAGTGCCGCTCAGCCTAACCTGCCCTGCCTCATCATAAATTTGAAGGGCTGAGGTATCAGAGGGGATATCCGGATAGGGTTTGGTGGCCACGATCGCCCCTTCCTTGTTAAAAAAAGTCCACGTCCCCACTCTCATGCCCCGGAAATAAGCACCCTCTGCCAATGGGCTATAGCTGCTGGAGTCTCTGCCTGATTTAAGGAGGTAGTACCCGTGCCTGAACCGGATGGGGTAAAGTGGGGGCTCGCTGTCATACCACAGCTCAACCTGTGCAATGTGCTTGCGTTTTTGCCCAAGGGAATCTATAAATGCTGCAACCATAGTTCTCCTCTCATCACTGTTGTACGCATACCTGACCTGCCCTTCCACTTCATGCATTTCTTTTAGCAAAAGCCGGCCACCGTGGTACACTTTGCGCTCGGTAACGAAGTTGTCTTCTTCCGCTTCACGATAAATGCGATATTCGCCATGAAGCGCCCCCTTCCGGTAAGCAATTTCACTTCTCTTGATCTCCTTTTCGAAATAGTCACGCCTGCTGTAGTGCACCCATTCGCCATGAGGCGCTCCCGCCAAAAAGTGCCCTTTGGCAACAAGCCTGCCATCACCGGTGAAGTTTTTGCTTCCCGAAAATTTGTTTTCCCATACCGATTCGTAAGCCTCCAATACGTCAAGATAAGTGTTGCCTAACGGGCTGATGGACCGGGAACAGGCCTGATTGTTCCCTGCTTTAATCCGTGCCGACAAAAAATCGTAAACTGTTGCCCCATAGTGCAAGCTATCCTTTGTCGTACTGAAAATCAGCCACACTTCGCCCGGATATAACTTTTGTCCGCCTGCTGTGGTGCCCCCTCCCGTATTTAAAAAAATGGTATCCGCCGGGCTGCCTCTAAATCTTCTTTTCACCACAGCAACGCTCTCGAAGCTATGCCCTCTTTTGTAAGTCTCCAGCACCTCGCAAGTGAAGATATGATGGTTTTGGGGGTCGTGGTTAAGCAATTCCGTAATGGAGAAATATTCCCCGGCGCATGAGCCGGGCAGGCTTACCGGATTGGCAAGGAGGATAATCGCCAGTATGGCTTGTGAAAGCTTCATTTATACGGTATTGACTGGAGGTTGCTGCACCTCAGGTGTTAAGATACAAAACCCCTTCATGATTCATAAAGGTGCTGTCCCTCCGGTTCAGGTCCAATCGCCCTCCATCGAAATTCGTAACAGGCCGCCCCATTGCCTGGAAAATACAGGCCGTAGCCGCAAAGTCCCAAATGCTTCCGCCGCCTTGCTCCTTTTTGGGGAACTTGAGCATACAGGCCGGCCCATTTTCAAGCACGCGTATGGCATTCAGCACAGCACCTCCGCCGGAGATTTCCTGCACACCGCTTAACCCGGATTTTTCCACCTGCTGCTGCAAAAGCTGCCGGATTTCGGCTGCCCGGGGCGTGTCCTTCAGTGGGCGGTCGGTCACGTAGGCCAGGTGGTCATTGGTGTTTTGGATGGCCCAGGGCGTGTTGTTTTTCCAGGCCCCTTCGCCCCGTATGGCGTGGTAGAGGGTATTGGTGCTGGGGTCAACCACCACACCAATATGGGGCGTCCCGTCTTTGGCAACCAAAGCAATGGATACGGAAAAACCGGGTTGCTTTCGGATAAAAGGCAGCGTGCCGTCCATGGGGTCAACGCACCAGAAAAAGTCTTTTTCAAACCGGCTCCCATCGTCTTCGGTCTCTTCGGATAAAAGCGCCAGGCCAAATGCCTCGCAAGTGGGCAGGAGGTCGGAAAGAATAACAGCTTCAGCCGCTTTGTCTACCGCGGTGACGACCTGCGAGGCATAACTCCCGCCCGCCTGCTTTTCCTCTACCACCACTGTTTCGCCAATTGCCTTTTGGATGACCTGCCCGGCGGCGAGTGCAGCCTCCGCGGCGACTTGAGTAAGCTGAGAAATGTTCATGGCGTAAGGCTTTTAATCACTGCTGCGGTGACGCGCTCGCTGTAGCTGTTGATTTTCCAGTGGCCAGGGCTCCACCCTTTCAGAAAACGGTGGAAATCTGCCCAGGCAACCCGGTATAAAGACCGCCACTCTTTTTCCAGTGTGTCATTGGGCTGTTCGAGTGCAGCTTGCAAATGGGCGAAGTACGTATCCAGGATTTGCCCCTCCAGGCGCTCGCATTCACGTTCGTCCAGGCAGCTGCCGATGAAGTACGCTACGTCTTTCATCCCGCATCCACCGCCCACGTATTGGAAATCCACCCCCGCGACGCGCCCGTCCTGTGAAAAGCAAAAGTTGGCCAGCTTCGCATCCCCGTGCACGAAGGTTTTGAACTGGCAGGTATTTAGCTTTTCGTCGATGAGGGGAGCGGCTTCTTTCAGCGCCTGATTGTCCAGTACTTCCAGTTCGTGGGGGCGGGTGGCCAGGTGCCAGTAGGTGCCGGTTTCCCAAAGCCCGTCCGGTACTTTTCCCATATAGCTGGCATGGAATTGGGCCAGCCATTGCAGGCAGGCATTGATTTCCTCCCACGAGACGGCTTGTTTGCGCAGGGCATACCCGGCTTCGTCCAGGTCTTCGAGCACCATCAGGACTTCATCGCCCCGCCTGACAACCGTAAGGCATTGGGGAAGGCGGGCCGCACTGTGCTCACTGTAGGTGTCGTACCAATGGGTTTCCACCTTATAGGATTTCACTTTGCGTTGGTGCCCCAAATCAGTATTCCACCCCCGGGGATGGTTTTGCTGCGCTGGGAGTTGGACATGCTTGACAACGACACTTTTAACGGCCGCATCGGCTAATTTAATGCGTAGAATTTTACCGTACCCGCTCCATAAGGCTTGCAGGGTTTCCTGCTCCTTTAATGCCGATGCACCGGTCTTTTGCTGAATGATTGATAGAAAGTAGGGATCCATAGAGCGGTAATATAAAGAGGATGCTACAAATGAACTTTACCCTGCGTAAGGAAACCTGCTTTTCTAACCGCATAGCATTTGGTGGAGCAGCCCATGCACAATTAAAATAGGGTGTTAACCCCGCTCATGTATGGTCCCCGACCGGTGCTTCAGGAAGCCCCCCTGCCGCCTGCTAAAGTACGCCCGGATTTCCGCCAGCACGGACAGCGCAATTTCTTCCGGCGACAGCGCCCCGATGTCCAGGCCTACCGGGCTGTGGAGGCGTTCCTCATCGGGTTCGGAAAGTGTGATGCCCTCTTCCGCCAGTTCATCCAGCATTTTGTTGGTCCGCTTGCGGGGGCCGAGCATACCGATGTAGGGCACCTCCGTTTGCAGCAGCCGCCGAAGGTTGTTCAGGTCGGTTTTGTAATCGTGCGCCATGAGGATGCAGGCCGTGTATTCGTCCACTTCCACCGGGTCCTCCTTGGCTTTGACTTCGTCGGCCTGTTGAAAGACGGAGCGGCTTAGCTTGTGCGGATTGGCATAGACCGTCACGTGGCGACCCAGGTCTTTGGCGAGTTGGGCCATGGGGAAAACATCGTAATTGCCGCCAAAGAGTAGCAGGCGGATCGTAGGCGTCAGGAATTCAATGAATGCGCTGACGGAGCCACCATTCTCCAACTCATAATGCCCGGTGACGGACTTTTGCCGGCCCAGGGCGGTTTCCACATCTGCCTGTAAGGCGTTTACAGGAGCGCCTTCCGGCAAAACCGCTTTTAGTTGTTCAGCGCTTTCGTACCGGAACATCCGGCCCGGGTACAAAGCCTCCGGTCCCTCCTCATTATGAGAAATCGTGATCAGAATATTCGGCTGCCGCTCGTCTGTGCAACGCCGCAGCACCTCCAGTGCGTTATCCGGCTCGTCTTTGAGCGGGGCGATGAGTACATCAATGATCCCGTTGCAGCCCAGCCCCACCCCAATCGACTGCGCGTCATCATCGGTGGTATCGTAGGTGACCAGAGAGGGTTTATCCTGAAACATCGCCAGTTGAGCTTTGCGCAAAGCGTCCCCCTCCAGGCAGCCTCCGCTGATGCCTCCAATCCAGTTGCCATCTTCCATGACCAGCATTCGGGCACCGGCACGGCGGTAGGAAGAGCCCTCCACCCGGACGACCGTAGCCAGGGCCAGCTTTTGGTTGGGGTCCAGTTCGTCATAGGTTTTGATAATTGACTTGATTTCTTTCATAGCGGAAATGCGGCACAGTTTTAAGGTTCATAAATGCTAACAAATCAGCATTGTACTTAGGTTTTTCTTGTGTAAATTTTAAGTGGTGTACAAAAAACCAATTTTTATTCTTAGTTATTTGCTAAAATAGTACTTAAATTTATAACTTTAGAGTCCTTGTAAAAGGATGAACCGATAAATGACAAACGACAAACGACAAACGACAAACACACCCATGCATCTTAAAGGATCACACCAATTCAATGCGCCTGCTCACCAAATTTTCAAAATGCTGATGGACGCGGACACGCTTGCGCGGATCACGCCGGGCGTTTCTGAGCTCGAAGCAACCGGGCAGGATACTTACAAGGCGATCGCCAACGTCAAAATGGGCCCTGTTAGCGGTTCCTTTTCAGGTAACCTGGAAGTAGCCGAAAAGCACGAGCCGGAAAGCTTCGTCCTCAAGATTCAGCAAAACAGCAAAATCGGTAACGTCGCCGCAGATGTGAAAATCGACTTGGAAGAGACCAGTTCGGAAACGACCCGGCTTTCTTTTGATGGCAAGGCCCGCCTGTCCGGTCTGCTCGCCCGCACCGGGCAGCGCGTCCTCTCCGGCGTAGCCAATACCTTGAGCAAACAATTTTTCAAAGCACTGGAGGAAGAGCTGGAAAACCCGGCCCATTAGCCTGCCTGATGGCACACAAGCTCTGAACCACCGGATATATTTCCAATTGATCAAAAACTCAGAATACCCTATGCCGACTAAAATCACCATGACCGTCAATGGGCAGTCTGTTACGAAGGAAGTAGAAGCACGTACTCTTTTGGTGCACTTCCTCCGCGACAACCTGCAGTTGACCGGTACCCACGTGGGTTGCGATACCAGCAACTGCGGGGCCTGTACGATCCTCGTTGATGGCAATGCTGTCAAATCCTGCACCATGCTTGCCGTTCAGGCAAATGGCTCAGAAGTGACGACCATCGAAGGGCTTTCGCAAAATGGCGAAATGCACCCGCTTCAGGAAGGCTTCCGTGAAGAACATGGCTTGCAGTGTGGCTTCTGCACGCCGGGCATGATCATGGCTGCTGTCGATTTACTGGACCGCAACCCTGATCCTTCCGAGCAGGAAATCCGCGAAGGGCTGGAGGGCAACTTCTGCCGCTGCACTGGCTATCACAATATCGTACGCTCCATTCAGTATGCTGCCAAAAAAATTAACGAACCGAAAAAAGCTGTCGCATCATGACCAATTATATAGGCAAGGCCGTCAAGCGCGTAGAGGATAAGCGTTTCCTCACGGGCAAAGGCCGCTACACCGATGATATTGTGCTGCCGGGCATGCTGTACGCTTATATTGTACGCAGCCCCTACGCACACGCCAAAATTAATAATATAGACACGAGCCGGGCTGAAAAGATGGACGGTGTCGTCAAAATTTATACCGGAAAAGATATTGCCGAGTCCGGCATCAATGGCATCCCAACCGGCTGGCAGGTCAATTTCAAAAATGGCGATACCATGAAGGAGCCGCCCCATCCCCTACTGGTTGCCGACAAGGCCCGGTATATGGGCGACGGCGTGGCTGTGGTGATCGCAGAAAGCAGAGAAGAAGCCCGGGATGCTGCTGACGAAATCGATATCGACTGGGAAGAGCTTCCCGCTGTAGCCAATGCCAAAAAGGCTACTGAGGACGGCGCCCCTCTCGTACACGACGAAGCGCCCAACAACAAGTGCTTCGACTGGGAACTGGGCAACCCTAAGGAAGAGGTCGATAAGGCAATGAATCAGGCGCATCATATCACCACCCTTGAGTTCACCAATCAGCGGGTGATCCCGAATGCGATGGAAACACGTGCTGCTATCGGGCAGTACGAAGAAGCCACCGGAAAGTATACGCTGTATACCACCTCACAAAACCCACACCTGACCCGGCTGTTGCTTTGTGCTTTCGTGCTGGGCATCCCCGAGCACCGCGTCCGCGTGGTGGCACCGGATGTAGGCGGCGGCTTTGGCAGCAAAATCTTCCACTACGCCGAGGAGGCACTCATGATCTGGTGCTCCGAGCGGTTGAAGCGCCCGGTAAAGTGGACTTCCGACCGCAGCGAAGCGTTCATGACGGATGCGCACGGGCGCGACCATATTTCCAAAGCCGAAATGGGCTTCGATAAAGAGGGTAATGTGTTGGCGTTGCGGGTCAAAACCCACGCTAATCTGGGCGCCTACCTGTCCACTTTCGCACCTTGTGTGCCTACCTGGCTGCACGGCACCCTCTTGCAGGGGCTGTATGTCACTCCCAAAATCAATGTGGACGTAACCGGTGTCTTTACCAACACTGTAATGGTAGACGCCTACCGGGGCGCCGGCCGGCCGGAAGCAACCTACCTGCTGGAGCGCCTGATGGATACGGCTGCTTTGGAAATGGATATGGACCCGGCCGAACTCCGCCTGAAGAACTTTATCCCTCCCTTTGACGGGGTGGAACAGCCGGGCTATCAGACTCAGGTCGCCCTGCAATACGATAGCGGTAATTACCATGCGGTGCTTAAGCGTGCCCTGGAGATGGTCGGTTACGAAAAATTCCGCAAGGAGCAGGCGGAAGCCCGCAAGGAAGGCAAGCTGCTGGGCATTGGTTTTTCCACCTATATTGAAGCCTGCGGTATTGCGCCATCGGCAGTGGTTGGAGCACTCGGTGCCCGGGCCGGCTTATATGAAGTCGGTCAGGTAAGGGTGCAGCCAACCGGAAAAGTCAGTGTGTTTACCGGAGCTCATTCCCACGGGCAGGGGCATGAAACGACCTTCGCACAAGTGGTGGCTGACCGCCTGGGCATTCCGCTGGATGACGTGGAAATTATCCATGGCGATTCCGATTCGGTCGCCTTCGGTATGGGCACCTACGGGTCACGTAGCCTGGCAGTAGGTGGCAGTGCCATCGTGAAGAGCCTGGATAAGATCATCGAGAAAGGCGCCAAGATAGCCGCCCACAAACTGGAGGCTTCCGAGGAAGACCTGGAATTTGCAGAAGGCAAATGGACAGTAAAAGGAACTGACAAGAGCATTGCCTTTGGGGATGTAGCCCTGACCGCTTACGTGCCTCACGACTATCCGGAAGGGGTAGAGCCGGGCATGGACTTCTCCAGCTTCTATGATCCGGCCAACTTTACCTATCCTTACGGTGCCCACGTTGCGATTGTAGAGGTCGACAAGGATACCGGCCATACGAAGCTCAAGCGTTTTATTGCGGTGGATGATGTAGGTAACGTTATCAACCCTATGATCGTGGATGGGCAAATACACGGCGGGCTGGCGCAGGGCATCGGACAGGCCCTCTTCGAAGGCGCGATGTACGACGAAGACGGACAGCTCATCAATGGCTCCTATATGGACTACACTATGCCACGGGCGGATGACCTGCCAAGTTTTGAGATCGACCGTACGGTGACGCCTTGCCCACACAACCCACTGGGTGTGAAAGGAGCTGGGGAAGCAGGCTGTATCGGGTCCACACCGGCGGTAGTTAATGCCGTGATGGATGCCCTCCGACCCTTCGGTATCAAGAAAGACCTGGAGATGCCTCTGACGCCCGAGCGCGTGTGGCGGCATATGCAGCGTTAATCTATACGCAATACGAAGTGGTTTGCAACATCGGCCCGTGACGAAGCATAGCTTGTCAGGGCAGGCGCAAGCCACTTCTCAGCGTGAATGCTGACATTCAGTAGGTTTGCTGTGGCAAACCACTTAATCGTCAGTATATTGTCAGACTTTCAAACTCAACAACAATCATGGTTACCAATAAATTTGATTACATCCGCGCCGAGTCCGTTGACGACGCCATCACCCTGATGGTCAAGCACGGCATGGATGCCAAACTGCTGGCAGGGGGGCACAGCCTCATTCCTGCCATGAAGCTGCGGCTCAATGCGCCCGGCGTACTTATCGATATCCGCAAAATCCAGGAGCTGCGCTACATTAAAAAGGATGGCAATAAGCTGGTCATAGGTGCCGGTGCCACCCACCACGATGTGGCGACTTCCGAACTGGCGCACCAAACCTACAGTATGCTGCCGGAAGCGGCCGACCTTATCGGTGATCAGCAGGTGCGCAATATGGGGACGATTGGCGGCAGCCTCGCCCACGCGGACCCTGCCGCCGACTGGCCCGGGGTGATGATCGCTGCCGGGGCTTCCATCCACCTCAAAGGGCCGGATGGAGAGCGCAGTGTGCCCGCTGAGGACTTCTTCACCGGCTTCTACATGACCGAACTGCAGGAGAATGAGCTGCTGACGGCAATCAGTATTCCTTTGCCGCCGGAAGGTACCCGCAGCGCCTATCAGAAGTTTATGCAGCCGGCCTCCCGTTTTGCGATTGTTGGTGCGGCTGCCGCAGTGACTGTTAAAGGTGGGAAGATAGAGCGCGTCAAGGTCGGCATCAACGGCCTGGCGGATGCCGCTTTTGCAGCCGGCAATATCGAGAAAGCCCTGGTGGGCAAGGAGCCCACGGAAGCCAATATCGATGCTGCTGTGGAAGGCACCGGAGCGGATGCAATGGTCATGGCAGACCACTTTGCCTCCGAAGAATATCGTTTACATTTGGCGAAAGTCTATGCCAAACGGGCACTGATGGCCGCTACGCANTAGCCACTTTTCAGAGTAGTGTATGAAACTTGAATGATTGGAGACTGCCGGGTGGTGATGCCGCCCGGCAGTACTGTTTAACTGAACCTTTCCACGCCGTTATGATCAAAAACGAGGGCTTACAGCACATTCAGCAAATGCTTTACGAGCAGGGTTACATCACGGAGCCCTCTATCGTCATGTCTGTTTTTCTGGCCAAGGAACTGCGCAAGCCACTCCTGATTGAAGGGCCGGCGGGCGTAGGCAAAACGGAAATCGCTAAAGTGATGAGCCGGGCGCTGAATACCGACCTCATTCGTTTGCAGTGCTACGAAGGGCTCGATGCCACCCACGCCATCTACGAATGGAACTATCAGCAGCAGTTGCTACGTCTCAAAATGGATGAGCAGAGCGGCAAAACGCTGGAGGAAAAAGAACGCGATATCTTCAGCGAACGCTTTCTGCTCAAGCGCCCCCTGCTGCAGGCCATTACCCACCACAAAGCCCCGGTTTTGCTGATTGATGAGATTGACCGGGCCGATGAAGAGTTTGAAAGCTTTCTGCTCGAAGTCCTCTCCGACTGGCAGATCAGCATCCCGGAAATCGGGACCATCAAAGCCAGCCATATCCCGCAGGTGATCGTTACCAGCAACCGGGTGCGGGAGCTTTCGGAAGCCCTGCGCCGCCGCTGCCTTTACCTCTACATTTCCTATCCGGAGTTTGAAAAAGAACTACAGATTGTGCGCAGCAAAGTGCCAGGTATAGATGAGGACCTGAGCCGGCAGATCTGCACCTTTATGCAGGAAGTCCGACAAATGCGCCTGGAGAAAGTGCCCGGCATCGCTGAAACGCTGGACTGGGCTATGGCCCTCTCTGCCCTCCACATTGACCACCTCGATAAAAGCATTGTGGAGTCCACTCTGGGTATTGTCCTCAAAGACTGGCAGGACATCCGGCATACGCAGGATTCCCTCTCGGAGTTGTTTGAGAAGGTGGGAGCGATTTCGAAGCTGGAAGATTTGTAAGCGGCGTGGCATTTTCGCTAGGGTAAGACTGTCCGGTTGGTTATGGAGTGGTGGTTCCAAAAGGTATCGGTAATAAAAAGGCTACTGTACCGTTTATTCTACGGTATTAGGCGAGGCCGACCGCAAAAAGCAGGAAAATAAGCCACCCCGCGTCCGATGCCAGGCAATTCTTGGTATTTAGATCGGCGAGGTCGTCGCAGAACGCACAAAAATTGTATTTTAGCCCAAAATCAAATTAGTTATGAAATATATCGTTGTTATCGCACTCTTATTGGGCGCATCCATCCACCTTCAGGCACAGGCTGTCGACAAAGCCCAGGTGAATGCGGCAGCGGAAGCCCTGATCGATACCTATCAGCTGACAGAAGCACAGGAGGTCGGGGCGTATACTATTGCAGAACGACGCCTTCGGAATCAATCGGAAATTGCCCACCTTGCCTCATCCGATCAAAAGCTTTACCTGCAAAAGAAAAATGCGATCCGGGAAGGAGAAATCATCTCGCTCAAGCGGCTGCTCAATCAGGAACAACTCCCTATTCTGAGGGAACAGATGGTCGAACGTCGAAAAAAAGAATCAGAGCTGATTAAACAAATGAAAGCCCGGGGCGCCACACGTGAGGAAATACAACTTGCAGTCTGGGAAATGGAATAAAAAATAAGCGGTTCGTCAAGGGCCGCTTTTTTTATTTGCGAACAACTATTCTTCGTATTTTGATGTAATATTAGCGGTGCCGTAAAATATATGTATCATCAAACAGGGTCTTTCCAACATAATCCCTGATTTCAGCATCCACTTCGGCAGAATACCTACGAACAGGATTTGCTGTCTTGTGTTTTACCTCTACGGCTACCTTTTTACATGACACCATAATAACTATAAAGCATTAATGGATCCTTTAAAAACGAAATTCAACGAAAAAGCGACCGCACTGCGGACTGAAATTCGGGCTATACTCAAAGAGCATGGCAACAAGAAATTTGATGAAGTCACCCTGAAACAGATTTATGGTGGTGCCCGTGGCATCAAAACCATGATTTGGGAAACCTCACAGCTTGACCCCATTGAGGGGATCAGGTTCCGGGGCTATTCCATTCCTGAGCTCCGGGAAGTACTGCCAAAGGGCCCGGACGGCAAAGAGCCTCGTCCTGAAGGCTTGTTCTGGCTGATGCTGGTGGGTGAAATCCCAACGGAGCAGGAAGTGAAGTGGCTGACAGAGCAGTGGCTGACCCGTAGCCATGTGCCGGAGCACACCTTTAAGGTGCTGGACAGCTTACCTGTGAATACCCACCCAATGACGCAGTTTTCTCTCGCTATTGCTTCCATGCAAACTGAGAGCTGCTTCGCCCGCCGCTACGATGAGGGCATCGATAAAGCAGACTATTGGGATCCGACTTATGAAGATACGATGAACCTCATCGCCCGGTTGCCACGTATCGCAGCTTACATCTACCGCCGTACGTACCACAATGGAGATCACATCTCCCCTGATGTCTCTCAGGACTGGTCCGGCAACTTTGCCCACATGCTGGGTATTGAGGGGGATGACTTCAAGAACCTGATGCGGCTTTACCTGACGATCCACGCTGATCACGAAGGTGGAAATGCTTCCGCGCACGCCACGCATCTGGTAGGGTCCACCCTTAGCGATGCTTACTACTCTCTAGCTGGAGGTATGAATGCCCTGGCTGGCCCACTCCATGGCCTGGCGAATCAGGAAGTCATCCGCTGGATTTTCAAAATGCTGGACGCTCTGGGAACCAAGTCGCCTTCCAAAGAGCAGATTGCCGACTATGTGAACAGCACGCTGTCTGCCGGACAGGTCATTCCGGGTTACGGCCACGCGGTTTTGCGGCAGCCTGACCCCCGCTTCATGGCGCAGAAGCGCTTTGCGGAAGAATACATTAAGGACGATGAAGTGGTCAAGGTGGTTTGGAAAATATTCGATGTAGTGCCGCCAATCCTGGAAAGCCTGGGCAAAGTGAAGAACCCATGGCCTAACGTGGATGCCCACTCAGGTGCACTGCTGGTGCATTACGGGCTGAAGGAATACAGCTTCTATACCGTACTGTTCGGTGTGTCTCGCGCATTGGGTGTACTTTCTGCCCTATGCTGGTCACGCGCGCTGGGCTTCCCGCTGGAACGGCCAAAATCCGTTACCACGGAATGGGTGAAAAGCACCCTTGCAAAAATGGAGCAGGAAGCTTAACCGACTTAAAAAAGGCAGTTGTCTACCAAGGCAGCTGCCTTTTTTCCTCCCTGCGGTCTGTCTCTGTTCAAACTTCCCGTCTATAAAATCCTTTATTCCTAAAATTCCTTTATTTTTGACCGCGCCGGGCATTCCCCCTACCGCTAAGTAGGTTCAGCCTGGCAACAGAAAACGAAAATAACTCTAAGAAATATGGAATTTCCTGATACGCTCAAGTATACGAATGAGCACGAATGGGTCCGCGTAGAAGAAGGCAACATCGCTTATGTTGGCATTACAGATTTTGCGCAGGGCGAACTGGACGAGCTGGTCTACGTTGAAGTAGAAACGGTCGATGAAACCCTGGATAAGGACGAAGTCTTCGGAACCGTGGAAGCCGTAAAAACAACGTCCGAGCTCTTTATGCCGGTTTCTGGCAAAATACTGGAATTCAATCCTCAGATTGATGAAGCAGATGGGGATAACCCTACGCTAGTCAATGAAGACCCCTACGGAGAAGGCTGGATCGTTAAGATTGAAATGACCAACCCTGCTGAACTCGAAGAACTGATGGATGCAGAAGCTTATAAAAAGCTGGTCAGCTAAAAAAAAGTAATTTTATTTCCCCATCACACACCAAAAACTCAAAGCGCTGCATCTACCCAATAAAGACA
>PR_CR_10_Liq_3_inCRDRAFT_1000189_pt1 | contig 17890 bp, 15 predicted proteins | sample PRCRCaboRojoPR_2_FD_10240 | JGI IMG/M metagenome (IMG submission 10240)
GAGCCATGGTGTAGAACTCGTTGGTGTGGCGGGTAATATCCCGGGGATCGGCGATAACCCGACGAATCGAGCGGCGCACCGCATGCTCTAAATCTCGCTGCCATCGGGATAACCAGGGCTCAGCCGTGGCTACAACGACCTCGTGCTCGGTGGCCTCTAGGGCCAAAATACCGTGTCGTTCGGCAAACGCCCTGGACATAACCTCTGCCACCGCGGCCACGTCCACTTTTAATGGATCAATCTCGACGGCGGCCAACCCCGTCGCTTCTGATAAAAACCCCAGCAACGCGTGCATGTCGAGCGGCCGTTCGGGGGCTTGCTGATCGGGCAGTTTAAGCTCAGCGATATAGACCAAGGGGTGTAGTGCGGTACCCCGATAGGCTGCGAGGCGCGTCAATTGTTGCTCGTTAATACGTCCGGCACGATGCAAGGCCTGTGCAAAACTGGGCACATCAATGCGGCTCTCGGGTGGCAAAGCATAATCAACGGTCATGGACGCAGTTTACGCAGTCCCGGGCGTTGCGCACAGCCCGAGAAGGGTTGTAATCCCAAGACATTGGGGGCTCATACCCTCTATACTCGCGACCCTCGGTTGCGCGTAAATCAAAACCAATCGCCACAGTATCGGTCGAGTTAAGGACCCGTATGGACATCATTACCGCCAACAGCACATTACTTTTGGCAATTGTCGCCGTTTTCGGGCTCTACATGGCGTGGGGTATTGGTGCCAACGATGTCGCCAATGCGATGGGCACCTCGGTGGGCGCCCGCGCGCTCACCCTCAAGCAAGCCATTTTAGTGGCCATGATTTTTGAGTTTTTAGGCGCATTCCTCGCGGGCGGCGAAGTGACCTCAACGATTCGTAAAGGCATCATCGACCCTGGGGTATTCCAAGCCATACCCGAGCAATTTGTCTTTGGCATGACCGGATCGCTGCTAGCGGCAGCCACGTGGCTCATGATTGCCAGCGCTCGGGGTTGGCCGGTATCGACCACCCACTCTATTGTCGGTGCCATTGTCGGTTTCAGTAGTGTGGCAGTGTCCGTAGAGGCGGTGAACTGGGGCAAGGTATCATCCATTGCCGCCAGCTGGATCGTGTCACCGCTGCTGGCCGGCAGCCTGTCTTTTGTGCTGTTCACCAGTGTTCGCAAACTCATACTTGAACATGATGATGCGAAAACCCGAGCAGTCACCCTCATACCTCTATACATGTGGATGGTGGGCTTCATGATCGCCATGGTGACCCTGCTTAAGGGTCTCAAGCATGTTGGGCTCAATTACAGTTTGGGTACGGGTTCTGCGTTTGGGGATGCGGCATTGATGTCGACGGCCATTGGTTTCGGTGTCGCGGCACTGGGGGCTCTGTGGCTTCGGCGCAGAGTCGCCAACGAGGGCAATACCAGTCTCGAGCGTATTTTTGGCGTACTCATGATTTTTACCGCCTGTGCCATGGCATTTGCACACGGCTCGAACGACGTGGCGAACGCCGTTGGCCCACTTGCCGCGGTGGTGCAAGTTATCCGCTCTGGGGGTGAACTGGCCGCTAAGTCAGCAATGCCCTGGTGGGTATTGCTAGTGGGTTCTGCAGGCATCGTTGTTGGGCTGGCGAGCTACGGCTGGCGCGTCATGAAAACCATTGGACAGGGGATCACCGAGTTAACACCAAGTCGGGGTTTTGCCGCTGAACTCGGCGCGGCAGGTACAGTGGTATTAGCCTCGGGTACGGGACTGCCCATCTCTACCACCCATACCCTAGTGGGTGCGGTATTAGGTGTTGGTTTCGCCCGTGGCATCGGCGCTATCGATCTGCGTATGGTGCGTTCAATTGTGGTGTCCTGGGTCATTACACTACCCATCGCCGCGGTGCTTGCGGTGATCTTCTTCTACTTATTGCAGGCAGTATTCAGCTAGGTTGCCCTCAAGTCATGTCGTTGAGATGACGATTCGTAGTAATCTAGCAGGCCACCACTCCAAAGCATCCATCAACGTGTCCGGCAATCTCCACCACATCGACTGGTTTCGTCACACCGCGCCCTATATTCGTAATCACCGGGGCAAAACCTTTGTCATTCATCTTGGCAACGGTGCCCTCGACAGTGGCGCGTTCCCCAGCTTAATCCACGACCTGGCCATGTTGCACTTGCTAGGTGTGCGGTTGGTACTCGTCCATGCCACCCGCTCTGCGATCGAGCGCGCCATCCTCGAGCGCAATATAGAAAGCCAATTACATCGGGGTATTCGGGTAACGGATCCTCAGGTTATGGCCGTGGTGCGAGAAGTAACCGCAGCACAGCGCCTGCAGCTCGAGAGTCAACTTTCCACAGGGCTGCCAGACTCGCCCATGCGGGGTTCTCGGCTGCGGGTGGCCAGTGGCAACTTCGTCACTGCGCGTCCACTGGGCATTGTTGACGGCGTCGACTTCCAGCTAACCGGTGCGGTACGGCGGCTTGATGCGGCGGGTATGACGGTTTTACTGGATGCCCAGGCCATCGTTGTGCTGTCACCTTTGGGTTTTTCGTCGACCGGCGAAGTGTTCAATTTGAGCTCTGAGGAGTTAGCAAGCGCCGCTGCGATAGCCCTCGGTGCCGATAAACTCATTATTATGGATGCCGCCCCGGGCTTACTCGATGAAGACGGTCAGCTACTTAAGCAATGTACCGTTGCCGAAGCCCAGTCCCTGATGATTAACGACCCACAACAAGCTGCTCACAGGGATACAGCTTGCCGCGCTTGTGAACAGGGCGTGCCTCGCGCCCACCTACTCAACTTTAACCGCAACGGCGCCCTGATTGAGGAGCTGTTCAGCCACGACGGGGCCGGCACACTGATCAGCCGGGAGGCATTTGAGCAAGCGCGGCGCGCCAATGTCGATGACATCAGCGGTGTGCTGGAACTGGTGCGGCCCCTTGAGGAAAGCGGTGTGTTAGTGCGACGTTCACGGGAATTATTGGAGCAAGAAATCGGTAATTTTCGCGTGCTTGAACGGGACGGCCGCATCATTGCCTGTGCTGCATTGTATCCCTTCACAAACGATGGCAGCGCGGAAATTGCCTGCATTGCCACCCATCCCGATTATCGTAATCAAGGTCGCGGCGAGCATTTATTGTTGTTAATGGAGCAAGAGGCGCGACAGCTTGGGCTCTCTCGCTTATTTGTGCTCACAACCCAAACAAGTCACTGGTTTTTAGAGCAGGGATTTGAACAACGGGATCGATCGGCACTGCCCGATGAGCGGCAGAAACTTTACAACCTGCAACGCAACTCTTCGGTACTGATTAAAGCGTTCGCTTGACCTTAACCTGAACACTTCCGCCATTGCTACACTAGTGGGCGAAGTGATGACTCGAGAGATACCACCATGCCCCAGTATCGTTCCAAGACCACCACCGCAGGACGCAACATGGCAGGCGCCCGAGCACTGTGGCGCGCCACCGGAATGACCGACGATGACTTTGAGAAACCGATCATTGCGGTGGTCAACTCATTCACCCAGTTTGTCCCGGGACACGTCCACCTGAAAGATCTTGGGCAGCTGGTGGCGCGGGAAATTGAGGCCTCAGGGGGTGTCGCCAAGGAGTTCAATACCATTGCCGTAGATGATGGCATCGCCATGGGGCACGACGGCATGCTGTACAGCCTACCGTCCCGGGACATCATCTCTGACTCGGTGGAATACATGGTGAATGCGCACTGCGCCGATGCCATGGTCTGTATATCGAACTGCGACAAGATCACCCCCGGCATGCTTAACGCGGCGATGCGTTTGAACATTCCTGTGGTTTTTGTCTCAGGCGGACCCATGGAAGCGGGTAAAACAGCGCTGTCGGAACACAAGCTCGATTTAGTCGACGCCATGGTGATCGCGGCCGATGACAGCGCCGATGATGAAAAAGTCGCCGCTTATGAACGCTCGGCCTGCCCGACCTGCGGCTCCTGCTCGGGTATGTTTACTGCCAACAGTATGAACTGCCTCACTGAAGCCTTGGGCCTTAGCCTACCCGGTAACGGTTCACTGCTGGCCACCCACGCCGATCGGGAAGCTTTATTCAAACGGGCAGGCCAATTAATCGTGTCCTTGGCGCGACGCTGGTACGAACAAGATGACGCAACCGCACTTCCCCGCCAGATCGCGAGTCGCGCTGCCTTCGAGAATGCGATGACCCTCGATATCGCGATGGGAGGCTCTACCAATACCATCCTTCATTTACTGGCTGCAGCCATAGAAGCCGGCGTCGACTTCACGATGGCAGACATCGATGCCTTGAGTCGCCGTGTGCCCCAACTCTGTAAAGTGGCGCCCAGTACCCCTAAATACCATATGGAGGACGTTCACAGGGCCGGTGGTGTCATGGCCATTTTGGGTGAACTTGCACGGGGTGGTCTGCTCAATACCGAGGCCCATACAGTCCATAGTCGAACCCTTGGGGAGGCGTTAGCCGTGTGGGATATCGCCGTCACCAGTGACGATGCGGTTCGAGCCCTCTATGCCGCAGGGCCCGCAGGGATTCCGACCCAGACCGCCTTCAGTCAAAGCACCCGTTGGCCAAGCCTCGACATTGATCGGAGCGGCGGTTGCGTGCGCGACATTAGCCACGCCTACTCCCAAGACGGGGGCCTTGCCGTGTTGTTCGGCAACATCGCCGAAGATGGCTGCGTTGTGAAGACCGCCGGTGTGAGCGATGACATATTGGTCTTTTCCGGGCCAGCCCACGTCTGCGAGAGTCAAGACGATGCGGTGCGCGACATCCTCGAGGATCGAGTCAAAGCTGGGGACGTCGTGATTGTCCGCTACGAGGGTCCCAAGGGAGGTCCGGGTATGCAGGAGATGCTCTACCCCACGAGCTACATCAAATCGAAGGGCCTAGGGGCCGCCTGTGCACTGGTTACCGACGGTCGCTTCTCTGGCGGCACGTCGGGCTTGTCCATTGGCCATGTGTCACCGGAGGCAGCAGCAGGCGGGGCGATTGGCTTGGTTGAACAAGGTGATATCATCCATATCGACATTCCAAACCGCAGTATCAACGTCGATCTCGATGAGGCAACGCTTGCGGCCCGTCGAGCGGCCATGGAGGCGAGCCCCAAACCCTGGCAACCCATAGCGGAACGGCCCCGCAAGGTAAGCCCTGCGCTCAAGGTATACGCGAAAATGGTCACCAGTGCCGACAAGGGTGCTGTGCGCGATTTGTCACTACTCGACTAATCCGGTGGTGGTGATCGCGGCCACCGGTACGACGCCATCGGCAGCAAGCTCTGCAAAGCTATCCCGGTAACGCGCTAGCTTTTTGCGCAGCTTCGTATCCTGTCGTTCAGTACGGTCATTGAGCACCACCACCAACAGCTCTCGCAGACGCTGCATATTATTGGCAAACCCCTCGCGGTAGCCCTGGGAGCGAGTTGCCTGAAAGTTGAGGGCATGCTCACGGGTCAGGTCCGGCCAGTTGGGCTCATTCGCGTCAATAATGGCGTGCAGCCTGTCTAACCATACTCGGCGGTCCTCCATCCACATGCCATCAAGGCGATGAAATGCAGGTACTACTTGCGTCACCTGCTCCCGCTGAACCGGGGTTAAACGCCCCAAATAATCGGACAAACTATCCACTAGTTGATCTTCTAAATCTTCACGGTAACGCTGTTCTGATCGGGCAAGACGCTCCTCGGATAACTCGGTGTGTTGTGCCTGCAGCGTCTCAACAAACTGCAATCGCTGCTCGGGGGACAGAGTGGCACCGAACGCGAGCATGTCGGTTAACATTCGGTCTCGCAGCCGGTTAAGCGCACTCTCTACCGAATGCTCTACATCCATTAGCACATCGGCGTTCACCGGTTGGGTTAAGTCCCTATCGACACGATCGAGTAATGCGACGTACCGGGGCAATTCCTGGGTTCTATGCCACCACATAAAGTCGTCGATAACACGATCCATCTCGTCGGCCTGCGTCGGTGTCAGGTCGACATAATCATCGAGCTCCCAGGCGATAAATGTATCGAGACGGTTATAAAGGAAGGAGGTACTGGAACAACCAGCAAGTAGCGTGGCCAGNAGTAGGCTANCGCCAAATCGGCAAATTGCTGGCAATGAGAGGGTCGGGTACTTTCGAGGTATCCACCGCCACGACTCGGTTCCTGCCCTGCTGTTTCGCGGAATACATCGCTTCATCGACTTGTTTCAACCAGTTGTCTGCAGAGTTAACTTGGGTCACATCGCACACCCCAATACTGACGGTCACCTCTGGGGCAGGACTGACATCCATCCGTGAAATACCGACCCGTAATTCTTCTGCGATCTTGGCGGCGGTCTGTGCACCCACTTCACTCAGTAGCACAACAAACTCNTCACCNCCCANACGGAATAACATATCTACGCCGCGAATCCGTTGGTCGATCAGTCCCACAATCGAGCGCAAGACCTTGTCACCGTGGGCATGACCATATTTGTCATTGATCACTTTGAAGTGATCGATATCCACCATGAGCAAGGTCGATAAGCGGGCATAGCGTTGGTAGTCCGCAATATTACGTTGGGTTTGCGGCAACAGGTAACGGCGGTTGTAAGCCCCGGTAAGCGGATCCGTGAGTGCAAGATCGGCCAGCTCATCGGTTTGACGCGTCATTAGACGCATGACCGCCAGTGAGATTAGCCAGGTGGCTATAAGCGCGGCGTCTTCAGCAATATCCTCAACATTCGCGGTATTTTCCCGCACCCAAACCAAAGCAATTAAGCTGATGATGCCTGCCACTAACGCGACAGGTATCGGTAACAGGCCCGCTAGTGCAATCATCAATGGGAACAGCCAAAGGCCGTGGTGATCAGCGCCATTTCCAATTGCCATGATGACAACGGTGATGTTTAAACCCACGGTGAATAATGGCGGTATCAATATTCGGCGACGAGTGGCCAGACGCACACTGGTGGCAAATATCAGCAACGCTGAGATACCCGCCACAATGGTCAGCGCTAAATGACCACCAACCACGACCGCTTCCGCAAGCACGAAAGACACCGACGTCAACATGAGCATGAGCATCAACCGGTACACGGTGAGGCGCCGCGCGAACTGGATGTCCTTCGGATCGACGTCTATCGGTGATACCAAATCTGACTGCAATAGCTCATCACGCAGACGCGAAAGTCCACGATAACGGCCACTGCCGTAGATGGGTAGAGATCGTTTACTGCTGGCCATGTGCAGGCGTCAACGCCGTGCTCCTAACGGGACCCCAAGCGACATTGTGACACAGGGGGCCCTATTCGGCACACCGCAAGGGTGCTGAAAATCTTGCCCCAACTGACCAAAGCTGCGGATGCAGCCAATTTATGCCGCTTGAACGGCCTTTAAACCCTGTGCACTCAGTGCCGACAAGATCGCGGCGAGTGTGGCTTGCACAATATCGTGACTGCGACCCACTCCACAGGGGCGATCACCCTCGATGTTAAGTTGCACATAGCAGACTGCTTCCGCATCGGCGCTCTTACCCAAGGTGTGCTCACTGTATTCAACCAGTACAATCTTGCGGCCGGTATAGGCCTCCATTGCGCACACGAACGCATCGACGACGCCATTGCCCGCCCCTTTGATCATGACCGTACCCGATGGGGTTTGTAGACTCACCTCAAGAGCATCGACGGCACCATCGCGGCTTAATTGATAGTTGCCCAAGGCCCATCCATCGGCGACCCGCAAATAGGTATCGCAGAACAGTTGATGAATGCTATCGGAAGACACTTCCGTTTCGCTCAGTTCCGCCTGTCGCTGCACGGTACTACTGAAGTCAACCTGCAACCAACGGGGTAACTCGTAGCCGTAATCTCGGTTGAGGACGTAAGCCACCCCGCCCTTGCCCGACTGACTATTGATACGGATGACCTCTTGATAGGTCCGACCAATATCGGCGGGATCAATCGGAAGATAGGCGACTTCCCACGGGTCATTGTCTTGCCGACGCGCAAGACATTTATTGATGGCATCTTGGTGGCTTCCCGAAAATGCTGTGAAGACCAACTCCCCCGCATAGGGATGGCGGGGATGCACGGGCAACTGGGTACACTCACGAACAACCGTCACGATTTCATCCATCTGAGCCAAATTGAGCTCAGGATCAATCCCCTGGCTATATAGGTTCATGGCCATGGTCACGATGTCCATGTTACCGGTACGTTCACCGTTGCCCATTAAAGTGCCTTCAACGCGATCGGCGCCGGCCAACACGCCCAATTCCGCGGCCGCGACAGCACAACCGCGGTCGTTGTGGGTATGGAGGGAAATAAGCAGCGCATCCCGATTCGCCACATGGTCACAGAACCATTCAATCTGATCGGCGTAGACATTGGGTGTGCTCATTTCTACCGTTGCGGGCAAGTTAATAATCACCGGTCGCTCCGGTGTCGGTGCCAATACCTCGTTCACCGCATTGCAAATGTCCACCGCGAAATCGAGCTCAGTACCGGTAAAACTCTCTGGGCTGTACTGGAACGTCCAGTCGGTTTCAGGGTGACGCTCTGCCTCAGCTTTTACGAGCTTGGCACCTTCAACCGCAATGTGCTTGATGCCCTCGCGATCCAGTCCGAATACATCTCGACGCTGCACCGTAGAGGTGCTGTTGTAGATATGAACGACCGCCTGCTTGACGCCCTTCAAAGCGGCAAAGGTTTTGGTAATTAACTCGGGCCTGGCCTGGGTGAGAACCTGTACCGTTACATCCTCGGGGATTCGCTGCTCTTCGATCAATTTACGTAAAAAATCGAAGTCGTGGCTCGACGCCGACGGGAATCCCACTTCAATGGTTTTAAACCCGATCTTGACCAACTGCTCCCAAAGCCGGAGCTTTTGCGCCGCATTCATTGGCTCGACCAAGGCCTGATTGCCATCGCGAAGGTCTACCGACGCCCAAATTGGTGCCTTCTCAATGACCCGGTCTGGCCAGCGACGATTCGCCTTCGCAACGGGCTGAAATGGACGGTATTTGGTATGGCTAAAACCGGAGTTCATGGCTGGATCCCTAGGGTATTGAATGACAGCTAAACCTGCGACAGGCTGCTCAACAGCACTGTCATCTAAGGTTTTCTAATCGTCATTAGTGTAACCAACAAGCCCCAGTGACAGTGACTAAAATTGACATCAAAATGCGCTTAGCGTAGTGATATTATCTAATAAATATCTTTTTGTTAGTGGATGACATTACATGACACCGGCTCTAGAGCTAGATCGCATCGATATCAAGCTGTTGCACCAACTGCAGGCAGACGCCAGCCTAAGTAACCTTGAATTAGCCGACAGTGTTGGCCTTAGCGCCACACCCTGCGCACGGCGGGTAAAACGGCTCGAGCAAGAGGGCCTTATCCGAGGCAGGGTCACACTGCTCGATCAAGCCCGTCTGGGTCTTAGCCTGACCGCACACATCGGCATTACCATGGATAGACACACGCCAGAGCGATTCGAAGCTTTTGAACAAGCGGTGTCGGATTATCCAGAGGTGGTGGAGTGCTGCGTGGTGACAGGCCAAGCCGCTGACTACCTCATCAAAGTGGTCGTCGCGGATATGGCCCATTACGAGCAGTTTTTATTGGGCAGATTAACTCGGCTACCCGGCGTCAGCGGTGTTCACTCGAGCTTCGAGTTGCGACGAGTAGTGTCGCGCACAGCACTGCCGCTTCCGGGTGCTTCGGGGAAAACCGTATCAGATCACTGAAACAGAGAGGTCTACGACCCGGCAGCTAACTCACGGTCGGCCAGATACTCGGCCACCTTCAGCATGTTTGCCTGACCGCCAGCCTTTTGCGCCGTGATTAAGTATTTACCGTTAACCATAAGCGATGGTGTGCCGGTAATCTTGGCGGATTTGGCACGGGCATCCGCCTGCCGCACCTGGCTATTTACACCGAAGGAATCGAAGGCTTTGTCGAAATCGGCACCACTGATACCGTTGGCGACAAATAGCTCTCGAACAGCTGCCTCACTGCCGAGACGCTTACGCTGAACATGCATCGCGTTAAAAATAACGGGATGCATGATGTCGAGAACCCCCAATGCTTCTGCCACATAGAAGGCTCGCGCATGTAATTCCATGGGGCCATTCCAGATGGCCGGCGATCCTTTGACGACAACACCGGCGGGCAGGCTCCCCTTCCAGGTTTCTAGCAGCGGTTCAAAGGTGTAGCAATGGCCACAGCCGTACCAAAAAAACTCGGTGACCACGACCTCATCAGAGGCGCCGACACGGACCGCTGGGTTGATAACGTCGTAGTGGGTTCCCTCTTGCCAAGCGGGGGTGTCAGCAGTGCAAGCCGCCGTTGCCAACGCTAAGCTCAGACCGGTTAGCCATTGGAGGAAATGTCGTCGTAAGGTTGCCATGGGCGTACTTCCTGTTACGTCGTTCGACCGCCGAGTACCGGCGCGACTGCGCCGGATACGGATTAACGTAGGCCTGAGGCGTAGGCGGCAACCGCCTGAATCTCGAGGTCACTTAGCTCAAATGCCGTGGTGCGCATGATTTTGGTGTCACCGTCGTTTACTCGACCCGTTGGATCCTCATAGCCCTTTCGGAACATTTTCAACTGGGCAGCGATGTAATCCGCATGCTGACCTGCCAAGGCTGGGAAGCCAGCAGGGGCATTGCCTTTACCGGACGGGCTGTGACAACCGGAACACGCAGCGACCTTTCGATCCATAATGCCAGACATATAGACCTTGCGACCAAGCTCGAGAAGCTCTGGATCGGTCATTTCTGGGCTGCGGACCTGAGCGTCGTAGTAGGCGGCAATATCAGCAAGATCTTGGTCAGTCATGTTGTCGACCTGACCCGCCATGGCCGCCACAGGGCGCAGACCACTGCGAATATCTTTCATTTGCTTGACGAGGTATTTCTCGCCCAGGCCAGCCAGCTTCGGGAAATTCGGGACGGCGCTATTACCATCGACACCGTGGCAGGCGCCGCAGGTCGCCGCCTTCGCTTCACCTGCAGCAGGATCGCCTTTGAGTACCGCCGCCGATGCGCCGACGGTGGTACCGAGTGCTACGATGGCAAAGGCCAACGTGCGAACTGTTGTTCGTACAAACATCCTGAGGTCCTGTTATAGAGTGACTTTACTTGGGTGATGCCATGTAGGTGATGAGCTCTTTGTATTCCTCATCGCTACAATCGGCGCACAGCCCCGTGGGCGGCATGGCGTTCAAGCCGTTCTTAACGGACTTGAGCAGCTCATCCATACCCTTGGCCATACGTGGCGCCCACGCTTTTTCACTGTGGGCTTTAGGCGCACCGGCAGCACCTGATTCGTGGCACATGGCGCAGGACTTGTTGTACTTGTCCATGTTCGGCGCAGCAACAGCAGCCGTTGATACCATAACGGCCAAAGCCATTGAAGCCGGCGCAAGAATTCGACTGACGTGTGTACGTGAAATCATGATGTCCCCTATTGCGGGTGCTGTAGACCCGTGGTCTTGGTGAAGAGAGTCGCAACAGCAACATGCTTTGACCCTCGTGTCGTGGCATTATAGTCAATCGTGGCCTGTGGATAAAAGTCACTTATGACCGGCATTATCAACGAACAGCAAAGTACGACACCGGAATTCCCGCCCAAACTTGGCACGATCAACTTCAAGCAGGCGGTTTTTCTCCAGAGCGCCAGTGCGCTCACCAATGCACCACTTGATACGGGCTCAGAGGTAGCCTTCGCCGGCCGCTCGAACGCTGGGAAGTCCAGTGCCATCAACACGCTGACTGGAAATCGCAAGTTGGCACGCACATCTAGGACGCCGGGCAGAACACAACTGATCAATTTTTTTGCCCTTTCCGAGCAGCAGCGCCTGGTCGATTTACCGGGTTATGGCTACGCCAAAGTGCCACTCAAGATGAAGCGAGAGTGGAATAAGCACATGGAAGCCTATTTGCAACGGCGCCAGAGTTTGCGCGGTCTGGTGTTGTTAATGGATGTTCGCCATCCGCTGACGGACCAGGATGAGCAAATGGTCCGATGGGCCGCTTCCGCCACTATGCCCGTGCACGTATTGCTGACAAAAGCCGACAAACTCAAACGCGGCCCCGCCAAAAACACCTTGCTATCGGTGCGTGCTCGACTACTGGAATTCGGCGATACCACCTCGGTGCAGCTGTTTTCTTCGCTCAAAGGCGACGGTCTAAAAGAGCTCGAAACACTATTGCGAGCCTGGTTAACCGATGCGTCCGTGTTTGACGAAGCCGCCGATTCAGACGACTAGTGGGCCTCATCCCAGTTACTGCCAACGCCAATATCGACCTTTAATGGCACACGCAGCTCTGCCACCTGACCCATCAGCTCTGGTAGTGCATCCACCAGCGTGCTGGTATCTGACTCGGCCACTTCAAACACCAGCTCGTCGTGGACCTGCATGATCATAAGCGCATCCAGATTGCTGCTCTCTAGCCACTGGTCAACTGCGATCATAGCGCGCTTAATAATATCGGCGGCGGTACCTTGCATGGGCGCGTTAATAGCGGTGCGCTCAGCGGCGAGCTGTCGCTGTTTATTACGTGCGTTGATCTCGGGTAAGTGCAAGCGCCGTCCCAACAAGGTTTCCACGTATCCCTGCTCATGGGCCTGAGATCTGGTGCGGGTCATATAATCGGCCACACCCGGATAACGGGCAAAATAGAGGTCGATGTAGGCTTGGGCCTCATTGCGACCCAGCCCAAGCTGTCGCGCCAGTCCAAAGGCCGACATGCCGTAAATCAGACCAAAATTAATGGCTTTTGCTTTGCGTCGCTGATCGGCGGTCACCGCCTCAAGGGCCACGTCAAATACCTCTGCCGCTGTCGCCGCATGCACATCGAGGTCGGCGCTAAAGGCGTGTAGTAAACCCGCATCCTCAGATAAATGCGCCATGATGCGCAGCTCAATCTGAGAGTAATCCGCCGCGACAATAGCACGCCCTTCGGGTGCACAAAACGCCCGTCGAATACGTCGGCCCTCATCGGTACGAATCGGGATGTTCTGTAGATTCGGGTCTGAAGATGACAGCCGACCGGTCGCCGTTACCGCTTGATGGTAGGAGGTATGTACCCGACCCGTTACCGGATCAATCATGGTAGGCAGCTTGTCCGTGTAGGTTGACTTCAACTTCGAGAGACTGCGGTATTCCATTAGCACCGCGGGTAGGGGGTAATCGAGAGCTAGCTCGGCCAGGACCTCTTCCGCAGTGGAGGGCGCGCCCTTGGGGGTCTTCTTCAACACCGGCAGCTCAAGTTTGCCAAATAAAATTTCACCCAACTGTTTGGGAGACCCCAGGTTAAAGGCTTGACCCGCCAGCTCGTGGGCTTGTTGCTCAAGTTGGTCCAAACGCTGGGCGAGCTCGTGGCTGTGATCGGCTAGCTGCTGACGATTGATAAATGTGCCATTGCGCTCGATGCGCGCTAGCACCGGTACCAGCGGCACCTCCAATTGCTGATAGAGGTCCGCAAGCGCCGGCTCCGCCTCCAACTTTGGCCATAACTGCTGGTGCAAGCGCAGAGTGATATCCGCATCCTCGGCCGCGTAGGGAGCCGCTTGCTCTAACGCCACCTGATTAAACGTCAGCTGCTTGGCACCCTTGCCCGCCACGTCCTCAAAACTGATGGCCCGCTGACCCAAATATTTCAGGGCCAGAGAATCCATATCGTGACGGCTTGCGGTGGAATCCAAGACATAGGACTGCAACATAGAATCGTGCGCAATACCCTTTAACTCAATGCCGCAGCGAGCCAAGACATTGGCATCGTATTTCAAGTTCTGACCCAACTTCTTGTGGTCTGTATCTTCCAGAAGCGGCCTTAGGGCTTCGAGTACCTGAGTGCGGTCGAGCTGCTCCGGTGCGCCGGGATAATCATGGCACAGGGGCACATAAGCAGCGCGACCCGGCTCAACAGCAAATGACAGGCCAACAATGTCAGCCTGCATGTAATTGAGGCTGGTGGTTTCGGTATCAAAGGCAAATAAAGGGGCAGCCCTAAGCGCAGTTAGCCACTCGTTAAATTGAGCCCATTGGGTAATTGTGACGACCTCGAGGGGCTGCGCTTGCGGTGCATGGTCCGGATCATCGATGGCTGTCGACGCGGTTGAGTCGCCATCAGAATGCAGTAGCTCGGCCAGCCATGCTTTGAATTCTAGCTCCGTAAAATAATTGATCAGGGCCTCACGATCAGCGGGTCTTGAGGCTAAGTCACCCTCGGCTAATGACAAATCACAATCGAGTTTAATCGTGGCTAATCGGTAAGAGAGCTCGGCTTCCTGCCGATGTTGCTCGAGTTTGCCCGCCAACGACTTGGCACCTCGAATAGTGAGATCGGCGATTCGATCGAGATTTTGATACAGCGCGTCGATACCACCGATATTCTGTAATAACGCGATGGCGGTTTTTTCTCCAATACCCGGTACCCCCGGGATGTTGTCGACCTTGTCACCCTGCAACGCTAATAAATCGATAATCAGCTCGGGGGGTATACCAAATTTCTCGATCACCCCCGAGCGATCGAGGGTCGTGTTAGTCATGGTATTGATGAGGGTCACATGCTCATTCACCAACTGCGCCATGTCTTTGTCACCAGTGGAAATCAACACCGGACGACCCCTGTCGGCAGCCTGACAAGCTAAAGTACCAATGACATCGTCGGCCTCGACCCCTTCGACACAGATAAGTGGCAGACCCATCGCCTGAATAACGTTATGGATGGGTGCAATTTGCTCACGCAATTCTTGAGGCATGGGGGGCCGATTAGCCTTGTACTCGGGGTACATGGCATTGCGAAAGGTAGGGCCCTTAGCGTCAAACACAACGACCACTTGATCATCGGGAAAATCCGCCTGTAGCTTGCGTATCATGCCGATGACACCCTTGGCGGCACCGGTATTCATACCCTTAGAGTTCGTGAGCGCTGGTAGCGCATGGTAGGCACGGAACAGATAGGAGGAACCGTCAACAAGCACAAGGCGTTGGGTCATGGTATCAGCGCTCCCACAAATAGCGGGCTGAACGGTAGGTCACCTTAAACTTCGCAAGATCGAAGGGCGCACGGAAAAATCCGTGGAAATGACCACGGGGATTAATCAAGGCGACATTGGCGCTGTGATCAACCTGATAGCTGCCATCCTCTTCGGTGACTTTGCGAAACGGGGCATTCAAACTTTGAGCAAAGCGCAAGATATCGACAAATTCGCCGGTGACACCGACAAAGTCCGGATTGAAATAAGGCACATAGTCCGCAAGAACAGACACCGTATCCCGGGCCGGATCGACCGTCACCATGACCACTTGGGTATCGGCGGCCTCTGTTGCCTCGAGTTGTGCCTGGACATCGGCTAAAAACGACAAAGTGGTGGGGCAAATATCGGGGCAGTGGGTAAAGCCGAAAAACACCAACGTCCAATGGTCGGCAAAACGTTCAGGGGTGAACGGCTGCCCCTTGTGGTCGACGAGAGAGAACGGCCCTAAATCCCGGGGCGTTTCAAACAGAAATAAACCATTAGCGCGCATATCTGATGGCGACATGACCCGGGGTTGCTGAATGCGATTAACGAAACTGCCCAGGACCACGGTGATGAATAGCAGTACAACAGCAACCGTGATTCCGATACGACGGTTCAGTGAGAGACTCACAGAATACCTCCAAAAAACCAATGATCGACCAGCATGGCGATGAACAGCAAAAGCAAATAGGTGATGGAGTACTTAAAGGTCTCCATGGGTGCCTTTGCATTGCGGCCGCGAAGAATTTCAATAGACCAGTATAAAAACACGGCACCCAATACCAGAGCCGCTGCCAAATAAAACCAGCCGCTCAAGCCGGTTGCGAAAGGCAGTAGAGTAATGAGCACCATAATGATGGTGTACAACAAGATGTGCAGGGCCGTGAACTTAACACCGTGGGTAACCGGAAGCATGGGCACGCCCACCGCGGCATACTCCTCTTTCCGGTGAATAGCCAAGGCCCAGAAGTGGGGGGGTGTCCAAGCAAAGATGATGAGCACCAATAGGAGTGCATGGCCGTGGACTTCTCCCGTGACAGCGGTCCATCCGAGGAGCGGGGGCGCGGCACCGGCAAGACCACCGATGACAATATTCTGTGGCGTGGCGCGCTTCAGAAACATGGTGTAAATGAAGGCATAGCCTATCAGGCTGGCAACGGTCAGCACCGCCGTGAGTGTGTTCACCCACAGTACTAGTGTGATAACCCCCAACACCGACAGCAACAACGCAAATCCAGCCGCCTGGCCTTGGCTTAATCGACCGGTGGCAACGGGTCGCCCCTTGGTTCGAGCCATTTGCTGATCGATGCGTTCATCCACAATGTGATTGATGGCGGCGGCGGCACCGGCACACAAAGCAATGCCCAGATTACCCAAGACCAGAGGTTGCCAGGGCACAAACCCAGGCACCGCCATGCACATACCGATAAGCGCTGTCAGAATCATCAGAGCCACTACCCGTGGCTTGGTGAGCTCCAGATAGTCATTCCAACGGGCGGTTGCTGAGGCCGACAAAGGAGTCATTGCAACTCTCCAGAGTTTTTCAGTAGGAACTTCAAGTCAGCAATGACCTTTTTATAATCCAAGGCATCTGGGTAGCGCATCATGACCCAGCCCGCGGGATCAACGAGGTACCACTGCTCGGGGCTGTCAGCCAAGGTCGGAAACAGGGTCGAAAAGTTGTCGGGCTCAGTGGCCAGAGCAACGAGACCGACATGTCCTTCAGCCAGATACGTGGCGAGTGCACCGGGGGCAACATCGGTAGGCCAACCGGTTGGCCGAGGCATCAATGGCACGATACGGGCTTCGCCTATAGGCGTATCGCCAATATAGACGCGCCGAACTTTATTGAACTCTTTGCCCAGTGCTATGTGGATCTGTCGCGTCACATAAAGACGGGCCTCACAGGCACCATCGCAGGTGGCGCCTCGATTGGCGACCACCATGGTCCAGCGGGGCTCCAGATCACGCCATTGGAAGGCTGCGCCGACATCATCCTTAAAGGTATAAGGTTGAATCTGCCGTGGCGGTTGAATGAGTGTGCCGTGATTGGCTGTACCGATGGCACCGATGAGATCGAGATCCCCCTCAATCACAAAGTACCAAAGCCACGAGGCCGCCAGAATCATCGTTAGCGGTAAGCCGGCAATCAGGCCCAGAATCATGCGGTTATTGCGATCGTTGCGGGTCGCGCTGGTCATCTCTTTCTCTACGTTACGGAGCAGTTGATCCGCGGCGCACTAGGGACCACAGATTGGAACTGCCAAAAATAAAGGCAAGTAGCAAAACGGCGCACATGGTAAACCATTGCACCGCATAGCCGGTGTGTTTGGCGGGACTTTGGTTAACAACGGGCCAATCGGCTTGTAGTGCCAGGGGATCATTACCCTTGATGCGGATTTCAACCGGTAGCAGTTGGCGGCGGCTATCGAATAGCGCATCGGCATCGATCATGTCAGTTTGTAAGCGCTGGACAACCGAGGGCAGCGAAGTTACTGGCGCCGGGTCCACGAGCATATAAGGTGCCGAACTCGGAAGATAAACCCGCCCAGACACCTGCCTTGAGCCATCGCGTAATCGAGGCTGAGGCAATGTTCGACGGGCCGGATCACCCGCCATCCAGCCCAAATTCACCGGCACCCAAAGGGTATTGGTTTCGACAAAGACTACGACATCGTAACCAAATTGCCCGTTGCGGGTTTGATTATCGATAAGCACATAACGGTCGGGATCAATGCGTCCATCAACGAATATCGATCGATCGGCAATCAGTTCAAACCAGCGCTCCCTAGGGGTGGTATTCAATAAATCCTGCAGTTCTTGCGCTGAAAGTGGCGGCAACCCGGCTCGCTCCTGGTAGCGCTGGGCCAAAAGTCGTTTCTCATCGGCGCGCTCGAGTTGCCAAAAACCTAAACT